>Ga0209972_10003383_pt1 | contig 12520 bp, 11 predicted proteins | sample NOAtaG_7_FD_187302 | JGI IMG/M metagenome (GOLD analysis project Ga0209972, IMG submission 187302) | Freshwater lake microbial communities from Lake Erie, under a cyanobacterial bloom - NOAA_Erie_Diel1S_2200h metaG (SPAdes) (version 2) | ecosystem: Environmental > Aquatic > Freshwater > Lake ...
GATGTCGGTCCGTACTCCGCCCATCATATAGTGGGCGGCTGGACTGACTGGCAGCGGATCTCGGGTCAGATCGAGTCCCAGCTCGCGGCAGGTGCGGTAGATCTTTGGAAACCGCTCGCGGAGAAACTGACCATCGAGATGGGTCAGGTCAAGATAGATTGAGCGATCCCCGGTCAGATCCATCTCGGCGCGAATGGCGCGCGAGACGATATCGCGCGGCGCCAGTTCGCCGCGTGGATCGTAGCGTTCCATGAACGTTTCGCCACGATGGTTGCGGAGCCGGCCTCCCTCGCCCCGCAAGGCCTCCGAGAGCAGAAAGCAGGGGGCTCCCGTGAGGGCGAGGGCCGTTGGATGAAACTGGACGAACTCGAGGTCGGCGACGAGCGCCCCCGCCTCCCACGCGAGAATGATGCCATCGCCGGTCGCTACTTCCGGATTGGTCGTCTGGGCATAGATCTGCCCGGCGCCGCCAGTGGCGAGGATGACCGCGCGGGCCGTCAGTTCCCGCTCCTCCCGCCGGACGGTATCGATGTACCGGATCCCGCGGCATTGCCCATCCGCGACGAGGAGCCGGGTCGTCACGGCGTGGGGATGAAATTCGATCTCTGGCCGGCGGCCGGCGTGGGCGAGGAGCGCGCGGACGATCTCGCTCCCGGTCGAGTCTCCGCGGGCGTGGAGAATGCGGCGGCGCGAATGGGCCGCCTCGCGGGTGAAGGCCAGCGCGCCATCTTCGCGGTCAAAGTTGGCTCCCCATTCGATCAGTTCGGTGATGTCGCCCGGACCATCCTCGACCAGTACCCGCACCGCCGCCTCATCGCACAGCCCCGCGCCGGCGACGAGGGTATCCTCGATGTGGAGGCCGCTCTCATCCTCATCGGAGAGGGCGACGGCGACGCCGCCCTGGGCATATTCGGTGTTCGATTCATCGAGGCGGTCCTTGGTCAGAACCGTCACCTGGCCGACCCGGGAGAGTTCGATCGCCGCTCTCAACCCGGCCACACCACTGCCGATAACCACAAAATCGGTGCTTCTGCTCATCATGAATTTTGAATGGCCACCGCGTCCTGACGCGCCGCCAGCTGGCCACAGGCGGCCGAGATGTCCTGTCCACGGGGGCGCCTGATGAATGATGGAAGATCTCTTTCAACAAGTGTCTTCTGGAAGGCGAGGATCTGCTCCATCGACGAGGCCCGGCAGGCCAGCTCCGGAGCTGGATTGTGGGGAATCAGATTGACCTTCGCCCTGATCCCGTTCAACAAGCGGACCAGTCGTTTCGCGTCGGCGAGGCTGTCGTTGATGCCCGCCAGCATCACATACTCGAAAGTCAGTCGCTCCCGTTCGTCGAGTGGAAACTCCCGGCAGGCCTGCATCAACTCTTCGAGCGGGTACTTGCGATTGATCGGCATGATCGCCGTTCGCTGTTCATCGGTCGTGCCGGAGAGGGAGATGGCCAGGTGGGGCCGCACTGGTTCCCGGGCGAAGTCGCGAATGCGCGGAACAATTCCCGAGGTGGAGACGGTGATTCGGCGCGGACCAATGCCGACCCCTTTCTCATCGGCCATGACTCTGATCGAGGTCATCACTTCGTCATAGTTGAGGAAGCTCTCCCCCATGCCCATGAAGACCAGGTTGGTGCCGTGCGGTGGCTTCTCTCCCGGACCATAGACGTCGTTCAGAACCAGCAGTACCTGCGAGATGATCTCGCCCGCGGTCATGTTCCGTTTCAAACCGAGCTGCGCTGTCATACAGAAGGTGCAACCGACCGCACAGCCGACCTGACAGCTGATGCAGATCGTATCGCGCCGCTCTTCCGGCATAAAGACCGCCTCAGCCTCCCGACCGTCACCGAGCCGGAGCAGGTATCGTCTGGTCCCATCGAGCGAATGGAAGACGCGGCCAATCGTGGTCCTCGCGACCGCCATATTCGCCGTCAATTCTGAGCGGAGGTTCGCGGGAAGATCGCTCATGGCCTCAAAATCGAAGAGGCGGCGCTCATAGATCGCCCGGTAGAGCTGGCGCCCACGGTAGGCGGGTTCACCCAGCGTCCCCGCCAGAGCGATCAGCTCCTCTTCTGTCTTGCCAAGCAACAACGTCATTAAAAGGTACTCCTCAAATACGGCCCGGGCGACTAATCGTCACGACCGATGCGGCCTCGTCCGCGTTTGACCTGGCTGCGCATCGACTTCTCCTCGCGGCGGCGCGTCCTGGAGGCCAGGGTGGGTCGCGTGGCACGACGTGGTCGTCGAACCTGCTGCCGCTCGGCCAGCTTCTCGGCCATCCGCGCGTAGGCGGCGTCGCGGTTCGCCGACTGGGAGCGCCGTTCTGTCGCGGTGACGACCAGTCCGGTTGGCCGGTGGATCAGCCGAACCCCGGTCTCGACCTTGTTCCGGTGCTGTCCACCCGGTCCTCCGGCGATGAAGAACTCCATCTCACAGTCACGCTCGAGAGTCTCCCGATCGGTGGGGTGGACGGGCGGTCTCTCCTCAGGTATCACGCGCCACCTCACTCTTCTCCCGCCGTGGCGTAAAGGTCAGCGTTCGCCAGTGGCGGGCGCAGACCAGCAGCAGGGCCGCCACCGGCACCGAGAGGAAGACGCCGACCATCCCTCCCAGTTCCGCTCCGCAGACCACGGCGAGGATGACGACGACCGGGTGGAGCTTCATCCCTTCACTGACCAGGCGCGGGTAGATTACATAGTCGTGGATCAGCCGGAAGACGATCAGGAAGATGGCGATGATCATGGCCGTCTTCCACGAGGTGAAACCGGCAATGCCGACCGCAATCACGAAGAGGATGGCCGGTCCGAGAACCGGAACGAACTCGAGCACTCCGGCGGCCAGGGCGAGCACCAGCGGATAGGAGATACCCATGAGCCAGAAGCCGGCCCCCTCGATCAGCCCGACGAGCAGACAGGCCAGCACCTGCGCCCGAATGTAGGCGGCGAGCGTCTCGCTGACGTCCTGCAGAAAACCGGCAATCCGGTGGCGGACATCCCCTTCCGGGAACGAGGCAATCAGTCGTGAATTGAAGCCGGTCGCGTCCTTGATGAAGAAGAAGCCGATCACCGGGATCAGCACCAGCCAGGTCACGTAGAGGCTCATCCCAAAGGTTCGTGAGGCGATCGCCTGCAGCCAGTCAAGCAGGCGCAGCGGCGTATCATTGATCAGCGTGGTCAGCGTTTCCCGCCAGCTGAGCGGAAGCCGGTACCGGGCCGGGAGGGTTGAGAGCCATTTGATGGTCTGGTCAAATTTCCGGGCGTAACCCGGGACATTCTCGAGCAGGGCGGTCACCTGGTCGGCCAGCAGCGGCAGGATCTGCTCGAAGGCGAAGAAGGTCAGAAGCCCGAGCAGCAGGTAGACGAGCAATATTGCCATCGGCCGCGGCACATTCAATCTGCGCCCGGAACGGTGCAGAAAATTGACCATGGGCAGCAGCAGGTAGCAGAAGAGAACCGTGAAGGCCAGCAGCAGCAGGACCATCCGCAGCGTGTAGAGAACCCAGATGGAGGCAACACTGGCGGCAACGATGAGGGTCGCCTGCCAGGCTATTGAGCGAATTTTGCCGATGTCTTGATAGGTCATCTCTCCCCGCGTCCCAAGCTGCAATAAAGCGATCCCTGCCGGCGTCAACTTAGAATTATATAACCTCCACGGGCGGGCACCGCAACCGTTCAAAATCAAAATCGATCGACTAAAATCGAGTGACGGCGCGTGGGCAGGAGGTGGCCGTCAGGAAGTGGAGCCGGGACATTGTTCTGTTTGGCCGCATCTTTGCGCCAGGCGGCCCGGCCGACCGATCCCCGGCGAGCCTGGTCCGCCTTATCCGCAACCCTGGTCAGGCGCGCGCCGGGAATCATGGGATATGGGATACGCTATTGCGCTGCCAAGGTTTCATGGTTCAAGATGATCTCTTGTTTCGAACCGCCAGCGGAAGCAGGTTTGTGGTAAATTCACCCTATGTCGAGCCATCCCAGGATACTGATCACCAACGACGATGGATATTTTTCCGACGGCATTGCCGCCCTGACCCGGGCGCTGGAGGAGATCGGCGACGTGGTCGTCGTTGCTCCGGCCAGCGAGCAGAGCGCCACGGCCCACAGTCTGACCCTGACCCGCCCGCTCCGGGTGCGGCAGATCGATGATCGCCGCTACACCGTTGATGGCACCCCAACCGATTGCGTGACCCTCGCGCTGACGAAGATTCTCCCGGAGCCGCCCGACATCGTCGTTTCGGGCATCAATCACGGAGCCAATCTGGGGGACGACGTGACCTACTCCGGCACTGTCGCCGGCGCCCTCGAGGCGGCGGTCTTCAGGATTCCCGGCATTGCCGTCAGTCTGGTGGCCCGCGATGGCGACTTCGACCACGCCGCGCGCTACGCTGCCCAGTTGACGCGCCAGGTTCTCGCGCAGGGCATGCCGACCGGTACAATCCTCAATGTCAATGTGCCGGTTGGCGAGATTCGCGGGACCTCGCTGACCCACCAGGGAGTGAAGATTGCCGAACTCCGCATACAGGAGGGGATCGATCCGCGTGGAAAGAGCTACTACTGGATCGGTGAACAGATCGTCAGGTGGAGAGAGGATCCCGGCTGTGACTTCGAGGCGATCGCCCGCGGCCTGGTCTCCGTCACCCCACTGCGCATCGATATGACCGATTATCGCTACCTTGAAAAGCTCCGTCACGATCTGGGTCCGGACCTCGCCGCGCCCGGACGACTCGATGAAGCGGGGCTGAAGTAGGAAGAGATGACGAGCCCGATCAGTGACAGCCCGATCCAGCAGCGTCAGCGTGCCGAGATGGTTGACCGTTTGCGTCGCCAGCGCCAGTTTCGTGACGAGCGGGTTCTCGCGGCGCTGGCCGCCACTCCCCGCCACCTCTTTGTGCCGGAGGCGCTCCGCTCCAATGCCTATGGCGACCATTCGCTGCCGATTGGCGGAGCGCAGACCATCTCCCAGCCGCTCATGGTCGCCCTGCAGACCGACCTGCTCGAGCTGGGCCACGGTGACCGGGTGCTCGAGATCGGAGCCGGCTCCGGGTACCAGACTGCCATTCTCGCCCAGGTTGCCGGGCAGGTCTTTGCCCTCGAAAGATTGGCGGATCTGGCCCGGAATGCCGATCGCCTCATCCGGACCCTCGGCCATCACAACGCGACCATCCGCTGTTTTGATGGAACCTACGGTTGGTCGGAATTTGCGCCGTACCGGGGAATTCTCGTTGCCGCCGGGGCTCCGGCAATTCCTCCGACCCTCATCGACCAGCTCGAGATTGGCGGGCATCTCGTCATCCCCATCGGGACCGAAACTTCGCAACGTCTGCTGCGGGTCACCAGAACCACCGATGGATCGGTCAGCGAAGATTTTGGCCCCTGCCAATTCGTCAAACTCGTCGGCAAGTTCGGCTGGGAGAGCTGAGCTGCCCTCCCGATATCAGAAAGACTGGATCTACCGGAACGCATGGAACTGCTAAAATACCTGATCGACTTTATTCTCCACCTCGACAAGCATCTGGTTGAGTTGGTTGCCCAGTACGGGACGTGGACCTACGCCATTCTCTTCCTGATCATCTTCTGTGAGACCGGACTGGTCGTCACGCCCTTCCTGCCCGGGGATTCGCTGATCTTCGCCGTCGGGGCGCTGGCCGCCAAGGAGGCGCTCAACGTCTACTGGGTGAGCGGCCTCATGATCATCGCGGCCATTCTTGGCGACACCCTCAACTACTGGATCGGTTACCAGATCGGCCCGAAGATCTTTGCCAGCGAGAAGTCGCGCTGGCTCAATCGCCAGCACCTCGAGCGGACCCACCAGTTCTATGAGAAGTATGGCGGCAAGACGATCATCATCGCCCGTTTCATGCCGATCATTCGCACCTTCGCCCCGTTCGTCGCCGGGATCGGGCGGATGTCCTACGGTCGATTCCTTGTCTACAATGTCGTCGGGGGAATTCTCTGGATTGTCATCTTCATCGTCGCCGGTTATCTCTTTGGCAATATCCCGATCGTCAAACGCAACTTCACCCTCGTCATCTTTGGCATCATCTTTGTCTCGATTCTGCCGGGCGTGATCGAGTATCTGCGCGCGCGGCGGCGCGACTGAAGATCGCTCAGTTTTCAGAACGGAGCAGGGCCTTGCGCAGCACGGCCGGGTGTTCAAAGAGGAGACCGAGGCCACGAATGACCGCCCGCTGTGGGGTCTCGATCAGTCTGGTCGCGAGGCGGGTCTCGCGCGTCAGCCGTTCATCAATGCCGGCGAGCAGTGACGTTCCTCCGGCGAGGATGATTCCGCGATCATAGATATCACCCGCCGCCTCCGGCGGCAGCGATTCAAGGGACTCCTGGAGGAAGTTGGTGATCCGTCTGATGACCGGCTCGATCGCTTCGTGGATCTCGATGCTGTTGACAAAGGCCATCTCCGGAGCGCCGCTCGAGACGCTTCTTCCCTTGACACTGGTCGTCGTCTCCTGCTCCAGTGGCAGCGCGCAGCCCAGCTCAATCTTGACCCTTTCTGCGGTTCGCGGTCCGACGAGGATTCCGTGATTCTGTCTGACCATCTCGATCAGCGCGGCGTCGAGGTCGTTGCCGCCGGCCCGGAAGGTGCGGCTGAAGATGAGGTGGTTGTGGACCATGGCGGCAACCGTCGTGGTTCCGGCCCCGATATCGACAAGCAGGTTGGCGTGCTGGTCGTCGAGGGAGATCCCGGCGCCGAGCAGCGCGACGTAACCCTTATTGACGAAGTGGAGGCTGCTCACTCCGGCCTCCTGAGCCGCGTAGCGCAGGGCATAGTGCTCGATGTCGGTCGCATCGGCCGGGACGGCGATCAGCACCCGCCGCGAGATCTTCGAGCGACCATCACGCGCCTTGCGCACGTAACATTCAAGCAGCTTTCCGGCGAGGTTCGAGTCGGCGACCGCCCCATCCTGGAGCGGACTGATGATCTGAATATCACCGGAGGCGCGCCCCTCCAGCTCGAGGGCCTCGAGACCGACCGCCACCACTTCCTGCGATGGCAGGTCGTAGGCGAGCAGCGTCGGCTCATTGACGACCACGCCGCGCCCGCGCGCACAGACACGGGTCCGTGAGGTTCCAAGATCGATCGCCAGATCGTCGGTGACCAGGCTGCGGAGCGAAGGGAGGTGCATGGTTTTGGTGCGGTTTTCCTTTATCCAGATCGAGAGTGCTGAACGACGTTCGTTGCCGTCTGGCATTATGTTAGTCGGCGATGCGAGGCGAGTCCAGCGCTTCATTCGATTTTCAGCGCTCTTCATTGTCAGGCTGTCCCCTCGCTCGACCGGCTGGTCTGGTGAATGCGGGCGACGGGCCGCGGCGTTCGGTCGCCAACTGCATAAACAGCTGGCTGAGCTGGCATAGAGCTCCGCCTCGTCAGCGCCGCGTGCCAGATGCTCGTCGGCCACATTATTGAAAGCATCTTCCACTTTGAGTATGATAAAACCCGCTGCCGGTCAATGCCTCAAATAGTGAGTTAACTGACAGTCTTGTCTCATTGGGATGAACTGAGGAGAGTTTAATGTCGAACAGCAGACAAGAACAGGGACCAGGTGGAACCTATCTCAATCCTGATCTGAAAAGTCCGCAGGCGCAGGAGTTTGAGGATCGGTTGACAGATCTGATCGTCGGCCAGGATCGGGCCGTGCGCCGCATCACCGGTCTCTACCAGATCCACCTGGCCGGGCTGGCCCATCCGGGTCGGCCGATCGGGACGATGCTCTTCCTCGGCCCAACCGGTTCCGGAAAGACAAGGGTGGTCGAGGCGGCGGCGGAGGTTCTCTTCAAAGATCCAAATCTGGTCACGAAGATCGACTGCGCCGAGTTTCAACATTCCCACGAGATCGCCAAGCTGATTGGTTCTCCGCCGGGATACCTGGGGCATCGTGAAACCTCACCGATGCTGACTCAGGAGAATATCGACCGCTCCCACACCGAGACCAACCGCCTCTCCCTGATTCTCTTCGACGAGATCGAGAAGGCCAGCGATGCGCTCTGGCAGCTGCTGCTCGGTATTCTCGATAAGGCGACCCTGACCCTCGGTGACAATCGCCGCGTCGATTTCTCACGCTCTATCGTCATCATGACCTCCAACCTCGGAGCGCGCGAGATGAGCGAGCTGATCTCGGGGGGAATCGGTTTTGCGCCCAAGAGCGGCGTCGTCGACACGGAGGTCGATCAGAAGATCTACCGAACGGCGGTCGAGGCGGCCCGCCGCAAGTTCTCACCCGAGTTCATGAACCGGATCGATAAGGTGGTCGTCTTCCGCAGCCTCCGCGACGAGCACCTCCGCCAGATTCTCGAGATCGAGCTCAAGGCGGTTCAGGAGCGGGTCACCCGGGGCACCAGCGAAAAGTTTATCTTTAAATGCACCGATGCGGCGAAACAGTTCCTGCTCGATGAGGGCATCGATTTCAAGTATGGAGCACGCCACCTCAAGCGGGCCATCGAGCGTTTTCTGATCTATCCGCTCTCCAATCTTATCGCGACCAGCCAGATCTCGTTTGGAGATCTGCTCCACGTCGACTACTCCCCGGAGATCGGCAAACTGATCTTCTCGAAGGAGAACGGCGGGGCGCTCATTACCGGTGAGATGAAGCCGCGCGAGCAGCCGCCAACGGGAACGCCCGGCACTGGGACAGCCCTCGCCATCGCCAGCGGTGAAGGGACGATGATTCCGATTGCCGTTCCCAAACTGAAACTCGAACAGTAGGCGGTCCATTCCGCCTCGCCACAGTTACGGATAGGCAAAGGGCCGGTTGGCAAGATCGTTTGCCAACCGGCCCTTTGCTCTGTTCAGCCCAATCTCCGCCGCGGGATCGACTCAGGGTCTGCGTTCTCCATCGACATCATCTGCCGGAACTGAATCCTGGTATTGATCCGTGTCCTTCAACTCCTTTTTGAGCCGATAGAGCTGCGTCGTCAGCTTCCGGACGGTCGTCGCATAGGCCGGGTTGGCGTATTCGTTGCGCATCTCCCGTGGATCTTTGACCAGATCGTAGAGCTCCCACTGGTTGAGCTTGTGAAAATAGATCAGCTTGTGGGTTCTGGTGCGAATACCGTAGTGCGCGGCGACGTTGTGGTGGCCCGGATGGTAGTAGCGATAATAGACCGCTTCGCGCCAATTCGGGACCGGTCTGCCCTGCAGAAGCGGGAGAAATCCGCGCCCCTGCATATCGGCGGGGACCTTCACGCCGGCGGCCTGGAGGAAGGTTGGGGCAAAGTCGACATTGAGGATCATCTTTGCGCTGACACTGCCGGGACGAATCTGCGCCGGCCAGCGGATCAGGAAGGGCATCCGCAGCGACTCTTCGTACATGAACCGCTTGTCGTAGAAGTTATGCTCGCCAAGGAAGAAGCCCTGATCGGAGGTGTAGACAACGATCGTGTTGGCGCTCAGTCCCTGCTGGTCGAGGTAGTCGAGGAAGCGGCCGACATTGTCATCGACCGATTGCACGCAGGCCAGATAATCGCGCATGTACCGCGTGTACTTCCACCGTTTGAGAGCGGCTCCGGAGAGCCCGGGGGGTGGATCCATCTTCAGATCGGTGCGGTTCAGATCCTCATCGATGTGCATGGTCGCCTGTCGCGAGGCGTCCGACTTTCCACGGTAGTCATCGTCGAAGCTCTCCGGTACGGGCGGTTCGTAGTTCTCATACTGCCGCCGGTACTTCTCGTCAGGCTGCCAGTTCCGGTGCGGCGCCTTGTGATGGTACATCAGAAAGAAGGGACGATCGGCCGGACGATTGGTGACGAATCTGATCGCCTGGTCGGTGATCAGATCGGTCGTGTAGCCTTTCAGCTTCTTTCGCTCGCCCATCTCGATCATGACCGGATCGAAGTAGGCGCCCTGCCCGGGGAGGATGTTCCAGTAGTCGAAACCAGTCGGTCGGCCGTTCTCGGGTTGGTGCGGGTTCTGGCCCCCGAGATGCCACTTGCCAACCATTCCCGTGTAGTAGCCAGCCTCCTGCAGGTATTTCTGGACCATTGGCTGCCGGTTGTCGATATGGTTGAAGACCGGGACACCATTGAGATGGGCGTACTTACCCGTCAAAATGGCCGCCCGGCTGGGGGTGCAGATCGAGTTGGTGACAAAGCAGTTCTCGAAGAGCATCCCCTCCCGGGCGAGGCGGTCGATGTGCGGGGTCTTGATCAAACGACTGCCATAGGCGCTGATCGCGTGGGCGGCATGGTCGTCCGACATAATGAAGACAATATTGGGACGGGATGCCGAGCTGACGCGCGGACGGGTGGACGAAGGTCCACCCGTCACGATCAACAGCGCCAGGAGCAGGAACAGGCAGAAGAGTTGTTTTCTCATTTGACAGGGTAAGTTTGAGCGGCGCCAGTCCGCTCGTTGGTCACCGTGAATTCGCGCTGCAGCACGTTCACCTCGACCTTGATCATGTGGCCGCGGTCGTCCTTCTCATCGAGATTGGCAATGAACTCGTCGCTCGTATTCTGTTCCGGGGTCGAACCGACGTTGCGGTGCAGCTGGTAGAGATCCGCAAAGAGCGGCAGTCCCTGCAGATTGCGAACCGTATCAGGATGGCCGCCTTTCCGCGGTCCATTGTTCATGATGGCCACTGTCGGGGTGATGCTGCGCAGCAGGATGGGATTGTTGCTGGTGTTGGTCCCGTGATGACCAACCTGGTAGAGGTCGATCTCGCCGATCAGATTCTGCGGACAGACCAGCTTCTTCTCGATATTCCAGGTCAGATCCCCGGTATCGAGAAAATCGAAATTGCCGTGGCGAAGCTGGAGGACGAGGCTGCGCGCATTGTCAGTCGTGTCGACCGGACGATCTTCAGCCCGCGCACACTCCCGATTCGGAGCGCCGGCCATCCCCGGCTCACTGATCACTTCGCCGCGGGCGGAGAGGACCCGCAGATAGACCGGGGGGGTTGCCGGAGCCTGCTTCAGCCTGATCACATTTCCGGGCTTGAGGGTGGTCGACTTGCCTTTGGTCACTTCCGTGTAGGCCTTGTACTTCTTCTCGAAATCCCGATCCTCGGCCAGGTTGGTCATTGGTCCATGATCGTAGAACTGATTGATCTTCACCCGCGCTGCGAGCTCCGGCACCCCGCCAAAATGGTCGGTGTGGTAGTGGGTGATGATCAGGTGATCGATGGCCTCGATCCCCGCTTTTTTCATAGCCGCGGCGATCCTTTTTGCGTCCCGGCCATCATTTCCCGGCCAGCCGGCGTCGATGAGGATCGATTCCCGGGCCGGGGTGACGATGAGCGTGGCCGCGCCTCCTTCGACGTCGACGTAGTAGATAGCAAGCTTGCGGGCCGCTGGTGCCTGCATTTCTTTCACCGTCATTCCGGTCAGGGGGGTGATGAGCAGCAGAAGATTGATCAACCAGATAATATTCATTCGCCAGTCCTTTCATTGAACAAACGGGGTTCACTATTTTGTCTCTCAAATGGGATCGCAAGTCAACCTGATGCCCGGTTCAATTTCAAGTGAGCGGCCGTGCTATAGTGGCGATGAGGGTGACATTTCAATTGAGGAGCGCGCGAAGATGTCTGTCTACGATTATGACCCGATCGATCTGCGGGGGCTGCGAACCTACCCGCTGGCCTCCCGACCAAGCAAGGTGACAGTACGCGACTTTGCCCGGCCCCTCAGCCCGGCCGAGGCCGCGCAGGTGATGGGACTGGTCGAGTCGCTCCCGCAGCTTCTCGCCGCCGATTCACTGCGGGCGGTGGCGACGGCAGTGAAGGCGGCGCGGGCGGCCGGGCGGGCGATTATCTGGGGAATCGGGGGGCACGTCGTCAAGACCGGCCTCGCGCCGATTCTGATCGATCTGATGCGTCGGGGTTACGTGACCGCCATCGCGACCAATGGGTCAGGAATCATCCACGATTTCGAGATCGCCCTCGCCGGCTGGACCTCTGAGGATGTCGATACGGCGCTGGGGAGCGGCGATTTTGGGATGGCCGAAGAGACGGGACGCCTGATCAACGAGGCGATCAGGGACGGGGTCGCCTCGTCGTGCGGGGTCGGGGAGTCCGTCGGCCGGCTGCTGGTCGAGACCGAGCCGCCTTTCGGCGACTATTCATACCTGCACGAGGCCTACCGGCGCCGCATTCCGGTGACGGCCCATCTGACCATCGGGGCCGATATCATTCATCTGCACACCGCGGCCGATGGGGCCGCGCTGGGGGCCGCATCACACCGCGATTTTCGTCTCTTTACCGCGCTGGTGCGCGACCTGAATGGCGGCGGAGTCTATCTCAACCTGGGGTCTGCCGTGACCATGCCGGAGATCTTTCTGAAGGCCGTGACCACGGTCCGCAACCTCGGGTTTGAGTTGCGTGACTTTACGACGGCCAACTTCGACTTTCTGCAACACTATCGTCCGCAGACCAATGTGGTTCGCCGGCCGGTCGCCAACGGGGCCGGGAAGGGCTACAGTCTGACCGGGCATCACGAGATCATGATTCCATTGCTGGCCGCGCTGCTCGATTGAACCCGTCCGGTTCCTGGTGGGGGGGGGGCTAGGCGGCGCCG
>Ga0209972_10003392_pt1 | contig 12497 bp, 9 predicted proteins | sample NOAtaG_7_FD_187302 | JGI IMG/M metagenome (GOLD analysis project Ga0209972, IMG submission 187302) | Freshwater lake microbial communities from Lake Erie, under a cyanobacterial bloom - NOAA_Erie_Diel1S_2200h metaG (SPAdes) (version 2) | ecosystem: Environmental > Aquatic > Freshwater > Lake ...
GATCGGGGGGATGGGCTTGGTCATGGGCGCCGGCGGGAGCAAGGCCGGTGCCCTGCGGCGTGCGCCCGGAGGCGGACGGCGCACGCAGGGGCTGCGGAGGCAGCAGGCTCCCCGGCGCAGAAGCCGCACGGCGCGCTCCCTCCTGCGTGGAGCCGGTCGACGGGCGCGCCGAAGCGGGACAGCGTTCGGCATGCGGGCGGGTCCGATGGTCGCGGCGCTGGTCGGCGGATGCGTGCCGCGGGCGGACGCAGGAGGAGGCGCGGGCAGCCTCCACGCTGCGGGCGACGAGTGCACGGCGCAGAGCAAGCAAGACGTCCGGGTGGACACGCGCCTCATCGACGACTGGGCCGAGCTCGAGCCGACGCTCGCGGGCGTCTACCTCGCGGAGATCTCACGCTTCTGGAGCGAGATCCCCCGCGAGGATCGGCGCTGCACCCGCGATGACGAGTGCGCGCTGCTCAGCACGACCTGCTTCGATGCGAGCGTGCGGGCCGATCGCCGCGCGCCCTACGACGAGGTGCTCGCCATGCACGGGGTCTGCATCGATCCGGCCGCGGGCGCCTGCGCGCCCTCCCGCGCCGTGGCCCGCTGCGACGCGCGCCTCTGCACGGTGAGGTGAGCATCGTGCGCGCGCAGTACGACACGGTGATCGTCGGGGCGGGCTCGGCAGGGTGCGTGATCGCGGCGCGCATGACCGAGTCCGACGCGCACGACGTGCTGCTCGTCGAGGCCGGACCGGATCACGGCGCGCACCGACCGGCCGACCTCGCCGACGGTACGCGCAACAGCTACGGCCAGCACGACTGGGGCTACCTGCACCGGCCGAGCGCGCGCGCCGCGTTCTCCGTGCCCCTGCCGCGCGGCCGGGTCGTCGGCGGCAGCTCGGCGGTGAATACGTGCATCGCGCTCCGCGGCGTGCCCGCGGACTACGACGAGTGGGCGGCGCGCGGGCTGCCCGCCTGGTCGTGGGAGCGCTGCCGGCCGGCGCTGCTCCGGCTCGAGCGCGATCTCGACTGCGCCGAGAGCGTCGCGGCGGGCGATGGGCGCTTCGATCCGGGGGAGCACGGCCTCGACGGGCCGCTGCCGATCCGCCGTGCGCGCGAGGACGAGCTCACCGGCTGGCAGCGTGCGTTTCGCGACGCCTGCGTGGAGCGGGGCTTCCCTCGCGTCGAGGATCACAACGCACAGGGCGCGCTCGGCGTCGGCCCGCACCCGCGCAACGTCGTGGACGGCGTGCGGCAGGACGCGGCGCGGAGCTGGCTCACCCCGGCGGTGCGGGCGCGGCCGCAGCTCGCGATCGCGCCGCACACCTCGGTGCACCGGCTCGTGTTCCGCGGCCGGCGCGTGGCCGGGGTGGAGCTCGAGCAGCACGGGATCGTGCGGACCGTCGGCGCGCGGCGCGTGGTGCTCGCCGCGGGCGCCCTCGGCACGCCGGGCCTCTTGCTGCGCTCGGGCGTCGGCCCGCGCGCGGAGCTCGCGCGCCTCGGCGTGCGCTGCGTGCGCGACGTGCCCGCGGTCGGCGCCCGTCTGCTCGATCATCCGGGCACTGCGATCTTCTTCTGGCCGGCGCGTGGAGGGATCGCCGATCCGAGCGCGTCGCTCGTGCAGATCGCGCTGCGCCTCCGAAGCGCGCAGGGCGCCTTCGACGGCGACCTGCAGCTGCAACCCGGATCCTTCTGGCACTTCCCGCTCGGGCGCGGCATCGCGATGGCGGGAACGACGCTGATGCTGCAGGTGGGCAAGCCGGTGGGGACCGGGACGGTGCGCTGGCCGAGCCGTCATCCCCACGCCGCGCCGTGGATCGCGTCGCGCTTCTTCACCGAGCCGGCGGACCGGGCGGTGGCGCTCGAGGGCCTCGAGCTCGCGCGCGACCTCCTCGACGCGCCGAGCCTGCGGGGGCTGGCCCACGCGGTGTGGCCCCGGCCGGGACGACTGCGCGACCGCGCCGCGCTCGAGGCGATGCTGCCCTCGCTCTGCGACTCGGGCTACCACCCCTCGGGCACCGTACCGATGGGCGAGGCCTGCGACGCGTTCGGGCGCATCGCCGACCTCGAGGGGCTCCACGTCGCCGATGCGTCGCTCTTCCCCACGATCCCGACCGCGAACATCCACCTCGCGGTGCTGATGATCGGCGAGCGCTTCGGGGCCTGGCTGCGCGACGGGACCGAGCCCGAGGCGCACTGAATGGCGGCTCAGCCTTCGACCTCGAGGGTGAAGCGCTGGGCGCGAAGGCGCGACAGGAGCGGCGCAGCCATCGTCGAGGCGGGCGTGCGCACGCCGCCGGGCGCATCGAGCGCGTCGAAGGCGAGGCACATCGCGCTCTCGCCGAGCATCCGCGAGGTCGCGGCGTAGCCGGGATCGCCCTCCCCGCGCATCTTCGCCCGCACCGCCCCGCGCGGGCCCGAGGCGACGAAGCGCGAGACGAAGTAGCCGGTGCGGCGGAGCTCCTCGCTCGGCCCCTCGCCCGGCTTGGGGAGCCGGCCGGCTGCGAAGCGGCGGAGCGGACCGATGGCGAGCGCCGCGGTGGCGCCGACGAGGCCCGCGCTGAGCACCGCCGCGCCGATCGCGCCCCGGGCGCCCTTGCCCGTGCTCATCACCTCCTCGTAGCGGGCGCCGCCGTAGCCGCCGCGCCCTTCGCGCTCGAGGAGCGCGCTCGTGCGCCGTACCACGCGCGAGTTCACGGCCGCCATGACGAAGGGCCCGGCGTAGAGGCCGAGCTCGCCGAGGTAGCGCACGCCGAGCGGGTCGCCGCGATCCTCGCCGCGCGGTCCATCGACGAGCGCGTAGGGGTCGGCGAGCAGCCGGCGTACCGACGCGTCGCGGCCAGCCTCCTCGAAGAGAAAGAGCATGCTGGCGATGGTGCCGCCGCTCGCCCCGCCGCGGGACTCGCCCGCGGCGTGCAAGAGCGCGGTCGGCGCCTCCCCGAAGCGGGCGCGGTACTGCTCGAAGACGAAGTGCGTGCCGAGATCGGAGGGGATCGAGTCGTAGCCGCAGGTGTGCACGATGCGCGCACCGGTCTGCTTCGCCTCGGCGTCGTGGCGGTCGATGGTGCGGCGGATGAACGTCACCTCGCCGGTGAGGTCGGCGTAGTGCGTGCCGGCCGCGGCGCAGGCGGCGACGAGCGTCTCGCCGTACTTCGCGTAGGGGCCGACCGTGGTGGCCACGACCCGGGTGGAGGCGGCGACCCGATCGAGCGCGGCGCGGTCGTGCGCGTCGGCGAGCAGGATGGGCAGGTCCTTGGCCGCCGGCGTCTCGCTCGCGAGCTCGGCGCGGATCGACTCGAGCTTGCCCCGGTCGCGGCCGGCGAGCGCGAGCCGGAGCCCGCCGGCGAGGTGGCTGCGGACGAGATGGAGGGCCGTCAGCCGGCCGGTGAAGCCGGTGGCCCCGAAGAGGACGATGTCGTGCTCGCGCGCGGTCATGCGCGAAGGGATAGGGCCCGCGGAGGGCGACGTCGATGCGCGCCAGAGGGCGGCGAACCGTGTGGCGTGAACGCTGCCTCGTTCCGGCGTGGCGCCGTGCCAGGGGGCCTCATTCCACCGTGCCGACCGAGCAGGCGACGAGGTGTCCGTCGATGCCGGGCTCGTTCCGCGCCGCACTCAGGCGGATCACGTAGCGGCCGTCAGCGAGGACCCGGCGGAAGCTCGGCTCGGTCATGCGCGTCTCGCGGGCGGTGGTGAGCGTCGCGCCCCCGGCGTCGAGGAGCGTCACCTCGACCTCGCGCGGCGAGGCCCCGAGGCGGCCCGCGGTGCAGACCACCTCGATCGCTCCGACGACGTCGACCGCGAAGTGGTCCACGTCCCCGGGCGGCAGCTGCAGCGCGAGGGCGGGCAGGTAGCCGCCGTCGTCGGACTCCCAGAGGCCCGTCGGCTCGGCGCCGGCGAAGGTGTCGTTGCCGGCCTCGTCCGCCTCCTCGTAGCGCACGCCAGGGCCGTAGCGGAGCAGCGTCTCGGTCGTGAAGAGGTAGTGGTCGTTCGGGCCGGCGAGGGCGGGCGCTTCGAGCCGCAGCACGGCGCCGGGCGCACCATCGTAGGCGATGTTCACCGCGTCGACCGTCACCGACGCGGCGTCGAGGCGCGCGCGGACGGTGCTTCCGACCCGGACCTCGGCGCGGCGCACCCCGCCGGTGCTGCCGTGACGCACGGGGTCGGAGGCGCGCAGGGTCTGGTAGGGCGAGAGGCCGATGGGCACCTCGTCGACGTCGCCCGGGGACTCGAAGCCGCCGATCACGCAGCGGTGGGCGTCGGTGATCGGCGCCGCTCCATCTTCCTCGACGACCAGCGTGGTCGGCACGGTGCGGAGGTCGATGACCTCGACGGTCCACCCCTGCGGGCCCGTCGACGAGGGCGGCAGCAGGCCGGCGGAGAGCTCGATGTAGTGCGTCCCGGTCCGCGCGACGCGGAAGATGGTCTCGCTGCCGACCACCTCGCCCGAACAGCCACGGTTGTCGTTGGGGCTCGCGAACGCGCGCATGTCGGGGTCGAGCACGGTGGGATAGGGGGACAGCGGAAAGAAGATCGTCGGCGAGCGGCGGATCACGACCGCGAGGTAGTCGCCCTCGCTCGCCTCGAAGCGCACGTAGTCGCGGTCCCCGTCGTGGCTCACCTCGCCGGTGACCGGCGCGCCGCCGATCTCGGTCGGGATCGCGTCGTCCCAGGTCACGTTCCCATCGACGTCGTCGCTCACGGGGCTCGTGTCGGGGAGCGGCCCCGCCTCGCGCCGCGGGGCATCCGACCCCGCCTCGGGCCCGCCCGCGTCGAAGGGGCCCGTGTCGGGCGGCAGATCGGGGACGTCGGGCGTCACGAGGACCGTCTCGCAGGCCGCGAGCAGCAACGCCGGACCGCACCACCACATCCTCATCGGAGCACCTCGAGGTTCATGCCGGCCGCGTACGCGTAGCTGACGAAGGCGTCGAAGCCGGAGACGACGACGCCGACCGGGCGGTCCGCGCTGACGCGGTGCACGCCATCGCCCTGGATGCCGCCGCGCACCGAGAAGTCGCCGCCGATCTCGGGAAACGAGAGGGCGCACTGGTGCACCTGCCACGCGGTGCCGAGCGGCGGGGAGCTCGCCTCGAGCTCGACCGTCTCGCAGGTGCTCGGCAAGGGCTCGCCGTCGAGGAGGATCGCCGCGTCGGGCGGCGCGACGATGGTGATCGCGTCGAAGGCGTAGGTCGCGGGCGTGAGAAAGACGTAGTCGCGGCGGAACTGATCGACCGGCGGCAGCACGATGAGCGCCGGATCTCCGCCCGGGTGAATCGTCGGGATCCCCGCGGCGGCCTGCGCGACGAGGAGCTGCGCGACCGACACCGGCTGGTCGGCGACCAGCGTGGTGTCGCGATCGAGGTAGAGGGTAGCGGACTCGCCCTCGCCCAGCGTGAAGGCGTCGTAGGGAGGCGCGAGCCCGGTGTCGATGCGGGTGGTGCCGGCGGACACGGCGAGCACCCGCACGATCTCGTACTCGTTCGCCTCGGGCAGCGCCGCGAAGGGATCGAGCAGCGCGAGGTTGATCGTCGCGGCGCGGGGCGGCGTGCGCGCGAGGACGAACGCGAGGCCGAGCGAGGCGTCGGGCACGAGCTGCTCCTCGAGGTGATCGGCGCAGCAGAGCAGGTCCGAGAGGCGGTCGAAGGAGGGGACGTTCGCGCCCTCGGAGCCGCTGAAGACCGCGACGGGGGCCGTCGAGGTGACGAGCGTCCCGGTGAAGTCGCCGAGGAAGGCGTCGGTCTCGAGGTTGAGCGTGTCCATCGGCGCGAGGCGGAAGGTCGCGGTCTCGCCCGGGCCCCAGGGCGCGCCGCCGTCGAGGCCGATGACGCGGCCGACGGCGGCGCCGAAGCGCACCGTCACCTCGGTCTCGGCCTCGGTCCCGACGATGGTGAGCGTCGCCCGGTAGTCTTCGGTCGAGCGCTGGTCGGGGGCGCCGCGGGTCGCGATGGTCTGGGGCCAACCGATGACCGTGGTGCGCGTGCCGAGGGCCGAGGTCGGAAGCAGGAGCGAAGCGTCGTTGGAGTAGACGTCGGCCTGGGCGAGCGGGTTGAACTGGTAGGCGATCACCGGGTGGCGGGCGCGCACGCGGTAGGCGCGGCGGGTCAGGGCCGAGCCGGTCTCGCGCCACGCCTCGCCCTCGGCGCGGCCGTCGATCCGGCGGCGCGGCAAGGAGAACGTCTCGAGATCGGAGGCCGGGATGTCGAGCTCGGCGATCGTGCGCAGGCGCGGCGGTTCCCCCGGCGCGGCGTCGTCGACCTCGAGCACGACGTGGGTGGGGAAGGCGTTCGGGTTCGAGACGATGATGCCGAAGGGCGGGTAGTAGATGCCGCGGGTGTCGAGGTCGACGGGGTAGAACTCGCAGCCGACGTAGCTGCGATCGTCGATCGCCTCGGCGCAGAGGTCCACGCAGCGTCCGGCCCGGCAGGCCTCGCCCGCCTCGAGGTCGCAGCTGCCGGTGGCCTCCCAGCCCGAGCCGTCGTCGAGGCAGCGCGCTGGGTTGCCTTCGAAGCAGCCGTCCGTGCCGGGACGGCAGGCGACGCAGGCGCCATCGAGACAGTCCTCGCCGCGGAGCGCGCAGGGCGTGCGGACGGCGACGAGGAAGGGCGGCTCGGACTCGCAGGAGACCGCGACGTCGCCTTCGCACGCGCGCTCGCCCGCGGCCGTGCAGGCGAAGGGGCCAGCAGCGTCGGTGGTGCCGCCATCGCGCTCGGTGAGGACCGGGGCGACCTCGCAGGCGGTCAGCGCGAAGGCGGTGGCGAGCAGTAGGAAGCAACGCTGAGCAGGGCGGGGCATCACGGGACCTCGACGTCGAGCTGGTTCATCGCGGAGCGGCGGACGGGGAGCGCATCGATGAGCCGCAGGTCGATGCGGTCGAAGTCGAGCGCGGGGATGTCGACGGCCTCGACGACGAACCGCACCGCGCCTGCCGGCAGCGGCTCGACGTCGGGCGAGATCGCGCGCAGGTCGGGGAACGTGATCGCGCGCGCGCTCGGGTGCGCCACGATGAACCAGGCCGGTCCGTAGTCCTCACCGAACAGGCGACGGGCGAAGAGGCGGTAGAGGGTGTGACCGCTGCCTTGCTCCCAGCGCACCGTGCGGTCGGAGGGGAGCGGTCCGCGGCAGCAGTCGCGGCCGCCGCCGGACGAGACCGCGGGGGCGGTGAAGCGGGGGATCTCGAGGAACGCGTCGGCCGGGATGACGACCCGCTCGGTGCGGAGCGGGGTGCGCAGCGATGCGCGGGTGTGCGGCCGCATCGACCAGACGGCCCCCGAGCTCGAGGGCGCGAGCACCGCGACGAACTCGTGCTCGGCCTCGCCGAAGCGGCCGACCGCGCTCGGCTGCAGGGCGACCTCGACCGCGGTGCCGAGCGGGACGGTGAAGTCGTCGGGCACGCTCGACGGCATGCCGCGCGGCCCGCTCAACGGACCGAAGAGCGGGAGGCCTGCCGCGAGGCCGGGGACGGCATAGCGCACGAGCAGGGTCAGCGTGTCGACCGGCGCGGCGGTGAGCGTGTCGCTGAAGTCGGTGGTGAACACGACCGGCAGCGCGGGGGGCTCGACCCGGATGCGGCGGCCGGGGACGAGCGGCGCGTCCATCCGGATCTCCACGCCGTCGGTGCGCCGGCCGGGGGCGAGCACGATCGGAGTGCCGAGGCCTACCACGTGGGGCACGAAGGTGCCGTCCGCCTCGATGCCAGCGACGGCGTAGGGGATGACGAGGGTGGCCGGGACGTCGATCGCGAAACGGAAGCCGCGCGCGCCGCGGTCGGCCTCGGTGACGCGGGCGGTCGCGATCACCGCAGCGCTCGATCCGCTGCCGGCGAAGTCCCGCGTGCTCGCGAGGGCGACGTAAGCGACGCGCTCTTCGCCTGCGGCGGGCTCGGGCACGCCGACCCAGTCGAAGGTGGGCTCGGCGAACTCCTCGCCCCCGTAGAACACCAGCTCGCCGCCGGCCGAGCTGCCGGTGGGGGCCCCGGGCCCCGGACCGCCGGTGCCACCACCCCCGACGCAGCTGATGTACGCGAGGCGCATGCCCGCGGTCACGAAGGCGGCGTCGACGCCGACGAAGCCAGCGTGGTGGTAGCAGGGGTGGGACGCGAAGACGTCCATGCGGGCGCGGATGTCGTCGCCGCGAAAGGTGACCGTGCCGGTCGGGCCGGTGGTCGCGTGGTAGGGGAACGCACCGCCGCGTCCGACGACGACGAGCGCCCCCTCGAGGGGTGCGGCGTTCTGGTCGTGGACGAGGACGGTGATCTCCCCGTCGAGCGGGCCGCCGCCGAGGCCGCCCCAGGGCCTGATGGGGCTCTCGTAGGTGAAGGCATCCTCGAGGACGAGCGTCTCGGCGCCGTTCCGCACGGTCACGTCGACGACGCCGAGGTCGTGCGCGGGCGTGCGGCAGCTACCTTCGCGGGCGCTCGCCGCGCTCCACTCGGTGCATGGCAGTCCGTCGAGCTCGACGACGGTGGCGGCGTCGAAGGTGTCGGAGGCGGCGCGGAGCGTGAGGGTGATGCCGCCGCCGGGCGGTCCCGCGCTCGGCGCGATGCTGACCGGGTCGTAGACGTAGCCGGCTGGCAGCAGGGCGCGGAACGTCCCGTCGTCGATGACGACGTCCACGGGACCGGGGTCCTGCGGCGGCGCGATCACCTCGAGACGGTTCGGGTCGATGCGGCGCACGTCGGAGGGGGGCACGACGAGCGCTCCGAGGCGCACCTCGATGGCCGACGACGTGAAGCCAGCGCCGCGGAGCACGAGCGCGTTGCCGCCCGAGAACGGCCCGTGCCCCGGCAGCACCCGGAGCAGCTCGAGCGGAGCAGGCGGCGCGTCGGGCGCCGGCACGTCGCCGACGGCTGCGTCAGGCTGTGCGTCGCTGGGCCCCGCGTCGAGCGGCGTGAAGAGGACCTCGCGGCGGCACCCGGCGAGGAGCGCGAGCGCGAGGAGGCACGATGTGGACGCGGCAGACCGACGGCGCGCGGGCGACGTGGGCGGCCGGGGCACGGTAGCGTCCCAGGCGGGGCCGTCGTGGGCCGCGGGGCCGGTATCGGAGCGATGCATGCGGAGGAGAGCGACCAGCCGGGCGAATCGGCTCACGGTTTCTCCTCGACCTGGTGCATCCAGCGGAGGGTGGCGCCGCAGAGGCCGTGGAAGCGCACACGGAGTCGGCCGCTGCGCCCCAGCGGGCGGAGCGATCACCGGAGCCCCACCAAGAGACCGCCGCCGGCGAAGACGCCGGGCAGCACGAGGTCGGCCTCGCCCGCGACCGTGCCGGTCGGGCCGACGACGCACGCGCCGACGAGCAGCGAGACGCCGAGGTGAACGGGGCCGAGTCGGAGGCTGGGCTGGGCCGCGATCGCGACCTCGAGGAGCGCGTCGTCGAGCGCCCGGCCCTCGACGCTCGAGCGCGCCGGGCGTCCATCGAGGCGCACCCACGCGCCGCGCAGCTCGGCCAGGACCCCGAGCGAGAACCCGCCCTCCTCGATGGCGGTGATGCGGCCGACGAGGCCCGCGGACACCGCGGCGAACGACACCGCACCGGCGCTCCGCTGCGCGTCGCCGAGCTCCACCGCGACCCGTGCGCCGAGCTGGATCCCCGGGGCGAGCAGCGCGAGGGTCTGGAGCGAGAGGTGCCAGGTCACGAAGGGCGCTGCGAGGTCGCGCACGAGCACGCCGCCGCCGAGATCGGTCGCGAGATCGAGGTCCTCGTCCCGAGAGGTCGCAGGCGCCGGCAGCGGCGCGGCGTCGGGGTCGGCCAGCCTGGGCCTCACCGGCACGGACAGGGCCGGCGCATTCACCGGTTCGGGCGGCAGGACGAGGCCCTCGCCGGAGCGGTCCGGGATCGCGACTTCGGCCTCCATGGCCCGCGACTCCGGCGCCCGCTCGTCGCGGAGCGCCCGCTCGACCCGATCGAGCGCCCGGGCCCGCTCGGGTGGGTCGCTCGCCGCAGGCGGCGCGAGGAGCAGCTCTGCCCACGAAGCCAGGACGAGCTCGGAGACGAGCAGCGCGACGGTCCGCGCGGCGACGGCGCGTCGCGCCTCGAGGCCGGGCACGCGCCGCACGAGCTGCTTGTCGGTGACCGGATCGTCGACCTCGATGAGGAGGCCCGCGGCGTCGCAGGCGAGCCGCACCGAGAGCGGCGCCGTCGCCGCGCCCTCGAGCTCGAGCTCGAGCGCGCGTGTGACCTCGAGCCCGCCGAGCTCGCCGCAGCCTTCGAGCGCCACCGTGACCTGCGCGCCGGCCGGCGCGGCCAGGGCGGACAACGCGGCCATGAAGAGGACGGCGCAGGCGATGCCGGAGGTGCCGGCCACAGGGACCGGTCGCAGCACGCGCCTCAACGCTCGAGGAGCCGGTTCATCGCAGCGCGGTGCAGACCCGTCGGCCAACGTGCGACGTAGTCTGCGGCAAAACCGCGGGCCCGCGCGGCGTCACCCGCGTCGGACCAGGCGAGGGCGGCGCCGGCGAGCGCGTCCTCGGCGTGCGGGCCCTCGGGCGCGCCCGCGAGGCACCGCTCGTAGGCCCGCGCGGCGCGGGCATGGCGACCCCGGCGCGACTCGATGCGCGCGCTCAGGCGGGCCACCTCGGCGCGCTCCTCGGGAGTGCCGAGCGCCTCGGCCTCGGCGTACCAGCGCGCGGCGGCGTCGAGGTCGCCGGAGCGCCGCGCGTCGTCGGCGCGGCCTAGCAGCGCCTCGCGATCGGCCGGCCGGGGCGGCCGGACGCTGGGCGGAGGCGGCGGGCCCTGCTCCACCTCGGGCTCGACCGACGGACGGAACGCAGGAGCCGGCGGCGCCTCGGCCGATGCGGTCGGCGCGCTCGGTCCCGGTTCCTCCGGCGCGCGGGGGGCGACCCGCAGGCTCTCGCCCGCGCCGAGGAGCACCTGCCGCGCGCCGTCGTCGACCTCGACGCGCCCCTCGCGGACCCGCACCTCGGTCGCTTCGTCGGACGCCTCGACGTCGAACGCCGTGCCGCGGACGCGCACGGTCGCCTGGGGCGTGATGACCTCGAACAGACGCCCTGCGCGGCGGGACACGTCGTAGCTGGCGCGGCCGCGGTCGTGCAAGAGCCGCACGTGCGTCTCGCTCGCCCGCTCGACGGCGACGCGTGCGCCCTCGGCGAGGGAGACCCGCGAGCCGTCGGCAAGCACCCACGCACCTGCCGGCTCCGGCGCGGCGAAGCGGCCCGCGAGCCACAGCGCGGCGGCCGCGGCGATCGCCGCGAGCGGGACGAGGACGCGGCGGCGGCCGGGCGCGGGCACGCGGCGGGCCTCGCGAAGTCGAGCGAGCACCCGCTGCGCCCGGACCTCATCGAAGCGGGCCTCGCTCTCGGCACGGTAGGCCTCGATGTGCCGGTCAGTCGTCACGTCCTACCTCCTTCAGGCTGCCGAGCGCGTCGTCCGCCTCGGCGATCCGCCGCTTCGTCGTCGCGAGGGACACGCCCACGATCCGCGCGACCTCGGGGAGCGTCTCGCCCTCGACGCGGTGCAGGATCCACGGGATCCGCCGCTCCTGAGACAGCTGCGCGAGCGCCCGGTCGAGCTCGCCGATGTCGTGGACGACGTGCGGCTCGCTCCGGCTCGGCGCGCTCCGGGCCCACCCCTCGAGGAAGCGCCGAAGGCGGCTCCGGCCATCGAAGCGGTGCATCACCCGCCGGGCTGCGATCCGCGCCAGCCAGGCCCGCACCGACGCCGCGTCGCGCAGCGTGCCGAGGTGCTCGAGCGCGGCGAGGAAGGTCTCCTGCACGACGTCGTCGACCTCCGCATCGCGCCCGAGGAGCCGGTAGGCCACCCCGGCGACGTAGCGGGCGTGCCGCTCGTACAGCTCACCGAACGCACGCTCGTCGCCGGCCGCGGCGCGCTCGACGAGGAGCGCGTCGGGCACCTCGGCAGCGCGCAGGGTCCGGGGCGTGGCGGGTTTCATGCGGGGCGCACCTGAGAGGGACGACACCACGAAACCGGCTCACGGAAAAGTGAGGGAGCCCGGCAACGCTGCACGCTGCGCCTGGCTCGAGGCGCGCGCGTCGAGCGCGCCCACGGCCGGACGAGGCCGGGATAGCATCCGGCTCGCGTGCAGATCGGCGACGTCGTGGCAGGGCGCTTCGAGCTGCGGGCGGTGGCAGGCCACGGGGGCATGGGCGTCGTGTACCGGGCCTGGGATCGGGATCTCGGCGTCGAGGTGGCGCTCAAGGCGATGCTCCGCGCCGGGGCGTCGGAGAAGCTTCGCTTCGGCCGGGAGAGCCGGGTGCTCCGCGGGCTGACGCACCCCGGGATCGTGCGCCACGTCGCCGACGGCGTCACCGCCGAGGGCGAGCTGTGGCTGGCGATGGAATGGCTCGAGGGCGAAGATCTCGGAGCGCGGCTCGCGCGCGGCCCGCTCTCGGGCGCGGAGGCCCTGGCAGTCGGCCGCGGCATCGCCGAGGCGCTCGCCCACGCCCACGCCCATGGCCTGGTGCACCGAGATCTGAAGCCGAGCAACGTCTGGCTGCTCGGCGGTGTACCCGCACGCGAACACACGAAGCTCCTCGACTTCGG
>Ga0209972_10003399_pt1 | contig 12484 bp, 10 predicted proteins | sample NOAtaG_7_FD_187302 | JGI IMG/M metagenome (GOLD analysis project Ga0209972, IMG submission 187302) | Freshwater lake microbial communities from Lake Erie, under a cyanobacterial bloom - NOAA_Erie_Diel1S_2200h metaG (SPAdes) (version 2) | ecosystem: Environmental > Aquatic > Freshwater > Lake ...
GGAAGGGCGTCCTCCCGAAGGAAGGGCGTCCTCCCGAAGGAAGGGCGTCCTCCCGAAGGAAGGGCGTCCTCCCGAAGGAAGGGCGTCCTCCCGAAGGAAGGGCGTCCTCCCGAAGGAAGGGCGTCCTCCCGAAGGAAGGGCGTCCTTCGGCGTCCTCCCGAAGGAAGGGCGTCCTCCCGAAGGAAGGGCGTCCTCCCGAAGGAAGGGCGTCCTCCCGAAGGAAGGGCGTCCTCCCGAAGGAAGGGCGTCCTTCGGCGTCCTTCGGAAAGCTTCACCTCTGGCGGCTTCCTTCGGAAAGCTTCACCTCTGGCGGGAAGGGCGTCCTTCGCTTCCTTAGGAGAGCGGGGGACGCGCAACCTTCGGGTAGCAGCGAGGACGTTAACATAAGCACTCTTCATGGTGATCTTGGATCACCATAAACAATCACCCGCTCTCTCTTTCCGAAGGAAGCGAAAGAAGTTGGCTTCCTTCGGCTTTCTGAAAGAAGCTTCTACTCTGGCGGCTTTCCTAAGGAAGCGCCAGAGGTAAAACTTGTTTCTGAACGTCCTTCGGGAAGCTTCACCTCTGGCGGCTTCCTTCGGGAAGCTTCACCTCTGGCGGGGTGGCGGCTTTCCGAAGGACGCCGCCAGAGGTGAAGCTTCCCGAAGGACGTTCGCTTCCTTCGGAAAGCCGCCACCCCGCCAGAGGTGAAGCTTTCCGAAGGAAGCCGAAGGAAGCGAAGGACGCCCTTCCTTCGGGAGGAAGCCGAAGGACGGAAACAAGTTCATCAAGCCGCCAGAGGTGAAGCTTCTTTCAGAAACAAGTTCAGCTTCTTACAGAAAGCCGCCAGAGGTGAAGCTTCCCGAAGGAAAGAGAGAGCGCGTCTAGAAGAGTGCTGGTGCTACGCACCTTATGCTTGTACGTGCTGCTGGGTGATGCTTGATGGTGATCTTCGATCACCATGAAGAGTGCTGGGCTGTGCTTGATGAAAGAAGGCCGTGCTGGTGCGCCACACCTTATGCTTGTTGATGGTGATATAGAGTGCTACGCGTAACCTATGGGTGCTTCTTGATGGTGATCGTAGATCACCATGAAGAGTGCTTCTGAAAGAAGGCCGTCTTCCCGAAGGATACACGTCCTTTGGGAAGCCGCCAGAGGTGAAGCTTCTTTCAGAAACAGCGTGCTGGTGCTCCGCACCTTATGCTTGTTGATGGTGATCGAAGATCACCATCAAGAGTGCTGACGTTCACGTCCGCATGGTGATCTTTGATCACCATCCACGCGGACCAAGGAAAGCGTAGCTACGGAGGACATATTCGATGATTGTGACACCCCCGCAGTGTCAGCGTAGCGTAGCACAACCTAACTGAATGTACGAAGGATATCCTGAGGTTCTCTGGTAGACGGCGGAATAGTATGAGCATACCCTCCCGTGGTGACTAACGAGCGCGTCACCTCTATTGAAGGTAGGCATCAACTAGATTTACAAAGGATAGCCGTCTTTCGAGATCTGCGAAGCAGGTCGAAGATGATGAGACGCCCTTCCTGGTCATTAGCGTAGATGATGTTCAATCGGCATGAAAGCCCGCTCGTCCCCCGCAGGACATAGCAAGGAGACGCAATGATGGTGCTCCAATATCACCATCCGTCTTTCCGAAGGATGAGCGTCTTCCCGAAGGATGAGCGTCTTCCCGAAGGATGAGCGTCTTCCCGAAGGATGAGCGTCTTCCCGAAGGATGAGCGTCTTCCCGAAGGATGAGCGTCTTCCCGAAGGATGAGCGTCTTGATGAGATCGGGCTGTCCAGAGGACAGCCTTGTTTCATACATCCATGCTGATGGTCAAAGGCCCGGCGCTCCTCCGTCCTGTGGGGGACGTGCAAATCTCGGAAAGACGGCCGTAAAGTTGCAAATCACCTTTACAATGAACGGTGATCAAGAGACCATAACCTTCTGAGCATAAAGCCCGTTCCCTGTACACACACACCCGCAGGGGGTGTGTGTGCACACCCCCTGCGGGTGTGTAGGACGGAGGGGTTCGGAGGTTACACGAGCTTTTGACAGAACGACGCAGCCCTAACCTCGAATAACGGAGTGGATTACCCCCTCCCCCCCCCTTTAGGTGTATGGGCGTACTTGGTTACACATACTGCGTAGGTCACCATCATCTTCGATGATGTCCAATACGCTGAATAATGGCAGGGGCGTACTTGGGCAAGAATCGACGTAAAGACGCCCTAGGTTACCTGCTGTTGGTCAAATGATATTGAAGAACCCATGCATGAACTAGGTGCAGGCCCTTCCCTAGAAGATTGGATACCTAAGGCAAGCGAAACCGAGTCTGACGTCGTTCAGAAAGCACTTGACCCAAACTAGCGCTTTTTGAAAGAAGCTCTGAACGTACGTTTCGAAAAGACTGCTATCACGTGGGCTTGGCCGTGCTATGCAAAGGAAGGCGCTTGTACTTGTTTGACGCCCATCCACAACGTTGATAACCTGGGTTCTTCAAGACGCTTTATGAGCTTGTTGATTGCGATATAAGATCACCATCTTTGCGTCTCCTTCTCCTTCCTCCGTCCTGCGGGGGACGAGCGGGATCTCTGAAGATAATCAGAGATCTTGAGAGATCCCGCGTCCCCCCTTACTTCGGGGAACGTTCGAAGCGAAGCACGCACCACGTCCACACCCACAGTGGCTCGGGGGTCCGTGTCCACCATCCTCATAGATGCTGGTGTACAGGGAGGTGCCGTGAGTCGAATCCGTTGCCTCTTTCAGTAACCAAGCCACGCCTATGTTGGGTCAAGTGACGAAGGCCACCCATATAGAGGGCATCTAGTTGGTTTTTGAAAGACGCATTTTATTATGAAATACGGCCTTCTTTAAGAACCCTAGGTTAGGTTACCAGCATATAAAATAATGCTACGTACAGGCTGACTCCGTCTTTGGCTCAAATACGCAGTTCTATTCGTAGGTTCCCAAAGCACGAAGTCACCACTGCATGGGGCGCGACCGCACGCCTTGGCGGGCGTCGTACACTTGATCGTAGATTGCCATCAAGTGTACACAATCTTGGATTGTACGTCCTTTGTAAATCTATGATTACGATGATTAAGCTCTGCTTCGCGCCAGAGGTGAAGCTACGCGAGCGTTCCACCCCCTACGGGCTCCCTACGGGCTCCCTACGGGCTCCCTACGGGCTCCCTACGGGCTCCCTACGGGCTCCCTACGGGCTCCCTACGGGCTCCCTACGGGAGTGCGAGCTCGCCATGTCTTTTTTTTTTTTTCTTCCGTCCTTCGGGGACGGCCAGAGGTGAAGCTAACCTCTGGGCTACTTGATCATCATCTATGATGAGGGTCTGGGGTGCTATGCAGACGTGAACGTCAATACTGGTTGAGCTAAACTTAAGTCGCGCGGCGTGATACAGCTAAGCTCTGCTTCGCTTCGCTATGCGGAGCATAATGACAAGACTAACATTTATGTAGTGGCCTCCAGGTTTGGTATGGGATTCGAACTAGCTCTAAAACGAACGTCCTGCCTTCGGCACAGAAAGACATCAAAAAGCGGAGCGTTGACCTGCTTCGCAGATCTACGCCCTTCGAAGATTGGCGAAGCAGGTCATCTACGATGATGGTCAGCAACAAGTAACTTGTTGCGTGTAGGCGGGAGGTTTGCATACTAGTTGACCAGCCCAGCCGCCACCAGATGGAAAATCTTGGTAGAGAGCAGGCTCACACCCCCTTCGAGGGTGCTCAAAGTTGGCTCTGAGCTTGGATTGACTCCAACGGACGCACGTCGTGAAATAAGTGCAACATGCACCTCCTAAGGGTGAGGTAATCCCCTACGTGAAAAAAAGACTTGGTTTAACGCGCCGCGTCACCTTTAGCAACCTCTCGTTACCTCTGTTAACCTCGGGCGGGTTTATTCAAGACGCAACTGCCATGGAATACCTCCGTACCCCTACGTTCCCCGCTTTCCGAAGGAAGCGAAGCACGCCCTTCCCGCCAGAGGTGAAGCTTTCCGAAGGAAGCCGAAGGAAGCCGAGCTTCTTTCAGAAAGCCGAGCTTCTTTCAGAAAGCCGAGCTTCTTTCAGAAAGCCGAGCTTCTTTCAGAAAGCCGAGCTTCTTTCAGAAAGCCGAGCTTCTTTCAGAAAGCCGAGCTTCTTTCAGAAAGCCGAGCTTCTTTCAGAAAGCCGAGCTTCTTTCAGAAAGCCGAGCTTCTTTCAGAAAGCCGAAGGAAGCCTAAGGACGCGCTTTTTTCAAAACAAGTTTACGTCCTCCCGAAGGAAGGGAAGAAGCTTCACCTCTGGCGGGGAGGACGCCCTTTCTGAAAGAAGCTCAGAAGGAAGCGAACTTGTTTCATCAAGCCCGCGTCCTTCGGGCTTTTTCCCTTCCTTAGGAAAGCGCGTCCCTCTTCAAGACGTACGTTCCCCGAAGGATGCCGCCAGAGGTGAAGCTTTCCGAAGGAAACCGAAGGAAGCCGAGCTTCTTTCAGAAAGCCGAAGGACGCGCTTTTTTCAAAACAAGTTGCTTCCTTCGGGAACCTATGGCGCTTCCTTCGTAAAGAGAGCACGCAGTAAGTGAACTGATGCTGACAGTTTCACGCTGGCATAGCCTACGGGATGCTCTGCTTTTTTTCCTTCGCGATACGTCAGGCATCATGAAAGCGAGGCCTCGACCATAAACGAATCTCGGCTTCTTTCAGAAACGTCTGGAATACTAAACGGTCCGACAAAAGCCCTCCCCCCTCTGAACGTCCTTCGGATTCCCTCGAAGAAAGGAGACGTCGCGGCTACGCGTTCCGTGGTCTCTGAAATCCGCGATCTTGAAGAAAGCTGCTTCAGCTCGGAACGGAGTGCGCAGCTGCTATAGCGTCCTTCGGCTAGCGTTATCTGTGCAGATCAATGCTTCACCTATAAGCTATGCACGCATCTACAAAGGACGGGCGTTTATTGCGGACAGCTAGAGTCTATGCAAGTGAATCAACGGAGTTGATGAGAGTCTCTCCAAACTTGGATCGAATTTGCCAGCGGCTGCGCCTTCGAAGAATGTGTACACATACTGCGTAGGTCACCATCATCTTGGATGATGTCCAATACGCTGTATTTATGTCTGGACTCGGGGCATTCCATTCCTACGGAACCATGTCAGAGGTCGGGGTCCTACTCTCCCCGAAGAGCGTAGGGCTAGTCTACACCCTTTGATGTAAGTACACGACCTGCGGCCTTTCTGCAACAAGGCCGTCCTTTGACAAGAACAGTCTTTGTATAAAGCGCTTTATGCCTTCCCCCGACAGAAGGAGGGGACGCGCACGTCTCGTTTAAACGCCTAACCTCGGGCCGTTACCTTGAGCGTGCTTTCTAAAAGAAGGCTACTGCTTCCCTCCAGTCTTCGTGGGAAGGCACTCCGTCCGCCGGCTCGAAACCTGCCGTCCTTTGAAAAGCAGGTTGACGTCCTGCTTTTCAAAGGACGGCAGATCTGCACTTCCCCTCCATCCTTCGGAGGGCGCCTGCCGTATCTTGAGCTGCGATGATGATCTTACGAGACGTAGGAGAGCGTGAACGTTGATGTCCGTCGCACCTACGCTTTACTTGGTCCGTGGATGGTGATCAAAGATCACCATGATCATCATCACCATCATCTACGATGATGGTCAGCACCCCTTGAAGGTGCGGATCACCTGCACTCTCTTTCCGAAGGAACAAGTTCGCTTCCTTCGGAAAGCGCCAGAGGTTCCCGAAGGAAGCAACTTTTTTCTGAACGTCCTTCGGGAAGCTTCACCTCTGGCGGCTTTCTGAAAGAAGCTCGGCGTCCTTCGGAAAGCTTCACCTCTGGCGGCTTGATGAACTTGTTTCTGAACGTCCTTCGGAAAGCTTCACCTCTGGCGGCTTGATGAACTTGTTTTGAAAAAAGCGCGTCCTTTGGCTTTCTGAACTTGTTTTGAAAAAAGCGCGTCCTTCGGGAAGCTTCACCTCTGGCGGCTTTCCGAAGGAAGCGCCAGAGGTTCCCGAAGGAAGCAACTTGTTTTGAAAAAAGCACGTCCTTCGGCTTCCTCCCGAAGGAAGGGCGTCCTTCGGCTTCCTCCCGAAGGAAGGGCGTCCTTCGCTTCCTTCGGGAAGCTTCACCTCTGGCGGCTTTCCGAAGGAAGCGAACTTGTTTCCGTCCTTCGGCTTCCTCCCGAAGGAAGGGCGTCCTTCGCTTCCTTCGGGAAGCTTCACCTCTGGCGCTTCCTTCGGAAAGCTTCACCTCTGGCGGCTTGATGAACTTGTTCCTTCGGGAAGACGGCCTTCTTTCAGAAGCCCTCTTTGACCATCATCGGCGATCTGCTTTCCAAAGGACCGCGCAGCACTCTGAATGGTGATCTTGGATCACCATCAAGAAGCCTACGATCAACAAGCATAAGGTGCGTAGCACCCGCACGCTCTCCCATAGGAAAGACGGTGAAGCACAAGAAGCCCAAGGTGCGGAGCACCTGCACGCTCTTTCTTTGGAAAGACGGCGTCGTTCACTTGATCGTAGATTGCCATCACCATCATCTACGCGCATGGTCATTGCGTGCTTCGCCGACGTGAACGTCATCACTCCTTGACCTTATGCTGCGCGATCCTTTGGAAAGCAGATCGTCGCTCTGCTTTCCAAAGGACCGCGCAGCACTCTGAATGGTGATCTTGGATCACCATCAAGAAGCATAAGATCAACAAGCATAAGGTGCGGAGCACCTGCACGCTCTTCCTTCGGAAATACGGCCTTGTTACAGAAAGCACGCTCTTCCTTCGGAAATACGGCCTTGTTACAGAAAGCACGCTCTCCCTTCGTAAAGACTGCCTTCTTACAGAAAGCATGCGATGCAGACCAATAAAACCAATAAAAACGTATGCGCGTCGGTAAAACGCCCTTCTTTCAGAAAGACGGACATCTTGGCTGTGGGTGACACACCCGCTGAGTCAGCGAAGCACCATCGACGGGGTGGCACGTGGGTGTATCCGTCTAGGCTACCGGAGCGAAAAAAACATAGAGTTGGTAGACTCGTGAGCATCCCTTGAGCCGCAAATGGATACAACGTTTTATGAAGAAGGTCACATATGTTGACCATCCAGGATCCGTACGTTTACCAAGGTCGGGCTTCCTTCGGAAACGTGAACGTTGATACGAAGCGCACCCACATCTCTTATGTGGGTGCTCTTCATCATCTTCGATGATGATCAGCTCGCTTTACAAAGGACGGCCTTGTTTCAGACATCTACGATGATGGTCAACGCTGCAACACTTGGTGGTGCGGGTGCACCCCCCACCAAATGACCAAATGAGGGGGTGTGTAGTTGACAATAAGCTACGTCTTGTTTACGTAAAGCCAAATAAATACAACTGACTTGACCCCGAGTGTCTCCCACATTACGCTCGCGTAGCTTCACCTCTGGCGCGAAGCCGAGCTTAGGGAAAGTGCATTTGAATAATGTGAACCTCTCTCACGGAGAACCGTACTTTCGGGTTTGACCATCATCGTAGATGTCCGTCCTTCTGTAAGAAGGGCGTCTCTCTTCCTTCGGGAAGATGACCGTCGCTTCTACGCTTTCCTTGGTCTCTGAAAGACGGCCTTCTTTCAGAATCACTCTGAATGGTGATCCTGGCTCACCATCAAGAAGCATACGGTGCGGAGCACCTGCACTCTCTTCCTTCGGGAAGACGGCGTAGTACACTTGATCGTAGATGGCCATCACCATCTTGGTATATGATGGTCACTGCGTGCTCTCTTTCCGAAGGAAGCCGAAGGTAGCCGCCAGAGGTGAAGCTTCCCGAAGGAAGCGAAGGACGCCCTTCCTTCGGGAGGAAGCCGAAGGACGGAAACAAGTTCGCTTCCTCCCGAAGGAAGGGCGTCCTTCGCTTCCTTCGGAAAGCCGCCACCCCGCCAGAGGTGAAGCTTTCCGAAGGAAGCGAAGGACGCCGCCAGAGGTGAAGCTTCCCGAAGGACGCCCTTCCTTCGGGAGGACGCCCTTCCTTCGGGAGGACGCGCTTTTTTCAAAACAAGTTCAGAAAGCCGAAGGTCGCGCTTTTTTCAAAACAAGTTCGCTTCCTTCGGCTTCCTTCGGAAAGCCGCCAGAGGTGAAGCTTCCCGAAGGACGTTCAGAACCAAGTTGCTTCCTTCGGGAACCTCTGGCGCTTCCTTCGGGAAGGGCGTCCTCCTGAGCTTCTTTCAGAAAGGGCGTCCTCCTGAGCTTCTTTCAGAAAGGGCGTCCTCCCGTAGGAAGGGAAGAAGCTTCACCTCTGGCGCTTCCTTCGGAAAGACGCAACTGCCAAGGAATACCTCCGTTCCCCGCGGGGAACGGATGAAGGTTACGCACCGCACTCTTCATGGTGATCTTGGATCACCATCAAGAAGCATAAGGTGCGGAGCACCTGCACTCGAAGAACGCGCGTTATGAACTTGTTTCGCTTCCTTCGGGAAGCTTCACCTCTGGCGGCTTGATGAACTTGTTTCTGAAAGAAGCTTAACCTCTGGCGGCTTCCTCCCGAAGGAAGGGCGTCCTTCGGCTTCCTCCCGAAGGAAGGGCGTCCTTCGCTTCCTCCCGAAGGAAGGGCGTCCTTCGCTTCCTTCGGGAAGCTTCACCTCTGGCGGCTTGATGAACGTCCTTCGGGAAGCTGAACTTGTTTCTGAAAGAAGCTTCACCTCTGGCGGCTTCCTTCGGAAAGCTTCACCTCCGGCGGCTTGATGAACGTCCTTCGGGAAGCTGAACTTGTTCCTTAGGCTTACTCCTGAGCTTCTTTCAGAAAGGGCGTTCTCCCGTAGGAAGGGAAGAAGCTTCACCTCTGGCGCTTCCTTCGGAAAGACGCGAGTATACGCGTGATGGCAATCGAGGATTACCCTCATCATCCTCATCACCATCATCTACGATGATGGTCAGTACACATACTGCGTAAGACATACGCAGTATGTGATACACTTGATCGTATTTGACATCATCGAAGATGATGGTGACCTACGCAGTATGTGTACACTTGATCGTAGATTGACATCACCATCATCTACGCTGATGGTCACTGCGTGCTTCGCTTATCCATCCTTCGTATTGCCGAGCGTGGTTAGACGTTCTATGAAAGAAGGACGTGCGTCCGTTTGAGTCTACCCGCTCTCGGCAATACGAAGGATGGATAGGCCTTCTTTCATAAAACACCCAGAGGATACCAGAGGTTACCATAGGATAGGCATTCTTTCATCAAGCCCATAGGTTAGCTCGCCCTGCGAGCTAACCTATGGGCTTATTGATCTTATGCTGCCCGATCCTTTGGAAAGCAGATCGACGCTGAACAAGTGCTGACCCTCTGCGTAGATGATGGTGATGATGATCATGGTGATCTTTGATCCACGCGGACGTGTACGTCAATTAGGGCGACAATGTCTAACTTGGACTATCTGGAGTACACCAGGAGTTAGACGGCCAGTAATATTTGAACCCCATCACTATCAGTTCAACTGACTTTACCATAAATTTAACTCCAAAAACACACCTCGATATACACGCCAAAGTTTACCCTACATGCCACAATACGAACGTAGGCCCTACACCCTGATACATATAAACCGCTTTCGGTAAAAAACTCTAACCACCTTGAGCGTAGATGACGGTCAATCAGTTTGTACAGGGGTGTATACACCCTAGGGTCCGCGTAGCACGAATAATCGAAACATCATCTCCTCTAGTAACCTCTGGGCGCATTCCAAAGGCCCACCGAATCAGAGGGAACCAAACGAGATGCTACGGCTGACCTTCATCCTATATGTGGGTGTACACAACCTACGTATGTGTACAGGTGGCTGTGTCTACTGCACAACCAAACATGTGAGCGTTTGATTCAGCGAAAACTCGGTTACACTCATACACTGTGTGGAGGTGTACCGAGTATCAAGTTGTTTAAACAACAAGTCATTTCATAATCCCCAAACGAGCCTCGTTCCTTACGTATACGGAGACGGTACAGAACGAAGGCAGCACTTGGTTTACTCTAGCATAACGTTCACTTAGTGAACCGCACCCCAACAGCACCCCCGACCCCGAAGGGGGTGGTTCACGTACTGCGTGCTTTCTTCAACACGCAACTGCCATGGAATACCTCCGTTCCTCTTCAAGACGTACGTTACCCGCTTCCCGAAGGAAGGGAACAAGTTCGCTTCCTTCGGGAAGGGCGTCCTCCCCGCCAGAGGTGAAGCTTCCCGAAGGAAGCCGAAGGAAGCCGAAGGAAGCGAAGGACGCCCTTCCTTCGGGAGGAAGCGAAGGACGCCCTTCCTTCGGGAGGAAGCCGCCCGAGGTTAAGCTTCCCGAAGGACGTTCAGAAAAAAGTTGCTTCCTTCGGGAACCTCTGGCGCTTCCTTCGGAAAGCGCCAGAGGTGAAGCTTCCCGAAGGAAGCCGAAGGACGTGCTTTTTTCAAAACAAGTTCGCTTCCTTCGGCTTTCTGAAAGAAGCTTAACCTCTGGCGGCTTCCTTCGGAAAGCCGCCACCCCGCCAGAGGTGAAGCTTCCCGAAGGAAGCCGCCAGAGGTTCTTTCAGAAAGCCGAAGGACGCCCTTCCTTCGGGAGGAAGCCGAAGGACGTGCTTTTTTCAAAACAAGTTCGCTTCCTTCGGAAAGCCGAAGGACGCGCTTTTTTCAAAACAAGTTCATCAAGCCGCCAGAGGTGAAGCTTTCCGAAGGACGTTCAGAAACAAGTTCAGCTTCTTTCAGAAAGAGAGAGCGTGCTTTCCGAAGGAAGCAAAGCACGGCCTCCTGAACTAAGCTCTGCTTCGCGCCAGAGGTGAAGCTACGCGAGCGGAAGGGCCGTGCTTTGCTTCCTTCGGAAAGCACGCTTTGCTTCTACTGGACGGTCATACGCCCGTCACTCTCCGTCCTTCGGGGATTGCAGTAAGGCTTTGTTCAGAAAGAAACGTGCGTCCTTCTGAAACCCTGTGAGTAGGTACACCCCACTTGTTGGTTCGCTTTCCGCTAATACAGCGTATTGGACATCATCGAAGATGATGGTGACCTACGCAGTATGTGAAGTACAGAACCCTGCTGGGGTTTACGTCCTCCTGAGCTTCTTTCATAAAGGGCGTCCTTTGGTAACCTTGAACACACCGGAAGGAGGTGCTACCTCGATGTGTAGCACCCCGCCGTATCGGCGAAGCAAAGCACACACCCCACCAAGGTTTGGTCTCGTGATATTGAAGCAAACAGGCCAACATTTGGTTGGGTCACGTACAACACGAAGCCAATTGGTTTCTAAAAGACGTGGGCCGTCGCGCGTGCTTGGCAAAAAAGAGGCGGGTTCTTGGCACGTGGTGTTGTGTTCATTCTGCGTAGGTGATGGTGATCAAAGATCACCATCATTATCATCTACGATCATCTTGGAAAAGGATGATCGGGTTCACTGCAGGCTTTGCCCTGGATGGCGTATCCTTCTGAAAGTGCGGGTTTACTCCAACGGACGCACGTCTGCGCTTCCTTCGGGGCACCGCGCGTCTTGAAGAGCACGCAGTAAGTGAACTATCCTCAGGGCTGTCTTAAATAAGCTGGTGCTTATTGATGGTGATCGAAGATCACCATTCAGAGTGCTACGCGTAACGTCCTTCCTTCGGGAGGCACTGACGACACATACCGCGTTCGCGCCCTCGGGTAACGACCTTGTTTCCGATACGTTGAGCTTGGCACATCTTGAAGGGTGGATCAATGGATAGTTCATAAACCAGGCCAGACCTTGGTCCAGACATCTACGGAGTTTAGAGTCGGCTACGCACGCTAGTGTGTGCGAGCTCGCCATGTCTTTTTCCTAAGGACGGACGGCCATAGGTGAAGCTACGCACTAGGGAAGGTGCCCGCAATTGTACACCAAGTGGTGCATATTTCAGAGCACCCACTTGTATGATGTGGGTGCCTACTCCTATGGTGGGACCTAAGTTGACATAATATCTCCGCTGCGGAAATCGCATATCAACTTGATACGCTGCATTTATCTCCCATTTGTATGGTAGACCCTCCAGCTGCTCTGATGATGGTGATCAAAGCGTCATGAAACTCCGTAGTGCTCCGAACCTCGGAAAGACGTCATGAGCTTCCCATGTTGAATAAAACCACCGTAACACTCCCAGTCTAGACGAAAAACAGGAACCTCCTGTATATGCCAAAGGAGACGGAAGCGTCAATTGCCCTAAACTAGCTCGCTTGCCGAAGGACGTGAAGATCATCATCTACGACCTGCTTTAATACAGCGTATTTACGCTCGCGTAGCTTCACCTCTGGCGCTTTCCTAAGGAAACACTTGATCATACAGCGTATGTGTACAAAGGACGGCAGATGAAGAGAAGGCGCCCGTCCTTTGGAGAGCTGATCTTGAAAAAAGCTCGCACTCCCGGAGGGAGCCCGGAGGGAGCCCGGAGGGAGCCCGGAGGGAGCCCGGAGGGAGCCCGGAGGGAGCCCGGAGGGAGCCCGGAGGGAGCCCGGAGGGAGCCCGGAGGGAGCCCGGAGGGAGCCCGGAGGGAGCCCGGA
>Ga0209972_10003404_pt1 | contig 12478 bp, 6 predicted proteins | sample NOAtaG_7_FD_187302 | JGI IMG/M metagenome (GOLD analysis project Ga0209972, IMG submission 187302) | Freshwater lake microbial communities from Lake Erie, under a cyanobacterial bloom - NOAA_Erie_Diel1S_2200h metaG (SPAdes) (version 2) | ecosystem: Environmental > Aquatic > Freshwater > Lake ...
CACCCGGTCTGGCAATCGGCAGGTTCTTCTGATCGAGGCGGGCGGTGAGCCGAATGACAAGTTCGTCAAGATTCCAGCCGGGTTTGCCCGTCTCTTCAAGAGTCAGCTCGATTGGGCATTCGAGAGTGAACCCCAGCCAAGAGCGGCGGGGCGGCAGATCTTTGTCCCGCGTGGGCGCATGCTTGGGGGATCATCCAACATCAACGCCCAGATCCACCAGTGGTGCCACCCGGCCGATTTTGCCGAGTGGGTCGCTGATGGCGCGACCGGCTGGGGCTGGGAAGACGTCGTCCCGGTCTTTCAGGCCCAGGAGAGATGGCTGGGTGAGGATCCCGCGGGAAGGCGGGGCAAGGAAGGGCCGATGATCGTCTCACCCAATCGCAATGCGCACCGCCTTTCGCAGGCCTTTGTCGAGTCAGCCCGCGCGAGCAGTCTCGGCAGTCAGCCGTCATACAATGGTCAGCATTACCAGGGAGCGTGGATACCCGAGCTGGCCAATCTGAAGAGCCAGCGGTACAGTGCCTATGATGCCTACCTGAAGCCGTCGCTCAGCCGCGCCAATCTCGAGGTGATGAAGAATACGCACGTGCTGCGCATCGAGGTCGAGGATGGGCGGGCGGTGGGGGTGACCGTTCGTGAGGGGGACTCTGAGCGAACCATTGATGCCCGGGGGATTGTTCTCGCCGCCGGGGCTTTTGGCTCACCGCAGCTGTTGATGCTCTCTGGCATCGGGGCGGCTGACAAGCTGGCCCAGTTTGGAATCGGGGTCAAGTGTGATCTCCCTGGGGTGGGTGAGGCGTTGCAGGACCACCCGATGACAGCCCTCATCTGTCGAACCCGGGGAACCGACACTCTCCGCACCATCGAGTCTTTGCCCAACCTGCTCCGTTACATCCTCTTCCGGCGCGGTCCGCTTGGCTCCAATGCCGTTGAGGCGATGGCCTTTGCCCATCACTCCGGCGACCGCACGGCTCCGCCGGACATCGAATTGATTATGGCTCCGTTTGAATGGCGCAATCAGGGGCTCGATCTGCCCGAGGTTGACGCCTTCGGAATTGGGGCGGCAGTCGTGGCGCCACGCTCACGTGGCCGGGTTACACTTCGCAGTCCCCATCCGCTGGATGCCCCCTCCATCGATTTCAATCTGCTCAGCGATGCCGAAGGGGCCGATGCGAAAGCGCTTATCGCCGCTTTCCGTCTTGCCCGGCGTATCGTGGCGACCCAGCCCCTCGCCGGGTTTGTCGAGACAGAACAGTTCCCCGGCGCGGCACTCACCGCGGACGATGAGCTGCAACAGGCCCTCGCGTCGATGCTCCAGACGGTCTACCACCCGACCAGCACCTGTCGAATGGGGAATGATCAGGGCGCGGTCGTCGATCCGCGCCTGCGGGTGCGGGGGATCGATGGTCTCTGGGTTGCAGATGCCTCCGTCATGCCCCGGGTGCCGCGTGGCCATCCCAACGCTGTCGTCGCCATGATCGCCAACCGCGGGGCCGCTTGGATCGATGCCGCGCTCTGAGACTTAGTGGGCTAGGACTGCGCAGCCGATTTAGGTTGCTCCGTGAGGTGCCAGAGCACGCCGCTGGGATCGCTCAGGTAGAGGACACGGAGCCCCCACGGCTGGAGAGCCGGCGCCCTGACCAGGTGCAGATCGTACCGTGCCTGCAGATCGATCCGTTTGATGAATTCCCACCACTCGTCAAGATCCGCGACCTGCAGGCTCAGCATAAAGTTGGCGGCCAGTTCGGCAACGTAGAAGTTCTGGAGCAGAAACCGACAGCCGTCCAGCTCCATCTCGCAGACTTCGCTGTTGGCCCAGTTCTCCGCAAACCCGAGTTCGCGGTAGAAGGCTCGCGATAATCCATAATTACGTGCCGGCACGAATGCCTTCAGATCAAATACTTTTCGCATTGACTCACTTGTCATGTCCACAGGTGCTGCATCGTCCGCATCGCTGCACTGATCGTGCTAACGAAGCCAACGTATATTGACTTCGACAAGCTCGGGCGATATTGTTGCAGCCGCTTTTTACAGGCAAATACGACTCCCCAACAGAGTCCCCCTCTTGATTTCGTCGAACGCCGATTACCCTAACCTCGAGATATCAATTAAACATGAAGACAATCATTATCGCACTCTCGACGCTTCTTCTGCTGGCCCTGCAAGATCAGGCTCCAGTGATGCGATCGGCCGATCTGTTCTCGCTCACTGGTCCGCGCTGGACCGGAACGCTCACTTACCTTGACTACAGTACCAATCGAAAGGTTTCAATTCCCTCGACGCTTCAGGTGACACCAGTCGAGGGACAACCCTTGTCCTTCACCTTCGACTACCAGTATCCCGATGAGCCGCACGCGAGGAGCACTTCGACCCTCAGTCTGTCCGGTGATGGACGAGAGTTTGCCGGGGCCCGGATCGTTGAAAGACGGGGCTCTGCAAACAGCCCGCTCATCCTGGTCATGGAGAAGAACGGTCGCGACAATGACCGTGAGGCGCTCATTCGCCACACCTACCAGATCGAAACCGGCCGACTGTCGATTCGTAAAGAGGTTCGTTACACTGGGACCACGCAGTTTCTGCTACGTAATGAGTACGTGTGGCAGAGGTGAAAGCCTCAACTCATGAATCCGAGATTGATGCGGTTGAATCGGCCAATATTGGGCAGAATCTCTGGCAGATCGCTTGAGGCCGCGCCAAACCAGAGCGCGAGGGTCGAGGCGTACTCATCGGTCGAGGTGGTGGGAATCCATCGACCATCGCGAGTATCGTCTGGTCCGTTGACTACCTGAACCGGCATTGTCCCGTAGATCTCTCCGCCTTTCACCGCCCCGCCCAAAATAAAATGGTGGCTGCCCCAGCCATGGTCTGAGCCACGGCCGTTCGACTTGTAGGTGCGCCCGAAGTCGGAAGCGGTGAAGGTAGTCACCTGCGAGGCGACTCCGAGTTCCAGCGTCGCCTGGTAGAAGGCGGAGAGCGACTGACTCAGCTGCCGCAGCAGGGTCTGGTGGGTTGGCAACTGCTCTCCGTGTGTATCGTACCCCTCGGCATTACAGAAGAAGATCTGCCGCTGGGCGCCCAGTTCCGCGCGGATCGAGATCAACCTTGCGACCATCTTCAGCTGGCTCGCCAGTGAGACCTGCGCGGGGAAGGTGGTCGTGATTGCCGGCGCCTTCTCGAGCGCTTTGCTCAGATACTGTGAATTGTCGATGGCGCGCCGGAAGAGTTCGCGGTAGCTTGTCTCATAGACATTGGCTGTGTTTGTCTCGAGCATTGAGCGCGTGACGATCGTCTCAGTATTCCCCCAGGCTTCATTGTAGTACCAGAGCGAAATGACCCCCTCCGGTGAGAGCATATAAGGAAAGGTCGTCTGGCCAACCTGGAAGACGTTGCTTCCGGCAAGCGACATTCCGGCGGCGATTGGCGAAGCGACATTGAGGCTGCTCACCGCGTCGGCGAGACGACCGCCCCATCCGGTGCGGGCCGCCTGATCGGCCAGCGAGGTCTGCCAGTGGGTAAGTTGGTCGTTGTGCGAAAAGAGCTGCGGCGGCAGCAGGGCCGTCTCCCCCAGGTATGCCGACCGTGTTGTCGGTTCAAGCAGCACTCCGACATTGCCGAGCACCGCGAGCTGTTTTTGGCCAAAGAGTGACTGGAGCTCGGTCAGCGCCGGGTGGAAAGCCCACTGGCGTCCATCGCTGGTCGTCGGCGAGATTGGCAGGAGATTGGCGGCCGGGATCGCCAGCCCTCCACGCGCCGCCGCATAGCTCGAATAGGCGCTGGTCCCCCGGGGGATGATCGTATTGTCCCCATCGTTCCCTCCGTTGAGAAAGACGCAGACTAAGGCGCGGTAGTCGTTGACGCTGCTCGAACTGCTCCCGGCGGCGAGGGCGATCCGTGCCAGATCGGTGTTGATGCCGCCGGTCGTCAATGCCCCCGCCGCGGCGCCAGCCGCCTGCTTCAGAAAGTCTCTTCTTCTTTTCAGCATGGTGTCGATCTCACTTCTGAATAACATAGTCCGGCGACGTCAAAATCAGATGAATCGCCATGGTTGTTCTGCGGACCGGATCGTTGGAGGGAAGCCGCCCGATCTCGGTAACCAGTTTCGATTTGAGGGAACTCGACATTCCACCGGCAGTCAGAACCAGATCGAGATGGTCGATCAGTTGTGTTGGTGATCCGGCCAGCGCGGCGACAGCAGTGTAGTCGGGAGTGAGCGGCTTTCCATCCTCCCAGTTGAAGCCCTCGCGGACGACATAATGGAAGAAATCGGAGATGCCGATCACCGAGGTCTCGGTCGTAATCTGGAACTCAGGTGAATGCAGCCCAGCGGCCGCGAGCCGTCCCGGTTGCGAATAGGTTGGCTCGAAGAAATTGAAGACTGTCGGTGAACGGAGAGGATTCTGTCCGATCGCCCACTCCGGGCTGTCCATCCAGTAGATCGGATAGGTCCCACACGGACAGGTATAGTTGAAGGCCCGCAGCAGATGGGAGAAGCGCAGCACCGGTTCACGCAACTTACCGTAGCCCTGGTTGGCGAGGAGGTCGAGGCTCCGTGCTTCATAGTCGAGAAGGATCGCCCGGATCACCGCCTTCATGTCTCCGCGCACTCCCTGCCCGTTATCATTGAATTTCTGGGCGACACGATAGACATATCCCGGACTCGGGTGGCTGGTCACCAGTCGCTGGATCAACTGGCGGGCGATGAACGGACCGACATTTGGATGATTGAAGATGTTGTCCAGCGCGAGCTGCAGATCCCGCTCCGGCGTCTGGCCCGCGGGGATGACCACTCCATCGAGCAGCCGCTTCTCGAGCGCAGAATGATGGTTTGGCCAGCTCTGCATCCGCACACGCCAAAATGCCGTCCCATTCTGCCAGATGCTCGGCCAGTACCAGTTCTGCTCCGTTTTGGAGAACCAACCATAACTCCAGCCGGTGAAGATGTGCGCAAATCCGCTCACCGTCTCCTGACTGTAGGTTGGCATCGGCAATCCCGTCGTATCAAGTTTCAGCGAACCATCCGGGTGGAGCCGGTAGAGACCGATCGAGAAGAGCTGCAGGATCTCCCGCGCGAAGTTCTCGTTCGGATTGCGTCCCGTCTGCGGATCCTCTTTGTCATTCTGCAGATGGTCGAGGTACCGCCCCATCGCCGGACTGAGCGTTACCTCCTCGAGTAACTGCCTGAAGTTGCCAAAGGCATTCCGGTTGAGCATATCGAGATAGCCTGCCAGCGCAAATGGCTCGCTCTCGAGGTTCGAGCGGAATGAGACGACGAAGAGCTGCGAGAGGGCGAAGACGACCCGCTGGCGGAGCTGATCTGGCGCAGTGACGGCCTGCTTCCAGAACGACTCCATCATCTCTTGTTGGTAGATGTTGGTCTTTCCCGCTGTCGTCGTATCGAGGTAGGAGAGGTGGGTTGGGGTCGAGACTGGCAAGGCCAGCTGATCATTGACCCACTGGGTAAGGCCACGCTGCTGAACGGTCGTAATGTCGGCCGCACGCGGTCCAAAGGTTGCCTGCGTCAGCAATCGCGCCGCATCACGGGCCGTCGGTGTTCCGGTCGGTAGAGTCCAGCTCGCCGGCGGGCCTGGCGGCGGCGTGAAGGTCTGTGTTCCCTCGATCCGGCCGAAATGGCCACGAATCTCTCCCGCCGGATACCGCGCCGAGTGGATATTCAGATAGAGCCGTCCGGTCTTGAGAGCACTGATGATCTGCGCGCCACTTGTCGCGCCAATCGGTCCAATCGTCCAGACCATCGATCCATCCTGCTCCCGTGGCGCGGTGTCGAGATCGAAGAGGATCTGCCCGTTCTGCCCCGGATCGGCCGGACCGTGAATGTGCGCACTCGTCTCCGGCGTCGTCAGATTGGAGTAACTGAAACGGACAATCGCCGTCTGCTCGTCGGCGCTGAGCCGAATGGTCGAGTAGCCTGAGGCGCTCGAAAGCGCGGCTCCCTCGGGTCGCAACGTCGCAAGGTAGACCTTCTCACCAACGTCACTGTAGACCTCGATGGCGTCCACGTCGATGATGCTTCCTGCTGCCCCACCACCATGCCGGATCTCGACAGTGTGGACACCGGGAGATAATCCACCCTGGTCATGAATCGCTTGCCAGTAAAGAGTTGCCGCGTTGGCATTGACGTCCGCGACCTTAGCTCCATCGACGAAAATACCCAGAATGCCACGGTATGGATTGCGGGTGTATCGGAGGCGGAAAGCATTGCTATTGATCTGCATCGAGGCCACTGCTGCTGGATCAGAACTGTAGGAAAGAGTCCCATTATAGGGCCCTGACAGATCGCCGGTATGGGTCCAGAATCCACTATATGTCCAACTTGTGATGACATCGTCGTATATGCCAGCGGCTAGTGGAGTTGCCGTTGCTGGGGTGTAGACCTCTAGTGCGTCGACATCAATGAGACTGCCAGTTCCCCCGCCGTTGTGTCGAATCTCTATTGTATGGATTCCACTGCCGAGCCCAGACTTCTGGTACACCGATTGCAAAATTGTGCTGCTGCTTGCTCCATTGACGTCTGCAACCTTGGTGCCATCGACATAGATACCAATCGTCCCACGGTTGCTGCTCCTGGTGTAACGAAGTCGGAAGGCGCTTCCATTGATCTGAATTGAAGCGGTCGCTGACAAATCAGCGGTATAGCGAAGGGTTGAATTGTATGATCCAGCGATATTTGTCGCACTGGTCCAGCTACCGCTATAAACCCAGTTGGTGTTAGTGTCATCGTATAGCCCGTCACCAACCGGTGCTGGTGGGTCGTAGACTTCGAGTGCGTCGATGTCAATGATACTGCCAGCAGCGCCACCTCCGTGACGGATCTCGATAGTATGGATACCGCTCGTGAGACCAGTCCGTTGAAAAATCGTCTGCCAGCTCAGAGTTTGGCTATTGGCATTTTGATCGGCAACTTTGACACCATCAACATAAATGGCAAGGACTCCTCGGTATTGATTTCGTGTGTAGCGAAGTCTGAAAGAGGTAGCGTTGATCTGAATTGAGGCAGTCGCACTCAGATCAGTTGTGTGGCGTATGGTCCCGTTGTGTGGACCTGTCAGACCGCTGGCACTGGTCCAGCTTCCGGCATATATCCAATTGGAACTGGTGTCATCATAGAGTCCGGTTCCAACCGGCACTGGTGGCTGGTAAACCTCTAATGAATCGATATCAATCAGGTTGGCTGGCGCTCCACCTCCGTGCCGAATTTCAATGGTGTGAACGCCGATCGATAGGCCTGTCTTCTGATAGATGGCCTGCCAGCTAAGGCTGGCCTGATTAGCATTGAGATCCGCCTGCTTGACTCCATCGATGTAGACTGCGAGGATGCCGCGATTGGAGTTTCTAGTGAAGCGAAGCCGAAAGGCTGTCCCATTCATTTGAATCGAAGCCGTCGCGCTCAGATCCGCGGTAGTGGTGATTGTGCCACCTTGGGGTCCGCTCAGATTGTCGGACATTGTCCAATTGCCGGAATAGTTCCAGTTTAAGTTGGTGTCGTCATATACACCGACGCCAACCGGTGAAGCTGTAAACACTTCGAGTGAGTCAATATCGATGATACTGCTAGGGGCCCCACCACCATGGCGAATTTCAATGCTATGAACTCCATTCGCCAGTCCGGTTCGTTGGTACACGGCTTGCCAAGTAAGCGTTGATTGGTTGGCGTTGACATCGGCCACCTTTGCCCCATCGACGTAGATTCCCAGAGTGCCCCGGTACTGATTACGTGTAAAGCGCAGGCGGAAGGTTGTTCCATCAATGAGCATCGATGCTGTTGCAGTAAGATCGCTGCTGAAGCGCAACGTTCCATTGAATGGACCTGTCAGTGCTGATGCGCTAGTCCAATTCCCAGTGTAGCTCCAATTAGCATTGGTGTCGTCATAGACGCCCGCCTTGACTGGCAGCGGGGGAACAAAGACCTCTAATGAGTCGATATCAATTATCTGATTTGGTCCTCCACCATGTATTATTTCAACGCTATGGATGCTATTGGTTAGTCCGCTCTGGGAGTGGAGTGCCTGCCAGGTTAGCGATGATTGGTTGGCATTAATGTCGGCCACCTTGACTCCGTCGACGTAGATGGCCAGCAATCCACGATTAGCGTGACGGGTGAAACGTAACCGAAATGCTGTTCCTATGATCTGGATGCTTGCCTTCGCGCCAATTACATCGGTCGTCGTCACACTCCCAGCATATGGGCCAACAATACTAGTAGTCGTCATCCACATACTGCTGTAGAGCCAGTTGGGATGCGTGTCATCGTAAACCCCTACCCCAAGAGCGGAGACCGGGGGAGCCACGAAGACCTCGAACGCATCGATGTCGATAATGCTTCCCGGCGCTCCACCCCCGTGGGATATTTGAACTGCGTGCACTCCATTGGTTAGACCGGTTCGCTGAAAAACTGACTGCCAGGCAAGCGTCTTCCCGTTAGCGTTTATTTCACCAACCTTGACGCCGTCGAGATGAATCAAAATAATGCCTCGATACTGGTTGGTGGTGTAGCGGAGACGAAAAGCGCTGCCGTTGAAGCTAATATATGCTTTTGCATTGAGATCGCTGGAATATTTGAGAGTGCCATTGTGTGGCCCAGTAAGTCCATTAGCGGCACTCCAGGTTCCTGTGTAAGTCCAATTGGAATTGGTGTCGTCGTAGATGCCGACGCCAACTGGTGATGGTGGCTCGTATACCTCGAGCGCATCGATGTCTATGACGCGTCCAGCAGCTCCACCATGCCGAATCTCGATAGTGTGAACCCCGCTCGTCAATCCACTCTTTTCATAGGTCGACTGCCACATTTGGTTGGTTTGGGTGGCATTGATATCCGCAACTTTTACCCCGTCGACGTATATGACAATAGTGCCGCTGGCGGAGTTCTTCGAGTGGAGCAGGCGGAAGGATGTTCCATTGATCTGGATCGACATGGTCGCGTTCAGATCATTTGTCTGGCTGAGGGTGCCGCTGTAGGGGCCGGTCAGGCCGATCGAATTGTTCCAGGCTCCAGTGAGACTCCAGCTGGGGTGTGTGTCATCATACAATCCAATACCCAGCGGTGTTGGTGTGGGCGGAGCAAAGACCTCGAGAGCGTCGATATCGATGATGCTTCCTGCTGGTCCGCCGCCGTGGCGAATCTCGATTGTATGAATTCCGCTCGCCAGGCCAGATCGCTGGAAGACGCCCTGCCATGCCGTCGTCGCTAGGTAGGCGTTGATCTCGGTAATCTTCGCCCCATCGACATAGACAGCCAGGATTCCACGATATTGATTCCTTGTGTACCGGAGGCGGAAGGCTGATCCGTTAATCTGAATCGAGGCGGTCGCGTTGAGATTAGCCGTAAATTGTAGTGTGCCACTATAGGGGCCAGTCAAGCCGCTTGCAGTGGACCAATTTCCACTGTAGGTCCAGTTATAGTTGTTGTCGTCATAGGTTCCGACTCCAACCGGGGTAGGCGGAGAAATGACCTCTAGCGCGTCGATGTCAATAATACTGCCAGCAGGGCCGCCGCCATGCCGGATCTCCAGAGTATGGTTCCCGTTGGTGAGTCCGGTCTGGTGATAAACCGCCTGCCAGGCCAGGGTGGCGTTGAAGGCATCAACATCGGTTACCTTTACCCCGTCGACATAGATGGCGATCTTGCCCCGGTACTGGTTTCGGGTATAACGGATTTTGAAGGCGTGTCCGCTGAATTGGATTGAGGCGGTCGCGTTGAGTGCGGTGGTGTAGCGAAGCGTTCCAGCGTGGGGGCCGCTGAGGCTGGTGGCCGCTGTCCAGGCTCCAGTGTATATCCAGTTGGGGCTAGCGTCATCATGTATTCCTGGGCCGACAACAGATTGCCAGGGCAGAGACACCATGTTGGTCCCGACGCTGGCTGCGTCCCGCCAGCCGTCAGCTATCGGTCCATCGGTTGGTGGCTGGAGGCCGAACTTGGAGCTCCAGACTTTAGCGAGGTTCCTAATGGATTGGATCTTCTGCTCAATTGGCTGAACGCTCAGCCTGAGTGCCCTTTCGTTCGCTTCGACCTGACCGGTCAGCTCCGGCATCACTCCAAATTCAGCCAGTGAGGAATAAAGACCCGGGAGGCCAGAAAAGAGTAAAAGACCACCCAGAATCAACCTGAGCACGGACCGCTGCGCATCTCTTGTCAGTGTCATCTGTCCCCAATCGTCAAGGTTACTCGTGGCTTGGCTCCGGACAGCCTCGACCATCAATATTGACCGGATGAGCATTGACAGAATGATCGATTAGTCTGCTCACTCGCGGTCAAATCAGCCATCCGTTACTTCACGGGCGGATGGCACTCAATCTGTAAAGTGCAGTACCTGCTACTAATTCCGTAATGCTTGCCATTAATTTGGTCAAATCCCATGCGCAGAATCCCATCAACAGACCCCAACGCAAGATTGCCCTGCCACTGGTCCTCAACCATTTCTGACCTGCAGATTATTACATCATTTTAATGCTTTTGACGTAATTAGATTCGGTCAAGTTGGACAAGACGCAAAAATAATCTTCTGATAACCACGAGTCAAATTAAAGTTGACTACTGAAACCTGGCCCTGGAGATGAGTTGAAGGAGTGAGTAACGTCAGTTGGGGGCGTCGGGCTAGCCCGGGCAAATGATGATAGGATCTGCTGAGGGTGGCCCTGGATGGTTCATAAATTGATGAGACGGGTTGTGGAGTCACCAAAATGGTCAGCCTTGATGCCCATTCGATCCAGCAATGAGAGGTAGATACAGCAAGCTTTCCGATTCTCATCGCCGGCGTTCAGGTAGTCGATGGTATGTCCCGTCCGGAGGCTTCCTCCAAGTCCGCTCGCGAGGACTATTGGCAAGCGGGGTTTATTGTGCGTTCGTCCGATCTAAATATTGTAGATGAACATCAGACAAGAATTGTTGAGGATCGTTCGATCTCCCTCTGGCATTGCCTCGAGTCGGGCGGCGAGGGCGGCAAATTAGCTGACGTGCCAGCTCGTTATACACTCGTATTCATCGTTGTCGGGTTCTTGAAAGGCGAAATGATGTGATAGCGACGCGCTAAGGAAAGGGTAGACATGACCGGAGAGGTCTCGTGAAAAGGATCAGGGTTGCGACCCGGATCAGATGGCCCTGAAAAGCGATCGTGATCAGATCGATCATCAGTCGGGAGTGTTCGCGCAGATCCTCGGGGAGTCCATTGGCCCCGGCTCTATCGAGACGGGCACGCGGTTCCGGAGCCGAGTCTTCTCATTGGTACATAATTTACTGAATCACATTCGTTCAGCACGCTTCTCGACTTAGCGAACACTGGTCAGGAATTCGTCGACGCGGTAGCTGTCCTCCTCGGCATTGCTCAGACGACGTGCCAAGACCGGTCCAGGATCGCCGGGATAGCGGTCGATTCTGTAGTTTCGCGCCGCCTCGATGCAGGCAGCCACCCGCTGACGCTCAACCTCAGTTGGCTGAGCGCATTCGAGGGGCGGCATCTCGAGGCTCTGGTCAGCTTCTCTCGGATTCACAACCGGCATCTACCGTAATTCTCTTACGCCAATTGGTCCCACGCTTTGGAGCTGACTGACCCGTTTCTGCACCGGCGCGTGCGGGCAGGGTAATCCCGGCGAGACCCAACCCGATGAAGGATAAGACCAACTTTAGCCTGTGCGGATAGTACATCCGATCTTCTCCCCATCTCCGCTGCCAGCTTGACTGTCGACAGCCTAATGGTGGCAAAAAGACAAATAATGAGAGTAGCCCAAGTTGGTCAACGATGGTCAAATGATGGGACATTACCGGAACTTAATTACTGGCGTGATGGTGCATACTTTTCAATCAGTAAGGAGCATTGTCAAGGTTGTCAAAGTGTTCGCTCCATCTGGTGTTTTTCTTGGACAACATTTTTTGTCGTTTATTTGTCCACGAAAACCACGACGAAAGGAACGAAAAGAGTGTGAACCCGGCCCGCTGGGCAGGGCAATCGCATTATGAAGTGAGCACTTTCAGCAGATAACTTTCATCAAGTGCTGCTTTGAGGCGCTTAATTTGGATGCCGCACTTTTCCGACTTGTCCCGTCGAAGCAGATTAAGCGCCAAACGACGTAGCGTTGACATGTTTTCAGCTGCATTTCCGATACGAATGCGGCACTGGTCTTCACGAAAGACCACATCCAGCATCCAATGGCAGGAATTCTCTATCCCCCAATGAGAACGAATCGCATTGCCAAAGACTTCAGAGTTTACTGGCAGCGAGCTCAGGTAATAGCGGACCTCTTTTGTTACCTGCCCATTGAGATCACGCGTCGCTTCAACCATTCCAACGCTTTTCAGGTCACGCCAGGCATTTTTGTCCGGCAGAAAATCCGGGGCTGTGGCCTGCCAGTAACGACGCGTTTCAATCCGCCCGTGATCACCGTCCACAGTCTGATGACTACTGATCTCAAACCCTACAGTTCGATCTTCTCGGACAGAGTTGAGATATTCGGCGACCTGATCCCGAAG
>Ga0209972_10003412_pt1 | contig 12467 bp, 9 predicted proteins | sample NOAtaG_7_FD_187302 | JGI IMG/M metagenome (GOLD analysis project Ga0209972, IMG submission 187302) | Freshwater lake microbial communities from Lake Erie, under a cyanobacterial bloom - NOAA_Erie_Diel1S_2200h metaG (SPAdes) (version 2) | ecosystem: Environmental > Aquatic > Freshwater > Lake ...
ACCCAGTGAGCACAAACGCCCCGGCCTGTTTGTTGCGATCAACGGCCATCTTGATGGGCAGAAAGACCTCCGGCGCTCGCTGGACCTCGTCGATGATCGTCATCCCGCGGAACTGATCGACAAACCCGGCCGGATCCCGCTGCGCATAGGAGAGCGAGGAGATATCATCGAACGTCACATAGTTCGCCTCCTCGCCAAAGTCCATCAGCTCTCGGACGAGCGTCGTCTTCCCTGCCTGCCGCGGACCATTGATCAGAACTACGCGGGCATGCCCAATCGCCTCCCGGACTCGCTCTTCGATATTTCGTCGAAACATGGGCTCCATTATCTGTACGTGAAGCAGGAAATGTCAAAGCCGCGTGGGGAGAAATTACCCACATGATGGGGAATTTGCACAGCGCTGCACGCGCGTTGTGAGAGCTCATCGCTCGAACGTCTGCCTGATAGAGAGAGGGAGGTAGACTTGTGACCTCGCTGGTGGCGGGCACAAACAGCCCGGTGGCGGAAGAATCGGCGTCGTGGATCCCCATCTTCCTTGAGCGCAAGGGCCGTAGCTCCGACGTAGCCGGGGGGGGGGGAGACATACTCGTCATCGCTTGACCTTGCGCTTTTCGGTTATCCGTAGCCCTTAGATTAACCAGCAATCACCCCTTGCTCCCGCCCTCAATCATAATTGAGCAGGTTGACCGCGTTCTGGTCGAGATTCTCCCGATTATGATCATAGCGCATGACAGTCTTCGGGTCGGCGTGGCCGCTCATCATCTGGACCTGCCGGTAGCTGAGTCCCTGGTCGAGTGCCCTCGTGATCGCCGTCCGGCGCAAGTCATGCGGTGAGACCTTCCCTGCTCCACTGTAGTCTCCCCAGCGGTGGACGATGTTCTGCACCATCCGCGTCGAGAGGGGCTTGGCGAACTCAAGCGTCCGGTAATTGACGAGCGGCTGGAAGAGAAAGGCCTCATCCCCGTCGCTGTGGAGATTCCGCCGCCGCGCCTCATCGAGTTTGAGATAGTCCCTGATCGCCGTCCGCACCTCATCCGGAACCGGCAGCGTCCGCTCGCGGCCGCCCTTGACCCGGAACCTGACGATCCAGCGCCCATGGCTCCAGTGGAGATCCGAGACCTTCATCGAGCAGACCTCGGAGACGCGCATCCCGAGTCGCAGCATCACCAGCAGGATCGCGAAGTCCCTCGCTCCTTCCGGTCGCTGCCGATCCGGCCCGCAGAGGATCCGCCGGACCTCCTCCGCCGTCAGCGCCCGCCCCGCCATGCTCTCCGGGAGCCGCGGCGGGATGACAAACCTGACGTCAGCCGGGTTCTTCTCCAGCATCCCCATGGCGACCAGATACCCGAAGAAGGCCCGCAGCACGTTGAGCTTGAAGGCGACCGTCGCCGCCTTCTGCCTTTTTCGACGGAGGAGCGAGTCGCGCCACCCCTGGACCTCGGCTACCGTCACCGCCATTGGCGCCGGATTGCCGACCGCGGCAAAGAACTCCCTCACAACGCGCGTGTAGGCGCGCCGCGTCTCCTCCGAGACCGAGCGTTCGGCAAAGCGGACGGCCTCCTCGGGCTCAAAGCGCCCCTCACGCCTTCCCGCTGGCAGTCCTCCCTGCCCTGGCACCAGACTTCTCTCCACACCTGCCCCCTTTCCCTGGCCTAATCCTCGTCTTCCCTGCCCTTTACAGCCCTCAGGATGCCCGAAACGAAGTGACAAAATCAAGCTTTATTTCTGAAAATTTACATTATCAGAAATACCATCAACAAAGCGTGGAACACAGTGAAATCAAATGGTTAGCGCGATTTTACTCCAGCTCAGCCATTAAAGGAGTGGGGTTATCGGGCCAGCCCAGCCCCTCTTCAGTGGAGACAGATTGAGATCTCAGTCAAGACTCCGAGGCTGTCTGCCTTCAGGAAGGCCTGGAAGCAATCGGCACCTTAATTCCCAGAAGGCTTGAATCCGAGGAATGAACGACTGGATCGGGAAGAGCGTGGAAACTCCCGGCCATTTTTATTAGCCTTGATACTCGGCATTCCCTTTTTTAGGTGTCGTTAGTGTTGAACGTTTTTACGTTGACTTGCCCTATCTGTGAGAGTATCGATTCAGGGCATCCAGCCGAAGCCAACGCGCATACAATGGAACAATATTTTCCGTTTGGATCGGTATCAACATCCCCCCGATAGCATCGAATCACCCCGGTTTCGTCGCGTTCAATAACAGGCCAATCGACAACCGCCTTCTTACAATGATCACACCTATCAGTCATTTTCAGATTTTCCATTGTTGCACCTGACTTTTTTGATCCGCCATAACCCCCAATAATCCAGCAATAGAAGATATGTGAATATATCGCACGGGAACCTATCGTTCCCAAGTGGAAAGAACAATTTTGTTCACTTCTTCATCTTCCAAAGGCGAAATACATCGATCAAGATTCACAGAATCAAGTCGCGGTGGATGTCTTCGAACGGAGCCCCGGCCCTGCGTTTCCCAGCGGCAATTTGGAAAAGCCGGCCGTTCCGTTCCCATTGAAGGAAGGCGAGTATGGTGGTTATTTAGCTGTGATTGAAGACATTACCCTAGATGACGACGTGAGGATGCATATAGCCGGGCGACGAATGGACCAGTACACCAAAGTTGATCCAGTATATATTCCCCTGCCCTATCACCATTCGTCCTCTAGGATGTGGCGCTGGGATGCTCGCATCCGGACCAGGCGGTGTCGCTATATCGGAGAACCAGACTGGCAAACGAAGGTACTGAGCCGCTGCGATAAGGCTCGGAGAGGATCTCCAGGTGGTATTGCCAACGCGTTGGCAATTGCGATTGGCCTGCTCGTGGGGTATGCTGCGGGCTCTAAGTGGTGATGACTCCAATCATTCGACGGTCTCCATCAGAGCGGACAGATGCTGATGAGGGGGCCTGTCGATTTCCGGGGGGGTCTGATCAGGACAAACAGCGGCCAGAGTCCGAAGTTGCGGTACTGTGGCCGCCAGTATAAAGGAGACACTTACATGGCAGGTTGGTATGAATTGTCGAAGACCGAGGCAGGCAAGTTTCGTTTTGTCCTGAAAGCAGGCAACGCTCAAACGATCCTGACCAGTGAGCTCTATGAATCAAAGAGTGGAGCTGAGAACGGCATTGCCGCCGTACAGACCAATAGTCCTCTCAATGAGAGATACGAGGAGAAGACCTCAGCGAGCAATCAACCTTACTTTACGCTGAAAGCGGGCAATCACCAGGTCATCGGCACGAGCCAGATGTACTCGTCGGTGGAAGCCTGTAAAGCGGGCATCGAGAGCGTAAAAACGAATGGTCCATCGACTACGATCAAGGATAACTCCTGATTTACTACTTCCTCGATGGTCTGTTGATCGTTAATGGCATACCAGCAGACCATCGAACTCGCTTCTTGGACTGTAGTAAGTATCCGACTCTGCTCTCTGCTGACAGGCTCTGCTCACTTGCCTTCTGAGTAATTGCCAACGCGTTGGCAATGAAGTCTCACACCACCAACTTTCTGCCAAACCCTTCTCCCTAAACTATCCATGCGTCTGACACGAACGGCTGAGAGCTTTCAGAGATAGTAGGCAGGGATCGCCTGGATGGTCGGAGTCAGTGGCAAACGAGTGTCGCCAATTGAAATGAGCGCACCTGGACCGATCGGTAGACCAAGAGATTCGAGGGCATGAAAATGACGAACGGCTTCCCTGCCTGCCGTCGCGGACCGCTTGATCTCGACCGGACAGAGTTGCCCATCCTGATGGATCACCAGGTCGATCTCCCGCCCATCACGATCACGATAGTAGAAGATTGGCGCTTCCCGCCCATTGTGCCACCAGCTCTTGACGACCTCACTCACCACCCAGGTTTCAAAGAAGGCTCCCGCCATGGCTCCAGCCTCGAGCGTCTCCGGAGTTGACCACTGGGTCAGCCATGCGGCAAGGCCGGTATCCAGGAAATAGAGCTTGGGTGTCTTGATCAATCTCTTGCTGATGTTTGAGTGGAATGGTTGAAGAATATAGACGATACCCGAACTCTCAAGGATCGAGAGCCAGCGCTTGCCAGTGGCATGATTGATGTCCACGTCGCGGCAGAGATCCTGCAGATTGAGCATCTGACCAGTCCGCGCCGCACATCCGCGCAGAAAGCGCAGAAACCCATTCTCATCTCCGACATTGGCCAGATCACGAACATCTCGCTGGAGATAGGTCTGGACAAATGAACCATAGAAGAGACCATGGTCAATCTTTACGTCTCCCCACAGGGCTGGAAATGCCCCTCGCCAGATCTGCTCAAAGATTTGACGCATCCCGGTCGGTCGACTGCCGTCACGACTGACCAGATTGTCAGGAGTCGGCCAAAAGGGGGGAGCGAATGGGGCACCGACAATCTCACGTTGTGAAAACCCAAGCAGAGTCAGAATGCCAACGCGTCCCGCCAGCGACTCAGAGACCCCCTTCATGAGATGAAACTGCTGTGATCCGGTCAGCCAGAAACTCCCCGGACGGCGATCTCGATCGACCTGCATCTTTATATAAATAAGTAACTCTGGAGCATATTGAACCTCATCGAGCAGCAATGGCGGCTGAAAACGCTGCAGGAAGAGCGCCGGATCCTGTCGCGCCAGCGCCCGAACCAATGGATCATCGAGTGTCACATAAGTTCTCGACTCTCCAGCCAGATGGCGGAGAAGCGTCGTCTTGCCTACCTGCCGGGGGCCAATCACCAGTACAACTGGAAACTGCTCTGTGGCACGGCTAAAAAATTGCTCAAGTGTACGAGTTCTATAGTTCATGATCGATTCTGACCTACTGACTAATATGCAATGCTTCGGCAGATTTTATAGCATACTATAAAATCTGCCGAACCTAATCAGATCTTATTCGACATTCAACGATTGCCAACGCGTTGGCAATAAAGTGATAACAACTCCGTAAATACCTTTCCCAGACATTATGGTGTAGAGTGATAAAACTGCGGAGAACCTAATGGCTAAGGTCTGCAGCGGCGATCGGAGGCGCGTCGTCAAGGGGGCGGAAACAATCCCTAACGCCTCTTCCATGCTCATCTGCATCATAACTCTTCGAACACCGACTCATGGAGCACCAAGGCACTTGAGATTACGCTCATTTGTCAGTGGCGCGTATCGATGAAGTCCCATTTTGCAGGAAAATAAGATGGAGAATGAGAAGACCAAACCAGTGGATGAGATCAAACTCGGAAGCATTGTCGCTTCGATCTGGCGAAACGAGTCAATCAGTGGCAGCTATTTCAATGTCACCGTAACCCGTCTTTATAAAGATGGGGAGACCTGGAAGCGATCAGATAGCTTTGGACGAGACGACCTCTTAATTGTCGCCAAAGTCCTCGATCTCTCCCATACACGGATATATCAACTCCTCAGCGAGTAGACATACCGATAGAATTCAAACCTGCCGCCTTCGGGCGGCTACATTCTTCGACCGATACCGTTACCAACGCGTTGGCAAACCCTACCTCTGTGAATACAAGATAACGAGCCAGTACTTCAACTTACCTTCGGTATACAGTTCTGAACGCGCCCATCATTATCAGACGCACGCTATCTCTTACCCCAAACCAATAATTAAGAGGCAAGGATCAACTTTCCCCTGGCATGCTACTATCAGCTAATCTATACTCAGATCTAGGCTCAGGTCAGAGCTGATCTCAATTCACAGCAAAAGGATTCATATGACTACAAGCATCGTTACGATATCGAATTTAAAAGGTGGGGTCGGGAAGACAGTCTCCGTCGTCAATCTCGCGGCTTCTTATGCACGCATGGGCAAAAGAGTGTTGGTTGTCGACATGGATCCACAAGGAGATGCCACAGGCTACTTCGGCGTCGAGGATGAGGCGACAGCCAGCGGCAGGCATCTGGCGCACGGCATTGCAGATAAGCTGACGCTTGAGGAGATCAAGCTTTCGACACATTTTGAAGGAGTCGACATCATCGCAGGAACAAGGGAGCTGCGAGAGATCCAAAAACAGATGGAAGGAGAACTAGATCAGCACCTGCTGCTCGACTCCATCCTCACTTCTGCATCGATCAAGGACTATGACCTTGTCCTGATCGATACGCATCCAAGTGAGGACTGCCTGCTCGTCTCTGCACTCTACAGTTCACACTATTACCTGATCCCACTCTTCCCGGAACGACGGACGAGCAACGCCGTCTCGACCATGATCGCCTTCGCGGGAAAGGTAAGGCGGATCAACCCGATGCTCATGCTGCTGGGCTGCATTATCACCAAGTTCGATCGTAAGTCGGCAACGCATACCCGCTTCGAGAGTGTGCTCCGCGAGGGAAGCCGCGAAGGCAACATTCGCATCTTCGAGACAGTAATCCCATCCAGTCCAGTCATCCAGGGGTCTGAATCGGCCGAAGAGCCGCTGATTCAGTACCGACCGACGGCTCCAGCGGCGATCGCCTATCTGGCCCTGGCCGGTGAACTGATGCCAAATCTCAAGGGAAAGCGGCAAGGAAAAGTCCCTCTGCCCAATATCCAGGCGATCTCGAGCATCAACGATGACTTTGAGATCGAGATTGCCGAGGAGATTGCGGTCTGAGACCAGCACACGGTATCCGCTATGCCAGTTGCCAACGCGTTGGCAACTTTTGATGTCCCAGGATGAATGTCATGAAAGCAAACAAGATTGCCGAATCGGCCGAAGAGATGAAACAGAAGCTCTTCGGTCAACCAATGGAAGACCACACCCAAAGCCCGGAGCAGGACAAGCGATTTTCGATCTATCTTGAGCATATCGGCAAGACTGTCACAATACCGATCGCCCAGATTACGATCGAGGAGAATGTCCGCAAAGAGGTCGACGTCACCTCACCAAAGTTCCGAGAGCTGGTTGAATCGATAAGACGCGATGGTCTGCTGCAAAATCTGGTCGTTGATGTGCGCGAAGGCGCGGGTGGAGTCTATCTTTCCTGTGTCTCCGGTCAGCGGCGCCTGCTTGCGGCGCGTGAGGCCGGGGTAGAAAAGGCGGTCTGCCTGCTAAAACGCTACAGCGGAGCCGAACGCGTCTCAACAGGACTGACGGAGAATCTTGTCCGGCAGGATCTATGCTGTATCGATATTGCCGAGGGCTACTCCGAGTTACGCAAAGAAGGCTGGTCAGAAGCAGAAATCGCCACCCGATTTGAGCGCGACCAGCGCACGATCCATCGCTACCTGGTGATCGCGACGTGGCCCGCAGAGATCCGATCGATCATGCGGAAGCACCCGGATGTCTTCACTACCCGCGTGGTCTTTAATCATTTTGTTTCACGCGAATTCAAATCGCCGAATGATCTTCTAAATGCGGTGCAGGAGCGGCTGGCTGCGGCTAAGGGAGAAGAGCTGCCAAAGGCGAAAGAAGAGCCAGGCCGCGAGCGAATCCGCGCGATGGCCTCGAGTCTGGCTAAACGGACTGGCTACGATGTATCGCTGCGCGGAAGCGAAGAGAAGGGGACTCTATCAATCAAATACCTGAGTCAGCAGGATCTGGATCGCATTATTCAGGCACTTCAACAACTGGAGAAAGAGCGTTCACAGAGCGCTTGATGGGGCAGTGAAGGGAAGACTTCGCCACGAATTCGAATCCTTTCATCAGCGTAAACCATCATAAGTTTCATCATCAAGGTGCGTGGTTTGGGGAACGAAAGTGCGTGGTTTGGGGTACAGAAGTGCGTGGTTTGGGGAACGGAAATGCGTGGTTTGGGGTACAGAAGTGCGTGGTTTGGGGAACGAAAGTGCGTGGTTTGGGGTACAGATTTGAGGTGGAAAACTAGTGTAACAGATTGATTTTATTGGGCTTATAAAATCGGCTTCACAAATAGACTATATTAGACTTATGTAGACATGTATTAGACAACAACAACTACGCGCAAAGGTCGATTTGTTGTTGCCTTTTTTAATTTAAGGGTAGTTCCATGAAAAAGAGAGAGAACACAGCCATAATTCTTGAAGGGGAACCCTTGGCCGAGGAAGAGTTGGCAAAAGTCATACCGATTCGGATAGAAACAACCCTGACCAGGTATCCTTTCCACAGGATCGCCAAGAAGGTCAATGTCCAGATCAAACAGGTACGTAAGAATCAACGAGGAAAGACCGAAACCACCTGGGAAGTTCGGAATCCACCAGGGCCACTGGCCTACAAGCTCGACACGATTATCATCAATCGGCGAATCGATGAGATGAGAAACCGTGGAGAAGTGCGCCAGTTGTTTAAACTTGGAAGTCTGCGCGATATGTGTGACGAGCTCGACATCAATCCGAACGGCAAGGCAACCAATTCAATCAAAGAGGCGCTCAAGGAGAATGCGCTAGCTGGAATTACGGCAAAAATCGAGTTCACAGGGTGGGATGGGATTGAGCGCACATTTGAGTTCACAACGACCCGCTACACGGTGATCTTTACCGGTGAAAAATTGCCCAACGGCTCGCGCGCTGATTCCATCTATATCGAGCTGCATCCGCGTTATCACGAGATGCTTCGCCACTCAAAGACGAGGCCCCTCGACTACGAGTACCTGCGCCGCCTTCCACCATCAGCTCAGCGGCTCTATGAGCTGCTCTCCTTTACTATCTTCGGCACACTTAAGCACAATCGCCCCATTGCACAGATGCTCTACTCCGATTTCTGCAAGTCAGCACCGCTGACACGCTACTCGGACTGGAACAAAGTTCGTCCGCAGATGTGGAAGATCCACAAACCTCACATCGATAACAAATATATCGAATCGGTCGAGTTCGAAGAGAGTCTCGATGAAGAGGGCAATAGCGACTGGATCATGAAATACACTCCAGGGACGAAGGCCAAGCACGAATTTCGCGAGTTCTCAAAGAAGAACTTGCAGGGTGCCCGCAGACCAGTTTCTTTCATTGATGACACAAAGCAGTCCAAGCAACTTGCGAAACTGTCTCCGGCACCTGAAACATTGCTCAACGCATTGCAGCAGGAGCAGGTCAACGGACTGTGTGCCCAACAGGTTTCCGAGCAGAAGGCTCGCTCACTTGTACTCGCCTATCCCGACCGCGTAGAACGTGAGCTGGAGGCTTTTCCTTACCGCGATAAGTCAAAAATGAAAGATCCGGCGGCCTGGCTGATTCGCGCCATTGAGAATGGCGACTATTCTCAGCCGTCAAAAGTCGAGGAGCATCGCCAGAAGAAGGCCGTGGCGAAGAAAGAGAAAGAGCGCCAGCAGCTCGAAGAACGTTACCGGGGAGAGTATCAACATCAGTACCTGCGTCCCCTCCAGGCAGAACTTAAAGAGAAGCATCCAGAAGCAGCCTCGATCTACGAAAAGCGCTGCTCAAACTGGGACAACTTCTTCCCTGATCATCCACCAGAGATGCGTGACCTCTGGAAGCTCTCCGACCTCGAGGTCATGGCCGAGGAGTTCCCCAAATTTGGATTTCTCAACTTCTGGGAATGGGTGAAGATACGACTCACGGAAGAGGGAAGTCAGGGATCGACCTCAGCCTGATCACTTCTGCGGGGGGCGATAAGAGAATAAATCGGGCTTTGAAATCGGTCCTGGGGATGGCGATGTCAAGCCGCAGTCCGCGCACTCCAGAGACTCGATATCGGCACGGCAAAGAGGTTCGAATCAAACCCGACCGTCTCCGTTCCATTGTAGAGGATCACGCCACGCCTGAAGAGCTTGCCCGTCATCTCCTGCAGAGCGCGGAGCCCCTTGAAATCGCTGCTGGTGACCGTCGCACTGGCTTTGACCTCGACGCCGACCAGATGCCCGGCGGCATCTTCGAGGATGATGTCCACTTCCAGCCCAGTCTGCGTCCGAAAGTGAAAGAGTTGTGGTTTCGTCTTTCCCCAGCTCGCCTGCTTGCGCAGTTCGCAGACGACGAAGTTTTCAAGGACACGGCCCAGCAGGGAACTGTCTTCGGTCAGCCGCTGTTCATTCGCGCCGAGCAGGTAGGTCAGCAATCCGGTATCGCTCATGGCCAGTTTCGACGCCTTGACCATCCGCTTCCCGAGGTTCGCTGACCAGGCTGGTACGGGAACCAGAAGAAAAGTCGTTTCGAGCAGCGTCATATATCGACGCAGTGTTGTCTGTGGAATATCGATGTTGCGCGAGATATCTGCCAGGTTCATAAGCGAACTGGCCCGTGTCGCCAGCAGCGCCAGCACGCGTGGAAGCTCGGTTAAACCATCGATATTGGCCATTTCGCGTACATCTCGCTGCAGGATAGTCATCAGATAAGAGCTGAACCAACTGCGGCGACGCTCTTCGTTACGGCGACCAACCACCTCTGGATATCCACCACGCGTCAACCTTGCAATGAGGTCCGCACGGTCCCCAGCCCTTCGTCCGGTACGATCGACGGCATAATGCAGACTCAATTCCTTCGCAAAGAGGAGATCGATCATATTCTCATCGCTACCCTCAATCTCCGCTTCCGAGAGCGGCCAGAGAGTGAGGATCTCCATTCGCCCGGCCAGTGATTCAGCGACCCGTGGCACAAGCAGAATATTGGCCGAGCCGGTGAGCATGAATCGCCCCGGTCTCCGCTGACGATCGACCAATAACTTCAGTACCGGAAAAATGTGCGGAGCCAGCTGCACTTCATCGATGATCACAGATCCATCCATCCCGCCGAGAAAACCAGCCGGGTCATGCCGTGCCGCAGACAGGACTGTCGGATCATCAAAGGTGATGTATCGCGCCGGGTGCTCCACCTCGGCGATCTCCCTGACGAGGGTACTCTTGCCCGTCTGACGCGCTCCATTCAGAAAGACGACCGGAGTGTCCTCAAGTGCAGCCAGAAGTTGAGTTCGAATAGATCTCTTATACATGTCCTCAGCGTAATTTGCGGGTGGATGAAAATCAACCATTAAGTGGTGGATTTTCATCCACTGGATTTCTGTTCATAAAGTGGCTTCCACGGTGGGATTGAAGTTGTGGCCAAATGATCAGAGTAGAAATGGCAGACGGTCGTCGATTACCTGCTTATGGATCACTGCCACTACTTGATCGCTTACTTGGTCGGCCGACAAAGCTTGGCCGACGGTATCGCGCCACACATAATCGAGCAAAAGAGTGACATTGACAGCTAGCAATTGTTATCAAAACCGACGTCGACTTGCCGATCCGGGGTGGGTCAAAAGACCGTCCATCATCTGCCCACCTTCGATGGCCCGAAGGCTCCTTCAAATTCCCGCCTTAGACCCGTCTGAGCCGTGTAGCGACCTCCTCCCACGACCAAAGATTTTTTGATCGAGAGCGCGACTAAGAATTGAGAACCCGGTATCATGGGGGAAACTCAGTAGGAATATCAGCCCATGGAACCCGAACAAACCTTTGCGGACGAGCACTCCGACACGCTCCCAGAACTTGAGAGTCTTGAAGGCAGAACCGTCCGGATGTCGCATTCTCCCATTCGCGCCGAGATGCGCGTGGGCGAGAAGCGCGACATCTACCAGATGGTGACCGACCGCATAATCGAGCAGCTCGAAGCCGGAGTAATCCCCTGGAACTCACCGATCAGTCAGCGGGGAACGCCGAGGAATCTTGTCTCAGAGAAGGACTATCGGGGCATCAATCCGTTTGTGCTCTGGACGGCGCCGTATGATTCCCGCTATTGGGTGACCTACCGCCAGGCCCAGGGCCTGGGCGGAAACGTGAAGCGTGGGGAGAGGGGCTATCCGGTGGTCTACTGGCACTGGCGGAGCGAGGAGGAGATGGCGAAGCTCGCACAGAAGATGTTGAAACCAGCGCCGTGCTATCCGTTCTACTCGACCGTCTTCAACCTGGAGCAGTGCGAAGGACTGCGGAAGCCGGAGGATGACACGCGGACCTTCGAGCACGAGCCGAGGGTGGAGGCCGAACGCGTCATCCGGGAGATGCCGAACGTGCCTCGCCTCGTCTACTCGCACACTGAGAGACCATTCTACCGACCCTCGACCGATACGGTATCGGTGCCCGTGGCACGCCGCTTCGAGACGGCGGATTATTATTACTCGACGATGTTCCACGAGCTGGGCCATTCGACCGGACACGAGAGTCGTCTCAACCGGCTGGCCTCGGCAAAGAATCGGTCGTTCGGCTCCGAGGACTACTCCTTCGAGGAGCTGGTCGCCGAGATGACGGCGGCATTCCTCTGCGTCCACTGCGGAATCGAGAATCAGGTCAAGCCCGCGGCCAGCTACATCTATAGCTGGCTGGCAGTCTTGCGGCAGGACAAGAAGATTCTGCTCGACGCGGCGACGGCAGCACAGAAGGCGACGGACTACATACTCGGACGCTGCCTGGTGGCGGAGAGCTCGGAGGAACAGGCGGGATAGCCTGCGGGGCTACAGGTGCGGCTCTTTCTGAGCTCTTCTGAACGCTCAGTGGTGACGGAAGAGGTTGCTCGCGGGAATCGTTTACTTCTCTCCACGACTTATCCACAGGGGGAGCTACGCCTGAGCTCTTTTAATTGGCTCCGCTCCGC
>Ga0209972_10003418_pt1 | contig 12459 bp, 13 predicted proteins | sample NOAtaG_7_FD_187302 | JGI IMG/M metagenome (GOLD analysis project Ga0209972, IMG submission 187302) | Freshwater lake microbial communities from Lake Erie, under a cyanobacterial bloom - NOAA_Erie_Diel1S_2200h metaG (SPAdes) (version 2) | ecosystem: Environmental > Aquatic > Freshwater > Lake ...
CGGGTTAAATCCCTGTTTGGTAAGTAGCTCAATCTTAACCCTGTCCTCATAGGTAAGTCTTTTGTATTCTTTCATTTTGCAACAAGTTACTTTTTGTAATTTGTTGCGCTAAACTTTTGAATCGAAGAAACCAGTAAATGAAGCAATGAAGGAAACAAGGACAAAATTTCCTTTATTAGACTTTGCTGCTTTTCCAGTTGAAAAACTGCTTGAGTTAGGATGGAACGGCTATTTCAAAACACAACTGACACCAGAAAAAGTTAAGGAACGTAAAGACTCAATAGTATCAGAAGTAATTTCAATAAAAGGATTTATTACCAAAGAGGAAGTAGCGTTTATTGAAAATAGACTCTCACAATCTGCAGCCGAAGATGACCATAAACGCTACATTCGAATATTTAACTCCTGATGACTTGTATTTTTTGTGATACTGAAAACTCCGCTAAATCGGTAGAGCATGTTGTTTCTGAATCATTTGGAAATAAGCACTATGTAATTGAAAAGGGAAAGGTCTGTGACGATTGCAACGGTAAATTTTCAAAATTCGAAGGTGTTGCATTGACTAATTCGGTATTTATTATGGAGAGGGCAAGATTTGGAATAGAAACTAAAAAAGGAAAAAACGCTAAGGGACAAGTTGGTGAGTTAAAAATTGAAGGGGACGAGGACTTTAGAAAAAATTATATTACAGTTAAAGGAAAAGGAACACTTCATGAATTCAATCCAGAAACTAATACAGGGGTAATATACATTTCTTCGTTTGACAAAAGCGAAGTCGCAACATCGAAATTACTGTTAAAGACTGGACTTGAGTCAATGTACACTTCAAGACGAGAAATATTTGACAGAAATGACTTTAGTGAACTTAAATCATTTTTAACAGCAAAGACAAATACTGATTGGCCATTCATGACAACGGATTTTGAATTGAAAGAATTTCGGAGTGTCCCACAATACACAGACAAACATAGACTAAATAAAATCAGATGTATTCTAAGGTATTTAGAATTGGACGACAAGACCTTGTTGTTTAAATTTAAATATGGAGGTATCCCAATGACAATTAATCTACTTAATAGAAACCTTGACTGGATAGCATCCACTTGTAGGCATGACGAAAAAGCGACATTATATCCAGAGCATTACAGGAATAAAATGCTAAAAATAGGACAGTGAATGGGCCAGCCGGCAACAAAATGTTTGCGCAATGGTGGGGTGACGTGTGAGTTCAAAGTGTTACCTTCGTTCAACGATTTCGTTTCGGGGGACAGCACGCGGCTTCGAAAAGGCACCACTGCAGAAACACAAACGTTGTAAGGCATTTTTCAACGACAGGGATGTTCATTGTAGTACAAGAAGTGCCATCGACATAAGCTTTGCGAAACCAGAAGCTAATAAATTCGAACTAACACGCCTGAGACAAAATGGCATCAACAAACAAAATTACCCCATCAAGCCCGAGATTGGCAACTTTACTGTCAGACGTTGAACGTGGAAACATAAAGATTCCAGTTTTTCAAAGACAATTCATTTGGTCGGATGAACAAATCATTAGTCTGTTGGACTCAATTTATAGGGGCTACCCGGTTGGATCGTTGCTTCTCTGGTCTACTAGGGAAGAGCTAAATCACGAGAGAAATGTTGGTGGATTCACACTTCCAGTAACTCCGGATGATTACCCTGTAAATTACATTCTAGATGGACAACAACGACTGACCACTCTTTATGGCGTATTTCACTCAGACCAACCAACGGCAGATGCAGCCTTAGCAGATCGATTTAACATTTGTTATCTACCAGATGAAGATGTTTTCGCCCATCACCTAGCTGCTAGCGGAAAAACGAAAATACACTTGAACAATATCCTTGACACAACAAAATTGCTTGCCGAGCTGTCTCGCTTCAATGACCATCAAAAGACAAGAATTGCAAAACTCACCGAAGCACTAAAGGATTATGAGTTTCCAGTTGTGACTATTAAGGAGCGTAGCAACAAAGAAGTTTGTAGCATATTCCAAAGAATCAATTCTTCCGGAACGCCTCTCAGTAATCTGGAGCTCCTTGCAGCTTGGACTTGGTCTGACCAATTCGATCTCCGAAACGAGATTGACGAGTTGCTCGACATATTAAAAGACAAAGGCTATGAGGAGATAGATCAATCCCTAATAATGAGGATGCTTGCAACGCTTACATCCAACTCGTTAGATTCAGACGACCTAGTGAATGTCGCCCCTGACGCATTAATAGCTGGCATGAGACAGCTGAAACCTGCAATACTGGCTGCTGTAGACTTCTTGGAAGGGCAATTGAAAATCAAAAACATTGTCTTCCTACCTTTTCCAATTATGATAATCCCCGTTGTAAGATTTTTTTCGCTTACACCAAGGCCAAATGCCACCCAACTGGTTCAATTAAAGAAATGGTTTTGGCAATGTTCGTTGTCGTTGAGATATAAAGCGGGTACAAACAGGTCAGTCCTGGAAGATTTAGAAAAAATTAACCTTGTTTGCACCGGAAGCGAGCCCTTCAATACGCAAGCCCCGGCAGTTTCCAGTGATCTCTTTTCCCAAACGTGGAGAATAAATTCAACGTCTGCCAAAGCAGCACTTTGTCTAATGGCACAATTACGACCTCGTTCTTTCTTGACAGGCTCGGAAGTTGATCTTGGAACGGTTTTATCAGCGTACAATGCTAGACAGTTTCATCACATATATCCCAAGGGATTTTTGGCTACACAGGGGATTACCTTTCACGAGGCCAATGTCATTTCAAACATTTGTTTTCTTTCGGCAAGCGAAAACAATACTATCAGTGATCGCGACCCTCTTGACTATTTTCGCGACATACCCGATGCTCACAAGGATGAAATCTTTGAATCAGCCCTTATTCCGGAGAGCGCTAGAAGTGGAGCACTCACATATAGCGAATTCATATCCCTGCGCAAGAATAAATTAGTTGAAAAAGCTAAGCGGCTAATGGAGTTTGGTCATTTGTAAACAATGGCGCAAAGCTGGTGGAAGAAATTCAAGAGCTTGTGATTGAAAAACGCTTTACAACAAAATCCATGTCGCTGATAAGGAGGACATTTTTTTATTTTTACTCAGCGCCACGGCTTATACATAAACGTTATCACCAGTCGCCCGGATTTAAAGCCGCTCCGGCAATAGCTTCCGTTCGGCTTGGTGGGTTTGATGTCTGCCCGTCTCCATGGCCAGCCGCGATAACAGGTAGCTGATGGTGGACTCTGCGCCCTGGTTCAGATTAACGTGATGCTCTTCGAGGCCATCATAACAGCCGCCCGTGGCCGGGTTGTATACGATCTGCTTGAGATGGTTTTTTCCAAGAAACCAATTAAACGCACGGGTTAACTTATCGCGGTAGCCATCCAAAGGAAATACATCATCAAACCGGTCGAGTGCCATAATCGTATAGGCCACATCAATCGGCTGTTCGCCAAACGCATTGGACACGTTGCCTTTGCGGAGCCAGCCCCGATTTGATACCACCTTGATTTGATCATGACGAAAAATTATTTTCAGCAAGAAGTCGAAACAGGATTTGGCCACAACCTTAAAAGTTTGATTTTGTGTGGCAACATAAGCGCACAGTAAAGCCTCCGGCATCACCGCATTGGCATAGGTGAGGTAATCTTCAAACCATTTCCATTTTTTATTGGATACGCCTCTGTATTTCGAAACCAGATCGTCAGCCAGTGAAACAATGTGTTGTTTTACGGTGATGTTGGTTCGAACCTGGTTGTAATAACACAAACCCTTTAGCACAAATGACAATGCCCGGGGCGACCTCATTTTTAAAGCAGCGGGCAAAGCCAGAAGAAATGCTGACTCGGCCCTGTCTGTCCAACGCTTTTTAAACGCTTTACCGTTCGAAACAAACTCAGCAAGCGCCCACACCGCTCGTCCGTTGGCGTCTTCCAGGTTTTCACCGGCATTTCGCGCATGCGCAGACCCATCGAAATTGAAATAGTTTCGAAACGCGCCATCGGCACCCTGACTGCGGATGACAAAGTTCAGATACGTCCCGATCAGCGGCAGGCTGGTTTCATCAGCGGTGAGCTGATAGTATCGGCAAAGCGCTACCAGCGCCCGCGCATTATCATCCAGCGTATAGCCCGAGTCATTATCCGGTGCCGACAGGCGGCCGAATTGGATGATGCCCCGGTCGGTGGTTAGTTTTCGGATGTGGTCCAACGACAGGGCCGGTACATTGTACTGCAGCGTGAACGTGGCGGGTGCACGCGTTTTCATGTGTTTGAGCGCCAGGCTAACATGAGCCAGGGCGGCATTTGGCCACGCGGTGGGCCGAATTTTGTGCAGGGCGTTCAATTTCATTTCGCGCATGAGGTGCGCATCGGAAAGCAATTTCACCGCGGCTTTGGCCAGCTGGTCGGGTTGCTGAAAGTCAATGATTATTCCGGCACCGGCTAGCATCTCCTGCGCGTGCGGTATCGGGGTGGAGATCACCGGACACCCACAGCCCATGGCATAGGCAAATGTGCCGCTCACCGCCTGGTTGGGGTCTTTGGAGGTAAACAGATAAATGTCGGTGCGTTGCAGATAGCCCAATAACTCGGAAAGCGGCAGGTATCGGTTAACAAAGTGTACGTGGCCCTGAAGATTAAGATCCAGCACTTTCTGTTCCAGCCGGCTGCGGTATTGTTCGCCTTCGCGTGCGAAAACCGCGGGATGTGTTTTACCGATAATGAGATACAAGACGTTTGGAAATTTATCTACGATGGCCGGTAGCGCATCGAGGGCCGTTTCAATACTCTTGCCGGAGCTTAACAGGCCAAACGTGGTCAGCACCAATCGGTTTCCCAGATGGTTACGGGCGGCTTTCTCGGTGTGGTCAAAAGACGAAACCAGATGAGTGCCATGGGGAATCACCACGATTTTTTCAACGGCAATCGCATAGTCCCGTTGAAGGATGCGCGCGCTGTTCTGGGTCATCACCACCAGCGATGCCGAATTGGCGGCAATAGCCTGTACTACTTTTTTCAATGTGCTGTTGGGGGCCGGCAGCACGGTGTGAAAGGTGGTGATTACCGGTTTGGTTAATGCACAGAGCAGGGCGAGAACGTTTTGCCCATACTCACCCCCAAACAGGCCAAATTCATGTTGTAAAAAAATCAGGCTCAGGTTTTCATCGCGGTTGAGTTGATGAGCCAGGCCTTCGTACGCGTTGAGGTCATCTGCACCAAGAACGTAGCCTACTTCACGAGGGTAACGGGTGTTGGCCCTACCGGTGACCTCCAGCGCACACACGTTCAGGGAAAAAGAGCAGTCAAACTTCTGAGAAATGGATCGCAGTAAATCCTGCGTATAGGTGGCGATGCCGCATTCCCGCGGTGGGTAGGATGTTATAAAGAGGATTTCCGGGCGCACTACGGCCGGTGCAGGTGCCAACGAAATGACCGGGGCTTGCCGCTGGCGGTAAGCGGGTGCCAAACCAGCCTTTGCAGAACCCGGACGAATGCGTGTGTCGGCATGGGTCATGCGGCAGGGTTTAGGTGAACGGATAATTCCCCGAGCAATCCGGATAAGCTTAACGAGAAACAACCGATCTGCTCGTCAGCCGCGCCATAATAGATGTAGAGCGTGTCATCAAACACGGCCGCACCGGTTGGAAACACCACGTTGTTTACTTCACCCGTGTGCTCCCAGCTTTCCTCCGGTACAAACAGCGGATAGGGAAGCCGGGCCAATTCGTGTTGCGGATTGCTCAGGCTCATGAGGGCTGCACAGGCCGAGTACACATACCCTTCCATGGTATCATGCACGCTGTGGTAAATCAGAATCCAGCCCTGTGGCGTTTCGATGGGCGGGCACCCTGCACCCAGGTAACTGATCTCGTGTTCATACCTGGGCGAGAGGGCGATGTGTTGCTCCAGATTGCCCAAATACGTTTTCCAAAAACCCGGATTGAGTTCATCTACCTCATGTACGGATGCGATTTGAATATCGGGCTTTATCCGGTGAAGAAACCACAGCTTGCCATTAATTCTACGGGGGAAGAAGACCACATTCTTGTCCCACACGAGCCTTTTTTCTCCGCTAACCGTCCAGGAATCATGATGACTGTTATATCGTTTATACTTTTCATTCAGGTGCGTGTCGGCAGGAATCAACGCTTTCAGTTCCTCATAGGAGAACTGCGGCACCATCAGTCCGTGTCGTTTGAAATGGACAAGATCGGTTGACGTGGCCAGGGCGCCCATGGCATTGATGCCGTCATAGGCACAATACGTAAGGAAATACAGATCGTCAATCTTCACCAGGCGCGGATCTTCCATGCCCTGCGCCTCGTGGGGGCTTTCGGGCAACAGCAAGGGTTCCGTGTGTCTTTTCAATACTGTGTACGGGCCGTTCAACAGGGCATACCCAATCGTGGACCGATTGCCTTTGCCCACAGCCCGGTAAAGCAGATGCACGTTGTCGCCCTCGCGCATCGCTGCAGGATTTAACACACCCGAATTTTCAAACGGGCGCGATGTCTTACTCATCAACAAAACTTTCTCATGGATAGTCATCATAAATTCCGAACCGGCTGTCTCTCATTTCAATCCAGGTGGTTAATGATTACCTGAAAAAAGGAGAGCGGCCGCGTCAAGCAAAGATCGATTCGGAGGGAGGCAAAAGAGTTACAAACCGACTTTCGGCATTTACATAAATCACACGTAGCGGTTTGAGTTTAAATCGGCAAAGGCCGTGTTATAAACTCTCCAGGTTACGGTTTCGTGCCTTTTTCATTTTCTTGAAAAAGGACGGGGTTAAACCCGTTATCTTTTTAAACTGGTTCGACAAATGGGCAACGCTGCTGTAGTGCAGTTTGTACGCAATCTCCGTCAGATTCAATTCATCGTATAAAAGCAATTCCTTTACGCGCTCTATTTTGTTCAGAATAATGAATTGCTGAATGGTAATGCCCTTGACTTCTGAAAAAACATTGGAAAGGTAGGTGTAATCGTAGTTTAACTTCTCACTGATATAGTCCGAATAGTTTTGCGTGGGGAGGTCGTCTGAATAATGGATCAATTCGGTGATCACATTCTTAATTCGCTCAATCAGGATGCTTTTGTTGTCGTCCAGCAGCTCAAGCCCGGATTTTAGGAGATTTTCGCGCAGCTTCGCGCGTTGTTCTTCGGTTATTGGCTCGGGCAGCTCCACCACTCCCAGATCGATAACGGTTGGGTGCAGCCCCAGTTTGCCGAGCTCTTCTTTCACCATCAGTTTACAGCGAAGACTCACCATATACTTGATATACAGCTTCATTAGTCGAATATAGCCAATTTATCAGGCAGTGCGGCCCATTATTCCGAGGTCGGTCAACCGGCAGGTGCCAAATCGCCCGCTGCGCGGGCTATTTTGCCGATCAGGTGCCGCCATAGACGGTTGCCGGGGTGGAGCCATTGGCGTCTGGTGTCGCATGGTGTGATTAATGTAACTCTTCCCGTTACACCTGTAACGATCGGCCAATGGCAAATCGCGAGCTTGCCACGATCACACAAGAAGAAGATAAGAGTTATGTCATGGAGCACGGTTTACATTCGCGGGAAAGACGACTTTCAGGCGGCAATCATAAAAAAGTTAGAACGAACGTGGATGCAGGGGAGCCCCGAAGTGGAGGGTGACCTGGTGATGTTTTGGCTGCCCTACACGGCCACATTACAAAGTTTAAAACGAGCCATTGGAAGTCGACTCATCTTTAAATACCGCCTGCATTTTATTACCAATCTGAACAGTCATCTGAAAATACGAACAGACGATTTGACCCGTCTTTCACTTTTGGAAAGTGAGATGGTTAAAAAGATGGTGACGTGGGACCAGGCGCAGCGCGACCTATCGGAAGCAAAAGAGGTGCCTTCAACCGCCATGAACAGAATAGCACAGCCCTTGGCGGTTAAGGAAACAGGCGAGTTCCCCTCTCCGGATTTCCCTGCTATCAAAACGAAATTGAAGCCCCCTGCACCAAATACAGATCGGGTGATCAGCCCTGCGGGCGAGCTGCCTTCCTAAAAAGAGTATGTCTCAATTTGGCTGGGGCTCCCTTTTCAATTTCTGAACCAAAAAGCGTATGACCGAACCGATTCAAGACAACATTTACCCGATTGGCACCCGAATCTCCGCACGAGAGAACCCGACCCGAGAGCTGATCATTCATTCGTATTATCAGCGCATTTACTACTGCGCACTTGCAGACGACCCCACGCACAAGCATTTGGTCTATTTTGAAAAGGAGTTGATTTCAGCCGAGGAGAACGGGCAAAACACGTAACCGTTGGCCGTTAGAGTCGTTGCTGAGCTATCGATCGCTCTCGTCCGGGCGCTCACCCCGCAAATAATTGAGACGATTCTCCACACATAAAGGGTAATTCGCCTATCATAATGGCGCTGAATAGTCGTTGGCGTAAAATTCAGTTTTGCCTTAGAGCCGGCTGCTGAATTGGACTAACCACAACCAACCGAAAAATATCCGGCCTCACGCGTTACGCGTATGAGGGCAAGCCGTAAATTAGGGTTGGCATAAGTGGAATATATGCAATGAATGTATTCCGATGTTGCCAGCCATAGGGTCGGGACAATTTAGTTTTCAAACAAAACGGCTGACAACTTACCAACAAAGATTTCCCACGTGGACAAGTTAGCGGCTCGGTGACGACTTGGACTTTGAAAAAGTAAACATGGGACAGGTTAAAAAATAATACAGCCGACCCTTCGCATTTTTAAAAAGATTCTCCTCCGAAAGCCTGCGCACATTTGGCACATGCCATAGCCGCGCAAACCCATCACGACACCAAAGCTATGGCAAGAGCCAAAAACCCCGCGCAAACCTCAAAATGAGTCATTTCTAACATGAAATCTATTTTGAAATTAGTTTAATCGCTGTATATTGTCAAAAATTGACAAGTCAAACTTTGCAAGTCAAATGAAAGAAACATTCGGGGAGTATGTTAGAAAACTCAGAACTGAGAAGGAATTGACTCTTACTCAATTAGCTGCTCAGTTAGGTATCGACTCAGCTAACCTGAGCAAAATCGAAACAGGTAAAAGGGAATTTGATGAAAAGAAACTCATCAAACTATCCAAAATTTTTAAGCTAGACTCCAATACTTTAAAAGAGGAGTTTTACAGTGAGAAAATTGCACGTAAAATATACGAAGCAGATTGTTCAGAAAATACACTCGTCCTTGCTGAACAAAAAGTCAAATACCTAAAACAAAAAAATCTAAAGCAAACCGATTTGGACTTTAAGGAATAAACTAATGACACAGGTTGACGACAATGTTTTGCTTATTGCATCTAATAATCAATGCTCATACATAAAGGCTAACGTAAGAAACTCATGAAAAAAGAAAACACCTACAGCGAAATTATAAATGAGGATATTACAATCTCCGAGGAACCCCAATTATTAATTGATTACACGGACGTTGAGTACAAAAGAACATTTCTCAGAGCAGTTGATATGACTGACGATTTTACAATGGATTTCAATCCTAAGGGTTACAAATTGGGGAAAACTATTGATGATGGATACCCAACAAATGTAAAAGCTCTGAGTTTCTTTAGTGGCTGTGGGGGCTTAGACGTTGGTAGTCATTTAGCTGGAGTTGAAGTGATTTCAAGTATGGATTTTGATGCCGATTGCATAAAAACACTAACGTCAAACTCGCTATTTAAAAAAGCTCAGGTTTCACTTGCGGACATAAGTCAAACTAAAGGACTTGACTACAAAAAAGTTATCAAAGATTCAAAGCCAGATAAACTCATCATGATAGGCGGACCTCCATGTCAGCCCTTTTCTAAAGCTGGTTATTGGGTTGGAAATAATTCTCGTCAGGGAATTAACGACCCAAGGAACATGATAGGTGAATATTTGAGAGTTATAGAAGAAATCAGGCCTGACGGTTTTCTCCTTGAGAACGTTGAAAGTTTATTACACCCAACAAATAAAGTTGCAGTGGACTTTGTTATTGAAAAAATAAACAAGCTGGGCTATCACTTCACTTTAGTAAGAGGAAATGCGATAGATTACGGAGTACCTCAAAAAAGAAAGAGAGTTTTTTTTGTAGCTACTAAAAAGAAGCTTAAACTCAATGAACCCATTAAAACTCATGGTAGCGATGAGGATAGACTATTAAATCCATCTCTCCAAAGGTATGAAAGGGTGATTGATTGGATTGGTAAGTTTGACAGACCAGAATTCTTTGAAAAGGAAGAATCAACAAAAAATGGAACATACCACCTTGACTTGCTTGATGTTCCTCCCGGAAAAAACTACATAGCATTGACTGCTCACGCAGGTTATCCAAATCCAAAATTTATAGCTCAAAAACGATTTTGGAGTTTTTTATTAAAACTACATCCCGAAGAACCATCTTGGACAATTGCTGCCCAGCCAGGTCCATGGGTAGGTCCCTTTCACTGGAAGTCAAGGCGACTCAGAGTACCAGAAATTGCTTCATTACAAACTTTTCCTGAAGATTTCATTTTCATAGGTTCGAGAAGGTCTGTCCAAAAGCAAATAGGTAATGCAGTTCCACCTCTTTTAGGAAAGGCAATGGTTAATTTTTTAGTTGAAAATTTATAATGCAAAATAAGCCAACAGTAGTAAGTCTCTATTCCGGTGCAGGTGGTATAGACATAGGATTTCACAAAGCCGGATTTGAAATTTTATTATCGACAGATAATTGGAAAGTAGCCTGCGAGACTCTGGAGAAAAATAAAATCAATGGCGAAGTTGTTTGTGATGACGTTAGAAATATTGATTTTAAAAAATTTAAAAAAAGAATTAAACGCACAGTAGATGTTGTTGTTGGAGGCCCGCCATGCCCACCATTCTCTAAGTCTCGTTTTTATCGAGTCGAGAAAAAAAGGGGGTTAGACGATGAGAATGCATTTACAGTAAGTGAGTATTTCAGGGCAGTTGAGGAATTGCAGCCCAAAGTCTTTCTTTTTGAGAATGTGCACGGTTTTGTTTACAAACCACATATCGAAGCACTTAATTATGTTATAGAAAGAAGTGAAGAGTTAGGGTACAAAATTTCGTACAGAGTTGTAAATGCAGCTGACTACGGTGTACCTCAGACACGTGAAAGATTTATTTGTGTTGGTGTAAAGAAGAGCCTTAAATCTTTTGATTATCCAGAACCAACACATTCAGAAAAAAATGAAGATGGATTAAAACCTTGGGTAACATGTGGTGATATTCTTTCTGAAATAGATTTTGACCTGCCTGAAGACGAAAAGATGGAAGCTGGTTCAAAGCACAAGGGAATACTAAAACTTATACCACCGGGTGATAATTATTTATACTTCACTAAAGAGAGAGGTCATAAAAAACCTTTGTTTAAGTGGAGATCAAGATATTGGTCATTCCTTTTGAAACTATCTCCTGATAGACCATCGTGGACTATTCAAGCAAGTCATTCAAACAACATGGGACCATTCCATTGGAAGAATAGATTCCTGAGAATTCAGGAAATAAAAAGAATACAAACATTTGACGATAATTATTTCCTATCCGGTAATTTCCGTGATCAATGGCGACAAGTTGGGAATGCAGTTCCACCTACATTAGTTAAGGTGTTTGCTAAAGCAATAAAAAAACAATACTTTTCTTTAAATGCAAATTCAATAAAAGTTAAGCAATATGCCGAAGCAAGCACTTCTTAATGGCACCCTTGAGGATGCCGATGACTTTGATGGTTATAGCGAACTTGATTTACTCAAGCAAGCATTAGAAAAAAACTCTTGGACAATTTCTGAAATCAAAACAGAAAAAGCCGGATATAATTTCATAAAGATAAGAGCCGGTGAAAAGGAGTTAAAACTTCATGTGTATTTGAAGAAGGTGTTATTTGGCAGAAGACCTTCAAGACCATCTGAAAAGGCTTTACAATTTCCGGCAGATCACCTCACCATTGGATATGAGGTCAACCAGACGGAAACGGAGAAGACTTTTATGCTAGGTGTCTATAAAAGAAATGCCTTTAACGACTACCTGATTTGCGCTTGGCAACCAAATGAATGGGGAAACAGAGGCAAAGCCTTTAATTGCTTTATAGATGCGCAAGCTCTAGCAGATGCATACGTTGCTGGATTTGCCAGAGATGAATCCAAGCTACCAAGAAAAGTTTTTGCATTTAGGCCAGAATTTCTTCATTACTATTTACTTAACAAGGACAAACTTCATGGCACATCGGAGAACAATGAAGATAATGAAATAGAATCAAAACCATTAAGTGACATTTCTCTTAATCAAATATTGTATGGCCCACCCGGTACAGGTAAAACTCATAATGCCATTAATCCTACTTTGTCAAGTTAGAAAAAGAGGGTGAAGATTATACCTGACGGCTTCAAGGTTGTATCTTCACCCGGATAAAATAAGTAGGAACAAAAATAGCTGTCCCAAATAAGGACAGCCAAAAAAAAT
>Ga0209972_10003426_pt1 | contig 12448 bp, 13 predicted proteins | sample NOAtaG_7_FD_187302 | JGI IMG/M metagenome (GOLD analysis project Ga0209972, IMG submission 187302) | Freshwater lake microbial communities from Lake Erie, under a cyanobacterial bloom - NOAA_Erie_Diel1S_2200h metaG (SPAdes) (version 2) | ecosystem: Environmental > Aquatic > Freshwater > Lake ...
GGATTGCCCCCGCGCATCGGCCCCATGCTTCCACCGCCCTGCCGCAGCCGGTTGGTGTTGGGATTGAAGCCCGGCACTTCGACCTTGAAGTCGGCCGGCGCGGCGACCGCGTACTTGAGGGTCGCATCCTCAACCGCCCGTTTGACCCGCTCATCGATCAGCCGGCGCTCGAAGGAGTCGGCCTCCTGCGTGCTGATAAAGATGTGGCGCACGCGAATCTCCTCCTCGAGGGCTCCAGCCGCCTCCGGCGCCTTGTCAGCGGGGGCAGTGGGGTTACCAGGAGCCGCGGCGGCGGCGGGGTCCTTCTTCACCGGGCGACGATCGTCGACCTTGATAAGGTGGAAGCCGAAGCTGGACCTGACCGGCTCCATCGTATACTGCCCTTTGCCGAGCGCAAAGGCGGCCTTCTCAAACTCGGGGTCCATCTTCCCCTTCATCGTCCAGTTGAGGTCACCGCCAATTCCACGGGTGCCGTCCTCGTTCATCTCGTCGGCAATCTTCTCGAACGGCTCGCCATTCTTGAGCCGCTGCAGCAACCCTTCGATCTGTTTCTTCCGGTCATTGACATCGGCGGTCGGATTCTTGGCGATGTAGTCGGCCTTCTCCTGCTCGGTGAGTTTGTTGCGATCCTCGACCAGGCCGGCGTAGAGGTTGGCGAGGAGGTTGGCCAGCTCAAAGCGGAGCTTCGACTTGACGAGCGGATCCTTGAGCAGTCCCGCCTCGCGCCCCTTCGCGGCGCGAATCTTCATATCGGCCCACTGGAGGCTCATGGCGTTCTTCTCCTCATCGGTGGCCTTCAGACCACTCTCGCCGGCGAGGAGCGTGAGGTCGGCATCGAAGGCGGCCTTGTTGTCGGCCGCGTACTTGGTCAGCTCATCGTTGCTCGGACTGAATTCGAGGTTACGATTCGAAAACTCGCGGCCAATCAGCTGATCCTCGATGATCGCCGAGCGCTTCTTGTAGTCATCCGACTTGTGAAGGTCTTCGTCCTCGGCTGCCTGGGCGAGCGCGTAGGCCTTCTTGAACTGCTCGATAAGCTGTTTGCGCGCCTGCTCGCTCTGCGCCAGAGTCCGCTTCTGCATGTCGGGCAGGTCGTTGACCTTCACCGTCAGATCGCTGACCTCGAGGGTGGCATAGTCACTTTTGAAGAGGGAACATCCCTGCACAGCAATCAGCTGGAGGCTGAGGAGGAGGGCAATAAACCTGGATCTGTTTGATTTCAAGACGATCTCCTTCGATTTTGATAACGCCCGGAGGGCTGTATCTGAGAGTTGGAAGCGGCGCAGCAGGTCAATGGCTTCCTTTCTGGGTCAGTTCGAGAAGCACACCTCCGGTCGATGCCGGGTGGACGAACGCAACCAGCGCTCCACCGGCGCCAGGACGCGGCTCTTCATCGATCAGTCGGACACCGGCCTCCCGCAGGCGGGCGAGGGAGGCTGGCAGATCGGATACTTCAAGACAGAGGTGGTGGATGCCCGCTCCACGCCGTTCGAGAAACCTGCCCACCGGCGAGTCGGGCTGGAGGGCTTCGAGCAGCTCGACGCGACTCGTCCCGACCGGCAGCATGGCGACGCGCACTCCCTGGTCAGGGACGGTCTCAACCTCTTTCAGGTCAAGTCCGAGGGCGTCACGCCAGAACTGCAGCGCAACCTCGATCGAGGGGACGGCGATCCCAAGATGACCGACGGCCGGGCCCGACCGGGTCGACCGGGTGGCCAGCAGCCGCTCCACGGCGCTCCACGGCGCCTCCTCGCGGCGGGCGAGCGACTCGGCGAGCTGATCGAGGCTCTCCGGACCGGGCCAATGCCCGACAAACTGGCGCAGAAGCCGTTCGCTGAGCAGCTCAAGCAGCCGCTGGCGCGCCATCTCGACCCGGCGGGCTGGTCGCCGGCCGGTGGTGGCCGCCGCCCGCAGATGCGCGGCGTACTGGTCGATCGCCCGCGCGAGCGGCTCAATCCCCAGCTGGCGCGTCGCGACCGTGCGGACGATCGGCGGATCCCAGCCATCGTCACGATGGGCCATCTCGAGCAGGGCGATCAACTCTCGCTCCGTCCGCTCGACGCCCTCTCGTTCCGCCTTGTTGATGACGAAGATGTCGCCAATCTCCATGATCCCGGCCTTGATGGCCTGGATATCGTCACCCATCCCGGGGACGAGAACCACGATCGAGAGATCAGCAGCTTTGATGATATCGACTTCGTCCTGACCGACCCCAACCGTCTCGATGAGAATCCGATCGAAGCCGGCCGCATCGAGCACCGTGGCCGCGTCGGCCGTCCCGCGCGAGAGTCCACCCATGCGGCCCCGCGTCGCCATCGAACGGATAAAGACGTGCTCATCACTGGCGAGGTCCTGCATCCTGATCCGGTCACCGAGGAGGGCGCCGCCGGTGAAGGGGCTCGACGGATCGACGGCCAGAATGCCGACCCGGTGGCCAAGCTCGCGGTAGTGGAGGGCCAGCCGGTCGACGAGTGACGACTTCCCGGCCCCGGGAGCGCCGGTGATGCCGATCGTCAGCGCCTTTCCGGCGTGCGGGAAGAGCTCCGTCAGCAATGTGTCAACCTCCGGCTCGCCATTCTCGAGACGGGTGATCGCCCGGGCCACCGCCCGCATATCGCCACTGAGTATCCCACTGACCAGTAAGTCGGCCATTTTTCTCCTGAAAGTTGCCAGAATGGCCAGAATAGCCTCAAGAAGGGAATCCTCGACCTCCGGCTATTTGATCTGCCAGCGTTTAAGGCACGGATGCCTAATGCGCCGCTGCCTAATATACCGATAACAGGGCTGAAATTCTACCAGTCAGACGTCCCGCGAAGAGCTGGCGGGCTGACGAAGGCGGACCAGACCGATGATACGACTTCAGGGTTGAGCGCCCTTCCCGCCCCCCATTCCCCCCTTCCCCATCCCCCTTCCCAGCGGGGCAGGTCGAGTCCCCGGTGGGATTGCGCTTTTCAGGGCATCGACCGAGGTGGTATGTTCAATTCTGGTTCCGCCTTACGGGAATTGACGAAAAGAACGGAAAGAAAGAGGAGTGCATGCGGATAACAAAGGTCTACACAAAAACGGGTGATACAGGCGAGACGTCGCTGGTCGACGGGCGCCGGGTCAGCAAGGCGGATCCGCGGGTCTGCGCCTACGGAGATGTTGATGAACTCAACTCGATGCTCGGGCTGGCGCGCATCGAACTGACCGATCCCGAGCTGAACGGGCTGCTTGGCACGATCCAGAACGAACTCTTCATTCTTGGCGCCGATCTGGCAACCCCGCTCCCGATGGCCGTTCCGCGCATCGACGACCAGCACGTTCGCGGACTGGAAGAGGTGATCGATCGACTCATGGCCGAACTGGAGCCGTTGCGGGAGTTTATTCTGCCGGGCGGCACCCGGGCAGCCGCCCTGCTCCACCTGGCGCGCACGATCGCCCGGCGTGCGGAGCGGCTGGTCGTCACCCTCGCCGCGCAGACGGAGATCAGCCAACCCGGGCTGATCTATCTCAATCGCCTCTCGGATCTGCTCTTCGTCATGGCGCGGATCGCCAACAAGCGGGCCGGAACTCGCGAGGCCTCCGCCGACTTCAGCGCCCGCACCAGGTAGAACCATGCGCGTGACTCTCCTCGTCATTATTCTGTTGATGGGGATGCTGCTCCCGCCGGCGCCGCGCGCCGGAGTGGCGCCCGGGCGGCGCGTCAGTCAGACCTTCCAGCGGCTGAATCGTGCGGCCCAGTGGAAGCGCACCGGGACGATCCCGCTCCGCTTCCACGCCCATCATCCGCAGGGGATGGTGCGGATTGGCGCTGACTTCTACCTGTCGGCCGTCGAGGTGACCCGCGCCACCAGCCCACACCCATCGACCTCCCCGCGTGGACGGTATGACCGCGACGAAGGGGCCGGGATCGGCCACCTCTTCCGGTTCAGTCCGGAGGGGCAGCTGATCTCCGATCTGCCAATCGGGGAGGGATCAATCTACCACCCGGGGGGCATCGACTTCGATGGGCGCTATCTCTGGGTGCCAGTCGCCGAGTACCGGCCGGATAGTCGCTCGATCATCTACCGGATCGATCCGGCGAAACCTACCCCGACCATCCGGGAGATGCGGCGTCTCGATGACCATCTGGGCGGGATCGTCCACTGGACCGAAGCCCGGACCCTCTTCGGCCTCAGCTGGGGAGCGCGGCGGTTCTATCTGCTGCCGCTCGACTCGCCGCGGCGCCAGATGCAGCCTAATCCGTCCTTCTATATCGACTATCAGGATTGCCACTACCTTGGCGGGGGCGAAGCGATCTGCGGCGGGCTGCGCCAGTACCGGCGGGAGAGTGACGGGATGAAACTGAGTCTGGGCGGGCTGGAGCTGCTCGACCTGCGCACGGGGCGCGCTGTCCACCAGCTCCCCGTTGAGCAATGGACGGAAACGGGCCGTCCGATGACCCAGAATCCCTTCTGGATTGAACCCCTGCCCGCCCCGGCAGAGGGCCTGCGCGCCTACTTCCTGCCGGAGGATGGGCAGTCGACACTCTACATCTACGAGATCCGCCCCGGCAGCTGACCAGCCGCACCACGGGCTGATCAGCTACCGGACCCGGGGTCATCACATCTCTCCGGTATTTCCGTAATACGGCGGCGGCGGCGGCAGCTCTTTCCGCTTCTCGAAGAGCGGAATGGCGAGAAGTCCGCCGAGAACCGTGAAGCCGCCCTGGATGATCGCCTGGGCGATGAGGATCGGCAGCGAAGAGAGCAGCCGCCCGACCGCACTCATCTCCCCCGCCTGGGCGATGGCCGTCGCCATCGCGTCCTGCAGCTCCGGATTATTGAGCCGGCCGGCGACGTTCTCCATGAGACGCATCGAGACATCGGTCGCAAATCCACTGAGGATGATCGGTATCGCGACGATGGTAAAGACGACGGCGGAGATTGCTCCGGCAAAGAGTCCGATCCGCGCTCCGTCAGCGGCCTGGAGGGGCCGGTTGGAGTTGTTGATGGTCATCTTGACCGCCACCGCGCCCCCAACCAGTGCCCAGCCGCAGAAACAGCAGTTGAGGGCACTGATGCCGGGGAGGGCCGAGGCGATCCCCACGATGAGCCCTCCGACCAGCGCGGGCTGCTTCCAATCAAGATCATTATTCATGCCGATTATCTCCTGTCTGGTAGGGCGCACTCCCCCGCCGCCATTCGTCGCCAGCGGCGAGAATGGTTGGGGTCAGGTAGAGGGCGAGCGCGATGCCGGCAAGACCACCGGTAATCGTGCGGGTTAGAAAGGTGTTCGTCCGCAGTCCAAGCAGATCGAAGGCCACATCGGCCAGCATCGGGAGCAGAGCGAGAGCCAGCCACCCTTTTGAAAGCCCGGCCGGCCGAAGCCAGCCTCCGTGGAGTCGGGTCAGCGGATGGAGCAGCAGGCCCGCCAGCCCGCCGACATAGATCGCGGTGCAACGCGAACAGACGGCGAGGGGGAGCCCCGCAATCTCCCACGAACGCTCCGGAATCTGGTGGCAGATGATCGAGAATGACTGGTATCCGATCTGGGCCAGGGTGAATTGCCCCGCGGCCATCAGCCAGGGTGGCAAACAGATGAGAACAATCCAGCCGAGAGCGAGGATGATCGTGAGCAGATAGATCTTCAGCCTCCTTTTGCAACCATTCACCTTACACCCAGGCCACCTGACACCTGGCCGTCTGGCCCCCATCCGCCGCCGGGGCGCCCGTCTCGACCCCGCTGCTACTCATTGCGCCCATCGAGGTGCGGGTCGAAACAGCCGCGACAGCGGGCCTCGTAGGCGCCACTGGCCCCAACGACCACCCGCTCCTGGCTCTCAAAGAGCCGCTGGGTATAGCTCGCCTGGCCTCCGCAGCGCATGCAGATCGCGCGAGTCTTGGTGACATCCTCGGCGATCGCCAGCAGCAGGGGCATGGGCTCGAAGGGGCGGCCAAGGTAGTCCATGTCGAGGCCGGCAATGATCACCCGCTTGCCGAGATCGGCCAGCTGGTTGGCGACCCGGACCAGCTCATGGTCAAAGAACTGTCCCTCATCGATCCCGACCACCTCGGTATCCATCCCGACGGCGGCGAGAATCTCGCTCGCCGTGGTCACCGCCAGCGACTCGATCTTCATGTCCGAGTGGGAGACGATATGCTCCTCTGAGTAACGAATATCGATGAGCGGCTTGAAGATCTGGACCTTGCGCCGGGCAATCTGGGCCCGCCGCAGTCTCCTGATCAGCTCCTCGCTCTTGCCGCTGAACATTGATCCGGTGATCACTTCAATCCAACCGGTTTCCGGCGCATGGCGATCCAACTTGATGATTCCTCCTCCCCGACAGCAATCTTTGACTTCGAATTCAAATCGGGGACAATCCGGTTTGCCCGATCCGCAAGGCATCAGTTATTTATGAGGTATTACACCAAATCCGGGACGTGTGCAAGGTGGCTATCCCACCGCGCTGATCAAGAGATCCAGGGTGTAGGAAGAGAGACCGATCGATGCCATTTTCAATCAGTTCACCCCGCCACAGTCAGGGATTCCACCAGGCCGCGGACCTGCTTCGCCAGGCGGCAGTCAGAACGGCGTTCGAGATCATCGATCGCCGCGCGAGCCAATTTACGGCCGAGCACGTGCGGATCTGTGAAATTCCCGCGCCCCCCTTCCAGGAGCAGGAGCGGGGAGACTACCTCGAATCCCGCTTTCGGGAGCTCGGCCTGACCGATGTTCACCGCGACGAGGTCGGGAATGTGATCGGCATCTGGCCGGGCAAGATCGATGCCCCGCGCCTGACCGTCTTCTCCGCCCACCTCGACACGGTCTTTCCGGCCGGCACCGACGTCCGGGTTCGACAGGTGGGAAGCCGGCTCTGCGCTCCGGGCATCGGGGATGACTCCGCCGGCCTCGCCGCGCTGACCGGCCTGATCGAGCTGCTGCGTGACTCAGCCATCCAGCTCCGCACTCCGGTCGCTTTTGTGGCGACCGTCGGCGAGGAGGGGGAGGGCGACCTGCGCGGGGTCCGCCATCTCTTCACCGCCGGGCGCCTGGCCAACCAGATTGGCGCCTTCATCTCCTTCGACGGGACGGGAGTCGACTGGATCACCCACCAGGCTCTCGGCTCAAAACGCTACCGGATCCGCCTCGACGGCCCCGGCGGCCACAGCTGGGGCGACTTTGGCGTCGTCAACCCGGTGCACGCGATGGGACGACTGGTCGCCCGACTCGCCGACTACCCGGCCCCGCTCAATCCCCGCACCAGTTACAATGTCGGCCGCATCACGGGCGGGGAGAGCGTCAATGTCATCCCCATCACGGCAAGCGTCGACATCGATCTCCGCTCCGAGGCCGCGACTGAACTGTCGCGACTCGAAGATTTCCTGCTCGAGGCGCTCAACCAGGCCGTCAGCGCCGAGAACAGCCTGCGGGCCGCCGCTGGTCGACGGCTGACCAGCGAGGTGCGGGTCATCGGTTCACGCCCCACGGGCGAGATCCCGGCCGACCACCCGCTCGTCCGGGCGGCCATCGATGTCGCGACGACCCTCGGCATTCGCCCCTGGCTCAATCGCAACTCGACCGACTCGAACATCCCCCTCAGCCTCGGTATTCCAGCCATTACGATTGGCGCCGGCGGGGTCTCCGGCGATCCCCACCGCCTGAGCGAATGGTATGACCCCCGCGGCCGCGAACTGGGCTTCCGCCGGGCACTGCTGCTCTTGCTGATTCTGGCTGGTCTGGCTGAAGGGAAAGAAGGGTAACCCGGCAGGGACTTCCCTGCCGGGTGTCAGAAGGTCGGTTATCCGAGCTTGACGGCCTTGTATCCGCCCTTTGCCCGATCACGGAACCACCAGATGGCAAAGACGACGAAAGGAATGATCGCCATCAACGCCACCCGCTTGAACGACGCGGCATCTCCGATGCTGTCGCGCACCTTGCCCATATTGAAGATCACCACCCCCAGCATGAACTGACCGGCAAACCCCATCAGGCCCATGGTGAAGGCGCCCCCCTCCGGATAGCGCTCGGAGGTGATGCCGAGCATGGTCGGCCACATGAAGCAGACTCCAACATAGAAGACCGTTGCCGCCAGGTAGGCCGTCGTCGCATTCGAGGCGCTCGCCAGCAGGAAGAGTCCCACGCTGGCAATCGTCACCGAAGCCCACATCATCCCGATCGGCGAGATCCGGTGGGCGATCGGCCCGGCAAAGTAGCGCAGCACAAACATCAGCGCACTGCCATAGACGAGGATCAGAATACCGCTCATCCCGGCCAGATTGCCAAGCACGGAAGCGACCATCTGTCCCGGCGCCAGCTCGACCGATGCGGTGATCATCATGCAGAGCAACAGCAGCAGAAATCCCGGACGAAGCGCCGCGCGGATCATCTCACCCGTCGAGATACCCGAGGCGACCCGCTCGGTCAGCGGGAACTTCTGACCAAAGATCAGAATTCCATAGATGAGGGTCGGAATGAGAATGATCCCCATCTGGATCTGCCAGCTCACGCCCGACTTGCTCAGCGCGAATCCAAGCAGCCCCCCAATGATCAGGCCTCCCGGCCACCACGCGTGCAGAACGTTGAGCTTGTGCGTCTTCTCATTTGGATAGAGCGTCGCGATGAGCGGGTTGATCACCGCCTCGACGAGCCCATTCCCGAAGCCGGCCAAGAGTGAGGCGATCGACATCATCAGGTAGCTCGGCGCACCAATAAAGCCGACGATACCGATAATGTGGAGGCCAAAGGCGAGGTAGAGCAGATTGCGCATCCCCAATCCATCGAGCATCGGCGAAGCAACGAGGATCGAGGTCGCAAACCCGAAGAAGGCCATGGTGGAGAGCCACCCATACTGGGCCCGCGAGCCGGTCTCGCTGAAGAAGCCGGCGAGAGCCGGATCGGCGAGGACCATATCTTCGACATTCCCACGCAGTGCAAAGATCATCGCTGTGACCACGAGCGACAGACAGCTGGCAATAAATAACCGTCGTTGGTTCATTCCAAGTCTCCTCTGGATATTGATCCGCTGATCGTCCCACCGACCGGGGCAACCGGACACATTCCCACAAGTTCCCGGCGAAGCCGGGCTCGACGAGGCGTCGATCGACATTCAATTCGTTACCGTAAACAAGGGTGAGAGAAAAACGGCGTGATTATGAATGGAAGAGTCAAAAATGGCAATCCCCAGCCCGGCGGAGCAGCCATGAGGGGACCATTTTTCGATGGCAATCGGATTATGAACTCGCCTGACAATCAGGGGGGGAGATAGGACTGATAGGACTGATAGGACTGATAGGACCCATAGGACCCATAGGACCCATAGGACCCATAGGACCCATAGGACCTATCGGATTTTTGTCAGATCGATCAAAGTGGTCTTACTAGTCTCACTGGTCTCACTGGTCTCACTGGTCTCACTGGTCTCACTGGTCTCACTGGTCTCACCGGTCTCACTGGTCCTACCGGTCTCACCGGTCCTATCAGTCCTACCGGGCGGACGCGGAAAGATGGCGCCGCTACCCGCCATACTCCGGATAATCGATCTCGACCACCTCGCCGGGGCGGGCCGGAGCGGTGAGCGTGTTCAGAGCATCGCGCAGAACCCTCTTCTGCAAGTCGCGCATCCCTGGCCGGCCAAGGCTGTTTCCGATCCGGAACCCCTTCGGACTGATCGCCCGCGGCGGTCTCATCTGGGCCGAGACCTCCGGGCTGACCGTAATCAAAACCGTCGGAATTCCACGCATCTCAATCTCTCTTTGAACCGCGACGACCGTGCGGTGACAGACGTTCGGTCAGCCGCCGGTCAGAACAACGGCGTCGGCCTTCGCCTTCTTGTCGACATACTCGGCAATCGCCGGGGCCGTCTGCTCATACATCAGCTTGAGCTGCATCGTGTAGCCCATGTACCCGACGTGCTCACGCGCCACCTGACCGATCATCCCCTCCGCCGCCAGCTCACGCAGCAAATCGAGCGGGAAGACGACGTTGATGTCCTGATCGGCATCGGTATGGTCATAATGATGGTGGGTGACCATCAGATCGGCGATCGCATCATCTCCGCCAATCGCCCGGAAGGTCAGGTCTCCCAACTCATCGGCGATGTTGAACGGCTCCTGATCGACACGGTGAACGCCAGCCGCCGTCACCAGGGCCACCGTACACTTCGACAACTCACGATCGAGCGGTGTGAAAGGAACACACTTCCGCGAAAGCAGCGTCATAGGCTCAATAGTCTCCTTTGAAAACCGATCGCGGCGGAGGAACGATCACCAGGAGCTCCCTGCCCCAGGTCGTCGCTCCTCCGCCGCCAGCAGCACGGGCTAACTGCCCCGCGTGTGGCTACAGCTTACGGAGCACGTCGTGGATCACTTCGTTGTCCGGCTGCTTGCTGATCTCGTGGATGTCCTTAAAGACAACCTTGCCCTGCTTATCGATGATAAACAGCGCGCGCTCCGAGATGCCATCAGCGGTGCGATAGGCGCCAAATGATCTGGCAACCGCACCCTTTGGCTCAAAATCTGCCAGGAGTGGATAGTTGATTCCGCCAAGGCTCTTCGCCCAGGCGACGTGGCTGGGGATGGAATCGATCGAAATACCCAGAACCTGGGTATCTGCGTCCGCGAAACGGCTCAAATCCGCTTCATAGGACGGCATCTGGACCGTTCAGACAGGGGTCCAGTCGAGTGGGTAAAAGGCGATGAACACGTTCTTGCTTCCCCGGAAGTCGGAGAGCTTGACGGTTCCGCCAAGGTGGCTCTTCAATTCGAAATCAGGAGCCATCTGACCTACTTCAACGCTCATAAGTTCTCCTGGTTATTGGTTACGTCTGGAAGACGCAGCAACCGGACAGGTTCGACCAGTTCCGCCTTCTCCCTGCAAACAATTTGTCGTCAAAGATACTTTTAAGTATCCCGGATGATTATAGTAACCGATATATTTGAAAACAAACCGATCTCCGGGCCGAAGGCCAGGCATGGGGCAAAATGGAGCAATTTACTTCTCCCCGATCTTCACCGGGCGCCATCGCGCCCCTTCCGGCGCCCGGACAGACCGTCGATTTCCCCCTTTACCTCGACCATTCCGATCAGATATCCTGACGCTCTTCGCCGGTGGCCGGACTGGTCGCCGCCAGAAGTGGAGATTAATCCAGACGCGGAGATTAATGAAGCCAGGATTAATTTGGCCCTTGGCCATTAATTCCAGGAAGAATGTGGAACTATTCAGGGCAGTGCGCGTGATAAGCACTGGGTATCGGATTGGGTTGCTGACAAGCCTGGCTGAGCAATCCCCCGCTTCCCCGCCTTGCGCGTCCCGGGTCGTTGACATCAGTACACTGCAAGCCTCTGAATTTGCAGAGCTTAGCGCAGCGAGACCTGACCAAAACCAGCTCGCCCCGCCAAAGCGGCTCTTCTGCGAATTCTGCTTGTCGGCTTCGACCGGCCCCCTGAAATCTGATTATCATAACTTTGATTGACCGTGATCCACGCGTGACCCAGATTTTGACGTAACTATTAGCTCAGCAATGACACCTGTCACACTCAGCTCCGGACTTGAGTATTTGAACGAGCCGGCTCGAGGTCAGGGGACGAAGAACAAGACTGCGACTGGCCAGGTTACGCTAAGCCAGATTACGCTAAGCCAGGTTACGCTAAGCCAAGTTACGCTAAATCAGATCACGGAAACATCGGAAATATCAGTTGGGGTGGCAGCCGGATTGGCTAAAGAGGAAACAGATTCAATGCCTGTCTCCGGTTCAGCCTCCGGGTCGATCTCCGAAATGGACGATCACTCGCTTCTGGCAGCAACGAGGGAGGGAGATGAGGCCGCCTTTCAGGAGATTGTCCGGAGGTACCGTAATCAGATCACCAATTATGTCTACCGGATGATCGATGATTATGACCGGGCTGTCGATATCGCTCAGGAGACCTTCGTGAGGGTCTATATGAATATGGAGCGATACCAGGCAACCTATAGCTTTTCGACCTACATCTACCGGATTGCCCACAACCTGGCGATCACGGAGTTGCGGCAGCGGAAGCGGCGCCGGTTGATTCCCCTGCCAACGTTCTTTTCAGATAAGGATAGCGAAGAGGTCGAGGTCGATCTTCCGGATCAGGGCCAGGTTCTGGCTGATGAGGCCATGATCGCCAGTGAGCGCCGCCAGGCGGTGACGACGGCCATTGCCAGCCTCCCGGAGAAGTACCGGGCCGCGCTCGTCCTCTGTGACCTTGAAGAGAAGAGTTACGAAGAGATCTCTGAAGTGCTCGGTCTGCCGACCGGAACCGTCAAATCGCGGATCAACCGGGCCCGCAATCTTCTCAAAGAGAAGCTGCGTGAACTCCTCTGACGCCTGCCACCCCAATGGGCCAGCAGGCGCCGCGCAACCTGAGCAGAGATAAAGATTTTTTGAAGCCGAGTTATTAAATCCGAGTTATTGAAATTAACCGGTAAAGCAAGTCAGATCAGATTTGAAATATCTGGCAAATAT
>Ga0209972_10003429_pt1 | contig 12444 bp, 6 predicted proteins | sample NOAtaG_7_FD_187302 | JGI IMG/M metagenome (GOLD analysis project Ga0209972, IMG submission 187302) | Freshwater lake microbial communities from Lake Erie, under a cyanobacterial bloom - NOAA_Erie_Diel1S_2200h metaG (SPAdes) (version 2) | ecosystem: Environmental > Aquatic > Freshwater > Lake ...
CGGCCAGCGCGGCCCCGCAGCCGCTGCTCGGCCTCGCGGCCGAGCGCGCGAACGGCGCCGTCGGGCTGGATCACCACGAGATCGCTGCGCTGGGCCACGGGCACGGATCGTAGCCCCGGGCCTGCGCCGGGACCAAGAACGCGCGGGGCGCCCCGGCGCCGACCGCCGGCTCGAAGGTGATCCGCGACGGCGGCGATCGCCGGCGCGGACGGCCACGTCATCCGCGCCGTCCCGCTGCGCGCAGGGAAACCGCGAGACGCGCAGCTTCGTGCTTGGAGCATCCCGCCGAGGCAGCTACACTCCGGGGCATCGTCCGCGGGGATGATCCCCTCGGTCGACTCCACGGCGGATGGGTCACAACCCCGCATCGGTGCGAATCTCCGAAGAGGTCCGAAAGGCACCTCCGAGTGGGGATCTCGCCGTGTTCAACGAGGCCTGGGCGGTCTTCGGTCGTGCGCTTCGTTCCGACAGGAACGGGGCGGGCGGTGCGTCGTCCTCTCCGGCCCCACCCACAGAACGTCCTTTGCGAGCCTGGCATCGTTCCAGAAGCCCAAGGACGCCGGCATCGCGCCGGGGGAGATCGTGCACAGTGGACAGTACCGTCGAATGCAGCATGCGCCTGGATCGGGTCGACTCGCGTGGAGGTGTCGTCGTCTGACGGTGGCCACCCCGTCCGCGTCCGTCGCTCCGTGCGAGCGACGTGTGGACGGCGCCATGGGGCGCGCGACGTGAGCGCGCCTCGCTCCCTCGAGTGAGCCCGAGCGCCCGCCGAACCACACGGCGGGATGCGGGCCGGCGGGCGGCGGACTGGGAAGACCGGTCCGCCGCTCGTTTTTTCCGTCCCGCCCCGCCGCGGAGTGCAAGGACGCGGGTCCGTTGTAGCCTCGCGGGGTGAACCTCCTCCAGCGACGCAGCCTCGGTCTCCTCGTCCCCGTCTTCTCGCTCCGGAGCGAACGCAGCTGGGGAGTGGGCGAGCTGCCCGACCTCGCGGACTTCGCGAGCGTGGCCGTCGATGCCGGCGCGTCCTTCGTCATGACGCTGCCCCTGCTCGAGCCCTCGCCCGGCCTGAGCTCGCCCTACTCGGCTGGCTCGTTCTTCGCGCTCGATCCGCTCTACGTCGCGATCGACGACGTCGAGGAGCGGGCCTCGATCACGCTCAGCGCGGCCGAGACCGCCGAGCTCGAGCGGCTGCGAGCGAGCCCGATCGTGCGCCACGACCGGGTGCGCGCGCTGAAGGAAGCGGTGCTGCGGCGGTGCTACGACGCGCTGCAGGCGCAGGGCCCCGGATCCGAGCGGGCCAGAGACCAGGCCCGCTTCGTCGAAGAGCACGCGCCGTGGCTGCGCGACTACGCGCTCTTTCGCGCGCTGAAGCACCGCCTGCCGGTGAGCTGGCGGACCTGGCCCGACGGCGTGCGGACCCGGCACGTTCCTTCGCTGGAGCAGGCCCGCGAGGAGCTCGCGGACGAGGTGGGATTTCGGACCTACCTGCAGTTCCTCGCGTTCCGGCAGGTGGAGGCGGCGCGGGCCCGGGCGCGCAGCCTGGGGGTCGCGCTCGTCGGCGACGAGCCGTTCCTGGTCGCCGAGGACAGCGCCGACGTCTGGAGCCAGCAGCACCTGTTCCGTTTCGACGCGACGGTCGGTGCGCCGCCCGACGCCTTCAGCGCCGACGGTCAGGAGTGGGGCCTGCCCCCCTACCGGTGGGAGCGGCACGCGGAAGACGGTCACGCGCTCTTCGCCCGCCGGGGCGCCCACGCGGCCCGCATCTACGACGCGCTGCGGATCGATCACGTCGTCGGCCTCTACCGCACCTACCACCGGCCGCTCGACAAGAGCCCGCACTACTTCTGGCCCCGCGAGCAGCCGGACCAGCTCGCGCAGGGCGAGGCGGTGCTGCGCGCGTTCGCGAGCGGCGGCGTCGCGCTCATCGCCGAGGACCTCGGCGTCATCCCCGACTTCGTGCGCCGCTCGCTGGATGGGCTCGGCGTTCCTGGCCTGAAGGTGCTTCGCTGGGAGCAGGAGCAGGGCCGCTTCCGCGACCCCGCGGGCTACCCGGAGCTCTCCGTCGCCACGACGGGGACACACGACACGGAGAGCTCGTGGCAGTGGTGGGAGGAGCTCGGAGAGTGGGAGCGGAGGGCGTTCTCGGCGCTCCCCGGCGCAGCCGCGCTCGGCGAACGCAAGCTCTGGGACGAAGAGGTGTGGGAAACGACGATGCGCCTCGTCATCGGGGCGCGGAGCCGCACCGCGCTCGTGCCCCTCAACGACGCGCTCTCGCTGCGCAGGCGGGTGAACACGCCGAACACGATGGGACCGGAGAACTGGTCGTGGCGCGTGCCGTGGACGAACGCGGGGATGCGGACGGACGCGGTGGTGCGGGGGCGTCTCGGGCTCTTGCGGCAGCTCGCCGACGCGGCCGGACGACGGCGCTGAACCGCGGCTCAGCGGCAGGGCACGATCAGCGAGGGCGTCGCCTCGCAAACCTGCTGGACGCAGAGCGTCAGCTCGCCGCACGTGACCCCGGGCGGGTTGCAGTCGGCGCTCGCCTCGCATGCGCGGCCGCCGTCCGCGAGGGGCGGCTGGAGATCGGGCGGACATCCGGTCAACACCCACGCGGCCGCGACGGCGGAGAGGACGGCAACGACGCGCGGACGGTTCACCGGCGGACTCTAGCAGGCGACGCGCAGCCCATCGGCGCGCGGTGCACGGGAATCCCCGTCCGACCCAGGACGAACCCCCGGCCGCCGCGGGGGTCGCCGGAAGGCGAACCACCCGAGGGGCCAGTTCGTCGATGCGGAAGAGAGGACTTGAACCTCCACGGGGGTTACCCGCCAGATCCTTAGTCTGGTGCGTCTGCCATTCCGCCACTTCCGCGTGGGGGCGCGCAAAGTGACCGAGAGCGCGGTCGCTGTCAAGGCCGTTCCGCGCAGTTCGTGTCGGTCCCCGGTCGCAGCCCACTCCGCTCGGCGGACGCAGGCCCCGCCGGGGCCGGCGAGGACGTCAGCGGCGGCCGGTGACCGTGCGCGACGGGCGCTTCACTTCGGCGACCTTGTGCTGGTGCAGGAACGCGCCGAAGCGGTTGCTGACGTAGACGAGGAGGTTTGCGTCGGCAGCGCCGAACTCGAGATCGCCGATGCGGTTGAGCAGTTGGAACGCGCCGAGCAGCCGGCCGCTGGCGAACACCCCGACGACGGCCGTGTTGGTGGCCTCGAGCCCGACCCGACCATCGACCCCGGGATCGAAGCGCGCGTCCGCCCCCAGCTCGTCGACGGTGGTGCACGCCTCGTGGAGGCGGATCGCGGCGCCGAGGATGCCTGCCTGGGCAGGCACCGCGTCCCCCTTGCGCTCGTCCGCGCCGACACCGTGGGCCGCGACGAAGCGCAGTTCGTCGGTGTTGATGTCGTAGAGCGCGACCGCCGAGGCCTCGCAAGGGACGAGCTCGCCGAGCAGGCGGAGCACGAAGTCGGCCCCTTCGGCGGGGGTCGGTAGGAAGAACAGGTCCTGCAGCCCCTCGAAGGCCGTCGCGAGCCGGTCGTCCCCGGGTGGCGGGGCGCCGCTGCTCCGCCGGGGCGCGGGGGCGGACGCGGACGGACCGCGCGGGGCCGATGCGGAGGGCGGCTTGGACGGCGTCGAGGCGCTGGGTGGCGGGGTGGAGGGCACCGCTGCCGCAGGCGCCACCGAGGCCGAGGCCGCGCGGGGTGCCGCGCTCGCCTCGGCGAGGAGGCCCGGATCGACGACGATCGAGGACGCGGGCGCCGGGCCGGGCGCAGGGGGCGAGGAGACCGCGGACGACGCTGCGGCGCTCGGCACCGCGCCCGCCGCCGACGACGGCGTGGACGGCGACGCCGCGGCGCCGGCACGGCCTGGGACGAGTACCTCGGGCTCCCCCCGCCAGTCCTTCCACGTGAGCACGAGGACCGGCGGCCGCTGCGGCTGCCCCGTCCACCGGTGATCGAAGAGCGCGAGCTTCACGAGCTTGCCGCGTGGACGCCCGGCGAGCTCATCGCGAAGCTGCGCGAAGAAGGCGGAGCATCGTCTCACCCTGCTCGATCGAGGTCCCCTCGGGCACGAACCAGCTCCGCTCCCGGTAGAGGAGCGGTGCCGAGGCGCTGGGCTCGGCGTCGCGCTCGAAGAGGAGCGAGAGCGCCTCGGACGACGCCGCGCGCGTGTCCTGCGCCGTTGGGGCGCTCGGCGTCGAGACTGCCGCGCCGGAAGCCGCCAGGGTCGCCGCGGCCCCCGCGCTGGGCGCCGCAGCGGACTCGCCAGGGCCCTGGGCTGCGGTGGCCGGTGCCAGGTACGCCATCGTCGCACGCGGGGACTTCGTGCCCGAGGACGCTGGCCCGGAGGAATCCGATGAAGGCGCGCCGGAGGCCGGACTCGACGAGGGCGCCGCGGCCGCGGCGACCGCCGGGCTCGGCGAGGGAGCGGCGGGGCCTGCCACCGTACCCGGCGGGGGCGATGCGGCCGGGGCGGACGGGGCGCTCGGCGCAGTAGCCACCACCTGCAGCGCAGCGTCCACCGCGGCGGCGAGCCCTCGGGGTGCGCCGGAGGCAAGCGGAGGCGAGCCCGCAGGCCCCGAGGTCGGCGCGGGTGCTGCCGAGGCGGCGGTCAAGGGCTCCTCGGTCCCGGCAAGGCGGTACTGCTTGCGGCCCACCGGGTCGAGGATGGTGACCCGGCCCTCGGGGGACACCGACACGCTCGCGCCCTGCGGCACGGTCCCCTTCTCGCCGATCCTTCCGCGGGCACGGCCGAGCGCGGTCATCCAGTCGCCCGCCTCCACGACCGCCTCGGCGACGACCTTCGACGAGCCGAGCTCCGTGACCGAGAGCTTCCAGCGTTTCTGGGTCATCCGCGAAGAGCGATGTACCAGGGCCGCTCGCGCGCCGTCAACCCGGCGCACGCGAGGTGAGCAAGCGCCTGCGCAGCGTGCCGCGCCCGCGTTCCGGGCTGCGGTCTCAGGCGGCCATGCCCGCGCCGCGCGGCAACCGGCCCGGCCGGGCGAAACAGACGACCGCGTCGTAGCCGCCGAAGGCGAGCGCGTTGTTGAGTACGATGTCGACCGGCATGGCGCGCTTCTCGTTCGCCACGAGCTCGAGATCGCACTCGGGATCCGGCGTCTCGTAGTGCATGGTCGGCGGCACGACGCCGTCCTGGATCGTCATCACGCAGGCGACCGCCTCCATCGCGCTCGAGGCGCCCATGCAGTGGCCGATCATGCCCTTGATGCTCGTCACCGGGACGCGGCGATCCTGGAAGACCTTGCGGATCACGAGCGCCTCGACGCTGTCGTTGTTGGGGGTTGCGGTGCCGTGGGCGTTGATGTGGTCCACGTCGTCGGGGGTGAGGCCGCTCGAGGTGATGGCCTGGCGCATCGCGGCGATCGAGCCGGCGCCCTCGGGGTGGGGCCGGGTGATGTGGTGCGCGTCGCAGGCCAGGCCGTACCCACCGACCTCCGCGAGGGGCGTTGCCCCTCGTCGGACCACGCTGGCCTCGCTCTCGAGCACGAGCATCGAGGCGCCCTCGCCGAGGATCAGCCCCTTGCGGTGCTTGTCGAAGGGCTGGCAGCGGTCGGGGGACATCGCGCCGAGCCGCGCGAAGCCGGCGAACTCGAGCTTCTCGATGATCTCGACCGCCCCGGTGATCGCCACCTCGGCGCGCCCCGCGCGGATCTGGTCGGCGGCGAAGCCGATCGCGTAGTTGCCCGCGGCGCACGCGGCGGGGAGCGTCTGCACGATGCCCCGCGCCCCGAACGCACGGGCGACGTGGATGGGCAGCAGGGTCGTGCCGTAGCGGGGGATCTTCGCGGTGTCGACGGCCTCGGCGCCCTGGTGGATCCAGGCCTTCTGCAGCTCGCCGAGCACGTTCGCCTCGCCCATCGTGGTGCCGAGCACGACGCTCGTGCGCTCCCCCGCGACGCGCTCGGCCGGGATCTGCGCGTCCTCGATGGCCATGCGCGCGGCGGCGACCGCGAACGCGGAGCAGCGCCCGGCCCGGCGGGCCTCGGCGGCGGTGAGGAAATCGCGGGCGCGGAACCCCTTCACCTCGCCGGCCATGTTCCGGCCGATCTGCGCGGTGTCGAAGAGGGTGACGGGTGAGACCCCCGAGCGGCCCTCGAGGAGCGCCTGCCAGTACGCCTTGCGCCCGAAGCCGAGCGAACTGACGACTCCCATGCCGGTGACGTAGACGCGGGTCATTTGGAGCCCGGAGGATGCGCCGATCGCAGCCGTCCCGCCACGCCGTTGCGAAGAGGACGATGCAGCGGCGAGGCGAACGCGCGGCGCACCCACCGGGCGCCGCGCGTCGCGGCTTCAGTCGCCGATGGCGAGGCCGAGCTTGTGGCGCAGCGACAGGTAGGACTCGCTGACGGCGTAGAGGTGCAGCTCGCGCAGGCGGTCCTTCTGCGGGACGGCCGAGGCCTCCTCGGGGCTCGCCCGCACGACGGCGGTCGCGAGCTCGAGGTCGTTGGCGAGCACGAAGCCGAGGCGGTCGGCGGTGAGGTCGACGGCCGCCGTCCACTTCTTCAGGTCGAGCTCGGGCGCGGCCGCGAGCAGGCGCTGCACGAGGCTCCGCAGGGTCTCCTGCGCCGGGCCCGAGAGGTGCTGCTTGAAGGCGGCCTGGTGCTCGGCGACGGACGCGGCGAGATCGGCCGAGACGGGGAACTGCGGCACGACGCTCTTGATCGCCGCGAGCAGCCACGCGCGGAGGCCCGATCCCGTCGGCACGAGGTGCCGGAGGTAGAGGCCGCCGCGGTAGTACGCGAGGTGACGACCCGCGAGGAACGCGAGCGCCTGCGGCGGGCCGCCGCCCTGTGCGCCCTTGCCGAGCCCGACGGCGGGCTTCTCGCTGAAGACGAAGGAGAGGCCACCCGGGTCGTCGTCGCGGTAGTACACCTCGGGAAGCGCGATGCGCGACGCGCTCGCGGCGTACCAGAGCGTCCGGGCCATGTCGGCCGAGTCGTTCTCGGCGTCGCGCTTCTTGGCGGCGTCGAGCTTGAAGGACGAAAGCGGCTGGCTCCGCACCGCCACGACCGCGGGCCGGATGGTGGTGAAGATGTCGCTCAGGAGCGGGTCCTGGTCGGGGTGCTGGACGAGCTTCTGCCAGAGATCCTCGCTGAGCTCGTTCTTGATCGACGCGGGCGCGCGCTTGCGGTGCTTCTTGAAGAAGCTCTCCTCGTCGGGCTCGGCGTTCTTGAGGACGGTGAGCGCCTGGCACATGCACCAGCTCTCGTCGGGCCGCTTGGCCTCGGTGTAGAGCTTGCGAAGCGCCTGGTAGCTCTCCATCCGGTAGGGCGAGAGCGAGAGCAACTGCTGGTGCACGCGCACCGACTGGGCGAAGAACTTCTTCGGCTCGGCCGCGAAGATCTCCGCGAGCTGCTCGGCGCGGCGGCGGTTCTCGGGGTCGAGCTTCTGGGCCTTCTCGAAGGACTCGACCGCGTCCGCGGGGCGCGAGAGGCGGTGCTTGAGGAGCTCGCCGAGCGAGTCCCAGAGGTGCGCGAGGTCCTTGGGCTGCACCTGTCCGGCGGGCAGCGCCTCGAGGCGCTTGATGCGCTCGCGGTAGGCCTTCTCGAGGCGGCTCCAGTCGCTCTTGCTGGTGAGCGCCGTGACGAGGCCCTCGAAGGACTTCGTCTGGGTCGGCATCAGATCGAGCGCCTGCTCGTAGTAGTCCGCGGCCTCGTCGCTGCGGTGCAGCTCCTTGTGCGAGATGGACGCGGCCGTGTGGTAGTACTTCGCGAGCTGGTTCTTGTCGGTGACGAGGTCCGCGATGCGGAGGATGACCTCGACGAGCTTGCTCCAGTCCTTCGTCTCCGAGTAGACCGACATCAGCTTGGTCAGGAGGTTGCGGTCGTCGGCGCGGAGCTCGAGGGCCGAGACGTAGGCCTTGCCGGCGCGCCCCTTGTCGCCGAGCTTCTGCAGGAGGATGTCGCCCTGCTCGACGAGGAAGGGGAACTTCGCGTCGCCGTCGGCGAGGTCGATGCGGCGCTTGAGGGTGAGGACCGTCTTCTCGTGGTCGCCCTTTTCGTCCCAGAGCAGCTTGAGCGCGTCGAGCGGCTCGGGCTGGGTGGGCAGGTGCAGCGCGGCCTCCTCGAGGTAGGTCCGCGCCTCGTCGAACTGCTTGCTCTTGCGGAGGGCCTCGCCGAGCTTGAGCACGAGCCGGCCGCGGTCGGCGCCGACGAGCTCCTTGCCCGCGCCCTTCAGCATGTCGCGGTACATCTCGGCGGCCTCGTCCGCCGAGCCGGCGTCGAGGCTGACCTCGGCGACGCGCTCGAGGACCTCGCGGTCGTCCGGGGCGTAGGCCTTCGCGTTGAGGTACGCGCGCTGCGCCTTCTCGAACTGCCCGAGCGCCTTCAAGGCGTCGCCGCAGCGCAGGGAGAAGGTCTTGGCGCCGTCCTTGTCCATCTCGCCGGTGCGCGAGAGGAGCGGCTCGTAGAACTTCGCCGCGGCGCGGAAGTCGCCCGCCGCGAAGGCGAGGTCACCGAGGCTCTTGGCCGCGAGCGTGCTGGTGGGATCGAGCTCGAGGGCCTTCTGGAAGGCCTCCTTGGCGCCCGGCGCGTCCTCGAGCCGCTCGGCGCGCAGACGGCCGAGCTCGACGTAGAGCTTGGCCCGGCTGTTCGCACCGGTCTCGGTCGCGATCTCCTTGAGGAGCATCTCCGCCGCGCCGTGTGCATCGCCGCGGCCGGCGTAGATGGCCCGGAGGGCGCCCGAGGCGGCGGCGCTCGCAGGATCGGCGTCGAGGGCTGCCTTGTACTGCGCGATGGCGGCGTCCTTGTCGCCGGCGTCCTCGGCGATGCGTCCGGCGCGCACGAGGAGTTCGCACTTCTTGCCAGCGTCCTTCTCCGCGTCGGCGAGCCGCCGCACCGCGTCGAGGGCCGAGCGCGCATCGCCCGACTGGGCCTTGAGGCGCGCGAGGAGCTCGAGCGCGTCGGGGTTCGCAGCGTCGACGGCGAGCACCCGCTCGGCCATCTGCATCGCGCGGTCGGGCGCCCCGACGTCGACGGTCAGCACCCGGACCGACTGGAGCAAGAGCGCGATCTTGCGCTTCTCGTCGCTCGACGAGAGCGCGTGGCGCTCGAGGGTCTTGGCGAGGTCGTCGAAGCGGGCCAGCTGCCGGTAGAGGCGCGCGAGCGCGGTGTTCGCCGCGTCGTGCCCGGGCTCGATGCCGACGATCTCCTCGAAGGCCTCGGCGGCCTTCTTGTGGTCGACGAATTCCTCTTCGAGGATGCCGCCGATCCGCTCGAGGATGGACATGCGCTGGCGCGGCGTCGCGACGCTCTCGAGCTGCGTGCGGAGGTTCTGGAGCAGCTCCTCGTACTTGCCGGTCTGCGCGTAGATGCGCTCGAGGCCCTTCAGCGAGGGCACGTGGCGCGGCGACTGGGCGAGCGCCGACTGGTAGTGGATGGTGGCCTTGTCGGTGTCGCCGACGCGGTCTTCGTACACCTCCGCGAGGGCCGAGAGGGTCTCGAGGCGCTGCTCGCCCTGCTCCGAGGCGGCCTTCTTCTCGAGGAGCTTGGCGAGCTCCGGCCACTGCTTCTTCTCGGAGTAGATGACCTCGAGGGCCTCGGTGGCCTTCGGATGCGCGGGATCGTCGGCGAGGATCTTCTCGAAGAGGTCCGCCGCCTTCGACGCGTCGTTGAGCTTGCGCTGGTAGAGATCGGCCGCCTCGGCCCGCAGATCGCGGGCGCGGGACGGGCTCGTGGTGGACTCGGCGCGCCGGAGCAGGATGCCGGCGAGCTCGGGGAAGCTCTGCGCCTTGCGGTAGAGGTCGGTCGTGCCGTCGAGGGCGGCCTCGTTCGCCGGATCGATCTGCAGCGCCTGCGCGAAGCAGGGGAGCGCGAAGTCCGGCCGGCCGAGCTTCTCGCCGTACCACTTGCCCATGAGCACGTAGAGCGCGGTCTTCGTGGCCGGCTCCTCCGCCGCCTGCACCGACTCGTTCATGCTCGACAGCGCCTCGTTCCAGCGCTCGGCGCTCGAGCCCGCGAGCCGGGCGATCTCCCGGGCGCTGCGCGGCTCGCTGGGGTCGTCGGTGAGCGCCTGCACCCACGCGACGAACGCGCTCCCCTCGTCCTTCAGGCCGACCTCGTAGGTGTCGGCGATCTCGCGCAGGATCTGGGCGCGGGCGCGGGCGTCCTTCTCGCGGTCCACCTTTTCGAGCAGGATCTCGACGAGCCCCTCGGCGTCGCCGCTCTGCCGCTTGTTCTCTTCGAGCCCGACGCGCGCGATCTCGTCCTCGGGATCGGCCTCGAGGATCGCGCGGTACACCGCGTCGGCGGCGGCGTGGTCCCCGCGGTCGTGCTCGTAGAGCCGCGCCGCGCGGAAGAGGAGCGACTTCTTCACGTCGCCCTCGGCGGCCTTGCCGAGCTCCTCGAAGATCGCCGCGGCCTTCTGGTGCTCCCCCGCCGCGTCGACGAGCTGCTCGAGGGCCGCCGCCTTGTCCTCGTCCCCCGGCTTGTCGCGGAGCGCCGCGACCGCGGCGTCGAACGCGCTGACGTCGAGCGTCTCCTTCTTGCGCGCTTCGGGCGGGATCGACGCGCGGCCGATCGACTCGATGACCTGCCGGAAGTGGACCGCGCTCGAGAAGCGCTCGGCAGGGTCCTTGGCGAGGGCCTTGGCGACGATGTCGTCGAGCTCGCGGGCGACCCAGCCGCGCGGCGCGACCCCCGAGGGCGCGGGCGGATCGGAGAGCAGGTGCTTGGCGGCGACCTCCGCGGCGCTCGCGCCAGCGAAGGGCGGCTTGCCGGTGAGGAGCTCGAAGAGGAGGACGCCCGCGGCGTAGACGTCGGCCGAGGCCGAGCCCTTGCCCGAGGCGAGCTGCTCGGGCGCAAGCGCCTTGGGCGTGCCCGAGGCGGCGACGAGACCGCTCTGCGCCGCGGCGGCCTGCGGCTTGGCGAGGAGGCGGTCGGCCCCCGGATCGACGAGGACGCCGGTGGGCTCGCCGGCCATGCGATCCTCGGCGCTCGGGCGGACGACGAAGACGTTCTCCATCTTCACGCCGCCGTGCGTGAGCCCGCGCGCGTGCAGGGCCTCGAGGGCGCTGAGCACGCCGCGAACGATCGGGCGCGCCTCGTTGAAGTGCATCGGCCCGGTGCGCGCGATGCGGGCCCCGAGCGACTGGCCCTCGACGAAGCGCGTCACGACGTAGGCCCGGCCGTCGGGCAGCGTACCGGCCTCGACGATCGACGCGAGGTTCTTGCTCTCCACCTTGCCGGCCGCGCGGAGCGCGGTGACGAAGCGGCGGACCGCGCCCCGGTCGCGGCTCAGCGCGGTGCGCACGACCTTGAGCGCGTAGCGCTCGCCGTCCTTCTCCGCCTGGTAGGTGGCGCCGAGGCCGCCTTCGCCGAGCTTCTTGACGATCTTGAAGCCGGCGATGGTGCTGCCTACCGCGAGCTCGTCGCTCGCGAGGAAGAGGTCGATGCCCTCTTTCAGGCCCTTCTTGCTGAAGGCCATCGCCTCGACCAGCGCCGCGAGGGCGTCGTCGGTCGCGCAGCGCTCGACGAGCGCGCGGGCGAAGGCGCCCTTGGCCGTGGTGCTGCCCACGTCCGCCGGCGCGTAGCCCAGCAGATCGCCGGAGAGAGACAGCATCTCGTCGAGCTCGAACAGACGCTCGAGCTCGCTCTTCAACAGGTCGGTGGTGGTCATGGAGGCCCAGGCCCGCGGAGGGGTCGAGAGAGTCCAGCCCGCATGGACGGGCCGAAGGGGGCGCGATCCTTACACAATCACACCGGCGGATCCAAGCATGTCGTGCGGGGCCAGGACGCCCTGCCCCGCCACGGACACGGCGCGTCGATGCAGGAAAGGTTTGACAACCTCCGCGGCGCCAGCTACCTCTCCGCTCCCTTGCAAGAGGGACCCACCACCCAGGGGTGGTAGTTAAGTCGGTTATAACGCCGGCCTGTCACGCCGGAGGCCGCGGGTTCGAGTCCCGTCCACCCCGCTTCAACGCTCGAACGAAGAGCCCGACGACCCAGGTCGCCGGGCTTCTTCGTTTCCGTCGTATCGCTCGCTCCACCGCGCTGGGGCGGCGCTCCGCAGCGACCGCCGAGGGGGCCTCGGGGCGAGCGGGCCTTCGGCTCCACGTTCGACGGGCAGGGAGCGGCCCAGGCGGCGCCCCGAGCCCCGCTCGCGTCCCTCGCCGACCGAAGCGGGCTCAGCGCGCGCGCAGCATCGGGCGGCGCGGGGCCCACCGGCGCGCGGCGAGCGCGAGCAGCACGAGGACGAGCAGCCCCTGGCCCCGCCCCTTCCGCGAGGCGCGGCAGGCGCAGCCACCGGGGCCCGGCCCGACGCCCGCGTCGTGCCGTCCGGCGCCTGCATCGGACTCGGACGCAGCGTCGACGTCCCCGGCGTCGGCACGCACCGCCCGCACGATCGTGACCTCGAGGACCACGTCCGAGGTGTCCGCGTCGTAGGCGTCCACGAAGAGCGCGTAGGTGCCTGATGCGAGCTCCTCCTCGAG
>Ga0209972_10003444_pt1 | contig 12429 bp, 13 predicted proteins | sample NOAtaG_7_FD_187302 | JGI IMG/M metagenome (GOLD analysis project Ga0209972, IMG submission 187302) | Freshwater lake microbial communities from Lake Erie, under a cyanobacterial bloom - NOAA_Erie_Diel1S_2200h metaG (SPAdes) (version 2) | ecosystem: Environmental > Aquatic > Freshwater > Lake ...
TCCACGAGATCGACGCGGACTATCTCGAGACCAGCCACCAGATCGTGACGCAGATGCTGCTGAAGATCCGTGACGCGAAGGAAACCGACAGCTACACAACCGGCTGGCCCGAGATCAACATGATCGGCAGGCCCGGCTGGCTGCTGGCCGACGACCCCGAAGACCTCTGAACCTCACTGGCAACAAAAGGAGAGACCCATGCCAGATAACGCCGACTTTCTGAAAATCATCCAGAAGAACGTCAAACTGGTTTTCCCCAAGGTTAACCAGACCTACCGCTTCAACACCGGCAAACAGCAGTCAGAACCCTGCGCTCGCTCCGCGTCCGGGGCTGCATGGTCGATCGGCTGGACCGTGTCCGTCGAAGAGGCCCGCACACTGTACGCCCAACTCAAGGCCCACTACGAATCCTGCCGCACCCGCAACCCGAAGCTGCCCGCCTTCACGAAGATCTTCGGCTCCAAGAAGGCCGAGGACGGCAAGACCGTCAACTTCACGGCCAAGCGCAACGGGACCAAGTCGGACGGGACCGAGAACAGCGCGCCTAAGATCATCGACGGCATGAAGCAGCCGCTGGCCGATCTCAGCTTCTGGTCAGGCTCGGTCGGCTCCGTGCGCGCCTATGCATACCCGGCCGTCGACCCGGACGGCAACGGCGGCATCAGCCTGATCTTGGACACGGTCCAGGTAATAGAGCCTGTCTACGGTGACGGCGGCATGGATGATTTCGACGAGGTCGCTACCGCGCCGAAAGCGGCGGCCGACCTGGACGACTTTTCGCCGGCACCCGTCGCGCAAAGCTACACACCGGCCGCCGCTCCTGCCGCTGCTCAGGCCCGCCCGCTCAACGAAGTTCTCGGGGACGACATACCCTTTTGAGCATGAAAAAGCCCCGGTCGCGGAGAGGAACGCGGCCGGGGCAAGTCGGGAAGACGGACAGTCCACAACGCAGATGGGAGAGACCTGCGGTGCACAAGATATCGACGTTTGGTCAACCCTGCAACACCGCATGTGGTGTTGACAGATGACAACCGCATTCCTGCTTGCACATGGCGCGACGAACACGCTCATCCGTCAGCCCGGCGTCGACTACGACGGCATCACGTTCGCCGAGATCATCGCCCGCGTCAAAGAGCCGACCGCCGTCGACAAGACCGAAGCCGACTTCATCATTCCGTCGACCTACCGCCGACACGACGGCCGCTCGCATGACACTCAGCGCAGGCTCGGCAGCTACCGGCTGCTCTGCCTGGATGTCGATACCGGCAACCCAGCCCGCGAGGATGTCGTCGAGGCGGTTCACAACACGATCGGCCGCTGCTCGCTGCTCGTCTACTCGTCCGCAAGCAGCACCGCCGACCATCGCAAGTGGCGCGTGCTCATCCCGCTCAAGCAGCCGATCTCCGGGGCCGAATACGAGGACGCGCAGTCGGCCCTCTTCGACCTTCTGCTCGCCCGTGGCATCACCTGCGACGGCGCGCTGGCCCGCTGCGGACAGCCCGTCTTCCTGCCCAACATCCCGCCGGATCGCCGCAAGCCGTCCGGCAAGCCCGAGTTCTACGAGAACTTCATCTGCCGCGATCAGACATTTGACTATGAAGGCAGCAGGTTAGAGGCCGAAGTTCACTCACGGCGAGAGCAGGAACGCCTCGTCGCCGAAGCGGCCGCAGCAGCCCGCCTCGAGCGTGAACGCGAGCGAGCAGCCCGTCGCATCGACCGGCCGCACCAGGTCGACCCGATCGCCGAGTTCATCTCGCGCCATGCCATCGGCGATCTGCTCGTCCGCTACGGCTACGAGCAGCGCGGCTCATCCTCTCATTACCGATCGCCGCACCAGACATCGGGCAGCTTCGCCACCCGCGACTACGGCACCCATTGGGTCAGCCTCTCGTCGACCGACGCGGCGATGGGCGTCGGCAAGTCGAAGGCCGAGGGAAAAGTCGGCTACTGCTGGGGCGACGCATTCGACCTCTATGTGCATTACGAGCACCACGGTGACTTCAAGGCGGCCATGCTAGCCTACGGGGCAGAACTCCGCGCGCAGGCCCTTCTGCCGGCCCCTGAGCAGCCCGTGGACAGCCTCGACGACTTCGACCTTGTGCCGGCCGCCGTCGAACAGGATGTCAGCCAACAGCCGCCCCAGGCCGAGCCTGACGACATCCCGGCCGCCGACCCGCCGGACGACGGCTGGCCGCATGTCTTCGACCGCTTCGACGCGTCCGTCATCCCCAAGCGGCAGTGGATCTACGGGTTCGACTACGTCCGCAACTACGTCAGTGTGCTCGCCTCAGCCGGCGGCGTCGGCAAGTCGTCCCTCGTCACCGTCGAGGCCATCGCCATTGCCACAGGCCGCGATCTGCTCCGCGTCAAGGTCAAGCAGCGGTCGAACGTCTGGCTCGTCAACCTGGAAGATCCCGTCGACGAGATGCACATGCGGACGCTCGCCGCCATGAAGCACTACGGCATCAAGCCCGACGACCTGCGTGGACGCCTCTTCATCGACGGCGAAGACACCTTCCGCATGACGCTGGCCGCCGAGTCGCGCGACGGCATCCTGACCAACGATGCCCTGCTCGCCGCCATGATCGCCAAGGTCCGCGAACGCGACATCGGCGTCATCATTTTCGATCCGTTCGTGTCGACCCACAACGTGAACGAGAACTCGAACTCCAGCGTCCAGCAGGTCGTCGCCATGATGCGGAAGCTGGCCCGCGACACCGCCGCATCCATCCTGCTCGTCCACCATGTCCGCAAAGGCAACGGGGACGACGCATCGATCGACAGCGTGCGAGGCGCAGGCTCACTCATCGGAGCAGCCCGTGCGGCCCGCGTCATCAACAAGGTGACCGAAGAAGACGCGCTCAAGCTGGGCGTCGACACAGCCGAAGCACGCGGCATCTTCCGCGTCGACGATGGCAAAGCGAATCTCGCCCCTCCGGCTCACGCGGCCGTCTACCGTCGCATGGTGTCCGTCGAAATCGCGAACGGCGAGTGGATCGGCGTCTGCACGGCCTTCGAACTGCCGGACGCATTCGACGGCATTTCAGCAAAAGACGCGCGGGCCGTTCAAGATGAGGTCGAAAAGGCAATTACAATTGGAAAGCCATATAGAGACAATCCGCAATCGGATGAATGGATCGGGAATAAGATAGCCGAAATGTTTGATATCCAGATGGGCGACAAATCTGGAAAAGTCCGCGTGAATGCAATTCTGCGGGAGTGGAAAAAGTCCGGCGTGCTGGCCGTCGAGAAGGCCCGCTCGGATAGGCAGGGAAGAGAGGTTCCGATCATCGTCGTGGGCGAGCGAGTGACCCTCGATGATCTGAGTCTTTAAAGTTCCTCACCTGTGAAGTTGCAGGTGAGGAAAGGTGAGGTGGGTGAGGAACTTTAACCCTTCCTCACACTTCCTCACCACCCGCCCCCCCTTTAGGGGGCGTGGTGGTGAGGTGAGGAAAAGTTCCGGGTGGTCCTCACTCACAGGTGAGGAAACAGGTGAGGAAGAAGCGATGGCGAAGACACCCCAACGGCGGCCCCCAGAGTATGCCCGCAAGCATGACCGCATCCTGCACCGGGCGGCGACGGCCAGAGAAATCGAATGCGATTTGATTGTCGCTCCGCTGCAAAGGCAAATTGAATTGGCCGATGCCAAATATGGATATGACGTGCTGCCTCTATTGGTCATGCCCGAGACGGCGGCGAAGTGGGCGCGAGCCACGGCTGGCCTGCACGAGGCTGTCGGCGAGCAGGATGTGGAGAAAGTCAAAGCGTGGGTGCAAGTTTGTTTGCGTGGTCTGATTGCAATGCAAGAAGAGGCGAAATCAAATCCAGACAATCTTTTGCCGCCGCAAATATGGGATTGCGAAGTTGACGGCGAGACTTTCTGCGTCATTCGCGATGCTCGCCAGCATGAACGTGCCAGTCGCCTGCGGCCAGGTCGCCGTGTCTACACCATGCGCGAGGTTGCCGTCGCCCTCCGCGCCATGCAGACGCATCTCGTCGACACGGTGAAGGACACGTTCGCCGGGGCAGAGATCGTCGGCGTCAGGAAGATCGAGGACGACAATCTCGAAGACGATCTCGACAAGGTCTTCGGGGCGTGAACATCATCGAGCAGGAGGACACCATGATCGCATTCGTCTCGTCGCCCTACACGCATCCCGACCCGAAGATCCAAGATGCCCGCGCGAAGGCCGCAGGAGACTTCGCGGCCTACCTCTGGCGAGAGCGTGGAGCGATGGTGTTCTCGCCGATCGCGCACTGGCACGAGATCGCGATGAGGAATCATCTGCCTGGCAACGCGATGGCATGGGCGGCCTACAACCGCGAGTTCGTCGGCATCGCGGATGTGGTCTACGTCCTCTGCATACCCGGCTGGCGGGACAGCCAAGGCATCGCGATGGAGGTCAAATGGGCCGACGACATGGGCGTGCCGGTGTTTTATGCCAGCCCGCTCGGCGGCGGCTACATCTACTCAGAAGATCAGCCAAATGATTGACGACTGGAGATCGCCCGAGGCGGCAGAATATCGCAGGCTGTATCAGTCGAAAGCGTGGCGACTTCTGCGTGGCCGCGTGCTGATTCGGGACGGCTACCGCTGCCAGCACAAGGGCTGCGGGGCGATGCTGAAGCTGGGCAAGAAGCATCCTCGGTCTGCCGTCGTGCATCACATCAAGCCGCACAAGGGCAACCTTGATCTGTTCTACGATGTGAACAATCTGCAAGCAGTCTGCTGGACCTGTCACTCTGGTGCGATACAGTCTACCGAGGTCAGGGGATTTGATGCTACAATCGGCGAGGACGGCTGGCCCGTAGACCCTAAGCATCCCGGAGCGAAGTGATGGATCAGTTTTACAAGAACAGCCTCGACCCGCTCATTCAGGTGTCGCGAGGATCGATCTTCAACGCGACATCGATATACCGCATGGGCACTGGTATCGTCGCCACGGAGTATGTGCCAATCGCTGATGTGCTTGCCTACAGGACGCCACAGGTGGCAGGAGCGACGGCTCTCAGGATCAAGGCGGGCGGCAACGCGGCGGACACCGCTGCTGGCGCTGGTGCGCGCTCTGTGAGGCTCACAGGACTGTCTGCGACTGGTGCTGTCGTGAGCGAGACACTGGCGACGGCGGGCGCGTCTGCCTCGGCTGCGACGACGCAGACGTTCATCCGGCTGTTCGATGCCGAGGTGATCGACAGTGGGACATACGGCACGCAATCGGCTGGCTCGCATGTCGGCGACATCGTGATCGAGAACTCGGCCGGCGGGACCGATTGGGCGAAGATCCCGATCAACGGTTTCCCGACGAGCCGGTCATCGATCGGCAGCTACACGGTGCCAGACCAGCACACCGCATACGTCACCGACATTCAGATCCAAGTCGAAGGGACGAAGACGGCCGATGTGCTCTTGCTATCGCGCGGAGGAGTCCTGCAAGCAACTGCTCCCTATCGGCCGATCTACCGTGAGACTGAGTGGATCGGCGTGACAGAAGAACTGCATGAGCATTTCAACATGCCTCTGCGGTTCGAGGAACTGACCGACATCGGGCTGCTCGGCAAGGTGTCGAACGGCACCGGGACGATCACGACGACCATCGAGATCCTGCTGCTGCGGAACGAATGAGGGAGGGGGTGGGTCTGGCTTTGGGGCAAATGCGCGCGAACCGGCGGGCGAGCTTTTCTTCTAACGCAAACCCGAAAATCATGGTGAAAAATGCCTAAGCAAAAACGTCAGAGAATTGACAGCGCGGCTGCCGCTGTGGTCGTGATGCAGAAATCGCTTGCGAAGATCCAGCCGCCACCGAGTGTGCCGTTGCAAGAATGCGACATGCCGTTCTTCAATAACGTCATCGACGAGTTCGCTCGGTCTGAGTGGACGGCGCACCAGTTGGAACTCGCTGCGATGCTGGCGCGGACGATGGCTGATCTTGAGCGCGAGCAGCGGTTGCTGCGCGAAGAAGGCTCGATGATGTTCACCGACAAGGGCACGCCTGTCGTCAACCCTCGCAAGACCATCGTCCAGATGAACGCCGGCACGATCTTGAGTTATCGCAGATCTTTGTCCCTGCACGCGCGCGCGCAGGGTGGAGACGCGAGAGACATCGGCGCACGGCGGTCTGCGGCCAAGATGATCGAAGCAGACAACCCTCTTGAGGACGATCTACTGGCGAGGCCGAACTGATGACACGCGGCGAAAAGGTCATCGCCTTCATCGAGACTTTCTGCCCTGTGCCGGAGGCGAAGAAGGTCGGCGAGCCGATGCGGCTCATGGACTTTCAGAAGCGGTTCATCCTCGACATCTACGACAACCCCAAGGGCACGAGCCGGGCTTACCTCTCGGTGGCCAGGAAGAACGGCAAGTCGGCCCTGATCGCCGGCATCCTGCTGGCTCACATCGTCGGCCCGGAGGCTCGGCAGAACAGCCAGATCATCAGCGGCGCGCGAAGCCGAGATCAGGCCGCGCTGGTCTACAAGCTGGCCGAGAAGATGGTTCGGATGTCGCCGCGTTTGCAGAAGATGGTCCGCATTGTGCCGTCGTCGAAGATGCTGATCGGCCTGCTGATGAATGTCGAATACAAGGCGATCAGCGCGGAGGCCGGGACGGCGCACGGCCTGTCGCCGGTGCTGGCGATCTTGGACGAGGTGGGCCAGGTTCGCGGCCCGAGGGATGCCTTCATCGAGGCGATCGAGACGGCGCAGGGCGCGCACGACAACCCTCTTCTGATCGCGATCAGCACGCAGGCAGCGACGGACGGCGACCTGTTCTCGATCTGGCTGGACGACGCCAAGACGGCCAAAGACCCGAGGATCGTGTCGCACATCTACACCGCGCCGGAAGGCTGCGAGATCATGGATCGCGAGGCTTGGCGTGCGGCCAACCCTGCGATGGGCGAGTTCCGCAGCTTGAGCGACATCGAGGACTTCGCGCGACAGGCCGAGAGACTGCCGGCGAAGGAGAACAGCTTCCGCTGGCTTTACCTCAACCAGCGGATCGAGGCGGTCTCGCCATTCTTGAGCAGGACCGAATGGGAGGCCAACTCGGGGCGGCCCGAGGTCGAATTCGGCGAGCCGTGCTACGCCGGCCTCGACCTGTCGTCGAGCCGAGACTTGACGGCCTTCGTGATGGCGTTTCCGCGCGACGACGGGTTCGACATCATCGGCCGCTATTTCATGCCTTCGCAGGGGCTGGCTGAGAAGTCGAAGATCGACCGCGTGCCCTACGACATTTGGGCGAAGGACGGCGAGATCATCCTGTGCGACGGGCCGGTCATCAACCCGGCGCTGGTTGCGCGAGAGATCGCCGAGTGTTGCGCGAATTACGATGTGCAGCACATCGCCTATGACCGCTGGCGAATCAATGACTTAAAGCGCGAACTTGATGCAATCGGATGCGGCGTGGCGCTGGTTCCTTTCGGGCAGGGCTTCAAGGACATGGCCCCGGCCGTCGACACGATCGAGCGGCTGGTGGCCGAGCGCAAACTGCGCCACGGCGGCCACCCGATCCTCAACATGGGTGCGGCGGGCGCTGTGATCGAGCGCGATCCGGCGGGAAACAGGAAGCTGACGAAGGACAAATCCATCAGCCGGATTGACGGCCTGGTGGCCCTGACGATGGCGGTCGGATCGGTTGCCAAGGTCGAGACCGTTGCAGCGACTTCGCCGTGGGATGACCCGTCGTTCCGCCTTTCGGCTTAGGGCTTTCAAATGTGGCCCATGTCGCCTATAATCCGCCCAGCATCTCGCGAGGGACAACATGGGGCTTCTTGATCGCTTTCGGAAAACCGAAACGCGGGGATCGATTGAAGACCCTCGCGTGCCGATTTCGACGACAGATTTCTTTCGCGTGATGGGTTGGGGTGAACTGGTCTCGGCATCAGGCGTCACCGTCAACATCGACAATGCACTCGGCGTGCCGGCCCTGTGGGCGGCGGTCAACTTTCTGTCTGGCACGCTGGCCGGTCTGCCGCTCAAGGTCTACCGAACGACGCGCGGCGGCTATCAGGAGGTTCGCCCGACGGCGGGCAACCAGTTGCCGGTGATCCTCGGCGAAGCGATCAACCCCGCCATGTCGTCTTTCGAGTGGCGCAAATATATGTTCGATCAGGTGTTCACTGGCGGGCGTGGGATCACTTACATCGAGCGCGATGGTGCTGGCAGGGTCGTGAACCTCTACGCGATTGATCCATCGCTGATTATGGTCAGGTTGCTGAACGGCCAGAAGATCTACGATGTCCGAGTTGGCACGAACACAACGCGCAGTTACCCTGCTGAAGACATCATCGACATCCCGTTCATGCTTGAGCACGACTTCGTGACTCATCGCGGCCCGATCATGACGAACCGGGACGCGATCGGCATGGCTATCGCGGCCAGCCGTTACGGCTCAAAGGCGTTCCAGTCGGGCGGCGTGCCACCTGCGGTGCTGCAAGGTCCGTTCACAAGCGGAGCGGCGGCCACGCGGGCCTCTGACGACGTGGCGCAGACGATGGCAAAACTCGCCCGCGACGGTCGGCCTGTGATGGCCCTGCCGCTCGGGCATGAACTCAAGTCGATCGGCTTCAACCCGGAGCAGATGCAACTGATCGAGTTGCAGCGGTTCTCGATCGAGCAGATCGCGCGGATCTACAGCTTGCCGCCGATTTTCCTTCAGGATCTGACGCGCGGCACCTACTCGAACACCGAGCAGCAGGATCTCCATTTCGTCAAGCACACCGTCAAGCGGTGGGTCGAGCAGATGGAAGCCGAATTGAACCTCAAGCTGTTCGGGCGCGGTTCGCCTTACTTCGTCGAGTTCGACCTTGATGGCCTGATGCGCGGCGACCTGAAGACCCGGATGGAGGCGCACGCGACATCAATCCAGAACGGCATCAAGACGCCGAACGAGGTTCGCAAGATCGAGAACCTGGCCCCGCTCGACGGCGGCGACCAGCTATTCATCCAAGGCGCGACCGTGCCGCTGGCCGGGCAGGCGGCGGTTCAAGCAGCGGGGCAGGCTGATGCCGGTTCCGAATGAGGCGATGAAGGAAGAAGCCCAGCGCGGGCTTGATTGGCGACGGGAGTTCGGTCGCGGCGGCACCGAGATCGGGATCGCTCGGGCGCGCGACATCGTCAACGGGCGAGATCTTTCGCAAGAAACCGTGCGCCGGATGAAGGCTTACTTCGATCGGCACGAGATTGACAAAGAGGCCGAGGGCTTTCGGCCTGGCGAAGACGGCTACCCGAGCAATGGGCGGATCGCTTGGGCCTTGTGGGGCGGTGATGCAGGAAGATCGTGGGCGAACGCGAACATCGAAAACGACCAAGATGAGCGTTTTGGCCGCGAGACACGGCCTTATCCTGGCGAACACGCGGCGCGTTTGCGAGACCCTGATCTCTTTGATCGCTTCGTCCGAGAGAACGATCAAGGTGGCGAAGGGATCGATTTTATCCTTGGAATCAACGAAGAAGGCTCTGAAATCCAGTCAATTAGGTTTGATTCTGGCCTATTTACTGTCGAAGAAGCCAAAAAATGGCTTGATGAGCATGACTTCGTGCCGATCTTGTTCGAACCTGCGCTGCCTGTGGACGATAGAGCGCGCGATGTGATACACTCTCCTTCGGAGGTCGACATGAGCGACAAGGAAATCCGCAGTGGCGTTCCAGTTGAGGTTCGCGCCAATGAGGCCGGTGACATCATGGTCGCCGGCTACGCGGCTGTGTTCGGTCAAGAGACCAACATAGGTGGAATGTTCATGGAAAGCATCGAACGCGGCGCGTTCAAGGATGCCATCGGTCGAGACGACGTTGTGTTCCTCATCAACCACGAGGGCCTGCCGCTTGCTCGGACGCGATCTGGCACCATGACGTTGAGCGAGGATGACCACGGACTCTACATGGAGGCGAGGCTTGACCCGCGCGATCCAGATGTGCGCTCGATCGTGCCGAAGATGAAGCGCGGCGACTTGGACAAGATGTCGTTCGCCTTCATCCCGGAGACGCAGGAGTGGGATGAGAGCGGCGACATGCCGCGACGGACGATCAAGCGCGTGTCGCTTTACGATGTCTCGATCGTCACCACGCCGGCCTATGACGGAACAGAGATCGGCCTTCGGTCGCTTGAGGCGCACCGCAAGGCCAAGAGGGCTGCCAACTTCTCTGCGGCGCGCAAGCGCATGGAGATGAAGGCGAGATACCACGGTCTGACCCGTGAGAACGGCTAAGGCGCGCGCCTTTGCCTATTTGGTGAAATGGCTCAACGAAAGGAACCAGCCATGAACGTCAAAGACCTGCGGGAGCAGATGGCGCGCATCGCGACCGAAGCCCGCTCCAAACTGAACGAAGTGAATGCGAATACCGACGAGAGCCGTGCGGCCGAGATCGAGCGCGAGTTCGATGCGATGATGGCCGAGCACGATCGGATCGGCAAACTGGTCGAGCGTCACGCGAAACTTGACGACATTGAGTCGCGCGCTCGTGATGTCGATGTCTCGAAGCGTCCTGTGCCGCAGAACGCGGAAGGTCGCGGCGTCGATGCTGGCAAGCAAATTGCCTATCGCGAAGCATTCTACGAGATGGTTCGCAATGGTGGCATTGAGGGCCTTGATCCCGAAGTGCGTCATGTCCTTCGCGGCGGCGCGCAGAAGATCGAGTCGCGCATTCAGACTGCCGGCACTACCACCGCTGGTGGTTTCACTGTGCCGACAGAACTCGCGAACTTCATCGACCTCGCCATGAAGGCGTTTGGCCCGATGTACAACGAGGACATCTGCACCACGCTCAACACCACCTCTGGCGCCTCCTTCAAGATCCCGACCGTCGATGATACCAGTGTCACGGCCGTCGCTCACACCGAAGGCACTGCTCTGACCGATACCGGCGCGAAGGACGTGACCTTCGGGCAAGCCTCTCTCGATGCCTATGCTTTCGACACTCAGTGGGTGAAGTGGTCCTATGAACTTGCTCAGGACAGCATCTTCAACATGGAGCCGATCCTCGGCAACCTGCTTGGAGAGCGTCTTGGCCGGATTGCGAACTCGAAACTGACTACCGGCTCGGGATCGTCTGACGTTCAGGGTATCGTAACCGGATCTTCGCTCGGCAAGACCGCGTCCGCGACGGCTGCGATCACCGCCGACGAGATCATCGACCTTCTGCACTCGGTTGACCCGGCCTATCGCTCAAGCCCGAAGGCCGCGTTCATGTTCAACGACAGCACGCTGTCGGCGATCCGCAAGCTGAAGGATGGCGACAACAACTATCTCTGGCAGATGGGCAACTATCAGGTCGGCGTGCCGGGAACCATTCTTGGATACCGTTACCACGTCAACCAGGCGATGGACTCTCTTGCCGCTGCCAAGAAGGTCATGATCTTCGGCGACCTGTCGAAGTTCTACGTCCGCAAGGTTGGTGCCCCGGTCATCACGGTGGTTCGCGAGCGTTTCTGGCCGGATCTCGGCATCGCCGGCCTCATCCGCTTCGACGGCGTCCTGGCCGACACGACAGCGGTCAAGCACCTGATTACCGCTGCTACCTAATAACAATCGGGCGGGGGCTCCGGCTCCCGCCCATCTCCACAGGAGAGAACGATGAAGATCAGAATGTTGACTTCGATGGCCGGCACGAACTTTTCGCACAATCGCGGCGATGAGGTCGAGTACCCGGATGCGATCGCGCAACGTTATGTAGACGCTGGTATCGCCGAACTTGTCCGCGAGGAAATGGTCGAGCGCGCTGTATCTAAGCCCAAGGTCGAAAAGGCGGTCAAGTAAATGGCTCGTGCCCTGCAATCGTTTGAGGCTCTTGAAATAGTGACGGCTCCGGCCGCGCTGCCGATCAGCGTTGCAGAGGTCAAGGCGCAGATGCGCGTCGAGCATTCGGACGACGACGATCTCATCTACCGGCTCATCACGGCGGCCGTCGCCTTCACCGATGTGCAAGGTGCGCTGGGCAAGGCGATCATCACGCAGACATGGCGGCAATGGACGGCGGCAAATCCGGGCGAGGTTTACCTGCTCGTGAAGCCCGTCCAGTCGCTGACGGCGGTCAAGTATTACGACACCAGCGGCGTGTTGCAGACGGCCACGCTGGCCGACTTCGACCTGCTGGGGACGGCGAACAGCAAGTATGTGAAGCCTGCGACCGGGAAGGCATGGCCGTCGACGCAGGCTCGCCCTGACGCGATCGCGCTGGAATACTCCTCCGGCTACGGGGCAACGGCCGCGAGCATCCCGGAGACGATCCGCCACGGGCTGATGATGCTGGTCGCTCACTGGTATGAGAACCGCGAGAGCAGCACGACCGACAATCTGCAAAGCGTGCCTTTCGGCTTCGCCGAGATGATCGGCTCGGAAAGGGCGACATGGTATGGCTAACGCTGGCAGGCTGCGTGAGCGGGCGACCGTCCAGCGTCTGACATCCGGCGCGGTCGACGACTACGGGAACATCTACACC
>Ga0209972_10003445_pt1 | contig 12428 bp, 10 predicted proteins | sample NOAtaG_7_FD_187302 | JGI IMG/M metagenome (GOLD analysis project Ga0209972, IMG submission 187302) | Freshwater lake microbial communities from Lake Erie, under a cyanobacterial bloom - NOAA_Erie_Diel1S_2200h metaG (SPAdes) (version 2) | ecosystem: Environmental > Aquatic > Freshwater > Lake ...
TAGGAGGCCGTATTACGATCGTCGAAGGAGTAGGGCTTCTCGCGCCTGTTCTGCTGGATCTTCGCGCGGTACTGTGTCATAGGGAAATCTTCAAAGGACATTGGGACAAACTGCGTGTGCTTCTCGAGCAGCCAGGCGGGGCGCATCGCCTTGAGGGCTTCGACAGACTCAGGCTCACAGAAGACCATCAGATTTTGCTCGGTGGCCATCGTGGCGCGGGCAGAGGCCAGATAATGCTCCGCGGGGCGCGCCTTGATAGAGACGGATGCATCGGGCATTTTTGTCAAGTCGAAATAGGCAGTGACGACGGTCCAGTTCGTGGGCCGCTCGGACAGCTCCGCGGGCCAAAGTGCCATCGTGGCGGGACTCGCTCCCTCTACAAAGCGAATGATGCCAGTACCGGACCAGTGGGCGAGCTCGGTAATGTCGATCTTGTCACAGCTGGGGATTTTGTACCAGAAGTTGTCGCGCATCGGCTTGAAATACCAGATGTCGTCGCAGACCACGAAGCCCTTATAACCGATCTCGCGGAGCCAAGCGATGAACTCGAGCTCGCGCGTGCCCTCGTGAGGATCAATGTCCAGGAAAATGAAGGGGGCACCGAGAATGCTCTCGCGCCAGATTTCGCGGCCCTCTGGAGTCATCAGGTCATCTAGATGATAGCTGATGTTGGGCACTTGGGCCAGGGGATAGGAGTGTTGAATATCGAAAGAGTGGATGTGATTGGAGGAGTCGCCACTGGCGAGGGCAAGGGCTGAGGCTCCGCGGTGAGTTCCGATGTCGAAAATGTCGCGGTCCTTGAACTTTGCAGCTAGCCAGCTGAGGAGCTTGTAGTGCTCACGACCAGGCACGCCGAGGAACTCGTCCCAGTTAATGGCGGTGCCATCACGTTTGCTGGGACCGAGGTTGATGGCCTGAATGGCGGGCAAGTACGCTTGAATGGCTTCCATTTTAAATAGAAATCACTCGAGACGTTTAGATGGAAGAGGGTCGGCCTCCAGCCACCTTTAAAGGAGATCAGCGAACCCCTCAATGTGGCCGGACTCTAGGAAGATACTCTGAACTGGTCCCATAAATCCGTGAGCATCACAGATGCGGAAATGGACGTGAGGACGCAGCAGACCCTTCATCGGCACCTTGTAGCTCTGCGGGGGTCCGCGGAAACGCAGCACGGCATTCCCTTCAGAGTCAGCCACGGCAACTCCAGAGTTCTCGTACTCACCGTACGCCTCGCTCCAGCTGGGCACCTCCTTTCCCTCTGTAGGATTGGGCTCCGTGGTCCAGTAGAGAACTTTCGCCCCAGGCAGTGTCTTGATCGCCACCTGGTCGTTGGCGTTTTGTGGTGTCTTGGGGGCCAGGGCGGCTGCGGGTACGAGTGTCTCTCCTAGAAAAGGGAGGTAGATGTCGCGAGTGAAGAGAAGGGCAAGGGCGGCGAAGCCGATCACCACGTAGATCCAGCGGGCGTAGCGAGGGGGCAGGACGAGGCGCACGAGATCTTGTCCCGTGGCCCCGATGGCCAGCCAGTTGATCCCGCCGGCGAGAATGAGGAAAATGATGACCATATAGAACTTTTTCTGGTAATACATTGCATCGGCACTAGCGTAATCCATCTGCGCTCGTTTTTCTCTTCTCTCAAGAGAAAAATGAGCGGATGTGCGAGAAGACGCTGGGGTGAGCCTGGAGGCAGCGGAGCAGCCTGCCGTCCTCCTGATACGGCGGCGGCAAGAGAAACGGAGGCGAAGTTGGCCGCTATACGCGCAGAGAGAGAGAGGCAAGATAGGATGCTATGGGGCGGCGCTGCTCTTGCAGCAGAGCCCTCAGCTACGTCTGCGCCTGTGAGTGCGGCGCCTGCCGCCAAAAAAAGTGGATGAGTTGTTTGCGGAAGCTTCTGCATTTACAGGAGCAGCAGCCACTGCTGCTGCCTCTGCTGCTTCTGCAGTTGCATTCGCTGCAAGAGCTGATGCTGCGGTATAGGATTTAACACCATCCATTATTTTTTTACTAAGATCAAGACAGACCTTGATATTGCGTTTAATATCTGCTTCACTATGCATAGGTCCTCGCATTCCAAGAAGGGAGGATGACTTAGGCTTTTTAGCCTTCTTTAGTGTTGCACCCCCAATCATAGATGACTTACTAGAGGGAGTACCGCCTTGCAGAGAAACAATATCAGTTAAAGAGACTACGAGGGGTGCAAAAAGGGCATCTGTATTTGCCTTGGTAAAAGGATTTCCACTGCTAAAAGGTGTTATCCTGCTAAAAGGGCTATCCACTACATTGAGCCCTATCTCGGCGTCAGGTGTGGGTGTGCATTTCGAAGGTGTGAAGCCTGATTCTTTTCCAGTTGTATCTATGCCACGAAGACTAAAGCGCTTGCGTGAACTTAAGCCTGAAGGCATAATTGTATTAACGGTAATCGCCCTTATTTTCTTGGAGCCTGTTAACACCTTACATTTGTAGGTGTTGCCTATAACGATGGGGTTTCCAGCGGAATCAAGCGGCTCATTCGTATCTAGTTGGGATGATTCGAAGATCCCACGTTTGCCAGGCTTTCGCTTCATTGTTCTAGGCACAGCCATAGGCATAACATCCTGAGAAATCATAGGGGCCGCGTTCATAGGCACCGCGTTCATAGGGGCCGCGTTCATAGGGGCCGCGTTCATAGGGGCCGCGTTCATAGGGGCCGCGTTCATAGGGGCCGCGTTCATAGGCACCGCGTTCATAGGGGCCGCGTTCATAGGGGCCGCGTTCATAGGGCTATTCATTCTAAAAAGTGGCAATATTTTTATAATATCCTAAGTGTCATAAACTCCCTCTCTAAACATACATCCTCTGAACGCTCACGTCCATCGCCGGCTTCTTCTTCTTGAGGAACAGATCCACGTGCTGCTTCTTCAGCACAAACGGCAGCTGAAAGTCCGGGATATGAAAGGGCAAGTCCTTCGTGTTGAAGATACGCAGCATATTCACCTTTTGAACCACCGCCTCCACACACCTCTTCAGTTCGCGCACACCCTGTTCCTCGTTCGCATACTCCCTGAGTATATGCTCGAGGACCTCGCGCCCCACTGCCACCTTCTCCTCCAGATTCACCTCGCGCAGAGCGGCAGGAAGCAAGAAGTTCTCTGCAATCGACAGCTTCTCCTTTTCACTATAGCCCTGCAACTGAATGACCACCATTCGGTCCATCAGCACACGGTCAATCTTCCCCAGGTCATTCGCCGAGAATGTAAAGAGAATCTTACTCAAGTCGAGCGGGATCCCGCTCAGATACTTGTCTTCAAAGTCGCCATTCTGTACAGGATCCGTCAGATGCACGAGCAGATTCTGCACCTCCTCTCCCTTTGCCGTCGCCGAAATCTTATCCAGCTCATCAAACATCAGGACCATCGACATCGATTTCGCGGCCACGAGGGAGTTCGCAATCTTGCCGCAGTGGCTGCCCTCATATACCATTTGATGTCCCACGTAGGTGGTGGCATCAGAATCGCCGCCCAAGGAGATGAACTCGAAAGGCCAGGCCAGTGCCTTTGCGATACCGTTCTTAATAAGCGATGTCTTGCCTATGCCTGGAGGACCGGCGAGCAGCAGCGAAAGGCCCCGTGCAGAAGGATTCGCGATCTTACTGGCGATGAACTGGAGAATCTGTATCTTCGCCTCCTCCTGTCCATAGATCGCCTCAGCCAAGCATTTCCGCGCCCTCTCCATAAACGCCCCACACGCCTCCGTGCCATCTGTCAGCCTCACAGGAATGTCCCTATAGATACCGAGGGGCAGCGACGTCAGCTTCTCCAACCATGCCCTCTGCTTGAAATACTCTCCACTTCCAGGATCCATCGCCTGCAGAGCATTATATTTGGAGAGAACCATTGACTGCGCCTCTGGACTCAGCTTCATAGTGAGGATGCGGAACATCATCGACTGTTGCGTCGTGCCCGCGGCCGGCTTCCTCTCCAGTGCTGCAAGGAGCTCCGTCCGCTTCTCTGGCGCCAGACGCTTGAACTCATCGATCTGATCGTCAATCCCACCGTCTTCCTGGGGCTCAGTCACAAGTTTCACGAACTTCTTCACTTCCGCCGTCTCCTTCTTCATATTGTGCCGTCTTGGGATCATTCTCTCATCAACCTCGTTGTCCCCGCCAATACTGATGATGAGTCCCGCGGGACCACCGGCGTCATCATAGTCATCCTCCTCTTCGGTCTCATCCTCCTCTTCAGACTCCTCGTCCTCGTCCTCGTCCTCAGTCTCATCATCCGTATCGCTCTCAAAGGCCAGGGCTCTGCGCCTCCGATGACGGCGAGCCTTCTCGTCTTCAGTCTCGACCTCGCTCTCACTTGTGTCCTCTTCGGTCTCGGATGCTGCCGCTGCAGTCTTCTTTCGGCTCGGCTCCTTATCCTTTGGATGGTATGACGACGATGAACTCCGCGTCTCATCCTTCTTCAGTTTCCGCTGGATCCGCTTGCGTGCCTTCAGCGCCGCCTTGCGCGGCTTGAGACCACGAGACTTCGTAACGACCACAGCCCCCTCTGAAGAGGAGGAGTCCCTGGAAGTAGCACTCTCATCTCCACTGGAAAGGTGACTGTCATCATCGGAATATGCGATGAATCCCCGCACATTTCCGCGACTATCTATGCTGTCATCATCGCTGGCCGCGCCTCCACCGCCTGCACGCTTTCTCTGGTTCGGCTTCTTACGATCCGGGGCCTTTGCACCCGCATCATTAGACTCCTTCTTCTTAAAACTTCTGAACGGCATTTCTACTTATTGTCCTCCAACCCGCGCGTCCAGCCGCACAATTTTACTTCGGGCCGGCTCGATCGGCTCCCCCGTAGCAAAAAAGGGTGTAGTTTGAGCTCGGACTCGTTTAAGAGCGCCTGCTGCTGCGCCTGCTGCTACGCCTGGTGCTGCGCCTGGTGCTGCGTCTGCTACGCCTGCTACGCCTGCTGCGTGTCACACCGCCCAGGGCCTGGTTGGTGTGAGAGGCGACAGTATTGCCGACTCCGCGTGCCGTATTCACCACATTCTTCGCCACCTTTCCAGCACCACTCCCCAGCTTCTCAGCTGATTCACCCGTAGCCATCAGCAAATGTCGCACAGGATTCCAGACGTAGTTAAACAATCCGCTCTTTGCCATTCTACAATCCGCTGAGATTATCTCGCACGTCCATCAGGATAAATCTCGCCTTTGGAGACAGGCTCGGATAGCTATCCTTGTTCGCCTGAAGTTCCGCGATCGTCCCCGCCGAGATACGCAGCAAAGTTGCCCTTGCATCAACGAAGAAGGGCGTCATCTTCTTCTTCAGTACTCTCGAGATTCTCAAGAGGCAATCAACATAGTCCTCGATCAGCGCCCGCTTCTGAGGGATCTTGGCGAATTTCAAGATCTGTTCCATAATCTTCTGGAACGTCCGCTCCAGATTCGACAACTCAAGAATCTCAAGAGCAGCCAGCTCGGCCAGGAACTGCGTGTAGCCCTGGCGATACCGCTTCTCCTTGTTCTTCGTGAGGAACTCCTCATAGCTCTCGCCACCCTCGGGCTCCTCGATGTCCTCGAAGATCTCCAGATAGTTCGCCTGCAACTTCTTCATTTCCTCCAAGATAACACTGTAGCGACCCGAAATCTCGGCAAGCAGCTTCGCATAGAGAGGGCAATACACCTCTTCAGAGGCTGCCTTCTTGAATACCAGCATCATGAACTCGCGAATCATCTCTGATAAGTCGGGCTCCCCAGAGCCGAGAATCTGATAGAGAAAGTCGCGAATATCATTGTAAGTGCTGCCACTGAACTTGTTCATTTTCGAGAGGATAATGTTGTTCAGGATCTTGTCATCTACGGGCTTCGACGAATTCCGAAACATCGACTGATATCTTGTGTGTGAGTGGGGGTGTGAGTGAGGGTGTGAGTGCGCACCGCCCGCTGCCCCTCCTTTTGCCCCCCCGCCACCCGGACTGCTACCTCCGCCAGATGACAGGGATCCGCTGCTAGAGTTTCTGAAAGCAGGCCGTCCTGGCACCCCTCCACCCAAACTTCGCCCACCAGTTGCTGGACCCTTTCGCCAATCTGGAGAAATGCTATTCATATTCAGCTCACATAGATCCTTCAGGCCCGCAATGGTAGTGCATACCTCTTTGGTGGGGCGACCCACCCTCCCCTGCATAGACAAAAGACTCTGGATAGTCTCCATCTCTCCCTTAATGAAGATTTCTTACCTTAAGCGTTTCCGAAGGCAGGCTCCCCTTTAATTTTACTGGGACCAGGGCCAGGGCCCCCCGCGGATACTTCAAAGGGGCCGCCTTCTTTCTTAGTACCAGAATGGCAGCTGTAGCATCTGAAAAGAAGAAGCACATACAGGCCTCGATTGCCTCAGGGCGAAAAATGGTGGGAGATGCGAATCTCCAAGGTGCTGCTGCTTGGCTCGGCTGCACTCTCTCCGAGTCATCGGGCCAACTCCAAACACAACTCTCTATGGCAGTGCATACACACCCGCTTGTCTTGCGCGGACGAAAGCTTTATATTGATGCGCTCAGGCACAACTCCAGTCGCTTTGAGGACAGCTGGAACAAGCGTTTCGATCGCATTCACGCCCTTGAACAAGAGCTCGTCCCCTTTCTTGAGCAAGGGGCGGCTCAAAAGGATGATCTGGAGGAGGACGCCCTCGGCCAACTCTCTTTTCAGCATGATCTCTTGAAACCGCTCAATCACATTCCCTGGTTGCTCGCGGCCATCGCCATCTTCAAAGTGTGGATGGTCCCTGCAATGACTGTATTCTTTCCCCTGCTGGCCTGGATTCTCCCATATCTTCTCTTGAAGTTCGTCTATACGCTCCCCATTTCACAAGAGCAGTATTTCGGAATCCTCAAATCTCTCTGGTCAGGAACCCTTGGCTCCTCCATTGAGCTCGGGGCCGACGGACTTCCACAGCTGCCCTCCTTCTGGAACTCGAAATCCCTTCTGCAGATGGCCCTCTTCGGCTTCAGTTTTGCCCAGAGTCTCATACAGCCCATTCAGACGGCGATGCACTTGCACAAGACAGATCGCCTTTTCTGGAAGGCGGGGGAGCAGCTCCTCGAACTCCGCGCCCTCATCAAGGCATTCCAGGCCGATATTGCTGCTGCGAAGTTGCCTCCTCTGAAGATCTGTGCAGGGCTCGACGAACTCGACCCGCTCGACTACAGGCGCGCCTTTATCTTGGTAAAGGAGCAACCGCAACGCCTCTTCATCACTTTAAAGGATATGGCAAATCTGGAAATCCTCTGGAGGATTGCGCTGAAGCGGGAGCTCCAGCCGACCATCTTCAAGAGAACAGAGTTCAAGTTCCGGAACTTGATGGATATTTCCATCGAGTCGGACGTTGTGGTCCGCTCTGGCCTCGAGCTCGAGTTCGGAAAACAGTCGCACGCGGTGATCACGGGGCCAAATGGCGGAGGAAAGTCGTCCTTCCTGCGCGCCGTTCTGCAGGCAGTCCTTTTTGGCCACACCTGTGGATATGTACCCGCCGAGAGATCAGTAATGCCCCGTTTCCTCTGGATAGCATCAGGTCTGCAACTCCGTGACACTCCGGGAAAAATGTCAATGTTCGAGACGGAAGTCAGCTATGCAGCACGGTGTCTCAAGCAGGCCACCTCAGGTGCAGCGCCCGGCCTCGTTCTCTTCGATGAGCTGTTTCATAGTACGAATCCCCCAGATGGCGCACGCACAGCCCAACTCTTCCTCTCCTCCCTCTGGAAATGCGATGCCACATTTAGTATTGTGAGCACGCACGTATTCCCCCTAGTGGAACGGGCGCCCGCGCAGTCCGTGAAAGCCATCTGCTGCCCTGCGACTGAAAAGGGAGGAGACGTCGAATACTCTTATGGAGTACAGCCAGGTATCTGTCGCGTATCGAGTGTGAAGAAGGTCTGGGAGAAGTTCGGGCTTCAGGGCGCACCGGCTCAGGGCGCGGCCAGCTGAGTGCCAGCAAAACCTTTCCGTGAAAGAGAACAAATGCTGAACGAAGGCTTCATTATTAGCGTGGTGATTGCGATATTACTGGGTGCTGCATTCGTGTATTTGTATTACCGGCTGATGTATGCCGAAAAGAAGCTGGGAATGATGGAGTCGATTCTGGTCGATGTCCGGATGACGCTCGATTCTCTCTTGTTGGAGGATCGGCAGGAGGGGGGCGCACCGGCTGTCCCCCTCAGCTCGGCAATGCTTCCCGCGATGCCCCCCTCTACAGTATTCACACTGCCCGAGCCGATTGAGCCGTCTGAGGCCGAGCCGATTCCTGAAGAGAAGTTCTACTCCTCCGTTCTGGAGGAGGCTCACGAGGCGGCTGAAGAGGGCGCTGAGGGCGCTGAGAGCGCTGAGGGCAACTCACAGAGTATCGAGCAGGCACTCGAGTCCATAAACTCTACAGGTATCAGCGGTATGGCCGGCGCTGGAGCTAGTGTCGCTAACTCTCAAGCGACCAACTATGACAATCTCACGCGGAGTGAGTTGATGGCCCTTGCTGAAAAGAGGGGAGTCAGGGTGAAGCGGAGTGCCAGCCGCAACGAGGTGATCTCGGTACTGCGCCGAACGGAGGCCCCTCAGAATGATGAGACTACAGCAGGAACGGAGAATGCCTCTGAGCCTGCAGGATCTCTTTTCCCGAGCAGTGGTCCTATGGACAGCGGTTTCCCTGTGGATCTCGGACAGTCTGAACAGGTGGGAGGCGACAGCAGCTCCGCTTAAGCAATGGGCTCTAAACCTCTTTCTACAACAGAAGGTATGGACTCAAAGCTGTTTCGACTCCCTACAAAGCCTAACTTTTATGCCGCAATATCCAATGCCTCCCCATTTGATGTCAATGAGCGACAGAAGCGCACCCAGGCGCCTGCCCCTGACTCACGATACCCAGGGTGGGCAGCGCAAATGGCGGACGGTCGTTTGGTAACCAGTTACCAGAACCACTGCTCGCGCAACGTTCCTGCAGGCTCCCAGTACGCTACAAAGGAGTGGATGACGAAGAACGCGGCGGAGCTGATTCGCCTCAGTCGCAATCGTTACGCGGAGCTGACGGGAGCCTATCTCGGTTTCGATAGTAGCGTGGTGCCACCTCCTGCTCTCGTAGTCGAGTGTTCTTCAGAGGGGTGTGAGCGGATGGAGACGGGACAATCTGGGGGGATTGGAATGGAGCGGGCGGGGGCGGCGGCGCCTCCTCTCTTTGGCACGTGGGACGCCGCGGGCCTGCGAGGCGTGGCGACGAGCATATTCCCGTCACAGACCTCTCTTACGAGGATGTACGAGGGAGGACGCAATACTCCTCGTGGCGGAGCGGCTGCAGAGATGGCCTAAGATAGCGGTGCAACGTAGTATTAAATGTCAGCGCAACAGACTGTTCTGGCATTTGATATTGGTATTCGAAATCTGGCATGGTGCCTTTTGAGACGGGGAACAGGAGAACAGGCCGGCGAGCTAGAAATCCTTGGCTGGCAGAACTATGATCTCTTGAGTGGGCAAGGACACGAGACGGCGAAGGCTGGAAAGGTAAAGTGCTGCCGCTGCTCTGTTGGGGCGGCCTTCTGGAATACGCTGGACGGAATCGAGGCGCCAACGTGTCTGCGCCATTGTCCTGTGGCTCGTCCTCCTTTAAAGGAAGTGGCGACAGCGGTGGTTGGAGCTGAGGGCGCCACCGCCGCCACCGCCGCCACACCCTACAAGCGCCTTCCCAAACTCCAAGTTCTCAAAGAACTCCTCGCCGCCACTGCAGGCCCCAGCTCTCCTCCTCTCAAGAAATCGGCGTCCAAGACTGCTGTCCTTGAAGCCCTGGCCGCCCGGCATTCACTCCCTCTCGAGAAAGTGAAAGTGAAAAAAGCGGTGGAGCACGATATTGCCCTCCTACACGACGCGATTCGGACGTTCCTCCTCTCCCGCCACGAAAGTTTCCGCGAAGCCACCCAGATTCTCTTGGAGAATCAACCAGTTCTCAAAAACCCCACAATGAAGACGGTGCAGATTCTTCTTTTTGCCACACTTCGTGACGTGCTGCAGCCTGCCCCTCCTCCTTTAAAGCTCGTGCATGCTGGAAAGAAGGTGAAGGGCAAAGCCACGGGGGATGCCGGCTACAAGTCGCGAAAGGATGCTTCAGAGGAGGCGGTGATAGCGATACTGAAGGAGGGCAAGATTCGGGACGCCGCGCGATGGCTTACACACTTTGAAGCACAGGCGAAGCGGTCCGATTTGGCGGACGCCTTTTGTATGTGCTGTGACGCGCTGGGGCTTGTCCGGCCGACTGCGCCCACGCAGCGCGTATAGTAGCGGTCTAAAAAGAACGAAGGAAGGCGAAGAAGATGGATCGCCCTATAACCATCCACGAGATGGAAAACCTAGCAGGAGGGATCGATGGCCCTGACTTCTCTATAGGGAATGACATCGCGAATATTGTGGAAATCTCGAACAGCAATGATACTCTTGGGCTGGGTATGCTTGCAAATATGGGGCGGTCTGGAGGCGGTGGTGGCAGCAGCGGTGGCGGTGGCGGCCCCGTGATTGATATCGGTGGCGGCGGTGGCAGCAGTAGTGGTGGGCTCGCGGAGATTGAAATTGGAAACCTCGACACCTTGGAGCCTATATCACTCAATCTCGGTTCCGGATCCGCCATTCCAGCACCGGCACAAATACAGTTCTCAAAAGCGGAAGCAGACGGTGGCGGGCTGTTCTCAAATGCCCAGACTGCAACGGGCCCTGGATTCAGTCTGGCGAGTGCAGCGCCGCACAGGATGGATCCTGAAACTGAAAAGAAGGAGAAGGTCGAGTACCTGAACAAGCTGCAGCGCCTCGAACAGAAGGGTTTCCCTGTGGCCAAGCGCTTCACCATGGACAACTCGCTCGACGAGATGAAGCAGGAATACACTCGCCTAGTGGATGCCCGCAATCTGGAGGCGTCCATTCGTTTCCAGCGTCAGGCACTGATGTCCGTGGTGACGGGTCTCGAGTGGGCAAACGGCCGCTTCGACCCCTTCGATCTCAAGCTCGACGGCTGGTCCGAGGCAGTCCATGAGAACGTGGAGGACTTTGACGAGATCTTCGAGGAGCTCTATGACAAGTACAAGGACCGCGCCAAGATGGCGCCTGAGGCCCGCCTGGTGATGGCCCTCGCCGGCTCAGGGTTCATGTGCCACGTGAGCAATACGTTCCTCAAGTCGAAGATGTCCTCCTTTTCAGCCGACGATGTTCTCAAGCAGAACCCTGAGCTCGCGCGTCAGTTCGCCGCCGCGGCGGCGCAGCAGGCTGGGCCCGGATTCGGCAACTTTATGAATATGGCGATGGGGGGTGCTGGACAGGGAGCCAATCCTGCAATGGCGGCGGCTCCTATCGGCAGTGCAGCCGGCTCCTTCTTCGGCTCCTCGGCCCAGGCGGCGGCTCAGGCAGCTGCAGAGGCGCAGGCACGTCGCGAGGCAGCGAGCGCGGCTGCTGGAGGCGGCGGGACCCCCCTCAGCGCCGTGCCCCAGGCCGTTGCCTCTATGGAGCCTCCTCGTACAACGGCACGTCGCGAGATGCGCGGACCGGCGGGCGTCGAAGATATTCTCCAGACCTTCGAAGAGGCCAGGCGTAATGAGTCGATGGACGGCTCCGCCTTTCCTGGTATGATGGCGCCTCCCTCTCCACACAACCAGCCCGCCACTGCGGCGGCCATCGATATTCAGTCGATGATTTCTGGAGACGACGGGATCAGCGCGACTGAATCCACTCGAACCGGACGCCGTGGGGGACGTCGTCGGGCTCCAGTGGGGAACACAATCAGTCTGAATCTTTAGAGAGCTGCGGAGGTAAAGGAGGGCACCCTAGCTAATATAAGTCCGTAGGACTCCCATATTTTCCTTGTACCATTGCTGAAGCTGTTGAGAAAGTGGCACTTTCTTTTCAGATTCATTGGCCAACGCCTCTGCAGCCTGCATCTTGCTCGACTTGTCCTGCAGCCTTTTCAGGATCTCCTGCTCTTCGCCCGTTAGCCCTCGAGGGGGAGCGGGAGCTGGCGGAGGGGCTGGCAGCGGCACAGGATCTCCAAAGAGATACAGATCACTGTGCTCATTGAAAAGATAGCCGATCACGAGAATAAGGGCGACCGATAGCCAGAGAGCCGTAAATACATTGCGCGTAGCCACGAATATTACTACAAAGAGCATAGCACGGCGCATCCACGTGTTCTGGAAGAAGCGATCCTGCTCCGGTGTGAGGCCGAGGGCCAGGTGCCGACCGCCCAGATTCAAGAGAATCATACTCATACCGATCAGGTATGTGTTCGTATTCAGCCCCATTATGAGCGATTCTATCGGATTTACTGGCCCCATCGTGGGCATCGGAGCCGGTGGTGGTGGAAGGCTCATCTCTATCGCAAGCGATGAAAATATCGCACTGGGCCACGCCCTACTTCCACTTGTCCATCGTGATTTCCATATCCATT
>Ga0209972_10003446_pt1 | contig 12427 bp, 11 predicted proteins | sample NOAtaG_7_FD_187302 | JGI IMG/M metagenome (GOLD analysis project Ga0209972, IMG submission 187302) | Freshwater lake microbial communities from Lake Erie, under a cyanobacterial bloom - NOAA_Erie_Diel1S_2200h metaG (SPAdes) (version 2) | ecosystem: Environmental > Aquatic > Freshwater > Lake ...
CAGGCCCGATCTGGTCACCTACGGCAAGGTGATCGGCGGTGGATTCCCGGTTGGCTGTTATGGCGGGCGGCGGGATCTGATGGATCAGGTCGCCCCGGCCGGGCCGGTCTATCAGGCCGGGACGCTCAGCGCCAATCCGGTCGGCATGCGGGCCGGCCTGGCCACCTTGCGGAAGATCATCGAGGTCAACGCCTACCAGACGCTGAAGATTCGCACCGCCGATCTCTGCCGTCGCGTCGAAGCCGGTCTGAAGCGGGAGGGGTTCCCGTTGCGCATGGCCCGGTTTGGTTCGCTCTTCTGGCTGCATGGTTCGCAAGGAGAGCCGATCCGTTCGGTGGCGGCGATTCCCGCCGGCCACGGCGAGCGTTTTGCCCGCATCTTCCACGAGCTGCTGGGCCGGGGCATCTACCTCGCCCCGAGTGGTTACGAGGTGGGGTTCCTCTCCCTGGCCCACACCGAAGAGCAGATTGACCGCACCGTCGAGGCGATTCTGGAGGCAGTCCGGACGACGTCCGGCTGATCGGGTATGGATAGAAAGAGTGATCGCTTAAAAATCATCCTGGCCATCGTCTGGCTGGTCTTCACGGTGACCCTGGCCTGCTGGTGGATGATCTTTGGATTGCGACAGATCGAGCAGCTCAAACAGGTCACCACCTTCAACCTGCCGGTGGCGACCGATCAGCACCGCATGCTGATCTGGGAGGGCACGGTCCTGATCGCCTTGCTGGTGGGCGGCGGAGTCGCCCTGATCTGGTACATCTGGCGGGAGCGGCGGCGCCACCAGCAGGTCGAGGACTTCTTTGCCGCCTTCACCCACGACGCCAAGACGGCACTGGCGAGCATGCAATTACAGGCCGAGAGCATCCGCGAGGATCTGGGCGGAGACGTCCCCAACCCGCTCATCGAGCGGCTGATGAAGGATACGCTCCGCCTCCAGCTCCAGCTCGAGAACTCGCTCTTTCTGGTCAATCTGCGGCGGGGCAGCCTGCTCCGCGAGCGGATCGGCATCCGACGGATGATCGAATCGCTGCGGTTCCACTGGCCGGAGGTTGGATTGAAGCTGGTCGGCGATGGAGAGGTGGTCGCTGACGCCCGCGCGCTCGAGAGCATTCTCACCAATCTGGTTCAGAATGCGGTCATTCACGGGCGGGCGACCCAGGTCTCGATCACCGTGACGGCGGAGAGCCAGCGGACCGAGATCGTCGTCTCCGATGACGGCGAGGGCTTTCGCGGCGACTACAAGCGACTGGGAACGCTCTTCACCCGCCACACGCGGAGCAGCGGGAGCGGCGTTGGGCTCTATATTTCACGCCGCCTCGTCAGCCGGATGGGCGGGACGATCGACTTTCAGCCCGGCGTCGATGGCGGTTTTCTGGCACGGCTGACCCTGCCGACGGCCGAGAAGAGGCTGAGCGCCGAGGCGCTCAAAAGAGCGTCGATATGACAAGACTGCTGCTGGTCGAGGATGATCGTTCACTTGGCGCAACGCTCAGAGAGCGGCTGGCACGCGAGGGGTATGAGGTGGTCTGGGTCGAGACGCAGGCACGGGCTGAGTCCGAATTCAAAGCGGCCTGGTGGGATCTGGTGATTCTCGACGTCGGGCTTCCCGATGGGTCGGGCTTCGATTTGGCGCGCGGCATCAAGAGCAACTCGGCGACGCCGATCGTCTTTATGACCGCGCTCGGTTCGGCAGAGAATCGGCTCGAGGGGTTTGAGATTGGGGCCGAAGAGTTTATTCCCAAGCCGTTCCATCTCCGTGAACTGCTGATTCGGGTTCGGCATGTGCTGGAGAATCACGCGATCAAGCCGCACATTGCCTGTAACCAGCGGGTGATCGATCTCAACGCGCGGGCCATCGTCCAGCCCGATGGCCAGCGTGAGTATCCGCCGTTCAAGGAGTTTCAGATGCTCCAGCTGCTGATCGTCGCCGCGCCCCGGGTGGTCAGTCGTGACGATATTCTCGACGCGCTGTGGGGCGAAGAGAGTCTGCCGAACCACCGGACGGTCGACAATATGATCGTCAAACTGCGCCACTCGCTTGGCGACGCCGGCGGTCATTACATTCGTTCGGTGCGCGGGGTTGGCTACCAGTGGAGCGCGGAGAGTTCTCCGGAGTAAGTTGGGGGCGTGCAGAGGTCCCGGGAGAAGAGAAAGTATTATGAGCAACCAGAGATTTCAGAATGCGCTGCAGCGAATCCCGCAGGCCACTCCGCCAATCTGGCTGATGCGGCAGGCGGGGCGTTACCATGGCCATTACCAGGAGCTGCGTCGGCAGTATTCGTTCATCGATCTCTGCCGACTTCCGGAGGTCGCCGCCGAGGTGGCGCGCGGGCCGGTCGCCGATTTCGGCTTTGACGCGGCCATTCTCTTCAGTGATCTGCTCTTTCCGCTCGAGGCGCTCGGGATGGGGCTGGAGTATACGGATGGCGGACCGCGGCTCGGCTGGCAGCTCGACCGGGAGAGTATTGGTCGCCTGCGGACGGTCGAGGAGGCCTGGCCGGGGCTGCTCTTTCAGGGCGAGGCCGTCCGGCGCACCCGCGAGGTCCTGCCGGCCGACCGGAGCCTGATCGGCTTTGTCGGCGGGCCGTGGACGCTCTTCACCTATGCGGTCGAGGGAAAGCACAGCGGCGCCCTCGCGCCAAGCAAGAGGCTGCTGGGGCTCTTTGCAGATTTCTGTGACCGGCTGGTTCCGCTGCTGATCAGGTCGATTGACGATCAGTACGCCCACGGAGCCGAAGCGGTCATGGTTCTCGATACGGCGGCCGGCGAGCTCTCTCCGGAGCTCTACCACGACCTGGTCGTTCCGCAGCTCGAACGACTGGTGGCGGGCTGTCGGCGCGCGCCGGGCTACTATTCGAAGGCCACCCAGCCGGCCCATCTTCGCCATCCGCTCTTTACGGATGGCCGTCTGGCCGGGATCGGGGTCGATTACCGCTGGGAGCTGCGCGAAGCGCTCGAGATGTTCAATAAAGGGTTTGTGCAGGGCAACTTCGATCCCGCCCTCCTGCAGCTCGATGAGGCTGAACTGGAGCCACGGCTGCGCCGGTGGTTGGAGGGGGTGAAGAGTGCGCCGCGCGCGGGCTGGATCTGCGGGCTCGGCCATGGCGTGCTGCCGGGAACTCCGGAGGCAAATGTCCGCATGTTTGTTCAACTGGTCAGGGAGGTGATGAGATGAACGATCTGTTCAAAAAGTATGACGTGCCGGCGCCACGCTACACCAGCTATCCGACTGTGCCATTCTGGAGCGACCCACCAGCGACCGCGCAGTGGCTCGACTCGTTGCGCCGGGCCTTGAAGGATGAGAGCCTGGCCTGGTCGATCTATCTCCATCTGCCATTCTGCGAGACCCTCTGCACCTACTGCGCCTGCAACACGGTCATCACGCGTGACCACGGGCGAGAGGAGGGGTACGTAGAGCTCATGAACCGCGAGTGGGAGCTCTACTGCGAGGCCGCGCCCGACCTGCTCGAGCGCCCTCTCCGCCAGCTCCACCTCGGAGGTGGAACCCCAACCTTCTTCTCACCGGACAATCTGCGCCGGATCCTCCAGCCGATGCTCGAGCAGACGAAGCTTGATCGAAGCAGTTTCGATGCCTCGATCGAGGTCGATCCGCGCCGGACGACGCGCGAGCACATGGCCGCCCTCCACGAGCTCGGTTTTCGGCGCATCTCGCTCGGCGTCCAGGATTTCGACCCGGAGGTCCAGCGAATCGTCAACCGCCTTCAGCCGTTTGCCGAGACGGCCCGGGTGACGGAAGAGGCGCGGGCCATGGGCTACGATTCGGTCAACTTCGATCTGATCTATGGCCTGCCGAAGCAGACGCAGGAGAGCATCGTTATGACCGCCAAACACACCCTCGAGTTGCGGCCGGACCGGATTGCCCTCTACAGTTTCGCCCTCGTTCCATGGATCAAGCCGACGCAGCGCAGCTACAAGGATGAGGATATTCCCAAGTCGGGTGAGAAGCGGCTCCTCTATGAGCTGGCCCGGGAGCTGCTGCTCGACGGGGGCTACATCGAGATTGGGATGGACCACTTCGCCCTGCCGCACGATCAGCTGGCGCTCGCCGCCGCTGATGGGACGCTCCACCGGAACTTCATGGGCTACACCGAGATGCGGACCCGGGTCATGCTGGGGATGGGGGTCAGCGCGATCTCCGAGACCCCGGACTGTTTCCATCAGAACGAGAAGGCCTTCCCCGTCTACGAGAAGCGGCTCCGGCAAGGGGAGCTGCCGACACTCCGGGGGCACCGACTCGATGAGGAGGATCGGGCGCTGCGTGAGCAGATCCTGGTCTTCATGACCCGTTTTGCGGTTGAGCTGACGCCGGAGCAGCAGCTCGATGCGCCGGTCTTTCTGGCGACGATGATCGAGGATGGCCTGGTCGAGCTGGAGGGGTCGACGCTGCGACTGACCGAGAGCGGGCTGCCATTCCTGCGCAATGCCTGCATGTTCTTCGACCAGCGACTCCGCCGGCAGCAGCCGACCTCGCGGACCTTTTCACAGGCGATGTGACATCATGAATACTGCCAAAGAGAGAAGAGTGACGGTGATTGGTGGCGGTTTTGCCGGTCTGACAACCGCCTACTATCTGCAGCAGGCCGGGGTGAAGGTGCGAGTGCTCGAGAAGTCCAGTCGGCCGGGCGGCCTGATCGGCACGCTGCGCACCCCGCACGGCCTGGTTGAGACGGCCGCCAATGGCATTCTCAATTCGGGGCGTCTCGAAGCGCTCTGCGCGGAGGCGGGGATCCGCATGATCGAACCGCGCCGGGAGAGTCGGGCGCGCTACATCTGGCGCGGAGGGCCGCGCAAGTTTCCGCTCACCGCCGGGGAGGTGGTGCGGATCGGAACCGGTCTGCTGACCAATCTGGGGCGGATCAAACCCGCGCCGGGCGAGACCATCACCCGCTGGGGAGAGCGTGTTCTCGGGCGGGGGGCGACCTTCTATGGGTTGTCGACAGCACTCGGCGGAATTTATGCCGGCGACAGCGACCGGATGAGCGCGAGCCTTATTCTCCGGGGCCAGCCCGGACGCGGGGCTGCGCCGAAGCCTCCCAAACCGAAGATTCGCGGTACGATCGCGCCCGCCGGCGGGATGCAGGAACTGATCGACGGGCTGGCCCGCTACCTCGAGCAGCGCGGGGTCGAGATCCGCTACAATGTCGAGGCGCAGGTAGTGCCAGGCGAACCGACGATCGTCTCCACCTCTGCCGCCGCCGCGGCAGAACTCCTGCGGGAGGTCGCGCCGGGGCTCGCCGCGCCGCTCAGCCGCATCGAGATGCTCTCCCTGGTCACGGTGACCAGCTTCTACCAACCAGTTCCCGAGCAGTTGAATGGGTTTGGCTGCCTCTTCCCGCGCGATCAGGGTTTCCGTGCCCGCGGCGTCCTGATGAATGACGCGATCTTCGCGGGCCGGAGCGACTATCGTTCCGAGACCTGGATTCTGGGAGGGGCGCTCGACCGGGTCATCGTCAACCGGAGTGATGACGAGATTGCCGCCATTGTCGCGACCGATCACGAGCGATTTACGGGACGCCAAGAGACCCCGCTGGGCCTGACGATCACGCGCTGGCCCAATGCGCTGCCGCACTACGACCTGACGTTGGAGAAGGCGCTGGCCGAACTCCCCAACCAGTTCGACCAGGCGGCACCGCTCGTTCTCTCAGGAAACTACCTCGGAGGGATCGGTCTGGCGAAGGTGCTCGATCGTTCGGCGGCCGCGGCGCAGGAGATGCTGGCAAGGCTATGAAGAAGGGAATTCTGCTCATCAACCTCGGGAGTCCCGCGGCGCCAACCCCGGCAGCGGTGGGCACCTATCTGCGCGAGTTTCTGATGGACGGGAAGGTTCTCGATATTCCCGCTCCGCTCCGCTGGTTCCTGGTCAATGTGATCATCGTTCCGCGGCGCCGGTTTCAGTCGGCGAAGCTCTATCGCACGATCTGGACGGATGCGGGTTCACCGCTTCTCGTCAACACGGAAAGCCTCGCCGCCCGGCTGCGTGAAGTCCGCGGCGTCGACTGCCCGGTCGAGATCGGCATGCGCTACGGTCAGCCCTCGATCGAGGCCGGACTGGCGAGACTGCTCGACGCGGGCGTCGAGCGGGTTCACGCCGTCCCGCTCTATCCCCAGTACGCTGAATCGAGCTATGAGACGGCCGTGATCGCCCTCCGCGAGGCGGCGGCTCGGCTCGGATGTCAGGACCGGCTCGAGCTGGTTCCGCCATTCTATGACCGGCCCGAGTATCTGGAGGCCGAGGCCGCCAACATTGGCGAGCAGCTCGCGGCCTTTCGACCCGACCACGTCCTCTTCAGTTATCACAGTCTGCCCGTGCGGCATCTCGAGAGGCTCGATCGCTCGGGAAGCCATTGCCTGAAGAGCGCCGACTGCTGCGAGAGCGTCACCGAGGTCAATCGACTCTGTTACCGGGCGCACTGTCTCGCCACGACGCGCGGCATTGCCGCCCGACTGGGCCTGGCCAAGGGCGATTACAGCGTCGGTTTCCAGTCCCGTCTTGGTCGGGCCGCCTGGGTTGGGCCAACGACTGAGGATGTGCTGGCTGCGCTGGGCCAGCGCGGCGTGCAGCGGCTCGCGGTCTGCTGTCCCTCTTTTGTCGCGGATTGTCTCGAGACCCTCGAGGAGATCGGTGAACGAGGGAGAGAGACCTTTCTCGAAGCGGGTGGAAAAGAGTATCGATTGATTACGGCGATGAACGATCATCAGGTCTGGGTGCGGGCGCTCTCGGAGCTGATTGGTTGATGGACCAGTAAATATTGTTTCCAGTCAGGTTGACGGGGCAGGTGGGATCGGTCCCGCTCACTGGCTAAATCATCGACCTGGGAGGGGGCGGTTCGCGAACCGCTCCTCCTTGAACGCCGAGTGCTAGTTGAAGTTATGCATCGTTGACCCTGCCGCACCCACCACCCGGCCAAATTTTTTCTGTTAATCCCCCTCCTCCCCCATCGTTTAGTCAAGTGAGAACCAGAATGAAAGGGGAGATCCAATTGGTCGCACAGATGCCACAATTGAGAGCCATACCGGGTGGGAAGACCGATGAGCTAACCGTATCGAAAGATCTCGAATCGCTCTACCGCGCCCACCACGACCGCGTCTTCCGGCTCGCCTACCGCGTCACCGGAAACCTCATGGATGCTGAGGATGTCCTGCAGACCGTCTTTCTCCGCTTGTCGCGTCGTGAGACCGTCGACCTCGAGCCCAACCCGGCAAGCTACCTCAGCCGGGCGGCCGTCAACGCCTCGCTCGACCTGCTGCGACAGCGGGGGCGCTCCCCTCTCGTACAAATGGACGATCTCAGTGCGCTGCCCGTCGGGAGCGGAGAGCTCAACCCGGAAGCCACCCAGGCCCGGCAGGAGTTACGCGAGACAATTCGCCGCGCCATCACCCATCTTGGCGAGAAGAGCGCGGCGATGTTTGTTCTCAAGTACTTTGAGGGGTATGGCAACCAGGAGATTGCCGAGCTGATGGGCACCTCCCCGATGGTCGTCGGGGTGGTCCTGCACCGCGCCCGGGCGCGGGTGCGCCGCGAGCTTGGTGACTACATCGGAAACTTGACGGAAACTGCGAATCAGGAGAAGGAGGGAGATCGATGAAGAGAACAGAGCGTGAGATCGATGAGCTGTTGGACGACGTGACCGCGGAGATGCGGGCCGAGCGCCTCTCCGATTCGGTGGTTGGCAGCGCCGCGGCGCGAGTCTGGCAGCGGTTGGCCAGTGAGCAGGCGGCGGTCGAGACCGGAGTCGCTCCGGTCGAGCATCTGCGGAGTTGCGACGACTTTCAGGCCCTCATTCCGGCCTATCTCGACGGTCGTCTCGCTCCGGCGCGGACCCTGCTGATCGAGGACCACTTCGGTGAGTGCGTCCCCTGTCGGCGGGCGCTCAAAGTGGCGCGACACGGCAATGAGACAGCCCGACAACTGGCCTTCCAGAAGGTGAAGATTGAACGCAAGGCTTCCCGACTGGCCGCCCTGAAATGGGGGATCGCGGCAGCCGCGGTACTGGCCGTCGGGCTTCTCAGCTGGCCACTCTGGCAGCGCTTTAACAGCAACTCCGGGATCCTGAATGGGGTGGTCGAGGCGGCGGATGGCGAGGTCTATCGCCTCACCGACCAGCGCACCGTGGCCCTCCGGAGCGGCGAAAAGGTCTTTGCCGGCGAGCGACTGCGCACCGCACGGGGCGCGCGGGCGCTGGTTCGGCTCAACGATGGTTCGACGGTCGAGCTTGGCGAGCGGGGTGAGTTTGGTTTCGCCAGCCAGGCCAGCCTTGGTGGTGGGACGATCCTCAAACTCGATCGCGGGGCCATCATCGTCGAGGCCGGAGCGGGCGCGCGGAACCGGTTGGTCGTCGCCACCGATGAGTCGCGCCTCAATGCCGATGGAACAATCTTCGCTGTCAATCGTGGCACCAAGGGCGACCGGCTCTCGGTCGTTGACGGTCAGCTCAGCCTCGATCAGGGCGGTCGTGCCCAGACCATCAAACCGGGTGAGCAGCTGACCACCCACGCCAGCATCGAGCGCGTGCCGATCAGTCAGGAGATCTCCTGGAGCCGCAACTCGGCCAAGTATCAGAAGATGCTCGATCAGGTCGCCACGCTCCGCGAGCAGATCGACCAGCAGGTCTCCCTGCCCGGCAACCGCTTCACGACCCAACTGCTCGACCTCATGCCGGAGCGCACGGCCCTCTACCTCGGTCTTCCGAACATCTCGGCGACCCTTGTCCAGGCCAACCAGATCCTCACTGAGAATATCGAGAAGAGTCCGGAGCTGAAGGCGTGGTGGGAGAAGGAACAGTCGTCACCCGCCAGCCAGTCCAGTCGCCGCGGCGTCGACCAGGCGCTCGCCTTTGCGCGCGATTTTGGCAGCTATCTTGGAGACGAGATCACCTTTGGAGCCGAGATCGACGCGCAGCGCAAGGGGCAGGGCGATCTCCTGCTCATCGCCAACCTGCGTGACGGCGCCGGCCTGCGCAGCTTCATCGAGAAGAAGATCGCCGCTGCTGGCGCTGATGCGACCGGGGTGGTGCTGATCGATGATCCGCGGACCTATGTTGCCCCGCGTGCCAGGGACGGCGCGGCTGACCGGATCTATGTCTGGCTTGGCCCCGAACTGCTCGCCGCCTCGCCCCGCGTCGCCGATCTGCAGCGGCTCGCCGGGCGCATCGATGCGCCGGCAAGCCGCGCCTTCACGGCCAATCCATTCCACGCGAGGATCTCTGACATCTATCGCGAGGGAGCGGGGCTGCTCATCGCGGCTGACCTGGAAAGACTCATTGTTCCCGCCCTTGAAGCAGACCACAACAGCGCCGACGAAACCGCCTTTGCCCGCCAGATCGGCTTCGACAATCTGCGCTACTTCATCGTCGAGGTGAAGGAGAAAGATGGTCGACCCTCCAACCGGGCTATCGTCAGCTTCCGCCAGAATGATCACGGGATCACCTCCTGGCTGGCCACACCCGGTCCAATGGGGGCGCTCGAGTTCATCTCACCCAAGGCCGCGCTCGTTTCAGCCTTTGTCGTCAAGGAGCCGACCGCGATCGTCGACGATCTCTTCGCGACGATCAGATCGACCAATCCCAAATCCTGGGACGCGCTGGTCGCCTTCCAGTCTGCGGAGGGCATCGATCTGCGGGCGGATCTTGCCGGGCCGCTTGGCAGCGAATACGCGCTGGCGATCGATGGACCGATTCTTCCGATTCCATCGTGGAAGGCCATCTTCGAGGTCGATGAGCCGGAACGGCTCCAGCGCACCATCGAGCTGATCGTCGCCAAACTCGATCAGCAGATCAAAGCCGAAGGCAAGCTCGGTCTCGATCTCTCGAAGGAGGTCGATGGGGAGAAGACCTTCTACAAGATCAAGTCGCTCGATTTCGGACTCGAGGCCGATTACCTCTTCGCCCACGGTTACCTGATTGCCGGACCGAGCCGCACTCTCGTCGAGAACGCGCTCAAGTATCGCGAGGGGGGCAACTCGATCCTCCAGTCGACCAAGTTCAAGGCGACCCTGCCGGCCGACAAGCAGCCCAACTTCTCGGCGATCGTCTACCAGGATCTCGGCACGCTCACCAAGACGATTGGCAAGCTGGCCGGGGATAAGGGCACGGCCATCAACGCCCTCCTCAATGGCAAGGCCGGCCTCGTCTATGTCTACGCTTTTGAAGATCGCCTGATCTTCTCCGTCAACTCCGAGGATGGTCCCCTCGGCATCAGTCCTTCCGACTTCCTCGCTCTTCCGGGAGCGACTGGTCTCGGGTCTATCTTCAACCTCAAGAAGTGACCCCATCATCACGGATCGGCCAGCCGGGGAGGAGACGCTCTCTCCCCGGCTTTTGCTCGTCCACCATCAACTCGGCGCTCTTTGACATCACTGGAAAAATATCCCGAATTTTTTTGTTGTATTAATGCTACATAGCATTTATTATACATCGCATGAGCCGACAAAAAGAGGATCCAGTATTCAATCGGGTTGAGGAGTTGCGGTTGGCGAAGGGCTTGACGCGCCAGCAGCTGGCAGATGCCGTGGGTGTTCACTACCAGACGATTGGATATCTGGAGCGAGGTGAGTACAGTCCAAGCCTGGTGCTGGCATTGCGGATTGCCGGGATCCTCGAACTGGAGGTTGGGGATATTTTTTCGATCGAGCCCTTCGAGGTTCGTGATCAGAAAGTGAGGAGAGATGGCTAATCGAAGGTGGAATAATTATAACTGGTTCACCGGAGCCAGGAGGTCTGAAGTGATCAGAAGTCTGGAAGATCGCCAGCCGACCCGACTGCGTGAACAGGGGTTTCGAAGGCAGATCGTCAGCCTCTACGTGCTTCTCCTGGCGATGATGCCGGGAACTTTCCTCATCCATCATTTTGGGCTGCTGGATCGGTTCGGTCAGGACAGTCTCCTGGTTGCCATGACTGTTCAGCTGGTGCCAATGATGCTCCTCGTCTGGCTCTATACAGTATTGCGTCGGTCGGTGCGGTTCATCTCGGAGGCGAAGGAAGAGTGGCTGGATGAGCGGATGGTTGAGTTGCGTGATGGGGCGCATTACTCCGCCTATAAGATTCTTAGCGCCGCTGGTTGTCTCTTCGGGTTCTCATTCATTTTTTTCAAAAATTCCCGGACCGAGACATCATTTCTCGTGATGACACTGTTCGGAGTGACGTTCCCGTTACTGGCCGCGGCCCTGCCGGCGCTGGTGCTGGCGTGGCGTTTGCCAAGTGAGCGGGATGAACTTTAAAGATCTGAATTGATCAGGAATAGAAAGAAGGGCAGCGGATATGCAAGAGACGGAAAAAAAGACGGGGAAGAAGTTCTTTTGGGTGGAGGGAGTGACGCGCGACGAGGTGGTGAAGAGTCTGGCGGACCAGCAGCCAACACGGTTGAGAGATCAGAAAGTGCGACGTGGGCTGGTGCTGGTTCACTCGGTGTTGGCGACGCTGATCGCGATCAGCCACCTCTTTGGGGGGACAAAGCTGCGCACCTATCTGGAGGCGTTCATTCTGGCAGGGCTTCTCTATCTTTACTTCATCCTGCGGAGATCGGTGCGCCACATTGCGGATGCCCCCGATGAGTTGCTGGATGAGCGGCTGATTGGGCTGCGGAACGCGGCTTATCTCTCCGCTTATCGATATATGTTTGGGGTGACGATTCTTCTCTTTTCGCTGGGGCACTGGCTGCTGCGGAATGAGTCAGGGATCTCCGCAACGAGGCCATCGGAGTTGTGGCAGGGGCCGATCTTTTCTTTTCTGATCCTGGCGATGAGCCTGCCGTCGATGGTTCTGGCCTGGACACTGCCGTCGGAAAAGTCTGAGTAGTTGTCGGGGGAAGAGGCGGCGAGTTCCCGCAGATTTTGCTGAAACATCGATCCGGCGCAGATCGTATCGAGAGACGACCATATTTAATGACGGGATCGAGGGAGGGAGATCTGATGATGATGAGCAGGAGGAGGACAGAGAAGGGGCTGTTGCTCTGGGTAGTCGGCGGGCTGGTGCTTATTGGAGGTTTGACGGCCTGCCGGCGGAGCGACTCGGCCGCGGCGTCTCCATCGGCCAAGGCGTCTGGTTCGCCAGGCACAGAAGTTGCCGATAGCCGCGGGGTGGTGATCCTGAATGGCGAGAACGACGCGACGGTGAAGATCGAGGCACCGGACAAGGACGGGTACGATCTGCCCATCCGCGAGGAGATCCGCCGCAAGTATGTGCTGACTCCGCCGTCGACCTTCCGGGTCTTTGGGATCAATGGTCCGGTGCGGGTGGAGAGCACTGATGGTGAAACGGCGGAGATATTGGTGATCCGTTCGGCTAACCGGCGTGAGGATCTCGACTACAACCGGATCGTCATCGACTATGAGGAGGCAATGCTGCGCGTCTACCGTGAGGGGGATGAGAAGAGCCTCTTCTCGGCCTTCAAGAAGATGCCGGAGGGGCGG
>Ga0209972_10003447_pt1 | contig 12426 bp, 13 predicted proteins | sample NOAtaG_7_FD_187302 | JGI IMG/M metagenome (GOLD analysis project Ga0209972, IMG submission 187302) | Freshwater lake microbial communities from Lake Erie, under a cyanobacterial bloom - NOAA_Erie_Diel1S_2200h metaG (SPAdes) (version 2) | ecosystem: Environmental > Aquatic > Freshwater > Lake ...
GCAAGGATTCCTATTGGAATAGGCATTATGCAGTTATCTTTCCAACTACTCGGTAGGTGTTAGCTGCAACCTTTTGAACAGTTGCGGCATTGTAGGTCTGGTCAATCTTAAAGGTGACGGCTGTTCCTGCTGTTCCTGCACCTGCCCAGTCGGTCACGCCTGTTCCTGCGGCAATGGTTACAGTTCCGCCAGCGTTACGCCAGATGTCGATTCGATCGTAAATATCTAAAACATCGGGGATCGTAATAGTTACTGTTCCGGAGGATACATAGATAACCCCATTAGCTAGGGAGGAAGTAGCGGTCATAGAAGTAGTTACCGAAGTTCCCTCGGTTACTACATCCTTAGCGAAGATAGTTCCGGCGCTAGAAGGCCAGACCTGCTCCCAGGTAGTTGTATAGACCTCGATTTTATTAGAGTCGGTAAGGTAAGAGATCATTCCCTCGGTCGCTGTGCCGATTTGAGATCCTCGAGCGGCTGTACCGGAAAAGACCATGACCGCCTGATCCATAAGAAAATCTTGGACATTTGCGGCGGTGAGCACCTCACCGGCGGTAAAAACTTTGCGGCCTGACATATTTCTCCTAGAAGGCTAGCGCGTTGCCAGCATCTAGCTTACCAAACTGCTGGTCATCTAGAACAAACAACGCAAAGTCTAGGGTAGAGAACCCAAGACTCATAATGTGATTATTTAGGTCGATGCTGTTATCTATTCGGATAATCTCGGCGAACTTCTCGATCGCGGGGCTTATGCCGTTAGGGGTAAATTTGATAGAAACTACATCCCCGATTTCCAGCCCTAACAGATCTTGCTGATCTCCTAAGGAAAGCTCATCGACAATAATCTCTACCGACTCAAACCGATACTCAGGCTGAGCGTATTTATTAGCGTAGAAGGTAGCTAGTTCGGCTACATCTGTATCGGAGGCTATTAGGAGATCTTCCCTAGTTAGGTTGAAGATTCCGTAAGTATCTATAGAGTCGAGATCTAGGGCTATAGCCTCATTATTAGTTATAGCCGAAGAGATAACTACCTCATTAGCTAGAAGCTCCGAACCATATTGAACCTTTAGAGACTGGTAGGGGATTCCTGTTCCATCGTCAGCCAGCGTAATTCCTGCAGAGGTAGGTGCGGCGATTCGGTCGCGGAAGATAACATTACCGGCCTTACCGATAAAGAAAGCGCCTGGCTCGGACTGCTCTACTAATCTAAGATAACTAAGAGCATTTATGTTATCCGGAATAACATCCGCACCGAGAGTCATTAGACCGGTGTCTATATCTCTAAGGCTAGCCGGCCAATTTATTTCAGGCAGGTCAAGGATTGTATTTATTCTTTCCCCTGATTTCTGCTCCGCATTAGTTCGAGTTGCTAGGGTTTGGGTAGCAAAGCTCGAGGTAGCATCCGAACAAGCGGCGGCAGCTATAGAGTCTCCATTAGGCTCATAGGAAAGATTCCAGTCATCTACTAGGCCAACAAATTGGACTATTCCTCCGGAGCTTATTCTTACCTGTCTCTTGGGAACAATCTGGCCCGCATAGGGAGATAGCGAGTATTCAGGGTCGAAGGTTCGATCATTATTATTGAAAACTATATTTGCTAATCCAGAATCGAACTGGTCTAACTGCCTATTCTTACCGCGCTGTATCGCCACCGATTGAACTAGATTAGTTACATCGAAGAATAGAACACCGGCTAAGAGGTATTCGGTATTATCTAGTTTTCCCTTTATCGGATCGTCGAGGATAAAATAAGGCCCAAGACCGGATGAAAGGATATCGAATCCGATCTCTACCTTTTGTACTGGCTGACTCAATTTGTCGGACTTACTAGGACTTGGCCTCCGGCGGAGACATACTTAGTAATCGTATTACCGAGGCTCTTACCTACCATCGCTAGAGATTGGGTCGAGTCGGTCTTTACATTGATATTTATAACTGTTCCTACCGCTCCCGCTCCGGCGGCTCTAAGTCCAGCGGCCTGGCTTCTAAATAAGTTTCTGCTCTCTATCGCACTCATAGCGGCGGCGGTATTACCTGCGATAGCGGCTCTATTAGCAAACTCATTAGCGGCAGTAATTCTCTCGGTTAGATACTCTAAGACCTTGCCGATATCCGAAGCTGAGTCGATAAGGATTCCGGTCGCATCGGTAATAGCCGAAGCCGCCATATTTACTCCGGTAAGTCCTCCGGTAGTCGCTCCGCCGGTCGCACCTGGGCCAGTAGGAGAGGTAATCTTTTCGATTCGAGCATCGGCCTCAGATTCGACTTTTCCGAGTTTCTTCATAAACTCATCGACTACTTTTCCGAGGCCTCCGAGATCTCCCTTCATAGATTCGATGTTGTCGGTAAAGGCTGTTCTAATTTCTTTTACTGCCTCGATTAGAGCCTTGTTAGCTTCGATTACCTCATCATTGAAGGTTTGCTGTAGATCTTTTAGGGCTATCTGTAGATCATCTTGAGTCTTTGCATAAAGATCCTTTAGGGCTGTAGTAGCTAGGCCGGCATCTTCATAAATCTGCTTAGCTAAAGCATCCATACCAGATTCAGATTCGGACTCGATAGCTTCGAATAATCCTCTAAGCTCTCTTTGGGTTTCCGGAGTGGCCGCTAAAATCGCTCCTGCGAGTTCATTACCGGTTTCTGTACCCGCGGCTACTATTTGCTCTATAAAGGTCTGTGAGAAGCCCCGGGAGGCTAAAGCGGCACTATTAGAGAGTAGTTGCCTAGAAGCAATTAGCTTAGCCCTAAGCTCTTCGATTAGGACATTTACCGGATTCTCTTTAGTTAGCCCTGCCTCGACTACTTTATTCAGCCTCTCGAACTCGCTCTTAGCGGTTTCGTAGGCCTTAGTAGCGGACTCTAGCTGTCTCTTTGTACTCTTAGGGTCGGCTAGGGTTTCCTTTAGATTTTCATCCGCATCCCTTAGCCGCTCGGTAGCGGTTACTAGATCCTCGGTAGCCTTATCGTAAGCCTCTTTACGCTTAGCCTCTTCGGTCTTGAAGGCATCAAAGAGCGTAGCTACATTTGTAGCAACTGCGGCCTGGTAAGCGTTTCTAAGTCGATCCTGAGACTGCCTTACTATATCGGCTAACTTATTAGCAAAATCTTGCTCGGTCTTTACTATCGAATCTGCATATTTCTTCTGTGCCTTAGCTACTGTCTCGCTATAGGCATCTTGCGCTTTAGCTAAATCTTTCTGCGCTTCCTTTATAAACTTGCGGACTTTCTCCGCAGCGCTCTCGCCTTTCTCTGTTGTAGTAGTTGTAGTAGTAACTACAGGAACAATAGAAGCGGCTATGTTTCTAAATCTATTTAGCTCACCGGCGGTATCTCTAAGCTGATTCCTTAGCCCATTTAGTTGCAAATTATTTAGGCGATTTATTTCTCCCGCGGTAGCATCCGCACTACCTCCGGCGGCCTTTAGTCGGGCATTTAGTTGGTCGAGCTTAGCCCTAAATTTATCCTGCGGAATAAGCCCATCGGCATAGGCCTCTCGGAGTAATCTAATCTCCTCTTCGATAGCTCCGGTAGCCGCCGCATTTTTATTAGCTTCGGCTGTAGATTTAGCGGCATAATCAGCTACTAGAGCCATACCTCCGGCTAAAGCGATTAGAGCAGTAGCGGCGATTACATATGGGTTTGCGCGGACTGCGGTATTGAAGATTAGTTGTGCGGTAGTCGCAAGCTCGAGAGCAGTCTTTAGGATCTTTAGCGCGGTAACAAAGGCAGTAACCTTTACAGCGACATCTATTAGGGTATCGAGATTCTTTACTATAAACTCAAAGAAATCACCGATAGCGTTAGCGGTATCTTCTATTACTTTCTTACCCTGCGGGCTTGCTAGAAATTCTCCGAAATCTTCGAATACCGGCATAAGTCGATTGCCGACTTGATTTACTAGTTCTGTAACCGCAGGTAATAGGGCTGTTCCAATTTCGGCCTGTAGATCTATAAACCTGGCTCTTAGGATTCTTTGAGAGTTAGCTAGCCCATCGGAGGTATTAGCAAAGTCACCCTGAGTCTTAGCGGTCGATTCGAGAAGTAATCCGTATCGAGCCTGGACTTTCTGCTGTTCGGTCATAGTCTCGCCAACAGCTATTAGGCCCGATCGAAGAGCATAAGCCTTTACCTCGGACTCGAGAAGATTTATACCAAAGCGCTTTAGAGGCTCGGCCTCTCCCGCTAGACCTGACTGGAATACCTGTAGGGCTTCCGATACTTCGATGTTGAATACCGAAGCAAAGTCCGCGGCTCTAGTTGTAATGTCGCGGATAAAGCCGGATACATCGCCACCTTCTCCTACTACTCTCTCCGCAAAGGCAGAGAATCTAACCGCGGCCTGATTGAACTCCGATTGAGCTAGACCTAAAGATTCAGCCGCATTTTCGCCAATCGCCAAAACCGCGGTCGCAGATCTTCCAAAAGAAACATTTACCGCGTTAGTAGATTCGGCTAGATCCGAGGCTTGCTTTATAGCATCGACTCCGAACTTACCTATAGCGGCGGTAGCGATACCAACCCCGATAGTTACGGCGCGGAAGGCCTTATCTATTCCCTCGCCTAATTTGCTAAAACCATTTTGAGCTTGCTTTAGTCCGGCATCGTCAAAGACTGACCGGAGAACAACTCTTACTTGCGCCATTTATCTATCTCCGTATGCCTTATCAAAATACTTTTGCACAACTTCATCTATTTCTCTAGCGACTACATCTATCTTGCGCTCTAGAGCTTCCCATCCAAACCTAGAGGGAGATCCGTAGCGCTGGACTAGCTTTCGGATAAGGTTCGCTCCCTGCCCATTTACCCTATGCCTTCTAACGCCTAATTCTCCGTTGCGCTTTCTATAGGCATAAGCCCTAGAGGTAGTGCCGTAGTTACCGCTTCCGCCTCGACCTGCCATATCGGCCATCGCTACTGCGGGAGACATAATAATTACCTTAGCTATCGGAGTAGTAAGGCTTTTACCGGAAGGCTTTATAGCGCTCGAGATCTGTAGAGCCTTTGGGCCTTTGCCTATAGCCTTAGATTCGCCAATAGAGTTCTGCCCTGTTCCCTGCCAGTTTAGCCGGCCTTCATTTATCGAGTAGAGGAGAGATCCATCCCTGCGGCTCTTACGCTGTATAACAAAGCCCATGCCCGATAGGGGAGGCTGATTGGGGATATTCTGCTTTATCTCATCCGCAACCGGCTTAGCGATTTTCTTTATTTCTTTCCGGTATTCTCGAACTAGGCTAGGCTCCATATCCTTTAGCTTTTTTAGCATCGCTTTCATATCGCTCGAGTCGATATCTAGAACACGATAAGTCACAGGCCACCTCTAGAACATTCTACCTAATAGAAAACCGATCCCGAAGGATCGGCTTCTATTGCTTACTAATTTCTTGCGCTCGCCAGATTAGGTATCTACCCATTGTCCATAGCATCCGCTCATCTAGCTCGAGTAAGTCTTTAGGACTTATTTTGTATTCATAAGCTAGAGAAACTAAATACCAGTGGGCAGAGCTTGCGCCTAATCCTTCGATGCTTTTGGGTCGCTAGCTCCGATAGAGGCTACTGTTTCTGTCCACTTATCGAAGTCTAGAGAAATCTGCTTCTCTCTAGTTAGCGCCGACCAAGCAAGCCAGAGCAGGTGAGTAACTTTCATCTCCTGCCCTAGCTTGGCTATGCTTAGGTCAAATTTCGATTCGAATCGAACCATATCGGCCATTATTACTTTGACCTCTTTAGTCGATCCATCGTTGTATTCAACATCGAGTTGCATACGCATTTTTGGTCTCCTTTCTTATTTAGTTATTAGGACTCGTTGCGAGCGATAGCACCCGTGATAGTCCAGGTGAGATTCTGGACTGCCAAGTCACCCACCGCACCACTAACTGGGGTTAGGTTGTCGATCAGAGCAGTGAATTCATACTCAGGGGTCGAGGTTCCAGTTGGGGTTCCAGCAGGATTGATTGTTACAGTCGCGATTGTGTTGAACAGCGACCATAGAACATCGTCAAGAGCGGTGTTCGCATAGTCATTGTGGAAGCTCAAAGTAACCGAACCGGACTTGAGGCCACCCTTGTATGTTCTGAATCCAGAGTCTCCGAAGGAAGTGGTCTCAATTGCATCTGCGGTTACAGATAGCTCCACGCTATTTACCGACTGAGAGATTGCAGTTCCATTTAGAGCAACTACAACATCTGTCAGAATTTGCTTTGCCATTTATTTCTCCTATGTGTTAGCTAGCTAAAACACGAACATTGAACTCGGCTGCCAGATAAGTAACATCTGAAATTACAACCGCGCCATAATTCGTCATTTCGGTTACTATCGTGTCGAAGGCCTTGCCCGATAGCTTCCTATCAGATTCTACAGCAAGAGATATCGAGTAGTCTCCGGTGCTTGAGCAATAAGAATCTAAAGCGCGTTGTGCTGTTCTTTCATCTACCCTGCCGACAATAACTTGAACAGCGAAGTTATATTCGGTCATACCGCGTTGGAAGTCTTGGTGATAGGCAACTCGACTTAGCTGGACTACCGCAAGAGGAGGACTCGGATTATCCGGAATAGTAGCTCCGACTCGAAGCCCTGGAATAGTAGCTAAGTTGGCGGCAAGCCCATCTCGGAGATCGGTAATACTAGCCACTAGGCCATCCTAATTTTGCGATAAGGCTCGATTAGGTGTTGAACATCCGGATCTAATCTAAAGCCAACTCGCATCGAGCCAAGCTCTCCGGAGATAATTCCTAGAGGAGAATCGAGTCTCTTGAAGATCCTAGATCCGAGAATAATTGTCGCTTGGGTAATAGCGATAGGAACACTAGACCATCCCCAGACTCCGGTTAGTCGAGCGGTAGCCTCACCTTCTCTAACTGGGAAGAGATAGTTATCGACCGCTCTAATCTGGGTATAAGAGGTTACTAGACCTCCGGCTAGGTTATTTAGAGGTTCTGCTTGCCAGTCGGTAGCCGCCCACTCGGTATCAAAAGACTCGCCATCCTCGGAGGTTTCGACCTTAGAAAGACTAATAAAGTCATCGGTAGGAAGAACATAGTTATCTAGTGGGCTATAGATCCTTACCGCTGTTCCCGCGTTATAAAAAACTCTTTCGGTATAGCTGTCGATTTGCCTAGAGGCCGATTCGATAGCCATCTCTAAAAGGCTGTCCTCGAAGCCATCTGCGATTCCTATCGCCGCTTTTATCTGCTGTAATGTGGCATAGCCATTAGTAATCGCCATTATTCCTCCGGATTTATTCTACCTGCATCGAACTTATTAGCTGATAAATACTAGGTGGATACTTATAGCCGGCCTGTTGCCAGAGAAGGTCATTTACAGCGGGGTAAGTAGTCGATAATCTTCGATCTACTTTTTCGGTTATTTTGGGGATAATAGTTAGGTCATCCCTGCCTAGCCTTTCGGCTATCGCCATAATTAGCTCATACTTTGTTACCCAACCCAGGGGTATAAGGTGCTGAGTTCCCGCTATAAAGTAATTCTGCTCTAGGAGGCCTCTAACTACTTCGGCAAAGGCATCGGTTGTAACTCCATTCCAATAGTGATTTATAAAGCCGTAAATAGTCGCGCCTCTAGGCTGATTTTTTACCCACTCAAAGAGGCTTTTCTTTCCGGTTAGCTCCGATCCAATAATCGAGGTTCGAAGATTCATCCAATCGGTAGCCTTTACTTCTCCCTTGATTTTAGAAACCCCATAGGAATCGGAAGCATCTTTCTTACTATGCTCCGAATACCAGCCATCTTTACCGCTAAAAGCGCAGTCGGTAGCTATTTGAATTTTATAAGTTTGCGGATAGTTTTTTATAAAATGCGGAAAATCGCTATTTATCTTTTCCTGTAAATCCGGATCTGTATTCTTCTGCGGAATAATCCCAATGCAATTTATAATTACATCCTCGGACTTTAGGCCGAATCTATCTAGAGAATCAAAGGCCTCATATTCTTCTCGAGTAGGCGCTATTAGATCAAAGTCGGAGAGCTTATCTACTAAGCGGTGGCCAAGCATCCCCGAAGCTCCGAGGATTAGGACTTTCATCTAAGAGCCTTCGCTAGTTGCCTAATTTGCTCAATGCCCTCTGTTCTATCCTGAGCAGAGATTGAAGCTCCGGATAGAGTTACTCGATCGTAACCGCGATCATAGACAATTCTTATCTCAGAAGTCCTGTATGGCTTTACTAGACCAGTTTTCCTCATAAGTAGGGCTAAACCCCAATCCGCGAATCTTATGCCTTCTGGGAAGCCACCAGAGGCCTCCCAGAGGTCTTTAGTCATTGGGTTAGCTCCTCCGAGTTCAAAGGTGTGATTTAGATCGTCAGCTACCCAATTTGTATAAAGGATATGGTCACTACCTTTAGTCCTAATAGCATCGCAGACTAAATTACATCCGCGCTTTTCGGCCTCGAGAATAGAATTTATTCCTTTCGGTAAAAATTGATCATCGACATTACAGATAGCTACCCACTTAGTAGAGCATAGTTTTATAGCTAAATTCCAATACTGAGCGTAGTTTTCTAGATCCCTTTTTACAACCTTAGTAATCGACCAGTCTCGAACACCCTCAAATACCGCAGGATGGTTTTTACTATCCGTAACTATTACTATCTCATCCGGTTTAGTTTCTAAAGATAAAACCCCATCCCACCATTGCTCTAGGAACTTAGAGTATCCCTCTCCCCAAATAGCCAGGGGTAGCCCAATAGTTACACGAGGGTTTTTAGGAAGGGAAGCCAATAGTGATTCCATACTTTTACATTATCGAATTGCTGAGCGAACCTTCTCGAGGTCTCGGAGTATCTACCTTCGGACTTCGATACCTCATAAGCATTTTCTAGCTGAGTAATAATCGAAGCGATATACGGAGTTTTCCACCAAGCAATCTGCGCCTCATCCCAAGATAGCTGGCCTTGAACCTTGAAGCCATCTTCGGCTACTAGATCTCTTGGCCCAGTCCAATCTGTTCCGATTACTCGAGTCCCACAGGCCTGAGCCTCAATTATTGGAATCTCAAATCCGCCTCCGAGGGATAGCTGTAAAGCTACATCCGCGGCGGAATAGAATCCGGCTAAATCTTTAGGATCTACTCCTAGCCGATAGTCGATCGGATCAGGAAAGATAACCGCCGATAGATCCAGTCCGCAAGCCTCCGCAAGTCTAGGAAGATGGAAGCCCCCATAGATTCCTTTAGGTTCAGTATGGATATAGAGATAAGCATTAGGCACTTTCTTTCTAAAAGCGGCGAAAGCCATTAGAGCCTCTCCAAATGCTTTGCGGTGAATCGACTTATTAGCTTTATTAGCCGAGTTCATTACTACTAGAAAATCATCATCTTTTAGCCCTAGAAATTCTCTAGCATCTTGCTTACCGATTTTCTCGGTCGGTTTGAAGGTAGAGATCGTATCTACTGAGTGAGGGATATAGATTCCCTCGATTCCAACCTCGGTCATTTGCTCGAGTCCAAAGGGAGACATCGCGATGGGAGTTACATTATCTTTCTCGAGCCATCTCTTTACCGCAGGAGGCATAGAGATATGGTCTAGTGGAACCCAACTTAGGATGTTAGGAAACTCCTCGGTAGGCCACATTTCGGGCTTTAGAACCCAGACATCGCAAAGAGTAAGGATGTAATCTTTCCAATCTTGCTTACTCATCTGCAACTTGTGTGCAACTGCTAGGGCATCTTGAGACATCGGCTCATAACCGCGGGCATAATGAGGGATCTCTCCATAGGGAGTTTTATGTGTCGCATTGTTTCCCTCAAGGCCATAATTCGAGACATGGGCTACATTTACCGAGTGCTTAGCTAAGTTATCTACTACCTGCCCTATTTGCATTCCATAGCCGGTTGGCTGATAGGGAGAGTTTGAGAAGGTAGTAATAGTTAGATCTAGATTTTCTACTTTCATATTTTCCTTTCTACCTAGAGAATAGCAAAAACCCTCGGATTTTGTCCGAGGGTTTCGCTTAGATTTCTAAGACTAGGCTGCGCTACCCTTGAAAATCTTGAAGTGCTCCTGGTGGCTAAGGTCACCATCCACGCGAATCATGAACCTGAATACGCTGAGATCATTGGCGAATTTGTAATCATCGCTTCTGTCTACTCTCAGGCCTCCGGCAAGGCGAACCTTGTATGAAGGCAGGTATCCAAAGCCCACGCTTGCGGCAGCTGAACCAACAGCGGCCACCGCTGGATTCTCAAATACTGGGAATCCAAGTAGCGTGTCTGGGGTTGCGGCTGTTAGAGCTGGCTGGAACAGATACTGTCCATCGTTGTCCTTGAGCTTGCGTGCGTTGCGGATAGCAGATGGAGACATCATGAATCCAGTTCCCTGCAATCTGCGAACAGCGCCATCAACGGAATATACGAGGTCAATGAGCTGGTCTGCCGTAAATAGTCCGCCTGCGATCGTGCCGGATACACCAGTTCCAGCGGCAGTGAATAGACCATTTGGCTTTGCGTTTCCGTCACCAGTGGTGAGTGCAGCATTTACTGCATAACCAATTGCGTTACCGGCCTGGCGTGCGAGAACTTCTGCAATATCCACTCCCGCATCATCGATAAGCTCACGAGCCACCGGCACCAAGAAAGCGTATTTGTATGCCTGCAGGGTAATGGATGAGAAAGTGGGTTCGCTCTCGTCAATCTCCGCACCTGCGGCCTCAAGTCCAGCAGTGCTGTAAGCAGTGAGCACAGGAATCTTGAGATCTTCGCCAGACTGCGTGTCGAAGCGGTCGGATACATCCAGCATCGGTCCAACTTCACGAGCCAGATCATATACACGAGCCACAAAGCTCTGTGGAACTAGACCGGAAGATCCCGATGGGGTTAGGGTTCCACGAGTCTCGAAAGCGTGAGAGCGAATCTCACCTTTTGCGAGTGCGCGGACATAGTCATAATCTGACTTGATAACTTCTGCTACCTCGAATCCGCTAGTAGCTGCGGCGGCCTTTGCCTCGCGCTCTTCTGCCTTGCGGATTGTCTCGATAGCGGCTGCTCGCTCGTCAAGATCCTTATTGATGCGGTCGAACTTGTCCTGCTCTTCTGCAGTTAGGTCGCGCTTCTCGGATGCGGCTGTGTCAAGAAGTGCCTTCGCTTCTTCCCACGCCTTTGATCGAGCCTCAGCCTGTGCCTTGATAAAGGACTGTGACATTTGGCTTTTCTCCTATGTTATTTAGAAAACTCAGCCGCGCTAACGCGATACTGAACAGGTGGCGCTAACGCTCAACCATAGTTTTATGTTACACCATGCTTACAAAAGGAAAACCCGGCGAGTAGAAAGGATAAGACCTCGCCGGGTGGATGCTCGCTAAAACCTTGCGCTCAGGGGTTGCGCGTTTCAGTAGGTTTGATAATGCGAGTTTCCTTTATAGCGGCGCTCGCCGTTAGGCCGCTGTTGTTATCGCGCTCAGTTGGCGCGACATCTTTGTTGTCTAGTTTCCAGATAGCCTCTGCCCACTTATCGCTAAGAGAGTAGATAGCGCCAACGGAAGGATTACCCGCTAGATCGAGAATTACTTTTTTGATTTGTTCTTTGCTTGCCATTAGTTCCTCTTTAGTAGTAGGTCAAGTTGCTTACGCTTTAGGTCTAGTAGAGAAGGCTCTTCTGCCTTTTCCTCTTCTACCTGCGCGGTAGGGGAAAGGGTATCTACAACCTTCTTGATAATCTCGGATTCTTCCTCGGTAAGGTTAGCGCCTTCCTCGAGCTTTAGAACTACATCGGCAAGAGTATCGGCATCTACTCCGGTGCGGATAGCGAGTTTATCTAGCGCTCTTACACTTGCTTCGGTTTCCTGATATGCGGGGAAGCTCACGATCGACACCTCAAATAGTCTTACAGACTTTAGGGTTCGCTGAGTCATCTCAGTATTCCAAGCATCGCGCTTTACTGAGAATCCAAAGCTCATTTTTGACAAATCACCGCGGCGCAATAATTCCGCCATATCGCGGCCATCAGTTGTATTAGGGAGATCGGCCTCGACTCTTAGGCCTTTCTCATCTTCCATTAGTCGGAGAGTCTTAGCTCGAGATGAAGCTAGAACCCTTCCGGTATCGTGATTTACTAATAGCTTTACATCATTCCGGCTCTTTAGCGAACTTCTAAAAGCTCCTGGCTCGATAGTCTCGACAAATCCGCCTAGATCTTCGGAAGGCGAATTGAACCTTGCGGCATAGCCAACAAAGGTCATTCCTTCACCTTGTTGCCGAATCTCAAAATCGGCGTCAAAGTTTCTCTGCTGTTGTTTCATTAGCGCTCTTTCCTGCTCTGCTTCTAGTCTAGTAACAACACCTTCGGCATATGCTTGCGCACGCCGAGCAGATCTTTTGGAAATCCCTCCGCCCCAAAGAGCCATAGCTACAACTCCTGGCGATGGGAAGTTATCGGAATTAGGGTTAGCATCGGGAGAATCTAGATCTACTATGTGCCT
>Ga0209972_10003449_pt1 | contig 12422 bp, 11 predicted proteins | sample NOAtaG_7_FD_187302 | JGI IMG/M metagenome (GOLD analysis project Ga0209972, IMG submission 187302) | Freshwater lake microbial communities from Lake Erie, under a cyanobacterial bloom - NOAA_Erie_Diel1S_2200h metaG (SPAdes) (version 2) | ecosystem: Environmental > Aquatic > Freshwater > Lake ...
GGGAGAATAACTAATTCATAAAATCCCTCTTCGGGTAATTGACCGGACCATTGCCGATCGCTAGACTTGTCTAAAAGGGTAATATTACCCGTGGGAGAGTAGAAAGATAGTAAAACTTCGCCTTCCGTCTCTAAATTTAAGTCTAACCGATCACTGGAACGCAATTTTATTGCATAGGCTTTTCCTTGTCCCTGGCTGAGAATTGCCTCGATCACTTCCTCTCCCCCCGCGTCTAAACTTTCGATCGCTTGGTAGGATAGGCCAGACTGTAAAGATTGTAACTGATTCCAGGCCAAACCACTCCATAGTTGACCTAAGCCGCTATCAAAATTTGGTCTTTCTGTCAATTCGGGAAATAGCTGAAAAAAAGCATTATCAGTGAGTAAATTAAGGACTCTACTGCTTAATCGTAACTGATTCACTTGTTCTCGCCATTTTTCTCGCTGTTGCTCGTCGTAGCTACCTAATGCTTCTCTAGTGCCAGAATCGAGACGGTCTAAGCGATCGAGGATTTCTGCTGCTAAAATATCTCTTTGTTCCTGTTTCTGTTTTTCCTCTTTGATATCCCCATAGCGGAGGTTAAACAATTCATTGACGAGATTTTTAAAAAACTGACCATCAATTCCCAACTCTAGACGGCGCTTTCTCATCTCGGCTTTCCGTTGCCATGCCGGATCTGTGGCAGAATTAAAATTATTTTCCTCCGTGGCAAAAACGGGTTTAACGGTTTGGGGTTGATTGCTGTGTTTAACCCACTGTTTACCGATTAACCAGCCTATTGCCGCCGATAGTAACATCAAGAGGCAAAAAATAGCGATCCTGCCGGAACAGCCGAGAAAAACGGGCGATTTATTCCGAGAATTGGCGGCCATTGTCTCCTTAGACGATTTGGGGTTTTGATCTGTAAAGATGAGATTAACACAAATAATAGGCTAAGACGCATTTTAAGCGCCTATCCTTAGATTAGCTGAATCTCCCCCAATCCCTTTACTATCGCCTCTTGTCTCATCTCAACAAGCAGTTTAAACACAAGGACAGCTTATCTCAATATTAGCCGCCACAATAATATCTCTGCGGGGTCGAGCAGTTAGGTAGCCTAAGATACTGGTTTCAATATAGACGGTTTCGCTCACGGCCATAGGAGAAAATCTATCCAACCTCCATCATGCCCTATTTAATTGTCGTCAACCCAACCTTGCATCTTCATCGGCTCGCGTCCTGTAGGACTGCTCCCAAAAAGGCAAAAGCTCCCCAGGACGCACCCTAGAAAATCTCAAAAAAAAAATCGACCCGCCGCTAGGCGGGAAAAAGAGAAAAAGGGAAAAAAGGGAAAAAAGGGAAAAAAGGGAAAAAAGGGAAAAAAGGGAAAAAGGGTTACAGAGTCCTCCCAGCACCGCACGCAACCCGAAAACCGAGGAGGTAGTTGCCGACGCCGGGGTAGTTCCTGAAGCGGATGGCAGAACGACAGCCATAAGGGCTGAAGAACCAAGAACCGCCGCGCAGACACTTAGGATACTGAGAACGATTATCATTCTTGATAAACCACGCCGATCCATCCGTCGGCGCTCCGATATAGCTATCATGCCAACTGTCTTCGCACCACTCCCAAACATTGCCACTCATGTCATAGAGTCCCCAAGCATTGGGCTTTTTCTGACCCACAGGATGAGTTGGGTTGCTGTTTGCGATTAGGCGTTTTTGATACTTATCCCAATCCATGCCAACTTCCTGCCAGATCCGAGCCGCATCAATATCAATCACTTGTTTGCCGCTATTGTTTCCATACCACCCATAGTCCCCTAATTTACTCGCATCATCACCAAAATAAAAGCGAGTGGTAGTTCCCGCACGACAAGCATATTCCCATTCCGCTTCTGTGGGGAGACGATAGGTTTTCCCGGTTATTTGACTCAATTTCTGACAAAAGGCTTGAGCATCGTTCCAACTAACCTGTTCTACCGGATTTTGGGGATTGTTTTTAAAGTGAGAGGGATTGGTTCCCATTACTGCTTGATATTGTGCCTGAGTCACTGGATATTTCCCGATCGCAAAACTGTTGACTTTAACTTGGTGTGGAGGCTTTTCAGATTCATAGTCAGGAGAACCCATGAGAAATTGACCTGCTGGTAAGCTCACCATCTCCAGTGTGACTCGATTGGGTAGTTTTTCGGTAAATGGAGTAGGTGAAGCAATTAGGGGTATTGGTGAAACAGGCTTTTTGACTGCTGCCGGTGCTGGTGGAGGTGACGGGGGAGAATTCCATCCCACAGGTTGTAAGGCATTTAAAACCTGTTGTGCTGTCCATCTTTGTCTTCTATCTTTTTGCAAACACCCTTCAATAATCTGTTTAAACTCTTTCGGTAAACTAGGAATTTGTAGCTCACAATTCATCACCTTTGCCATTAACTGGTGAATATCATTATTAAACTTATAGGGAAGTTGATTAGTCGTCATTTCGATTAACATAATACCCAATGACCACAGATCCCAAGCTGATGAAATATCACCCCTAAAGGCTTCGGGAGGCATATAAATAATTGTACCGCTATTGTGGACGGTTTGAGTGTGGCTTTTGTTATTTAAGGTTCTAATTAAGCCAAAATCTGCTAACTTGTATTGTTGATTAACCTTGAGGATATTACCCGGTTTTAAATCTCGATGGACTTTATTTTGTCCATGAAGATAATTTAAGCCTTGGGCGACTTGAGCAGTAATATTTTTAATCTCATCCGCTGACAAACCGCCTTTGGCGATGTGATTTTCTAGGCTACCCTGTGCCAATTCCATCACTAAATAAAGCATCTCCGTATTGAGAAAAGTAAATGGGAGCATCCCACTTTTGCAATAAGCAATTGTACTTAGATGTGAAATGCTTATATGGCAAGCCTTTTCGGGAGTTCATAGATTTTTAACGGTTCTCTAAATTGTGTGATTGGAACCAGAATCGTTATACTAAATCCGGTTATTAAAGACTGATTATTTATTCCCCCTTTTGCATGAGTGCCTTTTGCCTGTCTTCATAAGTAGCCTATACTCAACGGATTTAGTATAACTTCTGCTGATCACCATAAGTGAGAGAAAGTCACAAATATGAGATACACCCGATTGATAGTGAACACTCATTATATATTAATAAACATAAATAAATATGAAGTAATTTAAGTTTCAAGAAGAATGAACCCGATCTTTTTTACGATGGGGGTAAAAGTGATTTTCAATTTCTCAGGTTGAAAGATGAATCCAGATTAAGCTATCTCAACGATAAGAGGACAAGCCAATGTTTGAAGATTTTACCTATATTACCGATGAGGCTTTTTTAGAGAATTATTGGTGGGAAGAAAAAGTTATCTGTCCCCACTGTCAGGGCAAAGGAAGAATCTATCTAGAGACGGAGAATGAATCCGTCCCCTGTAAATTCTGTGAGGGTAAAGGCATTATTAAACGAAAACAAGAGGAAGCTAACTATTCCTAAAAATCTGTATAATTAGATACCATACATTAAAAATATTCTTGAGTTAAAACCTCTGGCTGACATTGTTTAATTTCGCTGTTAATTCCCAGGGCAGATTCCGATTGGAGGTCTTCGATATAACCGGATTGATGGGATAAAGCTTCCGAAAAACTCTCAAAAGGACCGAAATAATAGAGACATTTCGGCTGAGTGGTGGTGATCTCTATCCACCAAGGTTGAGGTGGTAAACTAGGCTTAATCGGGGCAGTTTCTGGGTCAAGAGGCCTTATACTGAGAATCTTGGCCCCTTGGCGCAGGAGGCGCTGTGTTTCTTGACTCATGCGGCTTTTAGGTACTCGCAGGACTGTCCGGGAGAAGCGTTGAGGCAAAGAGCCAGAAGAACCGGAAAAAACAACTTCATAGAGAAATATTTGATTCTCTCCCTGATTATTAGCCTCTAGCATACAGAAAAGATTCTCTTTTAAGGGTAAGGGTTAAAAAACAGACGCTACTTTGAGCAGATGACTCAAGCAAAATCATCTCCTAACAGAGTAGCGCATCTTGATACGATAGTATAGAGCGGCAAAAAGTTAGGTTTTGACCTACTCTCCCCTCACAGCATAGCTTGACGAGAGATTCTTCAACAAGAAGAACCCGATAGAGTTCTTTATGATGCTGTAGCCGAATCTAGGTCTTTTATCTTAATGGTGAGGTACAAAGTTTTTGTTTTTTGGAGTCGGTGGTCGATGCCAAATCCTCTTATACTTCATATTTATGAGAAACCATGTCAATAGGGTTTGCGGCAAAAAGTTTTTCCTAGGGGTAGGGTGTGGGGGTGGGGTATAGGGTGTAGGGTTTTCCCCATTTTTAGGTGGTCAATTACCTAATTTTCAGGGAAAAAGTCCCTAAATTTTCCCACCGAACAATCCAATGGCTGGCACTTTTTGATTTCAAAAAGACCAAAAGATATTAGCCAACAAGGTTTTTATATTTATGCAGCAATCTCTCAATAATATTGACAACAAATAGAGTTTTTTAACAAATATGCAGCCACCAAAATTAAGCTTAGGAACCAGATTATTTTTATCCCATCTCCTCGTTATGGTGGTGGGATTGAGTAGCTTTATTATCATTGCTAAATTATCTTCTCCGCGAATGTTTGTTTTGCGTTTGGAACAGTTAGAAAGGCAGGGATTTTTTACCGTGCGATCAGCGAGAACTTTCTTGGTTAGGGGTTTTGAGACAGCTTGGGATAGTAGTGCCATTTGGTCATTCATTGCGGGAGGAAGTACGGCTGGTTATCTGAGTTTTTTGGTTTCTCAACGCATTATGAAACCGGTAAAACAAATGAAACAAATCACTAAAAATTTTGCTGAAGGGGATTTATCGGCGCGAGTTCCAGAAAGCGAAATCCCAGAATTAAATCAATTAGCCATCAGTTTTAATCAGATGGCGATTAGTTTAGCCGATGTGGAAAAACGGCGCCAGGAATTAATCGGTGATCTTACCCACGAATTACGCACCCCTTTAACTGTGGTACGGGGATATTTAGAAGAATTAGCCGATGGTGCGATCGAACCTAATCCAGAACTTTATCAGAAATTAGTGAAAGAAACCCGCAGGTTAGAACGTTTAACCCACGATCTACAGGAGCTATCGCGAGCGGAATCTGGTTATCTCTCGATTAAACTGCAACCTGTTAATTTATTACCTTTGTTAAATTCTCTCATCGAAAAATTTGCCGATCAATTATTAGAAGATGGGCCGACTTTACAGTTAGATTGTCCCCCCAATTTACCATCTGTCATGGCCGATCCCGATCGCCTCGAACAAATCTTAGTTAATCTGCTCGGTAATGCCATTCGTTACACCGATAATGGTGCAATTACCCTGCAAGTGACAAGGGACAAAAATCGCCTACAAATTGCCGTTATCGATACAGGAATTGGCATCGCAGCAGAGGATTTACCCTTTATTTTCGAGCGCTTTTGGCGGGCCGATCGTTCTCGTTCCCGTTATTCTGGGGGTAGTGGTATTGGTTTAGCGATTACCCGTCGTTTAGTGGAATTACACCAAAGTCAAATCGAGGTGGAAAGTGAATTAGGTAAAGGCAGCACTTTCCGTTTTTCCCTAGCAATATCGGCCAATTTTCAGTGAACAGTGAACAGTAATCAGTAATCAGTAAACTGAAAACTCAGATCTGATAACTGATCACTGATAACTGATCACTGATTAAATGCCGTGACTTTTGCCGATCACCCAATGACGACGGAAGAAGCGAGCGAGCGAGGTTTCTTCTAAGGATAAGTAAATCGGTCTTCCGTGGGGACAGGTGCGGGGATTACGGGTATTTTGCCAATCATCGAGTAAATTCTGCATTTCTTTTAAACTTAAAGCTGTACCGTTGCGGATAGCACTCCGGCAAGCGGTAGCAACCTGAGCGGTTTGTAAATCCCCCCCTAAACTTAATTCTAGTAAAGCATCAGCCCGATCCTCGCGTTCTTTGAGTAGAACAGGAATACTACGAATTGCCCAAGAGCGATCGCCAAAACTAGCAATTTCTAATCCTAAACGTTGTAATTGTTCGATTTGTCGAGTAGTTAACTGATTTAAGATGATCGGAGTATCTAACGGCACGATTTCCCAGTTATCCTCTAAACGTTCGTACAAAACCCGCTCATGGGCAATATGTTGTTCGACTAACCATAATCCGTGAGGATGTTCGGCAACTATGTAAGTTTGGTGAATTTGGGCTACTGCCTTTAATTCCAGCCGATTTTTCGGGGATTTCTCCCCTATTGTATAGGTGCTTTTTTCTTCGGCAGCCTTGAGAATTTGACTGACGCGCTGATTTTGCGCTTTTTCGGGTATATGTTCGGGATTTAGTCCTAACGCCTTGTCTATGGCTGAAATTATCTGTTCTTGCCAAAAAATGAGGTTATGCAGGTATATTTCCGCTTTGGCTGGGTGACGATTCCAATCGATCGAACGAGGGTTAAGATGTAGATGGAGAAAACAAACGGGATAGCGATCTTTAGGGACTGTGCGAGCGAAAGCTTTAAATATTGCCTGTTCTAACTCCGATGAGCGCACCATTCGCCCATTAACAGCAATTTTAACCCAATCCGGTTGATGGCGAGAAATGCGATCGGGCAACCCAATGACTAATTCAATTTGAGCCAATTCTGCGTCAGGAGTCGTTAAGTCAAGTTTTAGGGCTGCTAAATCGTTAAAATGCAGAGATTTAACTAATTGCGGTAATATTTGACTGGCATCCTTACCCGGACTGATGCGTAACCAATCTTGATGATCTTGGAAAACCTGCCAAGTAATTTGGGGATGACAGAGGGCAAAATTATGAATTAAAGTCTGTATATCCTTTAATTGTTTGTTAATTGACGGTAAAGCTTGACGACGCACGGGAAAGTTACCAAAGAGATTCTCTACCGTGACGATAGTGCCGATAGCTATAGGAATCGTTTCTAAATTATCCGGCTCGCCCTGGTGATTGTAAAGACAATAACAACCTAAATCATCGTCATGGCGACTGGCAACCCGCAGACGCGCCACCTGTGCGATACTGTGCAAAGCTTCACCACGGAATCCGAGACTGGTAATCTGCCAAAGATCGTCCCGTTGGCGGATTTTGCTGGTACTGTGGGCATAGCTACACAGTTGCAAATCTTCTCTAGACATTCCCCTACCGTTATCCGATACTTGTATTCGCCAGTTTTGCGGAGATATATCGATGGTAATTCTATCTGCCCCCGCATCAATGGCATTTTCGACTAATTCTCGCACCACAGCGCCTAAAGAGTCGATTACCTCTCCTGCGGCAATTAAATCGATTACGTCTTGGGGTAAAACTTGTATGGGCAAGGTCATCAATTAATGGTTTTAGCCAAGGGCAAACTCGGTATATTGTCGCACAGGGGGCCCATGGTAAGCTAAAACGATGTCTTGTTTGGGGACTCCCCTAGCTACCAATTTATCAGCGATCGGTGCTGCCGTGCCGTCCTGCTGCACTCAGATTTTATTATTAATAATATCAACCTGAATTATACAGCCATAAATGCGCGTGATGCTGTCCCTGCAACCCAGATGAACCAAGAGATAAAGAGCCGGTTCGGTATCAAAAACTGTTTCAGTTTTGACGGGATCACTAGGCGCTCTCAGTAGGGAATCTGATTTTTGTGAATTACTGTTTGAAAGAGTCCCCGACCGAGAAAATATTGATAGAGTATTGATTAGGAGACTAGGAAAAATTCAACTTTAAGAGGATTGTCACTGATGACAGCAGTTACCGAGAATGATCTGAAAAGGTTAGAAGATTTAATCGTTAGCGGACAGAAAGCGATCGAATCCCGACTAACAGCGATCGAGTCCCGACTGACAAACCTAGAAAATGGACAGAAAGCGATCGAGAACAGTCTAGGAGAAATTAAAGGAATATTAAGGCCTTAGATGCCAAAGTTACGGGACTAGAAAAGCGGGTTGACGATCTCAACGCACGAGTCAACATTACGACCATTGGATTCCTTAGCATTGTCGGCATTTTGGTGACAGGAATGCTGACTATTGCCAGCAAAACAGTCTTTTTCCCCTAGTCCCTAGAATGATACTAAATCCTGTGTAAAAGGTATAGGAGAGTAGGTGAGTGCCAAAGCACTGGAGCGGGGAAAAACAATCGATAACTTGGCAGTTAATCATACTATTAAAAACGGATTTGGTGTAAGACGGCCTAAATAAGTCGATATATGGTTCTGCTCGCTGTCTATGCCGGGGAGAAATCCCTCTGGCATTTCTCCAGTGCGGAATGTAGGCTAAAAATTGGCCCGGTCAGGAAATCTTGATGTTAAATTCCCGAAAAATTGCGCTAGGATCGGCTTCATAGCACAGGAAAGGCGATCGAGTGGGATAACCGATCCTGTGGCTTGAGAAGGTGACTGTATAATTGTTAGAGTGTCAATAGATCAATTCCAGAGGAATCATGAGCAATATCCAAGATAAAATTCAAGAAGAGCTAGAAAACGCCAGAGCCGTCTGTAGTACGGAAGGTGCCACCTCTGGCGAATGCGCCGCCGCTTGGGATGCGGTGGAAGAATTACAAGCAGAAGCAGCTCACCAACGTCAAGACCACCCCCAAAAAACCTACTTCGAAAAGTATTGTGATGATAATCCCGATGCCGCCGAGTGTCGCGTTTATGACGATTAATGGAGTCGGGCAGCGGTTTTTTCTCTCCTCACAGTAGAATCCTCGCTTTAGGGCGGTCTCAACTATAAAGAGATCGCCCCTCGTTTTTTTGTTTGTTGGTCAAGCTGTGGCCGATTTTAGCTGCTGCGTCCGAAGACAGTAAAATGTTGACAGTGTAATTATGTCTGAATAGTTTATGAATCAACTTTGGTTTCGTCCTCTCGTTTGGATAGATTATCGTTTAGCCGTCCTATTTACGGTGATTATTCCGGCAATTTTGTTAATTTGGTCTTTATTTGCAAAAATCGAATCATTACAAAAATTGTTGATTATCTATTGGCGAGTGGCTAGTCTTTTATTAATTACTGTATATTTAATGATCGCTTCCTGGCCGATTGGTTTTGTCACCAGTTTTTTAGCTAAGATTTTAATCCCGATTTCCCTCTGGTTTTGGGTGGATATTAACGATGAAATTAAAGATTTACCCTCCAGTCCAATTAAATTTGTCACCACTGCTTGGCGTTGGGCAGTAACGATTTATTGTCCTTTGGGCGCAATTTCTACCTTACCTTTTCTCTCCTGTGCTATGTCAGGGGAATTGCTAAATTCTCCCTATTGTCAAGTTTGGCAGGAAGCACCTTGGCAGTTTCGCGAGATTTTTCATTCAGAAGCTACCGCTAATGTTTTGGGCTTTTTTGGTTTAGTTGGTCTCTCTTTTTATACTCTCTATTTTGCCCATTTTCTTCTTATTCGCCTTGGCAAACAGGGACGTTCAGCTTTACAATAGGAGGTCTTTAGCTATCGATAATTAGCCATTTTTCTATGAATATTGGTAAACAACTCGAACAATACACCCTCAAAAATCCCCAAGAGGTTTTATTAGTGACTATTGCTGTGGATGGGGAGGAGGAAGAAATCTCTATTTTTAAGGGTTTTTCTAGTTCTCTTACTCGCAGCACCCCCTACGATCCCGATATTCCGATCATTCCTGAAACGGCGACAATTATTAAGATAGATCGTCTTGCTAGTCCTTATCATCCCCTTAATCCTCGCTATATCCAAGAAAATCTTAGCTTAGAGGAAATGCAATTTTTACTGATTAATTGAACGGGTAATTTTGCTTGGATAATATCAGCACCCATCTCGATGGATTTAACAGCTTTTATTTACCTTCCACAAACCTTGTCTAGATAGACAAGAGGTAAATTTTGCGGCGTTTTATGGTAAAATTACCGGGGAACGATAATCTCTGCCAGCATTCAAGCTGTCAAAGTGGATTTCGTCCCCGGTATCGATCGAGAACAATCAAAAAACTGGAGAATAATCTGGAGAATCTATGCAACTTAAACAATCTAACCAAGAACTGTTACAAATTGAGTATTTAGCCACCGGTGCCACGGGAGAAAACATGGTTAAAGATGATGGCAAAGATGTGATTGAAGGATTAACTAAAACCCCCAAAAGTTTACCATCTAAATATTTTTATGATCGGCAAGGTTCCCAACTTTTTGAAGCAATCTGTCAATTACCAGAATACTATCCCACTAGGACAGAAGCGGCTATTATTCAAGAATATGCTCAAGAAATTGTCGCCTATACAGGTCCCTGCGAATTGATCGAATTAGGTAGTGGTAGTTCCACTAAAACTCGTCTGTTATTGGACGCTTACTATCAGCAACAAAAATCCTCTAAATATGTACCTATCGATGTTAGTGAAACTATTCTCCAAGCTAGTGCCATAGAATTACAAAAAGAATATCCTAATTTACTTATTCAGGGGTTAATTGGAACCTATGAACAGGCCCTAGCCTATTATCAAAATGCTTCCGATAATACCAGAATGATTTTTTTCTTGGGAAGTTCGATCGGTAATTTTTCTGCGGCTGAATGTGATAAATTCTTAGAAGAAATTACCACTGTCCTCAAAGCTGGAGATTATTTTTTATTAGGGATTGATCTCCAAAAACCAGCGGCAATTTTAGAAGCAGCTTATAATGATGCTCAAGGGGTGACAGCCGCTTTTAATTTAAATATGCTTTCCCATTTAAATTGGCGTTTTCAAGCTGATTTTAACCTTGATTTATTTAGTCATCAAGCTATCTATAATCAAGACAAATCCCAAATTGAAATGTATTTAATTTCTCAAAAAACTCACCCTGTTCATCTGAAAAAACTCGATTTAACAGTTAATTTTCAAGCGTCGGAAAGTATTTTGACAGAAATCTCGCGTAAATTTAACCTAGAAACTATGCAAAAAGACCTAGAATCAAAGGGATTAAAACCCCTTAGGGTTTTCACCGATCCTGAAAATTTATTCGGGTTAATTCTCTGTCAGTTATCCCTGTAAATAACGAAAACATTATCATCAGTAATAGAGGCATAAAAACATGGAAAAGATTCAAGCACAGGCTCCTATATCTCTAAATAAATGTAGTCGAGAAAATCTACTGGACTATTTTGAAAATGCTTGGCAATTAGAAGATATGCTGTTAAAAAGCATCATCAAAGAAGAAGCTTTTTATTGTAACCCTGACGATTTAAGAAATCCCCTCATTTTTTATTTAGGTCATGCTGCCGCTTTTTATCTTAATAAATTGCAGCTGGTTAACCTATTAAAAAAAAGCCCTAATCCTGACTACGAATTATTGTTTGGAGTGGGAGTAGATCCGGCAACTCCCGCAGAATTAAACTCTGCTATCGCCCATATTCAGTGGCCCGGGGTGGCTAAGGTTTGGGAATATCGGCAACAAGTCTATGAAATTGTGGTCGAAATAATTAAAAATACCCCCCTTAATCTTCCTATTCATCCTCAGCATTCTCTCTGGTCATTAATGATGGGAATTGAGCATCAGCGTGTTCACTTTGAAACATCTTCAATGTTACTCAGACAACTGCCCTTAGAGCATCTGCAACGTCCTCAAGGGTGGCATTATGCCCCTTCTTTTGGTCAAGCTTATCCTAACCAAATGGTGGAGGTCTCTGGGGGAATAGTGGAAATTGGTAAACCCCAAGATTCTCCTATTTATGGTTGGGATAATGAGTATGGTTATCGGCAAGTTCAAGTTAACAATTTTCTGGTGAGTAAATATATGATTACCAACGGAGAATTTAAAGAATTTGTCGATAATGGTGGCTACGAAAATCCCAGCTATTGGGATGAAGAAGCTTGGCAATGGAAAAATCATTACCGAGTCAAATATCCTAAATTTTGGCTGGTAGATGAGCGAGGAAATTATCAATATCGAGCCATGTTTGATGCTCTCGATTTACCTCTTGATTGGCCAGTAGAAGTTAACTATTATGAAGCGATCGCCTACTGTCGTTTTCAAGGTCAAGGAATACGTTTAATGACGGAAGCTGAGTGGAATTTAGCCACCTATGGCAGTCAAAAAAATCGATGTTATACCCTAGAAAACGATAACTTTGAGGACTATAACCTCAATTTAAAATTCTGTTCTCCCACTCCCGTAGGAATGTTAAAAAATGCGGGCAATAACTCAGAAATTGATGATTTACGCGGTAACGTCTGGGAATGGCTAGAAGATGATTTTAATCCCTTAACTGACTTTCAACCCCATTACCTCTATGCTGACAATTCCACTCCTTTCTTTAATAGTCAACATAAAATGATGTTAGGAGGAGCTTGGGTAACTAACGGCACAGAAATCCTACCCTACTATCGCAATTGGTTTCGCCGGAATTTTTATCAACACGCTGGTTTTAGAATCGCACAAAGTCTTTAGGTGGGGTGTGGGGTGTGGGGTGTGGGGTTTTACC
>Ga0209972_10003450_pt1 | contig 12422 bp, 10 predicted proteins | sample NOAtaG_7_FD_187302 | JGI IMG/M metagenome (GOLD analysis project Ga0209972, IMG submission 187302) | Freshwater lake microbial communities from Lake Erie, under a cyanobacterial bloom - NOAA_Erie_Diel1S_2200h metaG (SPAdes) (version 2) | ecosystem: Environmental > Aquatic > Freshwater > Lake ...
AGCTCACTGGGGAATTTTCGACGAGCGCATTGCCCACACCTCCCGCGATTGGCCGTCAGACGCCGGGAGGGTCAGGCAACTGTTCCTAACTGGCCCTGACTGGCCATAAATGGGCGCCGTGGGGGTTCAATCTCCCGCTACCATAATTCAGGCACGTTCATCCGTGTTGTTCTGGTTTGCTCCTCAGGTCAGTCGTGATGTATCACCGGACCCGGCCGTGCCAACAGCTTCCGGCTGACATTATCTCTATGCCGCGCAGTTGAGCAACGCTTCGCGATATATCAGCCGCCGGCACTTATCGTGATTCAACTTTTACAGAACGCTGCGCGACGGACCGGCGTCCCGCTCAACCCAGCTGATAACCGCAAATTGAACAGACCACGACGAGAGATCGTGCTAATGGCGCAACGATCCAGCCCCACCAAACCCCCTTTGCCCCCGCTTGATTTATTGCCCAGACTGGTTAAAGTTGCCGGATGATCCACTATTTTTCAAGTCTGCTGACTGGCTTTATCAGCATCGCGATTGGCGTGAGCAGCGGTCAGGAGCCCGGACCCAAACCCGTGGTCTTCACTACCCCTCCCCAGCGGATCGAGCTGCGGCGGCCTGATGACCCGCAGACGTATCACGGTCAGGCAAGCCTGACGTTACTCGAGGCGGGCAGTGATGACACCATCCGGGCGCAGCTCGTCGTCACCCTCACCAGTGAGGAGCGGCAGCGCCTTGGCCAGCCCGGCCTGGAACTGCCCGAAACGATCGGTCGCCAGGAGCTCCGGCTGCGCTGGCACAAGGGAACCTCGTGCCCGGACATCGATCTCGACCTGCCAACCGTCCGTCTGGCCGTCAGTCAGGCCGTCAATGGCCGCCAGCTGGAGACGCGGCCGACGCGGGTGCGAATCGACGTCTCTCTCCGAACGGTTGAGACGCTACCGCAACTCCTCTGCAGCTGGACCCGGCAGATCAATGCCGGAAGACCGCGCCAGGGGATCATCATGGCCATCAACCGGCTGCTGCTGCCCGCGGAGCCGAATTGAGCGATTCAACATCCGACCCTCCTGGCGGGGCGAGTGGGGTTTGAAATTCTGACGTGGAATTCGTATTCTAAGTTTTTGTTGTCTGCCGGCGTGACACAGCGCCTGTTTTGGCTGTCGCTGGACGATCGGATCATCAGAACCGCTATTAACAACACTATTTTGATTCAACTAATTGATATGGAGGCAAGCTAAGAAATGAAAATGTCAACCACCAGATTGACCGCCAAAACCGTCATCCTGGCGATGGCCCTTCTCGCGATCCCGGGTTTTGCGGCACTGACGATGGCCCAGGAGGATCAGCCGCGCCCGGTCGCCTACACCACGGCGCCCAAGCTGGTCATTGCGAAGATCCGGAGCGGCGAAGCCGACGTCTACGACGTGCGCGGCAAAGTGACCTTCACCGTCACGGCGGCCAACAGTGACGATACGATCGCGGGAACCCTCAACTACTCGATCCCCGATGATGCGCGGCAGAAGATCTCACAGTTGACCGGTCGCCCCATCAACACGATCAAGTCGACGCTGACCCAGCCCGGAGTGATTGCCAACTTCCAGAAGGGGACGGGAGCGCCATTGATCCATCTCGAGATCAGCCCGTTCGACAGCGACGTCAATGGGGCCAAGCTCCGTTTCAACCGGATCGTCGTCGATATCCCCGGCCGCCAGGGTGGGCCGTCGATCAAAAAGTACTCCAATGAGGAGATCGAGGTTCTCTTCACCGTCTGGACGCGGCAGATCAACAACGGCCGCCAGGCGCGTGGAGTGATTGCCCGCCTCAACCGGGCGATCAATGGTGAGGCTGATCAATAGGACTCGCCAGCGCTCGTGGCCGACCAGTTGACCAGTTGACCAGTTGACCAGTTGACCAGTTGACCAGCCGGCGAGCTGGCGCAGCTTGGAGGCGGATCGATCATCGCGACAGAGTGACGATGATCGATCCGCCTCATCTCTTTGACCGCCCGCCAATTTTGACCAAATGAATCGGGGGGTCCGGAAGTCCGGGATCACGACAGAGTTATAAGCTTGATGGGAATCAGACTCGCTCTCCAGCTGCGTACGGCGAAATGGCTGATCTTGCCGGGACTGATCCTGCTCTTGCCGGCGGGCGGCGTGGCGTGGGGCAGTGATGGGTGGCAAATCCGTCGTGAGTCGCTGGTGGCTGAGCTCCGCCCTGCCGGGCGGCAACTGGCGCTCGAACTGAGCCACGAGGGTCGGGAGAATAGTCCGGCCAGCCAACTCCAGATCGAAATTGCCCTTGGCTCGGAGACTGAGATGCGCGATGTCGGCCAGGCGACCCTGACCATGCCGCCGAACCAGTCGCTGAGCCTGCTCCTCACCGGTCTCAGTTGGAACAGCCCCGCTGAGAACAGCTACCTCCTGACCGTCTACGAAGTTCGTGGTCTGAGTCGTCGCCTCATCCTCTACCGCCACGCCGTCCTGCGCCCCAGCAACGATCCGCCACCAACCAGCTCCCTCTCCCTCACACCGCCGAGGTCGCGGCGCGCCAGCACGACCCAGCCGGCCAGCCCTGAGATTCCGCTGGCGACGGCGCCACGCTATGAGAACTTCACGCCGCCAGCGCCGATCCAGCTCCAGGCCCAGCTCCTGTCCAATCCGGGAAACCCGACCGGGGCGCTCCTCTCGATCGACCTCTTTGCGGAGCGGCCGCTTCTCAAAGCTAATCTGGAGATCTCACTCCGTAACCACCGGGCCAGCCAACCGGTCAATCTCGAGCGCCAGCTGAATCTGAGCTTCGAACTGCCCGAAAACTTTGGCGAGGGCGACGCCGAGCCAACCGTCCATTACCGGCTCCTCGACCGCGATCGCCGTCCGCTGCTCGAAGGAGATCTTCCCCTGAGCAGCCTCATGGCGACCGATCAGGTTGGGCTGCTCGACCTCCAGACCGATCAACCCAGCTACCGGGCCGGAGAACAGGTCAGAGTGACGCTCCTCATCGAGGGGAGTTCACGGCAGGGTCTGAAGATCGATCTGGCTGTCCGCGATGAGAAGGGGCAGTATTTTCACCGTGATCAACGACAGACCGGACCAGGCAACACTGATCCGGCCCCATTCTTCATCTTTACGCTGCCGGCAGTGATCAAGGGCCCGGTGACGATCGAATACCAGCTTCTCGACCCACAGCAGGGACGACTTTACGATGCGGGACAGCGGGAACTGATCGTGCGCGAAGAGATGTAACGCCAGCGTTGACAGCCCGCCCCACTCTCCGGGAGGGTCTTTGGTTTACGGCTTGACGCCCCACCTGCACGACACGGCTCCGCGGTCCATTTCCCAACTTTCTTTCCGTGTCAACCTGCTCCCGCGAAAAAATGCGGGCCCCTATGCTACAATGCACTTGTTGACGATCCCTGAGCCATCGATGCCCATCCTGCCCGGCTGATCCACTTGGGTCGACCCAGGCGTATGTGGACGGTGCAGTTATTCTCCAATGACCCGGAAGCGTGCTTTCGGCTTCCGCTAATGAAGATCGAGCCATCGTGTGGTGGCCCAGTTCGTAGGAGATTGAGATGGTTTCCAAGAAGCTTAGTGTGACGGATTCATGGCGGGGGCTCCTGATGACGGCCATTCTCGTGGCCCTCGGCAGCGGAGGTTTGTCACTTGCACAGACGCCTCCGCCGGCAAACCCGACCGGCCCACCCCCTCAATCGGCGCCACCTCCCGCCGCGACGCCCCAGAAGGCGCCGCAAAACGGCGAGGTCAAGACAGACGAGCGCATCCGTCTCGACACAGACATCGTGACCCTGACGGTGACCGTGACCGATCCCTACAACCGCCTCGTGACCGGACTTGATCGGCAGCACTTCGAGGTCTTCGAAGACAAGGTCAAACAGTCGATCGAGTTCTTCAGCGATGACGATGTCCCGGTCAGCCTGGGAATTGTATTTGATGTCTCAGGCAGCATGAAGGGAAAGATGGATCGGGCCCGTGAGTCATTGCGGGCCTTCATCGAGACCAGCCACCGCGAGGACGACTTCTTTCTGGTCGGCTTCAACCAGCGCGCCAACCTGATTGCCGAATTCTCGGATGGCGATACTCTCGCCAACAAACTGACTCTGATCGATGCCCGGGGTCAGACCGCCCTCTACGATGCCTCTTACCTCGGTATCGAGAAGGTCAAACAGGGTCGCCACTCGAAACGGGCGCTCCTGCTCATCTCCGACGGACAGGACAACTCATCGCGGTACACCTACGGCGAGCTGCGCAAACTGCTTCGCGAGGCGGGTGTGCAGATCTACTGTATCGGGATCGTCGAGATGGGCGGAGGTGCCGGCGGGACTCTTGATATGCAGGGGCAGGCGATTCTGGAAGAGATTGCTCAGGTGACGGGCGGCAAGGCCTTCTTTCCCCGCTCAGCGGCTGAACTCGAGGACGCAACCACGCGTATCGCTCTCGAACTGCGCCACCAGTACAGCATCGGCTACGCCCCTACCAACGTCAGCCGGGACGGCCAGTGGCACAAGATCAAGGTGCAGGTCAAACCACCACGCGGACTACCAAGTCTGAAGGTACAGCATAAAGAGGGGTACTATGCGATCTCACGCAAGGCGGGACAGTAGCGAGAAACTCCGGAGAGTCGAGCGAATGGACCGGCTGGCCTAGTAGCCAGACCGGTCCATTCTTTCACTAGTCAGACTCACTGTCTTTGTCTTTGTCTTTGTCTTTCTCTTTATCTTTATCCTTGTCCTTCTTACGCGGACGGCCCTTCTTCTCTTTACCGAAACTTCCCACCGCCTCTTCCTCAGTCTTGTGGCTCTCGATCAGATCGAGGAGTTGAGTGATCCGCAGCGCTCCGTAGACCCGATCGGTCAGACCGACCAGCTTGAGCACTCCCCCCGCACCGTGAACCTTGGTATAGGCGCGAACGATCTCTCCAATCCCCATGCTGTCGATGATCGGCACATCGGTCAGATTGAGGAGCACCTTGTTGGTGCCCGCGGTGAGAACCTTGTCAATCAGAATCTGGAGCTGGTGTCCTCCCTGCCCCTTGATAAATTTTCCCTTCAGATCAAGCACCGCTATGGTGCCATTGTAGTGAATACCAATCGTCATCATAACCGGGATATCCCAAAGCAAAAGCCAGCGGCGAGGTCGTCCATCGTGGCGATCCTCGTTGATCGAGTTGTTGCCGAGGCTGTAATCAATAAACCAACAAATCAGGGACGTGCAGATTCGTCCACTCACGAAGAAGTCTGATCTTACACGCTTGAAGGTGAGAGGGAAAGGTGAAAGGGTAAAGTTCGTCATGGCCGCGGAGCGGCGGAAGCGGAAAAAGCGGCGGCAGGTGCGGCCAGACAGGGCAATGTAGTATTATTCCGATCAGTAATTTTTTTCTGAGATGGAGCAGGTGAACAGTAGTCAGCCTGTCCGGAGAAGTTGTCATGATGTTATTGGGTATCGATTTTGGGACGACACGAACCGTGGTCGCGGCGGTCGACCGGGGGAACTACCCGGTGATCAGTTTTCACGCCGATGGAGCGGAGGGTAACGATCTCCGCGACTGGTATCCATCGATGGTCGCCGCACGTGGGAATGAGGTGGTCTACGGTTTCGAGGCCCTTGCCAGGCAGAGTGATCCCTCCTGGCGGGTCCGGCGTTCATTCAAGCGCCAACTGGGAAGCGTCGGACCCAACGACGAGCTGACGATCGGTGAGACCCGGGTCCCGGCGCTCGAGCTGCTGACCGGCTTTCTCTCGCAGTTGCGGAGCGATCTGCTTGGGCGCTCGAACCTCCGGGCAAAGGCCCGCGAGAAGCTGGCGGTGATGATCTCCGTCCCGGCGAACGCAAACAGCAATCAGCGTTTTTTGACGATCGAGGGGTTTCGACGCGCCGGCTTTGAGGTACGCGGGGTGATAAATGAGCCGTCAGCGGCGGGGATCGAATATGCGCACCTGCTGGCGACCAACAGCCGGAGTAGCGCGCGGCAGATTCTCGTCGTCTACGACCTTGGCGGAGGAACATTCGACTCATCCGTGATCAGTCTGGTTGAACGCGACCACGAAGTGCTGAGCAGCGAGGGAATTGGGCAGCTGGGCGGGGACAATTTCGACATCATCCTGCTCGACCTGGCGCTGCGTGAAGCGGAGATCGACGAGGTGCCGGAGGGCGGTCTGGCGCGACTGCTCGAAGAGTGTCGCCACAAGAAAGAGAGCCTCCATCCCAATTCGCGCCGGATCTCGATCGACCTTGGCCTGGGGATCGAGGGGGCGGGTGAGGTGACGGTCGGAGTCGGTCAATTCTATGAGGAGTGTCGCCCGCTGATCGAAAGCACCATCGAGGCGATGGAGCAGGTGATGAGCAAATCCGCACGCGAGGCGGGGTTCGACCTTCATCAAACCGCCGCCGTCTACCTCGTCGGAGGTTCGAGCGATCTGCCGCTGGTCTCACGACTGCTGCGCGAGCGTTATGGCCGACAGGTCCGGCGTTCGCCATACCCACACGCCGCAACGGCGATTGGCCTCGCGATTGCTGCCGATGCGAAGGCTGGCTACCGACTACGCGAGCGCTTTACGAGACATTTCGGAGTGTGGCGCGAGCATGACGATGGTCGGAGTATCTCTTTCGACACGCTCTTTGCGAAGGACACCCCGCTGCCGGCGCCGGGTGAGGACCCGCTGGTGCGGAAACGCCACTATCGCCCAACCCACAATATCGGCCATTTCCGGTATCTCGAATGCAGTCGGCTCAATCTGCATGGACAGCCGCAGGGTGACATTGCGACCTGGGATGAGATCCACTTCCCTTTCGACCCGCAGCTCCAGCACGGCGCGGACACGGCAGCCGGGAATGATCTCCGGCGGGTGCCAATCGAACGTGGCTACCACTTTCAGAACGTCATTGAAGAGACCTACTCGTGTGATGCCCTTGGGCTGCTCGAAGTGGAGATCGCCGACCTGACCACCGGTTACCGGCGGCGTTGTCGTCTGCGCGGCCAGTAGCCTTGCCTGAGGCGGTAGTCAACTGGTCACCAGAATGGTTCGGCGGCCCCGTTCACGAATCAGTTCGAAGAGAAGGCTCTCGGGGACTGAGGCGCTCTGGCAGCTGATGATGAGCACTTCGCCAGCCGCCGCCTGGCTGCTGAGAAGCCGCTCGAGACCGGGCTGGCGGGAGTCCTCGACCTGCCGGGACAACGCTCGGCGGGCGCCCCAGAGGGCCAGCAGATCGGCCCCGGCCGCCGCGGTCCGGATCTCCCGGTCGATCACCCCGCGAATGGTTCGAAATGTGCAGTCGACCCTGGCGCGTGCGGCAATCTCGGTGAGCATCTGCTCGATCCGGCGGGCCTGGATGCGCAGTTCACGATCGATGCGCGCCGCGTCGACCACCTCGCGATGCGAAGACTGGCGGCTGACCTGGCGGACAAAGTGGAGCGCCGCCGGCTCACTGATCAGTCCGGGTGGCGGCCCGGGGCTCGTGGCTGGCGGAGCGCTCCTCCCGCCGCCCAGAGTCCGTCCAATCAGCCTGAGGAGGTTAATATCCTCGATCAACAATCCCTCGACGGAGGCTTCGAACTGGACGGCCAGTTGGACCGCCGCCCGGAGAAGCCCCGGGCTCGACGACGAGCTGTCGAGCGCGAGAAGAATCTTTCGTCGGCCTGGCTCGGTCTGGCGCAGTGTCATCTCATCACTCCTTACTCTCCCCCGAACGGCCAAAAGAGATCCGCTTCTCGGCCAACTCGATCAACCGAACCTCGACGCGCTGGTTGATGCTGCCATATGGAAAATGGCCATCGGCATCGCGGGAACCGGCCGGCAGGCCGGTCAGGATCTCGATGCCCTCATCGATCGTGCTGACCGGATGGATGTGGAACTGTCCGGCGGCGACCGCCCCGATGACATCGTGGCGCAGCATGAGATGTTTGACGTTTGCGGCGGGAATGAGAATCCCCTGCTCACCGGTCAGCCCGCGCATCCGGCAGAGGTCGAAGAAGCCCTCGATCTTCTCGTTGACTCCGCCGATAGCCTGAACCTCACCGTGCTGATTGACGGATCCGGTCACGGCCAAGGACTGGCGCAGCGGCACTTCGGCGAGGGCGGAGAGGAGCGCGTAGAGTTCGGCGGAGGAGGCGCTGTCCCCTTCGACCCCACCATAGGACTGCTCGAAGACGAGGCTCGCCGAGAGTGAGAGCGGGTAGTCGACGGCATAGCGGGCGCCGAGAAAACTGGAGAGGATCATGACCCCCTTGGAGTGGATCGGCCCACCGAGCGCAACTTCGCGTTCGATATCGACCACCTCTCCCCGGCCAAGCCGCACCCGCGCGGTGATCCGCGTCGGATGGCCAAAAGTGAACTGGTTGAGCATGATCACCGAGAGCCCATTGATCTGGCCGACCCGCTGGCCGGAGGTATCGATGAGAATGGTCCCGCGGCGAATCTCCTCGAGATAGCGCGAACGCATCCGGTCAGCGCGCCGGTTCTGGGCATCGATCGCCTGCTGAATATTGCCCGGCCCAATTGTCGATCGCTCCTCGCGCGTCGCCCAGAAGTCGGCCTCGCGAAGCAGATCGGCGAGGGTGATCGTATGGGTGGTCATGCGTTCCGCGTCGCCAGCCAGGCGCGAACTGTGCTCGATGACGCGGGCGACGGCGGCCCGATCGAGCGGCAGCAACCTCTCCTTGCGGGCAATCGAGCCGATCGTCCGGGCATAGAGGAGATGGTTCTCCGGACTGCGCGGCATCTCATCCTCGAAATCGACGGCGACCTTGAAGAGCTCACTGAAGTCTGGATCGTACTGGGAGAGCAGATAGTAGAGCATCCGTTCACCGAGCAGAACGACCTTGACGGCGAGGGGGATCGGCTGCGGTTCGAGGGAGACCGCGTTCATCAGTCCAACCGATTGTCCGAGCGACTCGACCTTGATCTCGCCGGCCCGCAGGGCGCGCTTGAGGGCCTCCCAGGCGTAGGGCTGTTGCAGCACTTTATGCGCGTCGAGCAGCAGGTACCCGCCATTGGCGCGCTGCAATGCCCCGGGCCTGATCAGGTTGAAGTCGGTCATCATGGCCCCGAGATGGGAGAGATATTCGACCTGCCCGATCAGGTTGGGAAAGGTCGGATGATCCTCATAGACGACCGGCGCCCCGCTCTTCTCCTCGTGTGCGACGAGGAGATTGACCTTGTAGCGCCGAAACGCGAACGCTCCCTTGCCGTTGGCTGCCGGCGAGCCGCCCATGAGGGCGGCCAGGGTCGGTTCAGGCGGCTTGATGAAGTCATCGACATTGTCGATCACATCCTGCTGGATGGCGTTGAGGTAGGTGACCACCTCGGGCAGACTCGCATACTTCGCGCGCAACTCATCGATGAGATGACCAACTTCAAAGCTCGTCACCTCGCGATTGAGCTGCTTGATCTTCTCGTGCCCTTCACGCCGCCATTGCGGACTCTGGCGGATGATCGCCTGCAATTTGTCCTGAAGCTCAGCGATGATCGTCGTGATCTGCTTCTGCTGCTCCGGCGGCAGCTTCTCGAACTGCTCCGGGGTGAGCACCTCATCTTTGTCGACCGGGGCGAGGACGAACCCGGTCGGTGTATGGAGCAGGGCGACCCCCTTCCCCTGCGCCTCCTCGCCCAGGGCGCGGAATGCCGCCTCGTGGCGTTCCTCGATCTCTTCATCGATCGCCTGCCGACGGGTTCGGAAACTCTCCGTCTCGAAGGCCGCCGGGAGCGCCGAACGCAGCTCGTCGATCAATCGATCGACGTCTCCCTGTAGCTCACGCCCGCGCCCCGGTGGTAGCTGGAGCAGCAACGGCTTGGTCGATTGCTCGAAGTTGTTGATGTAGCACCAGTCAGAGGGGGTCGCTTCACGCGACGCCTGCTCGGCGATAAAACCACGAACCAGCGTATGCTTGCCGGTGCCGGAGGGGCCGAGGGCAAAGAGATTGTAGCCTTCCCGCCGAATCCCGATCCCAAAGAGGACCGCCTCAACCGCTCTCGCCTGTCCGACCATCTCGCTGATCTCGTCGAGATCGGCCGTTGTCTTGAAGGTAAACTGATCGGGATCACACCGATGATAAAGCTCGTCTTTTGTCAGGGTTTTCATAGCTCTTCCATCAAGTTATCGAATAGTCGGCGCCCCCTGAACGACCGGAGATCGTCGACTGGTTATCAACACCCACAGGGTAACATCTTTTACCAGAACCTGCCGCAACATCGTGAACTGAATCGATCGAAGAAAAGATTGCCGAGGTCGTTCCAGCCTTTGCCAAGCGGATCAATTTAGGTTTCAATCTCCGGTAACTTATGCAGAGAGGAGCGGCGCAGTGGCTGGTCACTCTTCAAATCTGAAAGATAAACGTGCCGTCGATATCACAGCGAGGATAGAATGGATCGCCGAAACTTCATCTGCCTGTCAGCAGCAGGTCTGGCCTTGCCCCTCCCCTTGCCCCTCCCCTTGCCCCTCCATGGAGCGCGCCGCGAGCCGGTGGTCAGGGCCCGGGCGAAGGGATATGGAATCGCCTGGACCTCGATTCCGGTGCGGACGTCACTCGCCCGGCAGCGCACTCCGAGCAAACGTCCATTGGTCGGGGCGGAGGAGTTCATCGAACTTTGTCACAGCCATGGCGCCGGGATCGTCCAGATGGGCTATGAGCAGCTGGGGGCAACCGATCAGGACTACCTGAAAACGGTGCGGCGACTGCTCGAGGAGCGGGAGATGGGGCTCGAGCTTGGCGTGAGCGCCCGGCTGCTCGAGAGTGAAGAGTCATTTGCGCCGGTGGCCAGAGTGGCCAAGGAGCTTGGGGTGCGGTGCCTGCGGGTCGCCTGCCTGGGTGGGCGGCGTTATGAGACATTCCAGGAGATGAAGAGCTGGCAGGAGTTTGCGAGCCACTGGAAGCGGGTGCTGCGAGAGTCTGAGCCGATGCTGCGACGCCACCGCCTGCGGGTCGGGATCGAGAACCACAAGGACTGGCTGGCCGACGAGCAGGTTGAGATTCTGAAGAGCATCAGCAGTCCGTGGCTGGGCGCCTGCGTCGACTTTGGCAACAATCTCGCGCTGCTCGAAGACTCCCTCGAAGTGGTCAAAAAACTGGCCCCGTATGCGGTGACCACCCATCTGAAGGATATGGCCGTCCGTCCCAGTGAAGACGGCTTCGAATTGTCAGAGGTGGTGCTGGGTGAAGGGATAACGCCGCTGCGGGAGATCGTCCGGCTGCTCAGAAGAGTGGACCGGGAGCTGCCGATAGTGCTCGAGATGATCACCCGTGACCCGCTCAGGGTGCCCTACAAGACCGACCGGTACTGGGCCACCTACCCGGAGCGCGATCAGGCGCGCATCGCCCGTTTCGAGCGGGGAGTCCTTTCACGGGCCTCATCGCCGCCATTGCCGCACATCTCCCAACTGACGCCCGAGAAGGCGCTGCTCGTCGAGAATGAGAATCTGCGCCGCTGCTCGGAGTATGCTCGTCACATCCTGAAAGTATGAGAGTCAAAAGATAATGAAACTAGCTGACAACACCGAGAGAAACATCATCGATCTCTTCCGTCTCACTGGTCGCCGCGCCCTCGTCACCGGAGGCGGCAAGGGTTTGGGCCGAGTCATGGCCGCGGCGCTCGCCGAAGCCGGAGCGGATGTCGCCATCGCCAGCCGGACGCTGGCCGACTGTCAGACGGCGGCCGTCGAGATTGCCGCGCAGACCGGGCGGCGCACGGCGGCCTTCCAGGCCGATATGACGATTGCCAGCGACATCGAGCGACTGCGCGGCGAGATCGAGGCCGGGTTCGGGACGATCGACATCCTGGTCAACAATGCCGGCATCAACATTCGCGGGGCAATCCAGGATCTGCAGGAGAGCGACTGGGATGCGGTGATCGACGCCAATGTCAAGGGGCCGTTCCTCTGTTCACGGGCCTTTGGAATGGGGATGATCGAACGCGGCTGGGGGCGGGTGATCAACCTGGGATCGATCTTTTCGGTCATCTCGATGGCCGGGCGGACGCCCTACGCCTCATCAAAGGCGGCGATCGGCGGATTGACGCGAACCCTTGCGCTCGAGTGGGCCACGCGGGGGGTGACGGTCAACTCGATCTGCCCGGGCCCCTTCGCGACCGATATGAACCGGCAACTGCTCAATGATCCGGTCAAGTACCAGGATTTCGTCTCGCGCATCCCGATGGCGCGCTGGGGGGAGCTGCACGAGATTGCCGGAATCGTCGTCTTTCTCGCCTCGGAGGCCTCTTCCTACATCACGGGGACGGAGCTGTTTGTCGATGGGGGATGGACAGCCCAGTAGTCGGGCCAGTAACCAGTCGGGCCGGTAACCAGTCGCGATACCACGGTTGATCAAGTATGGGGCAAGCAAGGAGAGAAGACTATGAGAAAGTTTCGTCTGTTGTCACTGGCGCTGTTGACCACCCTCGCCCTCGGCCAGACACCGTCACC
>Ga0209972_10003451_pt1:0-2500 | contig 12417 bp, 3 predicted proteins | sample NOAtaG_7_FD_187302 | JGI IMG/M metagenome (GOLD analysis project Ga0209972, IMG submission 187302) | Freshwater lake microbial communities from Lake Erie, under a cyanobacterial bloom - NOAA_Erie_Diel1S_2200h metaG (SPAdes) (version 2) | ecosystem: Environmental > Aquatic > Freshwater >...
ATTACTATATATCAGATAATTCATACTTCAGATCAGATAAAAAGTCTATTTATTGATAATTATTTAATTATATTTGCTTTATTAATAAACAAAATGGATAATAAATTAATCTTTGAAAATATAAGGGTCAAAAGTGTAGAAAAAATTTATAGAAAATTAATTTAATAGAAAATATATATGATGGTATGATGGAGATAGGTGATATATTTTAAAAAATTGCGAATGGGGTGAATCGAACACCCGTTATCAGAGCCACAATCTGATGTTCTACCACTAAACTACATCCGCTTTATACCTTAAATATATAAAATTTCATTTAAATATTTCGTCAAAATAAATTAGAATTTTCTAAAGTTAAAATTGAAAAAATCAAGGTAAAATTTAACTCCATTTATTGAATATCTTAATATATCCATACTAATAGTTTAAAAAGACCCATAATTCTTCTTAATTATCTTCTTCTAGTAAATTTTATATACAAAAATAGTTAAAATTAAAAATTAGAATCAAAAATATAATTAAAAAATCAAATAAAATCGAAAATAAGGAAAAATAGAGTTTTATAATGAGCTACATAAAAAAGAATAAGCAAAGTAGATAAAAAATAGCTAATAATAATCATATTTTTATCATATTTTATCTTTTAATTCAAGTAGATTTTAAATAAATTATACAACATCCTATCTTTTAACCTTATGTTCTTTTTATGTTGTTGTCAATTAAACAGTGACGCATCCTTCTAAGATCTAGTTTTCCCCGATCCAAATTTGAATAGGAACTCCATTCTATAATACAGCATCTAGCTGGGGTTGAGGTTAACCTTATACCTTGTATAAAAATTCAGTTTTTATACCACTGTCCCATAATTCTGATGCTAGTGCTAATTTTTCTTAAACATGAGAACCAACTGTGGCAATAAACACATCTACATCATTAGGTCTAAGCTTGTGTCCCTACTTTTATTATTCAATTATATCAAATATTCTTTCTATTCCAACACTGCCTCCAACAGCCCCAACGGATTTTCCTCCTGAGAATTCACCTATCATTTTATCGTATCTACCACCTCCAACGATTGATCCAATTTCCAATTCTTTAGAAAGAGCACATGCCTCAAATATTAATCCAGTGTAATAACCTAGTCCTCTAGCTAAGCTTAGATCGAAAGAAATATTTTAAACGCATCCCATAGCTTGTAGGTATTCAAATAATAATTTCATTTCATTTAATCCTTCGACAGCACGCTCACAGCTCATAAACTATGGATTACTTTCTAGCTTTGTAATAACATCACTAGGGGATCCATTAAGAACAACGTATTTTCCAATTTTATCGCATTGTTCCTAACTAAGTTTTTTAGAAATCAGCTAATTTCTCACTTCATCCCATGGAGTTTTATCTAATTTATCGATTGCTGAACAAACTGATTAGAATAATTGTACATCATCTTTAATTCCTACGATAGCTAGTAAACCATCAAGGATTTTTCGATTATTGGTTTTAATAAGGAACTCAGTTCCCAAATCCAAATCTGTCAAAATTTCATCAAAAATTTTGATACATTCTGCATCAGGAATCATGGGGTCGTAATTTCCCGCAATATCAAAATCGCATTGATAGAATTCTCTGTATCTTCCTTGATTTTGTCTCACAGCCTAACGTCTGTAGACCTTAGCAATATGAAATCTTTATAGTTTCTATTTTCCATAGGTTGCCATATATCTACAAAATGGTACAGTGAGATCATATCTAAGTGATAATAACTAACCACCCTGGTCATTAATATCATAAATTAGTTATTCTCCCTATTGATATTGCCCCAAAAGCGTTTCTTTAAGCTCGAAAACTGGAGTATCAATCTAAACAGCACCATGTTTTTAAAAGTTTTGCTTGATTTTATCAATTGTTGCCGTACGAATAAGCATTTCTTCTGGATGAAAATCGCGGGTACCCTTTGGTACTCTACATTCACGTTTTTATTGCTACATATATTGTGCTACAAAATTTTATTTAATAATTAAATTATAAAAAATCAATTCATCATTATTGATTTAATTAAATTTTCTAAAAATAAATTTTAGAAATTATTTTTTGTCTCCTATATGAAATATTTAAATCAATCTATCAATTTACTATAGAATAGAATTGATTAGAAACATCGATTATTAATAGTTAAATACACTCATTTTTAATTATAATAAAATTTGAACTTTACAATAAAGATAGAAAATTTTTATAGAATTTTTATATTTTCACTAGAAAAAAATAGAAAATTTAAGATTGGTATAACAAAATCATGTCAATCTAAGAAGAAGATATCTGTTCAAAATTTTATACTGAATAAAGATTGATTCTATTGGATAGTATATAAGGATATGAAAAAGCAAAGCCATTAGTGGATAAAAATTTAAATTTGCTTTAAAACTTGTGTAGTAATGACCTAAATATAGATTAGTATTTAGATATTAAAGATCCAAGACTCTTTGATTTGAATACTCAA
>Ga0209972_10003451_pt1:7500-12417 | contig 12417 bp, 3 predicted proteins | sample NOAtaG_7_FD_187302 | JGI IMG/M metagenome (GOLD analysis project Ga0209972, IMG submission 187302) | Freshwater lake microbial communities from Lake Erie, under a cyanobacterial bloom - NOAA_Erie_Diel1S_2200h metaG (SPAdes) (version 2) | ecosystem: Environmental > Aquatic > Freshwater...
AACCCCGAGCTATCAATCGCATTTAGATTTGTGATTCCTTCCACACTGAAACAAACATACCGATATGATCGGTGCCACTTGCGTTCAAAGATCTGATGACTCGCGGATTCTGCAATTCGCATTGCGTATCGCATTTCGCTGCGTTCTTCATCGTTACGGGAACCTAGATATCCACCGTTGAAAATTTTTCAATTTTTATATTTCTGGCTTAGTTTTTATGCTAAAGCTAGGAATAAGGTTTAAGAAATTTGGTGTACCCCCAGCGACGATATTGCTATCATCACTGGGAAGTCCACCACTTTTCCAACTAAGATTAGGTTGTAAATATGTTGATAATGATCCTTCCGCAGGTTCACCTACGGAAACCTTGTTACGACTTCTCCTTCCTCTAAGTGATAAGGTTTACTTAACTTCTCGATCAATACACGAGGCATTAACCAATCCAGAAGGTTCACCGGATCACTCGAATCGGTAGGAGCGACGGGCGGTGTGTACAAAGGGCAGGGACGTAATCAGTACAAGCTGATGACTTGCACTTACTAGGAATTCCTCGTTCAAGACCTATAATTGCAAAGGTCTATCCCTATCGCGACACGCATTATGAAGTTTACCCGACCTTTTCAGGCAAGGAAATACTCGCTGCACGTGTCATTGTAGCGCGCGTGCGGCCCAGGACATCTAAGGGCATCACAGACCTGTTATTGCCTCAAACTTCCTCATGCTTGATACACGAAGTCCCTCTAAGAAGTTAACGCTTGATTTAGCGCAACTATTTAGCAGGTTAAGGTCTCGTTCGTTAACGGAATTAACCAGACAAATCACTCCACCAACTAAGAACGGCCATGCACCACCACCCACAGAATCAAGAAAGAGCTCTCAATCTGTCAATCCCACCCATGTTTTGACCTGGTAAGTTTCCCCGTGTTGAGTCAAATTAAGCCGCAGGCTCCACTCCTGGTGGTGCCCTTCCGTCAATTCCTTTAAGTTTCAGCCTTGCGACCATACTCCCCCCAGAACCCAAAGACTTTGATTTCTCTTACGGTGCCGAGCAGGCTTGAACATCCCACCCGATCCCGAGTCGGTATAGTTTATAGTTAAGACTAGGACGGTATCTGATCGTCTTTGATCCCCTAACTTTCGTTCTTGATTAATGAAAACATCCTTGGCAAATGCTTTCGCATAAGTTAGTCTTTAATAAATCCAAGAATTTCACCTCTGACAATTAAATACTAATGCCCCCAACTGTCCCTATTAATCATTACTAAAGTCAAATAACCAATAAAATTGACTCTAGTCCTATTCCATTATTCCATGCTAATGTATTCAAGCCATTGCCTGCCTGAAACACTCTAATTTTTTCAAAGTAAATTGCACACTCCCCCAGTCAAACAAATGAATGCCTCACTGGATTCATATGCGGATGACCAACGTGTACACGACGAGAGCCGAAATACACGCTGATCAGACATTCAACTACGAGCTTTTTAACTGCAACAACTTTAATATACGCTATTGGAGCTGGAATTACCGCGGCTGCTGGCACCAGACTTGCCCTCCAATTGTTTCTCGCTAAGTGATCTGTATTGTTCTCATTGCAATCCCGCAAGGCTTGAAGCCCCCAGGTTGTTATTTCTTGTCACTACCTCCCTGAATCAGGATTGGGTAATTTACGCGCCTGCTGCCTTCCTTAGATGTGGTAGCCGTTTCTCAGGCTCCCTCTCCGGAACCGAACCCTAATTCTCCGTTACCCGTGACTGCCATGGTAGTCCAATACACTACCATCGAAAGCTGATAGGGCAGAAACTTGAATGATTTATCGCCGCTTGCGCGCCGATTCGATCAGTTACTGTGATTCACCACAATGTCTTGCGACACTGGTTTAGTATCTAATAAATACAGCCCTGCCAGAAGCCGGGCATATAGCATGTATTAGCTCTAGAATTACCACGGTTATCCATGTAAAGTTCCATTATCAAATAAACTATAACTGTTTTAATGAGCCATTCGCAGTTTCACTGTATACTATTTATACTTAGACATGCATGGCTTAATCTTTGAGACAAGCATATGACTACTGGCAGGATCAACCAGATTACTACCATTAAGCTCAAAACTGACCGTCGGCTCGAGGACCGCGCGTTCAGCTTCTCACTTGCAGATAGGGATATAGGTTTTTCAACTTTTTCCGCATTGGGTTCTTTCGAACGCTCCTCTTATTTTCCAGTGCCTACAGCTATTTTTGAAGATTTTTAAGGCTTCATAATTGGCATGCCGGCTCTGGAGAGTCGCTTCGTTTTACCTTTTGCAGTCTTCGGAATAACACATCTGATAAGAATGCAGCTGAGAATTTTTACATACTCGCTGATTTTCTTATGACGGATTATTCCTCAGTGCAGGATGTTATAAGCTGCGGCGATATAAACCACCACTCTTAAACATTACCTGCTTCTTAGAATATATGTAACAATATCTATACAGATATTAATACAATAACTCTTAAGATTCGAGGCTTTTTAGGGCCTCTCAGATGGATTTGACTCCATCAGCTCAAGCAAATAATTCACTTGAGTTATCTGTTTTAACAGGTTTGGGCACTCCTCTGTGAGAAAGCTGTTTTGACGCCTCTAATTCTATAATCAAGCCAATTTAATACTCTGCTTATCACATCATGAAAAGTTATCGGCTTTTACCTCGATCTTTTCAATAAATGCTGCATTTATCTTAAATTGACATTTTTGATTATTTTCGATTTTGAGTTGTCACTCCCTCTTATATATGCATTTTCACTATATCGATATTTTTTCTCAACCACTTTTTCAATTACAAAGTCTTTTTTTGATTTTTAATTAAAATTTGGAAAAAAAACACTATATCGATATTTTTTCTCAACCAACTTTTTTTCTCAGAGTCTTTTTTTAATTAAATTTCCAAAATTAATTAAAAAAACATATATGCCGATATTTTTTCTCAACCAGATTAAAATTACAAAGTCTTTTTTTCACAAAAATCAAAAATTTACAAAAAAAACATAGGGTTCGATATTTTTTCTCAATCACTATTTTTAATTTTTTTAAAGTTGGTTTTCATTTTTTCCTTCTTCTACAAAATGTGATTTTTTTCTACGCGGATTCGATGATTGGTTTATCCAAAATTAGCTTATTTCCTCACTGTAATATCCTAATTGACAAAGATTTGATAAAAATACACCTGGATTAATGCTTAAAATTGATTTTTATAAAATAAATTTTCTTTATATTTTTAAAGGTAAATGAATTCCAAAAAATTTAATCTCAATGGCTATTTAAACAATTATATTATCCTTATTGATGTTAAAACGATATAACTTTATAATAAAAATACATAATATAATAGAAAAATTCATTTATGTAGAAATTTTCTTGTATTTTAAACTAGTAAGAATTAAATAGCAATATAGATTTCTCTTATAAATTTCAATTTTTTCAATATTTAGTTTAAATATAAAAAAATTTTCAAATAATTTTCATTAATTCTTGTATTTATGCGGGTCATAAATTCATATTTCGCAATGACTTAAGTTGTAATAATCTAATTTCTAATAAATTTGCTTTTTGTTAAATAATCATTTTATATTCATTTTTCCTTTTTTCGATCTTCTCAATCCGATGAGCATGCTTTTCATTTTTGAATCTCTTTAAGATTATTAGATATGCTTTTTAACTAGATTCTACTGCTTTTATTAATTATCATTAAGGTTATGCCTAATAATTTTCGAATTTTCACTATGATCAAAATTTTTTATTTCTATTTTTTTCTATAATTCTTGCCCTTTTCTTTTTCCCTAATTAAATTTTCGCTATTATTAAGGAATCTCTTGCTATTCAATAATGGAATCTATATCTCATCTTCAATTATCTAATTGTCTTCTAGGTAAATTTCAAATTTTTCTAATTCAAATTTTCTTTACTATTAATTTTTTTGTTACTAATTTTTTTATTATTTGATATTTTATCACTTTTTTTTACAAATAATATACAATTTTTAATAATATTATCACTTTTTTATTAAATTTTTATATAAAATATTGAATTTTCCTTTTCCATTTTGGCTACTAGAAGAGATTTGGATAATTAAAAAGAAAATAGAGTGATCCATAATCTCTTGGACACCTCTAGGGTAATTTATAATAGGGTTTTTTAAATTTTAGGAGCTCATTTCAATAATTCTTGCAAGATCTAAAAAATAATCTTTTTTTCCAATAGCGTTTTTTGAGTCGTTTATATAATTTAAAGTTCTATAATTCATGAAATCATAAAATAAACGATTTTACAGCCAAATATGACATATATACCCATATTCCAACAATTTTTAACAAAGTTTGGTTATCATCCACCATTTTTTCTTTAATAATAAATAAATTCAAAATATATCTTAATTATACCCTTTTTAGAGGTTTATCACCATATCCCCTTCCTTTTGGTGATCATTATTTTTGGTATTCAAATTCTTATCATTTCATTTTACCAAATAATTATTTTTTTATAATGAAAAAATTTTGATTTTTAACTTAAAAAGTTTCGCAGAAAATTTTATATTATTTGAATTCTCTGAATTTATTGGTATGAGTATAATCTATTTTAATACTTATAAACTCTCTTCTAGCTCATAATCTAATGTATTATAATAACTGGTATAACAAATTTTAGTTTTATTAATCAATTTAAAATATATAATAAATAATAATTATTCTCAATCCAATACTCTAAACTATTAATTTTTTATTTAATCATCAGCTAAGAATCTTAGGTAAGAATTTAGAGTAGGTAAGGAGTTAGAATAGTTAAAGTAGGCAAGAAGTTAGAGATAGATTTAATTTTATATCAATATAAAACCATGAAAATTTTAAAGTATAATAAGAAAAGAAAATAATTAATATAC
>Ga0209972_10003453_pt1 | contig 12407 bp, 12 predicted proteins | sample NOAtaG_7_FD_187302 | JGI IMG/M metagenome (GOLD analysis project Ga0209972, IMG submission 187302) | Freshwater lake microbial communities from Lake Erie, under a cyanobacterial bloom - NOAA_Erie_Diel1S_2200h metaG (SPAdes) (version 2) | ecosystem: Environmental > Aquatic > Freshwater > Lake ...
TGAATTGGTGATGATCATTTTTTCAAGTGCTTTAAAACTTTTAGGTGTGATCAACTTTCTATTCTTCTCAAACAGATCGAGTGCTACATAATGAAATTCTCTTTCCTTTTTAGCCCAAAGTAAAGCTGCAGCTTCAAGGATCCACTTCTCGGTAATGAACGGTTTTAATTCCGCGAAAAGCGGTTTGCATAAAGCCGCACGCTCAGGCTTCTTTAAACCAATAAATGGAAATTGATCTAGCAGATACTTCTCCATTGCCTTTGCATTTTTTGCATTGGCATTTTTATGTAAAGTTTCACTAACTCTTTTTACGAACTCCGCGGGCTTCATAATGATTTATACAATACAGAACTGATAACACAATAAACGGTGTAATAATGCAGCGATATCTTACAATAGCGCCAAGATTTGGAGTTGCGATGCCGAATAAAACCAGCAAAAAGATGGATGACAAAAGTAAAAAGAAAAGTATATTTCTTTCTCGAACAAAAAATGCACCAACGATCGAAAGCACTAAACATAGCATCAAGAATAAACCTTCCAGCGACACCACTATATTCATTAAACTTTGGAAATTATATGGAAACCCTAAAGCCCTGAACATACTTTGAAAGATGGTTACAACAGCACCGAAGTTTGTTTGAATATTTGAAATTGCATAACCCGATCGGCCGGGAACAATTTCATAGATAAGCGTATAAGTTGTTAATGTATCCGCATTTGATGCGCAAAATAATGTATCCTTTTGATGTGAATCTTCCCAATAGTAATATGAGACTCCCAACTTTAACTTAAAGTTCTTATCACTTACTACTTTTACAAGATCCTTATCATAGGCAATGCGCACAAACTTAGAACTGTCCTTTAAAAAGATGCCTCCTTTGGCAACATCATAAAACTCTGACTGCTTTTTATTGATGAAGGCAAACATAGACATATCCTTAAAGATCAAAAAGGAAAAGTTCACAAGAACAATTACCACAATTACTGAACCTAAATACCAAATGGTTTTGTACCTGCGCGTTAAAACCTCAACGGATCTGAACAATAGATACAAAACAAAAATTGTGAATGTTACTTGCGGTTTTAAATAATAAACTATAAAAACAAGTAAGAGCAAATAAGCCAGCTTTCTTAAAAGAAAATAATTTTGCTCAAATAAGCGATCCGTTAAAAAAAAGATCAGTCCAATATTGAACAATACGAGCGGCTCTTTTAATAAGGCGCCACTGAACAACCAAAGATTGGGAAGAAATATAAATGCGCCCAATAACCAGATCTCTTTTGAAATATAGTATTGCTTTAAAGAGCGATAGATGAGTGCAATGCCAATATAACCAAACAAACAAGACACTAAAGCATGAACATAATAAGAATTAAAGGAAATAAAATGAATGAGCGAATGAATTCGAAGCACACTTCGGTTATCATTAAAAAATAAACGCCAAGAAATGCCCTCATCCCAATTATTTGTACGCGACATGAATTTAGAGAACAACTCCGTGTTCTCTGAATCATTCTGAAAACCCAGCATTAGTTTGATGTATTCAAAAGGACTATCGTAAAATATATCGTTGATGATCTTTGAATCGCGCAAAAAATTACCGGCGTCGTAATTCTCAATACCACCATATTGGAACTTGTAGATGTAGTAAAAAGTAGGGATCGCTAAACACTTGAAAATAAAAAAGAGAGTAAATTGTGTTGGTGAAATGCTTTTATCTATAAAGATACCGAAGAAACCATTCTTATAAATGAAGAATAGGATGATCAAAAGATATACTGCGGCAATGATCATTTACAAATTATTTACGATAACTAAATATTTGTTCTTTTGATCAAAACAAAACCGTGTTATTTTTTTTATTCCAAACGCAGCAAGATCGTATAACACAGTCCATTTTTGCTGAGCTACATCGTATCTTAAAATACTTGCTTGATGCGACACCAATAAACCATGTACAGGATGCCATATCATATCTTCATTTACTGAATTAATACTGGCGTACAAATTTGCTTTTTGCAAACGCACATCATATAAAAAATAGCGTGTTGACAAACTATCTTTTACGCCAAACATAAATGAATGTCTGTTTACAGTTTTAAAAGTTCGGCAAGGATGCTCGGCCAAAAAACCATCCTCTTTAGTTGAGTTTACAAAATATCTCAAAGAATGTGGCTCAGTTAACTTATAATATAAAATAGTATCAGCATTTAAAAAATGATAATATCCCGCCGAATCAAATGATGAAAAACTTGAGTTTGCAATTGTAAATGTTTTAATGTCGAGCAATTTCACTGTTTGAATGCTATCCAATGCTACGTGTAATACCGACAGATAATTTCCAAACGTGGTTTCGTTTGGCGAATACTCACTTTCCTTTGTCTTGGTGATCTGTACTATTTTTTTGCTTCCAACACTGTAGGCATAAACATCTGCTTGTTTATCTTCATGAATCGAAGTAAAATAAATGAGTTTACCATTAGTTGAAAATGAAGGTTGATTATCATAGCCGGGCCGGTTGGTAATATTAACTGCCTTTTTTATTTTTCCGGGAAGCTTTACATCTAATTCGGCCAACCAAAGATCCGTTTCGGGTAATTGCGCATTCAAAGAGTGTTGAATAAAGCAACAAAGGCATATGAAAAAGGAATACCTCAACGTTTTTGTTCTTTAAAAAAGAAACGGGTGAGTAAAGTAAAAACAAGCCAGCCGATCAAAATTCCCCACACTGCTCCAACCAGCACATCGCTTGGATAATGCACCCCAAGATAAATACGGCTATATATGATTGTTGAGGGCAAAAGATAAAACAGGTATCTCGCTCTCTTTGAAATTTGTCCCTTTGCTGCCAAAAAGAATAAAGTAATTACAGCAAATGAATTTGCCGCATGACTAGAGAAAAAACCGAATTGTCCTCCATGGTAATCATTAACTGTATGAACTTGTTGCATTAGTTCAAGATTATGAGAGGGCCTGTAGCGTTGAACCTTGTGCTTTACAATATTAGTAGAAAGATCGGCTGTTGCCACACAAAAACCTATGCCAAGCACCATCACCAGGGCTCGTTTTGGAGATGATGATTTAAATTGCCAAAACAAAAAAAGAAAAATAAATGGGTAAATAAAAAGATCATGGCTTATTACCCACATGATCGCGTCCATAAATTGAGAATGAGAGGAGTTTATCTTTAAAAAAATAGCTCTATCGTAATATTTAAGAAATTCGATCACTTTTTAAAATTACTGAATAATTCCGTTTACACTTTATTATCATGCTATGGTTTATAAGCTTTTTGTAAAAATTAAGCCATTTAACTAACATTTGCCTATTTTTGAACGTATATAAAAGAAGTATCATGTCATCTGAAAAAATAGAATCGTCAAAAGCCCCGGAGCCGGTGGGTTTATACCCTCATGCACGTAAAGTGGGTAACTTATTATTTTTAAGTGGTGTAGGGCCGCGCGAAAAAGGAGTTAAAAAAATTCCGGGAGTGGAACTCGACAGCAATGGAAATATTATCAGTTATGATATAGCGAAGCAATGTCATAGTGTTTTTCAAAATGTAAAATACATTCTGGAGGATTCGGGCAGCAGTTGGGACAAAATAGTTGATGTTACTGTTTTTTTAACCAATATGAAAGACGATTTTACTATTTATAATAAGATCTGGGCTGAATACTTTAAGGAAAATGCACCTTGCCGCACAACTCTTGAGATAAATAAACTACCAACGCCTATTGCAATTGAATTAAAAGTTATAGCTACCATTTAAAAACAATTTTATGAAGAAAACTCTACTCGTAATTTTTACATTCGCTTCGATTTTTATGAATGCGCAAACTTTTTTTCAAGTTAGCACTTCCTATCCAACTTGTTTTGGTAATTGCGATGGCAACGTTGTTTATAGCACCACAACTACACCGGGGCCATTTACTGCAGTAATAACTAATTCTTCGTCGTGCCCAAATGCAACTTTGCAAAGCTCAACCGGAAATTCCATCACAATTAGTGGAATTTGCCCATGTGCATCCGATTATTCGGTAAGTTTTTACAACAGCAGTATGGTTTTGGTTGGACTTGAATTACTACAGATCCCAATTACTTCAACCACGGCTTTAGTATTGCAATCGCCTACAGTTAACCCAGCGGTTTGCTCAAGCTGTTGCGATGGAAGTGTATATGTAAGTTTTAGCGGAGGTTATGTTTCTCCACCGAATAATGCCACAGTTACTTTAGATGGTAATAATGTAGGTTCTAGTTATTTCCCAATTCCAACGGTGTGTGTGGGGCAACATACAGTGTGCGTTAAAGATCTAGCAAACTGTATTGTGTGCAATAGTTTCTCAATGGGATTTGTTCCTAATGTTAGTGTCGATGAAAATAGTTCTAGTGTTGAGTTTTCATTATTTCCAAATCCTGCACATAACAAATTAGAGCTGTCTATAAAAGGTAACGATCATCCAGAAGAGATCAAGTTTATGGATGTAAATGGAAAACTTAGTTATTCGCATAAGATAGTTTCAACTAATGATCAAAAGATCGAATTAAATATCAGCACGCTGCCCGTTGGAGTTTATGTGGTAGAGTTAACCACATCAAAAGCTATTTTGAGGCAAAAGCTTATAAAGCTGGAATAATTGGTGCGTTAGACAGAACAGGGTATTCGAAAATATTACTTTATTGATTTTCTGTGTTTTAGCCTAAATTTGTGCATTTTTGACCGATTTATTGCTTTTTAAGATGGTTTTTGATCAATTAGTTAAATATTCGGGTTCATTTTCCAATTAACATTCGTTTGTCGGTAATATTTTGACCTTAATGGGCTAAATTTTTTATTCTATGCCTTTTTTACGTAATTTAGAGGCAAAATCACACTATGTTATTAAAGGAAAATAGCTCTATTTTAATACCTATCGACTTTTCAAAACAGTCATTAGTTGCTATCAGACATTCCTTTAACATTGCCAGATTAACAAAGTCGAAGCTTATTATTATGCATGTTTACAAGCCAGGCAGCTCTAATCATGCGGCTGAACTTGAAAGCCTAAAAGCTGAGATCATCAAAGAAAGCGGATTACCGGTAGAAACCTTAAATTTTGAAGGCGATATTTACGATACAACCGACAAAAAAGCTGAGGAATTACAGTGTATGCTTATTGTTGTTGGATTAGATACTCATGTACGATTTAGAAGTTTTATGGGAAGTAATCAGGCAAGTAAGTTCATTAAAAAATCACCTTGTCCTGTGATCACCATTAGATCAACTACCGGGCGTTTAGATTGTAAGAACATCATTCTTCCATTTGACCTTAGTCCCGAAAGTCGCGAAAAAGTTGGTATTGCTGTTCAATTAGCAAATTATTACAAGGCAGATCTTCGTATCGTTTCGGTATTCCCTCCAAGCGATCATAAATACGAAAATAAATTACTTCCATACCTTCAACAGGTAAAAAAGTTCATTAAGGAAAAAGGTGTTAATTGTACCAATAAATCTATTCCTGCAAATGATGTTGCCGAAGCGATAGTTGATTACGCTAATAAAAACGACTGTGACCTTATCATTCAAATGAACAAGAAAGATAAAAGTTTAGGTGAGATGTTTGGCGGAACCATGTCGGAAAAAATGGTTGACATCAGTAACATTCCTATCTTAACTATCAACCCTATGAAGAGGGAGAGTTACAGTACAGGAATCCACTAAGCTTAGTTCACGCCTCCAAAATTATTCAACAACATTGCTTTGCCCCACTTTTCTTTGCCGTATTGCTTAACTAATTGTGCTTTGAATTCTGCTGTGGCCATTGGTTTTTTCTTTGTTTTCGGTAATTGAAATACCTCTGCTTTAGGTTGTACGATCTCAACTTTCTTAGCAAAATAAATTGTGCCTCCATCCTCAGAGGCAAGACCCAATATTAATCCCGGTAAACCATTAAAACTCTCTGGGCCAAAACCAGGAATAATTTCGTCGGCATACCAAGCATATACCCTACTGCTGTCATTCTCTACCCAAATGGCTTTACGACAAATAAATCCGGCAATGGTTCTTTGTCCATCCGTAATCTTCCATTTTCGTTTTGATAATGAATCTTTGAGCATGAATTCCTCTCCCCATATTTTTTTGAAAGTAACTTTAGAATCATTGGCTTTGTTTTGGTACGTTGTATTAAGCGAAGTAGCCCATTCAAAATTATCGCGGTATTCACTTTCAACAGGTTTAAAACACGATGCCGAATCGTTGAAAGATAATTCAAACTCATCTATTTTTACTTTGTCGGCTTCCTTCACCCACTCTTTCACATCTTCCCAATGCTTAAGGCGCTTATAAAGATTTGTTTTACGTTCGTAGGTAACCTTACCAAATGAGATCTGTGCGGTTGTAAAACTCACGCACAGTATTAAAATAATAATATGATAAGATCTTTTAATCATACTCACCTTCGTCTTTCGTTTTTTGACTATTAAATTTATATACTAGATTCAATAAGAAATAACGCGATATGATCTTTGTTTTTGTATCCGTAATAATATTATTATACACTTGTCTGTTAGCCATGATGTTTTGATTAAAGATGTCGAATGCTTTTATGGCAACAACAAAATTCTCTAACTTTCCAAAGTTCTTTGTAACAGAGCCGTTCACTATGAAATAATTTATGTTATAGCCATTTGTTCTGCGACTATTTACATTATAATTTACATCCGATTCGATAAAGAATTTTTTCTTCAGCTCAATTCGTACACTTCCATTATATTGCTGTGCCGTGTATGGTTTATTATTTTGATCATTGATAGTGGAGTAAGGGATATTATACTCGTAACTTCCTCCCACATTAAAATAAAATTTCTCAAGGTCAATGGTGATGTCGCCTCCGCCATTAAAAGAAGTATTCTTAGTTGTATTCACCACGTTGTTAATGATATTATTATTACTAAAGAAGTTTGAATTTCCATTAGCGCTAAAGATCAATTGACGTTTTAGCGTTGGCCAACTTGCACCCAACCATGCCGATCCGTTATAGTTTCCGTTCATATTAGTTGCCGTGGAAATAGATCTTCCGATGGAATCATACCTTAAATTACTTGAGAACGCATTTTGGGTGATATTATAATTTCCACCAAGCCATATGTATTTACCTGAAATTGGTTTATAGGAATTAAAGTTAAGGTTGAATTGATGTTGAAATGTTGGAACCAGATTAGGATTTCCCAGCGTAATAAAATTTTGATTAGCGTTATTGGGAAGTGGCTGCAGCTGATTGATGTTTGGTTGCTGTGAATTTGTATTATAATTAACATACAAGCGCATGTTTTGACTAAAATTATAATTGTAATTCACAAAGGGTAAAATATTATTAACCGAAAGTTTAAATATATTTCCGGTATAATTGTTAGTGTTGGATAGATTTACCTGACGAGCTCTTGTGCCGATCACAAAACGGTACTTCTTGATCTCATAGATCAAACGCAGCTTTGCTTGATTAACAATTTTAGTGTTGTTGAAATCATTGGAAAATACCGAATCAAGCAATGAGTAATCATTATTGATCTTATTCAACGACACTTTAGATTGTTCATTGGCATTGTAAATAAATTCGTAGGTTACTTCAGCTTTTATTTTTTTAGTGAATGGCTCAAAATAACTTACACTTGCCTGATGCGTAACATTACTTGAATTAGTTTCTTTTCTCTGATCTATATTTCCAATACCCGTGATGGTACTGGTATAAAACGAATTCAAGGTGTTTAATTGACCATTGCCTTCGTTAGCGCCTTTGTCTATATAATAGTAAAGATTCAAAAATCGATCCTTCTTTTTAAAATTCCTTGTAAGTCTTATACCGGAACTTAGGTCATAACTCGACGAATTGGTTGTATTAGTATTCTTTGTTTCTCGTGATATGATGCCTTCCGAGGTTTCAAAATTATTATCAGTTATATACTCCGCGCTCTTTTGCTTGTAATTTAATTTTGGTGTGATCGTGAGCTTTGTTAAAGAATCGAGGTTATGCTCTAGATTAATATTAACTACATGGCCTTGGTTTCTTTCAGTATTCTTATTGTAATTGTTAGTTGTATAATTTGTATCTGCTAAAAAATACTGGCTATTTTGCTCGCTTTCGGTTACTACTAAATTGTTCTTATACGAATAATTAGAGTTGATCTTAGTTTTTTTACTTAATCTATCACTATAGTAAATACCGGTATTTAAAGTTTGTGGAATGCCTGGATTTTGGTCGTTATTGGAGGTCCAGTTATTTGTTTCTTCATCGTAATTCCAATCACGTTCATTATCTAATCCATATTTATCAATATCGCTCCAACCAAAACCCGTTTTTGGTGTGTTAGAACCTAAAGCAAATAAAGAGATCTTTTGTTTGTTTCTGAATTTATTCACAAGCAGGTCTCCTTCATAAAATGGTTTTTGATCTTTTTGAAAGTCAGAACCTCCTGCTGCCGAAACTTTTCCGAAATAGCCTTTTTTGGCATCATCTTTTAATTTCAAATTCATCACTTTGATAGTTTCATCAGTGGTATTATCTGCGCTAGCGTTCTCATCCTTTTTTTCATAAACTTGAACAGACTCCACGGCGTTTGCAGCTAAATTTTTTGTGGCCATAGTTGGATCAGATCCAAAAAACTCATCACCATCCACTAAAACTTTACTTACCTCTTTTCCTTGGGCTGTTATTTTTCCTTTGGCGTCAACTTTAACTCCGGGTAATCTTCGCAAAAGATCTTCAACGGTTGCATTTGGTTTTACTTTAAAACTATCAGCTGTATAAATTAATGTATCACCTTTGTAATACACAGGGTCCTTATATGCAAAAATGGTTACTTCATCCAGATCCACGCTTTTTGGAGGCATGATTATTTTATCAAAATTAAATTCAAAGCTTTTGGCTGTACCAATAACGTACATGATCTTGTCGCCAAATTTTTTATAAGAAATAACTACTTTATATGTATCAATGGGCAACTCTTTGATCTCAAAAAAACCTTGATCGTTGGTGCGTGTAAAGTCAATTAAAGTTGAATCCGAAAGTTTTGTGGCTATTACTACTGCATTTTGAAGTGGCTTTTTAGAAGCCGTATCCATCACAGAGCCCTTAAAGGATAGTTTTTGAGCGCTTGATAAATAACCAAACATCAGAAATAGAATAAATAGGGATCTTGGCCTCATCAAGGTCACAATAATACAAAAACGAAAATATGGTTACAGTTAAAAATACATAAAAGGTAAGTTTTTTAAATAAAATGGTACTTTTGTGATAATTGGCCCCGTAGTTCAATGGATAGAATGACAGATTCCGGTTCTGTTGGTTGGAGGTTCGAGTCCTCTCGGGGTCACTTCTTAAATTTAATTTCTATAGCTTCTCAAATTTTTGCCCCTGTTGGTGTATCAAAGTTAAATATCGGTTAATCGAACCGATCACGACAAGGGCAATACACCTTCAACACTGCCATGAATCGCATAAATTGCATTATTCGATTATTCATTGAAATCTTTATACGGAAAGAATATTCATAGGTACCAATATCTTGTATCTCAACTTTAAGTTGTATACTTTTACCTCTGAGCTCTGCATGAGAAAACTAACAATTATATCGCTATTATTTTTATCTAACTTACTAGGTAATGCGCAAAACTTAGCTTTTTCAGGCACCATTTACGGTTTTTTTGGAGAGAAGGTAATGCTTCTAAAAAAGGCGAGTAAGAACTTAGGTTTTGAAGGGCCTATCAATGGTGTTGAAATAAATGTGAAGGGCATTGATACCGATCTTATAATTTACTCTGACCTAACAGGCGCGTACACCTTTTCTCTTCCTAAGCCAGGCGAATATATTGTTACTATTTCTAAAGATGGTTATTCAACATTAGGTTTAAAGATCAACTACCAAGACGCAGGTAATAAGACCATTTTTTCTCTTATATCCTTTATAATGCGAAAAGATGATAGATCAGTAAATGATTTTGGAACACTTTCCATTAGCGACAATGGCGCTCTATTTTTTAGTACGCCCGACTTAAACCGCAAGAATGCAAATCAGGATGTTATGCAATCCAACAAAATATTATTTGTAAAGGCGGTAGAGGTAAATAATAGTTCAAAGCAAAATATCGTTTCCGGAAATTTTCAAAAGAACAGCTCAAAATATTTATCTGAAAAGAAAAATTTAGTTGATGAGTCATCAGTTAAAAGATCCTCGAAGCAAGATTCATCGATCATCAAACATTCTAACGACCTAATTAGTTCATTGAACAGATCCTTATCTGATTCAGTTTCTCAGGAAGATATTAAAAAACAGATAGAACTATCAAAGCAATTGTTAAGCACATACAACGTTCAAGATCCTCAATATGAAATGTTGTTGAATCAAATAAAAAATGCCGAATGCAATTAGAATTAAAAGAAAAATATTTAAAGGTACAAGAAAAAGAATTAGGGCAAGCTCAAAAATTGATCGTGTTCATGATCGCCATGATAGTGATCGCCGTTCTTCTGCTTGGTTTAATGTATTATTTCATTGTTCAAAAACGGAAATTCAACAAAGCGCTCACCGAAAAAAATACGGAGATAGGGAAGTTCAACGATCGTTTGATCAGCAGTATCAAGTATGCTTCAGTGATACAATCTAATCTTTTAATGAATAAAGAGGAGATAAAGAAGTTGTTCTCAAATTCCTTTGTGTATTATCAGCCAAAAGATATCTTGTCGGGCGATTTCTATTGGTTTGGAGAAACAAATGGAGTAAAAGTCATCATCTCGGCTGATTGCACCGGTCATGGTGTTCCCGGAGCACTTTTAACTGTTTTAGGACATGGCATTATTGAAGAACTTATAGAAAGAAAAAAACTCAGCTCGCCAAGTGTTATCATCAATGAACTTAATAATGAATTAAACCTAGCGTTCTCTACTCAAAAATTAACGGAATATGGTATCGAACTAACCGTGATGTGTTTTAAAGAAAGTGAGAAGAGGGCTGCTTTTGCATCAAATGGTAGTGGCATCTATAAATATTCCAATGGTGAGATCTTGAATTATTTACCTGTAATTCATCGTCCTGTTAAAATGATCTACAGCCTAAATATGAGGACGTGATCATTGATTATAAAACTAACGATTGCTTTTATTTAATGAGTGATGGCTATTGCGATCAATTTAAGGGCGATAGTGTGAAACCTGAAAAATATAATCTTCGAAGATTTGAGAATTTATTATCAAAGATATCTGCTAAACCAGAACTCACCTTAGCGGATAAGGATTTGCATGAAGAATTTACGAATTGGAAGGGCGCAAAAGAACAAACCGACGATGTGTTGGTGGTAGGCTTTAAAGTGTAGCTAATACTGTAATAGAGAAATTAACGCCATCAAGTATAGACATCATTTCTTCTCCTTTCATTTTAATTAGATCATCGTCTTTTGAATAATACCAAATAACTTTCAATTCAGGGTCGTTTTTATATATGGAACTAATTAATTTAAGCACCTGTTTGTTCGACATGGAATTCATATACTCCAAATTAAAAACCAATTTATTTCCTTTAGTACCTGAACAAATTCGGTTGATCTGCTCCAACAAAGGCACATAAAAATCAAGTGTATTTTCAGGCATAGATACTCCGCTAATTGTTATCACATTTGAGTTATCAACTACCTCATGTTTTACCATAGGCGTGTCGTCGTTAGCTTCAATATATAATGTTTCGTTACTCATTATTTATGGTAATATTAAAAAGCACGTCGGTCATTTCATTCATATCCTTGCTCAAATTAACATTCATTTTATTCGGGTATATCAAATTGGCAATATCGATCAATCCCAGACCGTTTGTGCTTTCAAGATCAGATAGAATATCCTTACTTTTTTTCAGAAGCTGCTCTTTACTTGAACTGTTTAAATCTACAACTTTTTTTTGAAATTCTTTCGCGTTTTGCGCTTGCGCTTCATTATAGGTTGTTATTTCAACATTAGAGTTCTTCCATTCAATGAACATTTTGCCTTGCGACATCTGCTTTTCATAGTGCGCGTGTCGCTTTAAATTCTGAGTGAGCTCTATGATAATATGATGTACTTTTTTATTCACATTGTTTTGTTGCTCTGCCTTTTTTGAAAGCAATAAGTTCAATAGAGAAAAAATGAAGTTATTAGAAAAATCGCCACCGTAATAAAAACAACTTTCATTGCCGGAAGAAAGCTGATTTAGCTTAGCTTGAAGATCTTTGGCCATTGAAAAATCGAATACTTCTGATTCTTTTACTTGAAGTGGAATTGCAAAATACAGGTTAAAAAGTGAATACTCCTCATCGCGTTGCTTTATGTCATATTGAATGGATCGATTCGACTTTCGTGTGATCTCTATTAAACCTAAGCCCGCGCCTTTCTCTGTTTCTTGGCCG
>Ga0209972_10003454_pt1 | contig 12406 bp, 8 predicted proteins | sample NOAtaG_7_FD_187302 | JGI IMG/M metagenome (GOLD analysis project Ga0209972, IMG submission 187302) | Freshwater lake microbial communities from Lake Erie, under a cyanobacterial bloom - NOAA_Erie_Diel1S_2200h metaG (SPAdes) (version 2) | ecosystem: Environmental > Aquatic > Freshwater > Lake ...
GAGGCCGGGCACGCCCGTCAACCCGCGCGTCGGACCCGTGACCGAGGGCACCACGCCTGGCGTGAACTCGCCCTCGACGATCAGCGATCGCGAGACGACCGACGCCTCCTTCGTGAAGATCTTCGGGAGGTTCTTCGGGTTCGTGACTTCGTAGAAGCGCCCGCCGGTCGTCTCGGCGGTGAACTTCATGTTCACGTAGTCCTGCTGCGTGCCGTGGCCGCTGACCATGACGGTGGTGATGGTGATCTTCGCGGCGACCGCGGCGTCGAGCGTGGCCTTCGTCGGCGGCGACGGGTCGCCGTCCGAGATGATGATGATGTGGCGCTGGCCGGCGCGCGATTCGGCGAGGCCCTTCGTCGCCATCGCCACCGTCTCCTCGAAGTCGAAGAAGTCGCCGACGATCATCGATCGCGCCGATGCGATGGCGGCGCTCTTGTCGCCGGCCTCGCGCAACGGGTGCGACCACGTGGGCCGGTTGACGAGGGTGATGATCCCGATGAGGTCGAGCCGGGTGAGCGCCTCGATCGCCGCGATCGACACCTGCTGCGCCCAGTAGTTCCCCTGCGGCATCTCGCACGAGTGGACGATGAGGACGAGGCCGCCGCGCACCATCTGCCGCGTGGCCGGCGGATCGAGCTTCACCGGCAGCACCTGCGCCACTTCCGAATCGATCCAGCCGCCTGCGCCGAAGCTCTGGTCGCCGCCGACCATCATGAGGCCGCCGCCGAGGTCGTGGACGTAGGCGCGGAGCAGCCGGTCCGTCTCGCCGTCGATCGCCCAGCGCGGCACGTTGACGAGGATCACGGCGTCGAAGCCGGAGAGGAACGCGCCATCGCTCGCGAGGCGATCGGGCGGCACCACCACCACGTTCATCTGGCTGCGCTCGAGCGCGTCGACAAGCGGCGCCGACTCGGTGCCGCCGGAGTTGTCGACCACGAGCACCTGCCCGCTGCCGTCGACGAAGGTGATCGCCGTGGCGCGGTTGTTCTGGAGCATGCCGTCCTGCTCGGCGTCGGCTGGCTCGAACACGGCCTCGAAGCGGCGCGTGCCGGCGCCTTCAAGCGGGAACGGCACCGGAATGGTGCGCGGGCCCGCCTCGAGGTCGACCTGCAGCCCGTCGCCGGGCGCGTCGGGGTCGAGGTCGATCGGCTTGCCGCCGTCGCGGAGGAACACGGTGCCGCGCGCGGGGCCTTGGCTTCGCAGGAGGAGCCGGAGATCGGCGGTCTGGCCGGGGCGCGCGCGGGTGGGCGCCTTCAGCGACTCGAACACCACCTCGTTCGGCGACTCGTACTCGATCGGGATCACGTCGATGGGAATGCCGTTCGCGCGGGCGATCTCAGCCTCGGCGAGCGCATTGCCCACGTTCTCGTTGCCGTCGGAGACAAGCACGATGCGCTTGGCGGTGTCGGGCGGAAGGATCGAAAGCGCCTGGCGGATGCCGGCCGCGATGTTGCTGCCGTCGCGGTCGCCGGCGTGTTCGTTGTCGGGAACGATCGACCGCGTGTCAGGCTGCGAGGCGATCTCGGCTTCCTTGCCGAAGGTGAGCGCCGCAACGCGGTCGTCCGGCTCGCGCTTGTCCTCGACGAGTCGCTGGACGAAATCGCGCGAGGACGCGAGGAGCGGCACCGGGATCGACTGGCTGCGGTCGAGGACGAAGGCCGTCGTCAGCGCCTCGCCGCGCCGCACGAGCGACGGCTGCGCCAGCGAACCGACCAGCGCGAGGACGACAAGCGTGCGCAGCACGAGGCTCGCGTACCACTTCCAGCGCTCCTCGCTGTTGCGGCTGCGCCACGCAAGCACGAGCACCGGCACGAGCAGCGCGAGGAGAAGGAGGAAGATGGGCCGCTCGAACTGCATGCTGGAACTGCACTCACGTTCATGCGCCGACGCTGACCGACGCCTCACTCGCCGCGCGGAAACTCAAACAGCACGATCCTGACGTTCCCATGATCGCAGACGGCGAAGCGCTGTCCGCCGCGTGCCCCGATCCCTGCGGGCTCCAGAGCCCAAGGATACTTCAATCGCCCACCACCGGCACCGAGACCGCCGAGCACTCCGAGCACGGCGCCCGTCTCGGCATCGAGCCGCTGGACCCGGTGATTCCCGTGCTCGGCCACCACGATCGTCCGTTGCTGGGCGGCCTCGCCGCCCGTCGCCGGATAGGGCTCCGTGATCGCCGTGACGGCGACGCCGCCGATCTCGAGCACCAACCCGAACGGGTACGCGAACTCGCCCTCCGCTGTGCCGGGCCGACCGATCGCACGGCGGAACTCGCCGTCGCCCGTGAGCACCTGAATGCGGTGGTTGCCGACATCGGCGACGTAGAGCTCGTCGCGCTCGGCGTCGTAGATGATCGACTGGGGACGGAGGAACTCGCCCGGCCCGGACCCCGCGCGGCCGAAGGCGTACAGGAACTTGCGTTCCCGGTCGAAGACCTGGATGCGGTCGTTTCCACCGTACTCGGCCACGAACATGCGTCCGTCCGGGGCGAAGGCGGCGTCGGTCGGGTAGATGAACTCGCCAAGACCAAGACCATACGAACCGAGCGTCCAGCGGATCTCGCCGGTGGGGCTGTACGCCACGAAGCGATGCTCGTGGGTGTCGGCCACCACGAACGAGCCGTCGGGGCCAACCGAGCCGCCCACCGGCTTCCCCCGTTGAAAGGCCGGCATCGACCACTCGCAGATGTGGCGCCCTTCGCGGTCGAAGCGCTGGACGCGGGCGTCCTTGTCGATCACGTAGATGTCGCCCGACGCGGGGTCGGCGGCAAGGACCCGCGGGCCATTGAACTGACCGCGGCCGCGGCCGGGGCCGCCGAAGGCCACTTCGACCGACACGCCGCGCCCGACCATGGGGACATCGAACTCGCCCGGCGCGCCGCCCGCCTTGCCGGCAAGCGTCGGCGCGTTGGCGTCGTCGACTCCGACGAGGCCGCCATTGCCGCGCGCGCCATCGGGCCCGCTGCTTGGCCGATCGCACGCCGTCATGCCGACGGCAAGCGCCGCAAGCGTGGCGAAGCCAGCCGCGCGTGGCGCGTGGCGCCCCACCGCAACGATGACGGCGCGCACGCCGACGATCGCGACGATCGCAGCCGCAAGCAGCGCCGCCGCCCCGAAGAGCACCGTCTCAGGCCGCTGGTAGTGAATGGCGTTGAGAATGTCGGTTGCGATCCACTGGAAGCCGGGTGGGATCACGCGGCCGCTTGCCGTGAGTTCGCCCAGGCTCCACGCAAGCGCCACGGGAAACGCCGCCAAGCCGGCAAGGACGAGCTCTGCGCGCAGCCCGCGCACGCGCGCGACGAATCGACTGCCGTCAAGCGCGCGCAGGTTTCGCGACGACTGCGGCTCGCGGCCATCGAGCGCGACCGCGACCACGGCCGCCACCGCAAGCGCCCGCGCGGCCAGCGTGCAGATGACGACGAGCGGCGTGTCGTAGACGAAGGCGGTCGCGTGGTGGTTGTAGCCCGCCTCAAGCGCGACCGCGACGACGGTGCCGGGAACGAGCGACGCAAGCGCGCAGACGACCGTGGCCACCGCGCCGAGACGCCGGAGCGTTGTTCCCCGCGGCGACGCGAGCGCCGCGCGCAGCGCGACCGCGACAAGCGAGACGACGAGCGCCGCGATCGCGGCGACGACCAGGGCCGAGACAAGCGCGCGGCCATGCAGGACGAGGAAGTCGCCGAGGCGCGGCGCGTTGAAGAGCGCACGCGCGAAGAGCACCACCGGCGTGAGCACGATGCCCGCCGGCAGCGCCACCGCGACAAGCGCCGTCCAAGTCGGGCGCGCGTCGGGCTGCCGCCTGGCCCGGTCGCGGAGACCGCGCACGCGCTCGGCGCGCGTCAGCCACGCGACGAGCGCAAGCCCCACGAGCGCAAGGACGATCGCCGGCAGCGCGGCCGCCAGCACGCGGCCAGCCGGCGCGCCCAAGGCGTCCATGCTGCGCAGTTCGAATCCGAAGGTCGGGATGAAGGCGAGGTCGAACGCCGTCGTTTCCCCAAGCAGGAACGCGGCGGTGGCGACCACGCTCACGAGGAGGAGCCGCCAGTCGCGCGACCACGCGGCCCGCAGGCGCGCGCGCCAGTCGAGGCCGTCGATGTCGGCGAGGCGCGTATCGCCCGACGATCCGCGCAGGCTGCGCGCCGAGAGCGCCGCGAAGGCCGGCGCCGCGCACCAGGCCACAAGCGAGAGCGCGAGGATCGCGGTGCGCACCTCGGAGACGGCGTTTGAGCGCTCGGCGAAGTCGCCGATCGGCGTCCCCGGGCCGACCGAGAGCCAGATGCCGGCATAGAGAAGCCACGGCGGCAGCGCGATCGGAAGGAGCACGGCAAGCGACAGCGCCACGCGCAGCGCGCGCGGCGAGACGCGCGGCATCGCGCGCGAGGCTGTCCAACCAAGCAGCGCGCCTGCGGTGGCAGCGCCAAGGCTCCACGCGAGGCTGCGAAGAAGGACGGCAACCGCCCCACCGCCATCGACCGGGCCGCCGATGAACTGCACCGTCGAGGAGCGTCCGCCTGCGGTCTGGCCGCCGAACGCCGCCTCGATGCCAAGCGCAAGCGCTGGCCAGAGCGCGACCGAGCCGACGATGAGGACGAGCAGAAGCGCGACCGCCGTCGCGAAGAGCCACCCGCCGCGGGTGCGCGTCACGCAGTGCCCCCGAGAATCCGCAGGGCACGCACGGCGGTCTCATCGGCGTTGCCTGCGATGTCGGCGACATCGAAGACAAGCGGGTCTTCCACCTTGAAGCCGGGGTCGCAGGTCGCGTTCGGACCGATGGGAAGATTGCGCGACGGCGACCGGCACTGGATCGCCTCGGCCTCCGGCGAGATGAGCCACGCGGCCACGCGCTCGACGGCTTGCGTCGGGCCTGTGCGGCCAGCCACCATCGACACGGTGTTCGGAACGAGCATCGTTCCGCCGCCGGCCACGCTGGCGTCGAGCGTGCGGGGCAGCGTCATCTCGACCGAGAGGCCGCGCGCCTGCGCAGCGAAGACGTCGTCGGTGTCGGTGAGGCCGTACGCGCACTCGCCCGAGACGACGGCCTCGACGGTGGCTGCGTTGCCGCCGGTCAGGACGACGGTGCCGTTCGCGCGGAGGCCTTCGAGCCACTCGTCGAGGGTGGGCGCGTCGAGGTCGCGCTTGTGGGCGTTCTGCCACGCGAGTTCAAGCGCCGCCATGTGGCTGCGCGTGGTGCCGAAGCGCGGGTCGGCGATGGCGATGGCGGCGCGGCTCCCCTTCGCGATGCCCGGCTTCGCCAGTGCGCGCCAATCGGAGATCGGGGGCGTGCCGCGCGAGGGCGCGTAGGCGATCACCCGCGCGCGCGCCGCGAACGCGACCCAGCGCCGGTCGTCGTCTCGGTACGAGTCGGGCCACGACGACCACACCGAATCGGGAAGCTGCGCGAGAAGGCCATCCTTCGCGAGGCGCACGGCGGCGAGACCCTCGGAACTCCAGAAGAGATCGGCGCGAGGACGGTCGCGCTCGGCACGCACGCGATTCTCGAGTCCGGTGGTCTTCGACGCCTCGGTGTCGAACCCGGCATCGATCTCGATTCCCGTGGCAGCCGTGCACGCGAGAAGCATCTCGCGCGCGAGCACGTCGTCGACCGAGACATAGATCACGACGCGCGGGGCCCCGCTCTGCCGCGCACACGCGGGAATCGCGGGAAGGAGGCCCAGCGCGCCAACTCCGACCGCCGTGCGGATGAAGCGTCGCCGCTCGATCGCGTGCGGGTGGATCGGATCCATCTGATTCTTCTCGTGGGGCATCGCGGAAGGGTCGCTCTACTTCTTCGATTCAGAGGCCGAGCCCGACCCCGCGCCTGCCGCGCCGCCCTCGGCGGGCTTGTCGGCGCCGCCGCCAGACTGCTCGCTGCGCTTCTTGATTTCCTTCTTCAGCGTTCCGAAGTAGTGCTTGTGCGTTTCCTTCAGATGCGTGGGAACTTGATCCTCGCCAACGGCGACGCCCGAGCCGCCGTCGGCCGCCTGGTCGATCGACTCGACCGGCATCACGCTCTCGGCGACCTCGGGATTCGGGTTGTCGATCAACTGCCTGGCGATGATGTCGCCGCCGGCGTTCTGCGTCTTCGCCTTCTGCACCTTGGTGCCGGTCGGAGTCTTTGCCTTGCCGGTGTTGCCGCCCTGCGCGCGGCCGGAGCCGCTGCGCTGTCCGTTCACAAGCGATTGCTGCCCGGGCTGACCGGCATTCTGCCCACCCTGCGAGTTGCCGCCCTTGCACATGCCCTGGCCAAGCGACTGGGACTCCTCTTGCGCCATGTTCGAGAGCGCCTCGGCTTCCTGCATCATCTGCTGGACCTGCTCGAGTTCGGAGAGCGACTCCGCGAGTTCGGCAAGCGCCTCTGCGGAGCCAGCGTCGCCGCCTTCGCTTCCCGCGCTGCCTTCGGAGGCCTGCTGACCTTGCTGGCCCTGCTGGCCCTGCTGACCTTCCTTGCTTCCGGTCTGTCCCTGGCTCTCGCCCTGCGAGCCTGACTTCTGGCCTTCGCCGCCGCCCGGGTTCTCGCATTCGCCAGCCTGGCCACCCTGCTGCTGCTGCTGCTGTTGCTGCTGCTGCTTGTCGCCGCCCTGCTGCTCTTGCTTCGAGCCACCCTGCTGCTGCTGCTGCTGCTGGTTCTTGTCGCCGCCCTGCTGCTGCTGTCCGTCCTTCTTCTCACCCTGCTGCTGCTGCTGCTTCTTCTCGTTCTTCTGCTGCTGCTGCTTCTTCTCGTCTTTCTGCTGCTGCTGCTTCTTCTTCTGGTCGGCGGCCTTCTTCGCAGCGCTCGAGACCTTCTGCAGCGCCTGCTGGCTGGCCTTCGACGCGGCGACGGCCTGCTGCAGCTGCTGGCGCTGCTGCTCGGTGAGATTCTGGTTCTCGGAGATCGCGCGCTCGAGCGCCTCGGGGTTCGAGGCAAGCTGCTGATCGAGGCCGGCGCGCGCAAGTTCATCCTTCAGCGACTGCTGCTTGTCGGCCAGCGCGTCGAGCGACTTCGACATCTGCTCGAGCGCCTGCGCAGCCGACGCCTTCTCGGCATCGGTCATCTCGCCGCTCTGCGCCTTCTGCGCGAGTTCCTCGAGCTGCTGCTTCGCGCTCGCGAAGTCGCCCTTGGCAAGATCCTCGGAAAACTTCGAGAGCGGCCCCTCCTGCTTCTCGAGCCCGGCGAGGTCGCGCTTCATCGCCTCGTTGCGCATCGCCTCGTCGCTCTTCTTGAGTTCATCGAGACGATTCTGCAGTTCGCTCATGCGCCGGATGGTCTCGCGGCGCGCCTCCTCGCCCTCGGCCTCGCCGCCCACCTGCGCCTCTGCGTTCTTCGCAAGCTTCGCGAGCGAATCGCGCACGTCCTGCGGCAGCGCCTTCGTGCTCTCGAGCTCCTCCTTGACGCGCTCGAGCGCGTCTTCGGATGCCTTCTTCTGCGCGAGCCTGGCCTCCTCGGCCGGCGTCGCCTCCTCCTTCGGCCACGCGATCGCGGGCAGATAGATCTGCGCCGCAACCAACAGCGCGGCCGCGGGCGCCGTGAGCCACATCGACATGGGCACGCGAACCGGGAACGCCGCGCGAACCTTGCCGCGCAGCGCCGGATCGGACGCGACGGCAACGCCATCGGCGACGGCGGCGCGCGCGTAGGAGTCGGTCGAACGCTCGAAGGCAAGCGCCGTGGTCAGACGTTCGTCGAGCTTCAGGCGTTCGTCGATGCGAAGCGCCAACTGCGCGTCGGTGGACGCACGGCGCCGGCCGAGGAACGCGGCCACGAGCAGGCCGAGCACGCCACCACCGGCGGCGGCGATGAAGACGGCGCGATCGGGCACCTCGGTGCCCGGCACCACCTTCGCCACGAGGACGAGGAGCGCAAGCAGGATCGCGGCGACAAGCAGTCCGACCGCCGAGCAGCGGACAAGCGCCGCGAAGCGCTCACGGGAGCGCGCGAGGGTGATGAGGGCCTTGATTCGGTCCATTCCGACAAGCTCCGTTCAGCAAGGTGGTTCACACCGACTGTCTTCCGCCACACGCTTGACCGCGTCCGGATTCGACCACCCGGAAGGTGGATCGGCTCGGTACGCCTTCCATCGTACCTCCGTGCGCCCGGAGGCTGCCGATTTCGGCACGATTCCGCAGCCGAAACCCGGCACCGGCCGGCCGCTTCGCGGCGCGTTCCGCGGTCGCTCTGCCGGACCCGAGGCCCGGGTGCGCACCCGGCGCGAGCCGCCCTCCCCACCCGGCCGCGCACCCGCCCGATCACTATCCTGCCCCCATGGATCCCGACGACGAGGTCTGCCTCTGCTTCCGGGTCTCGCTTCGGAAGATCTCGAACTTCCTTGCACGCGAGAAGCCCGTTGTGGCCAGCCAGATCTCGGAGTGTCTTGGCGCGGGCACCGGGTGCCAGTGGTGCGTGCCCTTCCTCCGCAAGCTCCATCGACTCTCGATCGAGGGCAAGCCCGTCGACCTCCCCGTCTCTCCGGAGGAATACGCGAAGCGGCGCGCCCGCTATCGCACATCGGGCGGTCGCGAGGCCGCGGACGACGGCACCTCCGGACCGGAGTCTGGCCCGAACCCGCCTGCGTGAGGGTCATGGATCGGGGTGGAGTGGAGTTGAGTGGACGTGGTTCCGCCCGGCGGAACGCAGGCAGCGCATCGGCGCGCGCCACTGGCGTGGGGTCGCGGGGAACTCACGCAGCCGGGCGATTGCTGCGGCGCACGTCGAGCGCGCGGATCGACTTCGCGAGTTCCGACAGCGGCTCCTCGAAGTGCATGCCGATGCTCACGCATCCCTCGACCTTCGACGGCCCGATCCGGCTGACCGACGCAACCGTCTCGAACGATGGAATCGCCGATGGGAAGTTTGCGGCGAGCTTCACCTGGGTGTTGAGCGTCAGTTGGGCCGAGGCTGGCGCACGCACGAGGACGCCGCTTTCCGACAAGTCGAGGATCGGCACCTTGATCGGCGTCTGGTCGCCTTCGGCGCGGACGATGATCGCGGTGGGAGCGAGATCGAACGCCACCGGGACGCGCAGCGTGAAGCGGCGCTGGACGTGCGTCAGCGATGCGGGAATCGAGACGCGCAGTCCGAGGCGCCGTCGCCCGCCGCCAGAAGCGGATTCGTTCCAGCGCGAGAGGATCTGGGTCTCGCCCCTGTGGAATCCGCGGCTGGTCGCGATTGCGATCCAGAGCCGCTCTCCCACGATGAACTCGACGCCGCGGCGCTGCGGCGCGAACGCCAGCGAGACTCCCTCGTCATCGACGCTGTCGACGAAGCCGAAGTCGGAATCGGGGCAGACGTTGTGTTCGGACGAACCGAGCCCGGCTTCCGCAGAGCGCAGCGCGGCCGCGGAGAGGATCTCGCGCACCGAACGCTCGGCGGCGTCGTCGAAACCGAGACTCGCGGCAATGCTCTTCAGCCAGACACGCATGGCAAGACTCCAAACTTCACGTGAGTCAGGCCGCCGAGCGGCCCCTGCGCCTGTAGTCGAGCGAACGGATGGCTCGCGCGATGTCGGGACGCTCGTCGACGAAACGGAGGCCGAGGATGCGCGCATCCGGAACCCGCGACGGGAACACGTGCACGACCTCGACGAGGCCCTTGTAGGAGGGAATCGAGTTCGAGAAGCGCGCCTCGATCGTGAGCAGCTCGCCCAGCAGGATCTCGCGCATCGGCACCACGCGCATGCGCATGCCGGTTCCCGACAGATCGAGCACGATGCCGAGACCGATCTGCGAGACGGAGTCGGGCGTCTTCACGACGGCCTTCGGCGCCAAGTCGAACGCCACCGGCACGCGCTCGTTCGAGCGGCGCTGGGAGTGGATGATCGACTCGGGAATGCGGACGCGGTAGCCGCAGCGGTCGAGTCCGATGTCGCGGCCGGTCCAGGCCGACACGATCTCGGTCTCGCCCTTGTAGTAGCCGCGCGCGGCGGCGATGGCGATGAAGATGGGATCGCCCGGCTTGAAGGCCAGCGACGCCCCGCCCTCATGGCGGCTGATCACGAGGTCGTCTCCGTCGACCGCGTCGAGAACGCCGCAGTCTGGATCGGGGCGGACATCATCGGAGTTCGAGAGCCCGACCACGGCCTTCTGCCTCGACGCTTCGTCGAGGATCTGGCGCACGGACGTCTCCTCCGAGTCATCGGAGCCAAGCAAGGACGAGAGATTTTTGTACCAGACCCGCATAAGTGACCAATCGGCTGAAAGAGGCGTGCACTGAAGCGAACCATCGCCGCCGAGGAAGAACGTGGCACGGGTTCGGACCCTGGCCAGCGCAGATCCGCCCTTTGTTCAGCGACGCTGCCGTCGCGCACGGCGCATTTCGGTCAGATGGATCGCGCGCCCGAGGTCGGGGGCCGGATCGAGGAATCGAAGCCCGAGAATCTCGCCGCACCCGCCGCCGAGATCCTTCGTGAACACCACTTCCGTGATCGCCACGAAGCATGGAAAGGGATCGGGGAAACGCGTGACGAGCCGGAGTTGCTGCGACAACACGAGCCCGTGCGCGGTCGGAAGCCGAAGTCGCATGCCTGCCTCGGAGATGTCGAGGATGTCACCGCGACCAAGCGGAGTTTCGCCAGCGGTTCCGATGAGGAAGGCTTGCGCGGTGGGCGAGAGATCGAACGCGACGGTCAACCGATGGCACTGCCGGCGCTGGACGTGCTCCACCAACGTTGGGAGCGAGACTCGGATGCCAGAGCGCCGCGCGGTTCCGTCGTGGCGCTCCCAGTGGCCCTTGACGCTGACTTCGCAGCAATCGAAGCCCGGCTGGGCGTCGATCGTGAGATGCAGATGCTCGCCGACGATCGGGAGGCATCCGCCCGTCCTCGGAAGTTGGATCACAAGCGAATCGGACTCGACGCCAACGACATGGCCGTCGTCCGTCGGTGAAACCGCATCGTCGCCGCTGGTGCAGATGCCCACCGACGCCTCGCGCGCGGCGGCGGCCCGAAGGACATCGCGCACGGTGTGGACGTCGTCGTCCCCCGGCCCGAAGAAGTCCCCGAGATTCCGCAGCCACACCAACATGTCGTTGGCATCGGCCGTCCGGAGAACTCGAATCAGGGGAAGCGGTCAATCGCGGCGAAAGCGCGGCTCGACCGACTTTGAGCCGTCGCCTGAGGTGCTGCACCCGCCCAATACTTCTCGGCCCTGATTGCCGTTGCGACTGAGTCGCAATATCATCCCGGCCATGGTGTCCGACCCCCCAGCCCGACAGCCTGCGCACCTCCCGCTCAGCCAACTGAGGAAGGGAGAGCGCGCGGTCATGTCCTCGGCCGACCTCTCGCCAGAGGACCGGGCCATGCTGTGCGCGATGGGGCTCGACGAACACAAGGAGTTCACCGTGTGCAGGGCCGGCGGCGGCGGTCCCTGCATCATCCGGCTCGACGCGACCCGGCTTGGGCTGTCCCCGGAGCTCGCCGCCAAGATCCTCACCCGGCCCTGCGACTGCCCGAGCGCGACCGAATGCCGCGCTCCAGAGCCCCCGTCGTCGCATGAGCGCCCAGCCCAATGAGCGACGACGATGGGCGCGACGCAAAGCACAACTGTTCCCATCCGAGTGGCGATGGTCGGCAACCCGAATGTCGGGAAGACGTCGCTCTTCAACCGCTTGTGCGGGCTTCGCGCCAAGACGGCGAACTTCCCCGGATCGACCGTGGAGGCGCGGATGGGTTCCGCGTTCCACGGCGAGACGGAGCTTGAGATCGTCGATCTGCCGGGCATCTACGCGGTCGATCTCGAACTGCCGGAATCGAAGCTGTGCCGGGATTGCCTCGCAGGGCGTCTCGACGGCTGCACGCCCGACGTGCTCTTGGTCGTGATCGACGCCACCAACCTCGCGCGCGGCCTGCGACTCTTCAAGTCGGTCGCCGCGGCCGCGCGGCCGCTCGCCGTCGCGCTGACGATGGGCGACCTCGCCCGCACGCGCGGACTGTCGGTCGATGCGCGGCGCCTTTCGGACATGCTGGGCGTTCCCTGCGTCGAGGCGAACGGCCGCGATGGAAGCGGAGTCGATGCGCTGGCGAAGGCGCTCTGCTCGGCGAACGAGGCCCCTGCGAAGGTGATCGCGGCGAGCACGGGCGCGACCTGGATCGACGACACGATCGCAGCCGTGCTCGGCGGCCCGAACTCGATCGGCGCCGAGAGCGACAAGTGGACCGACCGGCTCGACGCTGCGTTCACGCACCCGATCCTCGGCGCGCTCGTCTTCGTCGGGGCGATGGCCGCCGTGTTCATGGCGATCTTCCGGCTGGCCGAAGTGCCGATGGGGTTGATCGAGGGCGCGGCCGCCGCGCTCGGCGGTCAGGTGGAAGCCCTGCTTCCCGCGGGCGCGATTCGCGAACTGCTTGTCGACGGCGTGATCGCGGGCGTCGCGGGAACGGTCGTGTTCCTGCCGCAGATCTGCCTCCTCTTCTTCCTGCTTGCGCTGCTTGAGGACA
>Ga0209972_10003467_pt1 | contig 12374 bp, 8 predicted proteins | sample NOAtaG_7_FD_187302 | JGI IMG/M metagenome (GOLD analysis project Ga0209972, IMG submission 187302) | Freshwater lake microbial communities from Lake Erie, under a cyanobacterial bloom - NOAA_Erie_Diel1S_2200h metaG (SPAdes) (version 2) | ecosystem: Environmental > Aquatic > Freshwater > Lake ...
GGCGGGTATCCTTGCTGACATCAAGACATTTGCTGCCTTTGGCTGCTACGGCGTCGCGGCGATCAGTTCGCTGACCGCGCAGAACACCGTTGCCGTCTATGGCGCAGTCCACCAATCGGCCGCGACACTGCAGTCTCAACTCCAACCCCTGATCGATGACTTCACGATTGCCGGACTGAAGACGGGGATGCTTCCGACCCGCGAGACGATCGAGACGACGGCCGAGTTCATCTCCCGCCACCATCTGCCAAACCTGGTCGTCGATCCGGTGATCCGTTCGACGAGTGGTTACGATCTGATCGACGATGCGGCGGTACGTGAACTGGTGCGCCATCTGCTGCCGCTGGCGAGGGTGATCACGCCGAACCTCGCCGAGGCGGAGCGGCTGATCGGGCAGCCGGTCACCGACCTCGCCGGGATGGAGGAGGCGGCGCGAAAGATCGCCGCCCTCTGCCGCGCGGATGGCGCGGCGAGCGCCCCCGCCGTGCTGGTCAAGGGTGGCCACCTGACGACGACGGCGACCGATCTGCTCCTAGATGGAGACGAAATCCATTACCTGCACGGAGAACGAATCGAGACCAGAAACACCCACGGCACCGGCTGCACCCTCTCGGCAGCCATTGCCGCGCAACTCGCGCAGGGCGCGTCGCTGCTCGAGTCCGTCCGGACCGCGAAGAGCTATGTCAGCGCGGCCATTCGCCAGGCTCCCGGACTGGGACAGGGGGCGGGCCCGCTGAACCATTTCCCCGCTCGAGCCTGATCGCCGGATCCGGCCAGGCACTCGATCGGCCCCAGACCTGTATTTGATCTAGTGGCGGAGAGACCAGGATGTCAGAAAAGAGTGAAGATGAGCTGATGCTTGGCGACGCGGAACTGATGGTTCGGCAGTCACACGAGGATGTGGCGGTCTTCGATCCGCGCCGCATTGCCGACGCACTGATCCGGGAGACCGGACTGACACCGGAACGGGCGCAGCAGTTGGCGCAGGGAGTGCGGGAGCAGATCGAGCGGCTGGGGATCAGGAATCTGACCAGCCCGCTGATTCGCGGTCTGGTCAATGCGAAGCTGATCGAGGAGGGGCTGCTCGATGCTTACCGGGCCCACTCCCGGCTTGGTGTCCCGGTCTATGACGCCGCGCGGCTGATCCAGTCGCTCGACGGGACGCGCCGCGCCGCTGACCATCCACTGCTCCACGGTCCGGAGGGGACGAGCCTGGCCCTCGCCGAGGCGATCAAGCGCGAGTATGCCATGCTGGCCGTCTTCTCCGAGAAGGTCTCCTTTGCCCACCTTGACGGCGATCTGCACATCGAGAATACGGGCGAGATCGATCGCCCCCAGCAGATGATCTGCTCGATCGACTATATCAAGCGGCACGGGGTCAAGCTGCCTGGCGGCTTTGCCGGGTCGCGGCCGGCCCGGCGCCCCGAGGTTCTCGCCTCCCATCTCGTCACCTGGACCGCCGCCCTCCAGGGCTACTTCAGCGAGGCCATGACCTGGGATTCGGTCAACTACGCCTTTGCCCCGCTGCTGGTCGGGCTCAACCAGCGCCAGCTGCGGCAGCTCTCCCAGGGGCTGCTCTTCGAACTCTCGGCGCCGACGATCGCCCGCGGAGGTCAGCCCATCCGCTGCGACCTTCACCTCGACTGGGAGGCTCCGCCCTACATCGAGCAGCTGCCACAGGTTGGCGCCGCCGGTGAGCGGGCCAGCGCCGACTATGGATCGATCGGCGCGACGGCGCGCAACTTTCTGCGCGTCTTCCTCGAGGTCTACCTCGAGGGAGACGCCGATGGGCGGACTTTCACCGGGCCGCGCCCGATCCTCCACCTCACGCCATCTTTCCTGGCGCACCCGGATCACGAACCATTTCTGGAACTGCTCGAGCGCGTCATGGTCGAGCGGGGCGGGATCGTCATCGCCTTCGACCGGGACAATGCCGGCGGGCCGGAACCTCGCCTGACGGACGCCGGCACGCAGGAGTCCTTCACCAACCGCTATGGCCTGGCGGGAGAGCGGCTCCAACGGACCGGACAGGACTGGCAGTGGCGGGCGGCCATCCTCTCCTCGGTCGGACTCAATCTGCCGCGTCTGGGGCGGCGGGCGGAGGGCGACCGGGAGCGGCTTCCCGATCTGCTGACCGGTCTGCTCGAACTGGCCGCGCAGGCCTCGCTCGAAAAACGGATCTTCCTCGAGAAGCTGCTCGCCCGGGGCGAGGATGGCTCACTCGCTCTCCTGGCGATGCGCCTTGGGGGAGAGGCGTTCCTTTCACTCAACTGGTCGAGCCATGCCATCTGCCCGATCGGTCTCGCCGAGATGGTCGAGATGGTCACGGGCGAACCGCTGGCGACCTCACTCGATGCCCAGGAACTGGCCCTGCGGGTCATCCGCCACCTCCACGAGGAGGTCGAGCGACTCTCGCATAAGCACAAGGTCAGGTTCATCCTCGGGGAGTCACGGGATCTGGCCGCGACGCGCCGGCTGGCCATTCTCGACCAGCGCAAGTTTGTCCGGTCGGCCTCGTCGGCATCGATGGCCAGCGTCGCGGCGCCCTTCGACCGCTACACCAGCGGCGTCAAACTTCCTCCACGCGAGCGTCTTGACCTGCGAACCCGTCTGCGCATCGAAGGCCTCTTCCTCAAACGCCCGATCTGGAATGGCGTCGTCAACATCAGTCGCGCCGCCGCGCGCGACGAACGGCCCGGTCTCATCGCCCGGATCCTTCGTGAATCCTGGGTGAGCGGCCTCAGTATCGACTGAGCCTCGCCAATCTTTTCCGCTGATAATAGTTCTCACTGGACATGATCCGGCTGCCTTCCATAATATAGAGCCACTATGCCCAAACGAACTGATTTGCATAAGATTCTGATCATTGGTTCAGGTCCGATCGTCATTGGTCAGGCCTGTGAATTCGACTACTCCGGCACCCAGGCCTGCAAAGCACTCAAACAGGAAGGCTATGAGGTTGTCCTCGTCAACTCCAATCCGGCCACGATCATGACCGATCCGGAGCTGGCCGATCGCACCTACGTCGAGCCACTGACGGTCGAATCGGTCACCGCAATCATCGAGCGTGAGCGACCCGATGCCCTTCTCCCCACCGTTGGCGGCCAGACGGCCCTCAACCTGACGGTCAAACTGGCGGAAGGCGGGGTCCTTGAGAAGTACGGGGTCGAGCTGATTGGCGCCAAACTGAAGGCGATCAAGGTGGCGGAAGACCGCCTCCTCTTCAAGAACGCCATGGACGAGATCGGGCTCTCCATGCCGAAAGCCCGCTTCTGCCACAATATGCAAGAGGCCCAGGCCGCGGCCGAGGAGATCGACTTTCCGATCATCATCCGCCCCAGCTTTACCCTCGGTGGGACAGGTGGTGGAATCGCCTACAATGGCGAAGAGTTTTCCGAGATTGCCGAGCGCGGCCTGACGGCCAGCCCGACCAGCGAGATTCTCGTCGAAGAGTCGATCATCGGCTGGAAAGAGTTTGAGCTCGAGGTCATGCGTGACCTCGCCGACAACGTGGTCATCATCTGCTCGATTGAGAACTTTGACGCGATGGGAGTCCACACCGGCGACTCGATCACCGTCGCCCCGGCCCAGACCCTGACCGACCGCGAGTACCAGATGATGCGTGACGCAGCAATCCGCATCATCCGCAAGGTTGGCGTCGAGACCGGCGGCTCGAACATTCAGTTCTCCGTCAATCCGCAGAATGGCGAGCTGCGGGTGATCGAGATGAACCCGCGCGTCTCCCGCTCATCGGCGCTCGCCTCAAAGGCGACCGGCTTCCCGATCGCGAAGATCGCCGCCAAACTGGCGGTTGGCTATACACTCGACGAAATTCCGAACGACATTACCCGGAAGACTCCGGCCTCATTCGAACCGACGATCGACTATGTGGTCGTCAAGATCCCCAAATGGGCCTTCGAGAAGTTCCCGGGCGCCGAGGATGTGCTGGGAACGCAGATGAAGTCGGTTGGCGAGGTCATGGCGATTGGCCGGACCTTCAAGGAGGCCTTCCTGAAGGGGGTGCGTTCCCTCGAACGACGCAGTTCGCCCTATGTCGGCAACGTCTCTGACGAGACTCTGCGGCGCAAGCTGATCATTCCCAATTCGGAGCGCATCCACTACATCCACGCCGCCCTCGAACGCGACTGGCCGCTCGACGAGCTTCATGAGCTGACGGGGATCGATCTGTGGTTTCTGACCCAGTTGCGACAGATCGTCGACCTGCAGAACGAACTGCAGCAGTTCACGGCGGCCAGTCTGCCCAAGGACCTCCTCCAGCAGGTGAAGAGGTACGGTTTCTCCGACGCGCGGATCGCCGACCTGCTCAAGACAACCGAAGACGAGATCCGCCGCGGACGGCTGGCGCAGGGCGTTCTCCCCGTCTACAAAAGGGTCGACACCTGCGGCGCGGAGTTTGAGTCGAACACTCCCTACCTCTACTCAACCTATGAGAGCGAATGCGAATCCACGCCAACCAATCGTGACAAGATCATGATCCTCGGCTCGGGCCCCAACCGGATCGGTCAGGGCATCGAGTTCGACTACTGTTGCTGCCACGCCTCGTTCGCGCTCAAGGATGCCGGCTTCGAGACGATCATGGTCAACTGCAATCCGGAGACTGTCTCGACCGACTATGACACCTCCGACCGGCTCTACTTCGAACCACTGACCTTCGAGGATGTCATGCACATCGTCGAACTCGAGAAGCCGAAGGGGGTGATCGTTCAGTTTGGGGGACAGACGCCGCTCAATCTGGCCATGCGGCTTCACCACGCCGGGGTTCCAATTATTGGGACGAGTCCGGAATCGATCGACCTTGCCGAAGACCGGAAACGCTTTGGCAAGCTGCTCGCCGATCTCAACATCCCCCAGCCGGTCAATGGGACGGCGGTGACGGTCGATGAGGCCAAGCGGGTTGCCGCCTCGATTGGCTACCCGGTTCTCGTCCGGCCGAGTTACGTGCTCGGCGGCCGCGCGATGATGATCGTCTACGACGAGTCGAGCCTCGAGAACTACATGAAGAACGCCGTCGAGGCCTCCCCCGAGAAGCCGGTGCTGATCGACCGCTTCCTCGAAGACGCGTTCGAAGTCGATGTCGACGCCCTTGCCGATGGCGAAGACTGCGTGATCGCCGGCATCCAGGAGCATATCGAAGAGGCCGGCATCCACTCCGGTGACTCGTCGTGCGTGCTTCCACCCTACATGGTCAAGACGGAACACCTCGACACGATGCGGAAGTATACCCGCATCCTCGCCCGCGCCCTGAGCGTTCGTGGTCTGATGAACATCCAGTTCGCGATCAAGGATGACATCGTCTATGTCCTGGAAGTCAACCCGCGGGCCTCACGGACCGTCCCCTTCGTCTCCAAGGCGACCGGCGTCCCGCTCGCCAAGATTGCCTCGCTCGTCATGACCGGGCGCACCCTGAAGGAGTTTGGGCTGCCGGAGGAGCTGACCGTCCGCAACTTCTTCATCAAGGCGCCGGTCTTCCCCTTCGTCAAGTTCCCTGGCGTCGACCCGGTGCTTGGACCGGAGATGCGCTCGACGGGCGAAGTGATGGGCATGGCCGACAACTTCGGTCTCGCCTTCGCCAAGGCCCAGATGAGCAGCAATGCCAGTCTGCCCCTCGGCGGCACGGCCTTCATCAGCGTCAACGACAATGACAAGAAGAATGCCATCCGCATTGCCCGCCGGCTCCACGAGACCGGGTTCCGCATCATCGCGACCCGCGGGACGGCCGCCTTCCTCACCGACGCCGGAGTGCCCTGTGACCGTGTCTACAAGGTCAATGAAGGACGCCCCAATGTCGTCGACCTGATCAAGAGCGATGAGATCGACCTGATCGTCAACACCCCTCTCGGCCGGTCATCCTATTACGATGAACGCGCTATCCGGCGGGCGGCCATGCAGTACAATGTCGTCACCTTCACCACCCTCACCGGAGCCAATGCCGCCGCCAGCGCCATCGTCGCCATGCGCGCCGAGAACCGCCTGAGCGTCATCAGCCTCCAGGAACACCACGCGAAGAAGTGAGAAGCGGAGAGTGGAAAGTAAGAAAGTACTACTCGGCCGCCGGTAGTGAAAAAGTGAAAGGGGCCTGGTTTGAAGACCAGGCCCCTTTCACTTTTTGGGCAGGTTATCGGAGTCGGTTATTGCGCGACGCTGGCTCCTTCCAGCCTCTTACACCCAAACTCCACTTGACGATTCTTCATCACGATCTGCCGATCGAGAGGTAGTTGAAGGGATCGACCGGGCGATCGTGGAGCCGGACCTCATAGTGGCAATGCGGGGCGGTCGAACGGCCAGTGCTGCCAACGGCCCCGATCTTCTTCCCGCGCGCCACGTGCTGGCCAACCGTCACCTCGATGCTCGACATATGCGCATAGCGGGTCGTCAGACCGTAGCCGTGGTCGATGACCACGATATTCCCGTACCCGGAGTGTGAGCCGGCGAAGATCACAATTCCATCAGCCGTCGCCGTGATCGCCGTGCCGTGATTGGTCGCGATATCGAGTCCGGAGTGCATCTCATAACCACCCCCGCCGAAGGGATTGCGCCGCGAACCGAAACCATCAGAGATATACCCGCGCACCGGCCAGCCGGTCGGCGTCGAGGCCAGCTTGAGCTGGTTCTTGTCATACACAACCCGGATCTGACGAAGCTCGCTCTCCAGCGCCTCCGTCGCCTCCTCGATGTTGCTCAGATCGACTCCTTCGCTGATCCCCGGGCCTCCCTGCCCGACGACCCGGTTGAGATCGGCCGACCGGCTCACGCCACTCGTCTCCGCCAGCTTGCGCTGGGTAGTGTCGAGCGCCGCCAGCCGCGTCTGCAACAGATCGAACTTGCTCGAAGCCTCCCGATTCTGCTCCCGTAACTGTCGATTCTCGAGCTGGGTCAGATTCAACTTGGCGACCACTACGGCATGCTGGGCAATAATGTAGGTGCCATAAACGACGGTCAGCAGACCAACCCCGGCAAAGCCGAGAATCATGTAGATGACACGATGGTGAACATTGAACTTCCGCAGGGGGGATTTAGCAGTTGGGGCAAATACAAAGGTGTAAAACCGTTTATCTTCATTCATTATCGTCTTCTCCTTGGCTCAGTCACATCCCGCTGAACGGTCTGCGCCGAGTATGGGGCAGGGGCGCAATCCGGCTGTTCTCTCCGCAGAGCCGGATCTCTGGTACATCTCGATTCGTATGTACTATTGCGGTCTCTTTACCTTGTGTATGATGACTTAACGCAAACAACCATCATCACCAGCCAACAGAGCCCCCAGTAGCCCGCTTCATCAGCCAGTGCTCAAAGTAATATAAATTATATATGCACACAAAACACTGTATCGGCACGACGTGTGACGGTACAGGCTGAACCACAATTAGAAAAAACCTTGAAAAAACTAGCACAATCAACGGTCGACTTTCAATGAATTATTGGGAATCGTGGGCAGTTTGGCCGATGTGCGCCGCTAAGCTATGCCTGCTCAATACTTTACAAATCACTTTTCCGCCACTTTTTCGACCGGATATTCAATTTTTTGGATAAGCGATTCAATTTTTTGGACAAGCTGGTCGCGGGATGGGCCAACGGCAGCCGGGGGGCGGGGAGATCAATTGCGGCTGGACAGTGGAGTTCTTTCCATCAGCAGATTCATTTGCTAGACTGGACGGCAGTTGAAGCGGCATCACAAATAACGGTTACGCGGGGGGATGACATGATCGAAAGAGCGCGGTGGATGAGAGCATTGACGGCACTGGTCGTCGTGATCGGGATGATCGCTATGGCATCGCAGCTGACTCTCGATCAGCGGGTCGACGCCCAGGCCGGGCGGAAAGCGGGAGATAAGAAAAAGAAGAACCCCGGGGCGACCGGTGATCCGGAGCAGGATCGGCAGGAGCAGGAGCGCCAGGAAGAGAAGAAGGTCGACAAGTCGCAGGCGCCGGTCGCGATCAACATCGACACGAACATCGTCAACGTCGAGGCGGTCGTCTACAACAAGAAGACCGGGGGCATCCTGCAGGGGCTGAAGAAGGAGCATTTCGAGATCTACGAGGACGGCATCCGCCAGGAGATCGAGAACTTCGCGAGCCCGGAGGCGCCGGTGACCATGGTTCTGCTGCTCGAGTACAGCAAACTGGTCGATCTGCTGGGGATGCCGACAGGCGGGTTCTTTGAGCCGGGCCGGATCGAGATCCTGCGTCCGGCCTATGAGTTTGTGCGCACCTTCGTCCAGCCAAAGGACTTCATCTCGATCGTCGCCTTCGATATCCGGCCAACGCCGATCGTCGATTTCACCGATGACAAGGGGCGACTGATGGGCGCGATCAACCTGCTCATCCGCAACAATCCGGCCTTCAGCGAGAGCAACTTCTTCGACGCGCTCAAGTTTGTGCTGCGCGGCGGGGTGGGCGACAGCGTCGTGCTCGAGAACAACCAGCAGGAGAAGACCGAGTATGCGGGCCTCTTCGAGCTCAATGCGCGCACGGCGATCCTGCTCGTCGGTTCAGGAATCGACACCTTCAGCAAGATCAACTTCGATGAGGCGCGGAAGATCGTCGAGAATTCGGGCGTCCCGGTCTATGCGATTGGCACCGGCAATATGTTCCTGAAGCGTTATGACATGCAGCTCGACCCGGGCCGGGGGCTGGAGATGTATGGGATTCCCGACCGGATGACCCTGCTCCAGGCGCAGAACACCCTGAAGACCTTTGCCGACTCGACGGGCGGCAAGTACTTCCCGGTCACCTTTCCGGGCGAGATCCCGTCGGTGCTCCAGTCGATCTCGGCGCTGGTCAGAAATATGTACAGCCTTGGCTATACGCCCACCAACACCCGGCGCGAGGGAAAGCGGCGCAAGATCACGGTCAAGGTCAATGTAGGTGACAAGATCGACCCGAAGCTGCTCATGGTGCAGCATCGCCAGACTTACGTCGAGCCGAAGGATCGCAAATAAGCCCCAAAGGATCGCCAATCAGCACCGAAGAAGCGCCAATAGGCCCCGCGGAATCGCAGTTGGCAGAGAGATCTGAAGATATGTTAGCGACGACAGGGATCAGAGATCGGCTGGCCAGGATCGAGGAGCGAATCGGTTCGTCCTGTCAGCGTGCCGGCCGTGACCGGCGGGAGGTGACGCTGATTGGGGTCAGCAAGACCTTTCCGACCGAGCTGATCGCGGAGGGCATTGACGCCGGGCTGCGGGTGCTCGGTGAGAACCGGGTGCAGGAGGCGGCGACGAAGATCCCGGCCCTGAGCGAACTCTGCGCCGCGAGTGGCGTCGTCTGGCACCTCATCGGCCACCTTCAGTCGAACAAGGTGCGGCGGGCGGTCGAGCTCTTCAGCATGATCCACTCGGTCGACAGCCTGAAGCTGGCCGAGCGGATCGACGCCGTCTGCGGAGAGACGGGGAGACAGCTGCCGATCCTGATCGAGGTCAATCTGGGCGGTGAGGAGTCGAAGGCCGGCGTGAAGGCGACGGAGACGCTCGCGCTCTGCGAACAGATCGGGAAGCTCCCCAACCTTCAGCTGCAGGGTCTGATGACCGTCCCGCCGTTCGCAGAGGCGCCGGAAGATACCCGGCCCTACTTCAGAGAGTTGCGCGCATTACGCGATCAGGCCGTCAGTCTGGGGCTCGTCAGCCCGGCGTTCACCCACCTCTCGATGGGCATGAGCCACGACTTTGAGGTGGCGATCGAAGAGGGGGCGACCATGGTTCGCGTAGGGACCGCCATCTTCGGTTCACGCGGCTGAGCACAGAGAAAGCTCCCCCCGGGGAGCGAAGGAGAAATTTTCGGAAATGTCGATCTCGGATACTGGACAGATCCTGATTGAGAGCATCAGTCAATTGCAGCGTTTTATCGACTTGGCCATTGGGGTCACCATTGCCGTCATCCTTGGTCTGTTGCTGCTTCGTTACCTGCCGGAGCTGGTCAAATTGAACCCTTTCGGCTCAGCCTACCAGGCGATGCGCCGCCCGACCGACGAGCTGATCTATCACATGCGGCAGTCGCGCTTCTACCAGCCATTACGACGCACCTTCGGCTTCGATCCGTCACTGCTCATGGTGCTGATCGCCCTGGCCATCCTCTGGTATGTCGTCAACGGCGTGCTCCAGAACCTCTTCTTCATTCTGCGCGGACTCGGCTGGAGCCTGCTCCAGTTTGGCATGGGCAACATCTTCACCGGCGTGCGCTACCTGATCGGCACCCTCATCCTCTCCGCGCTCTTCTTCCTGATGGCCCTCATGACGATCGTCTTCGTCAACTGGATCTTCGGACTGCTGCGGCGTCAGGCGTGGTGGTCGCTCGATCGGCTCAATCCGCTCCTGCGCCTCTTCGAGTTTGGCGGTGCCTTCACCGGCTGGTCGTTCATGATCCTCTGGTTCGCCATCTCTTTTGCCGCCCTGGCCGTCCAGGCCGTCTTCTTTTAAGATTCACACATGGGATTCACGGGGATGATCCGTCTCAAGACCAGCGGAGATTCGCTCACCCTGGCCGTGCGGGTGCAGCCGCGGGCCGCGCGGAGCGGCTGGCGCGGGGTGCTTGATGGAGCGCTGAAGATTGCCCTCGCCGCGCCGCCGGTCGATGGCGCCGCCAACGAAGAGCTGATCAGATTCCTCGCCAAAGAGTTTGGGATTCCGCGCCAGGCGGTGACCATCATCTCCGGCCAGACCTCACGGCAGAAGGTGGTCGCGCTGCAGGGGATAAGCGAAGAGACGGTGCGCGCCCGGCTGGCGGTCAGCGCGTTGCCGGCGCGTTAAAGGATGGCGGAGCTGATGAGGGCGGCTAGTTGAGGTGGTGATTGCCGCCGTGCCCGTTGGTCCTGGAGATCCGTTTGATATAGGCCTTCTGCTCGTACTCCCCAACCAGAGCGGTCAGGGTACGCTCGATCTCGCGGAGCCGCGGCGCGGTGCGGGTCATCTCCAGCCAGCGCTGCTTAATGGTCAGGTCGACGTCGAGGTAGGCGGCAATGAAGAATGAAAGAAGCTGGGGATCGTCGGCGACATCCGCGATGTCCTCGGAAGCGGTCTGCTGATCGGCCTGGTCCTCGCCCTCAACCTGGCGACGGGCAGCGACCAGCCGGGCAAAGAGATCTCGCAGCGCCGCGGACTCCTCCTCGAGCTCGTCAAAATCCGGATCATCCTCGAACGTTTCAACCTCGGCCCGCGCATAGGGGGTCTCATCGTCCTCGATCACCCGAATCAAGCGGAAACGCGTCGTCCCAATGCAGAGAATGTTCGACCGCCCGTCGGGAAGCGGCCGACTGAGGGCAACGTGGACCAGCGAACCGACCTCGGCGAGCCCGTTCGCCTGGCGGTAGATGATCCCGAAGGTCTTGTCGCCCGCCTGGACATCCTCAAGCATCTGGCGATAACGCTGTTCAAAGATATGGAGCGGGGTCAATGTCCCGGGGAACTGGACCAGGCCGAGCGGAAAGAGAGGGATTGTTTGCCGATCGTTCATCTTGTCTCCCGGGAATCAACCTATTCGTTGACCTTGAGGACGGCCAGGAAGGCTTCCTGCGGAATCTCGACCTTGCCGACCCGCTTCATGCGCCGCTTTCCTTCCTTCTGCTTTTCGAGCAGTTTCCGTTTTCGTGAAATGTCACCGCCATAACATTTGGCAAGGACGTTCTTGCCCATCGCCTTGACGGTCTCGCGCGCGATGACCCGCGAACCGATCGCCGCCTGGATCGGCACCTCAAAGAGCTGGCGCGGAATCAGCTTTCTCATCTTGTCGACGAGCGACCGGCCCCGGCTGTAGGCCGTGTCTTTATGCACGATCAGCGAGAGGGCGTCGACGTTCTCACCCGCCACCAGAATGTCCAGCTTGACCAGATCGGAGTCACGGTAACCGGCCAGATGGTAGTCGAGCGAGGCGTAGCCCCGCGAGATCGACTTGAGCCGGTCGAAGAAGTCGAGAACGATCTCGTTGAGCGGCAGCTCATAGGTCAGCATGACCCGGGTTGGAGTGATGTAGTCGAACCCCTTCTGCACGCCGCGCTTCTCGTCGAGCAGGGCGAGGATGTTGCCGAGAAACTCCTCGTTGGTCATGATCATGGCCTGGATGATCGGCTCCTCGATCATCGAGATGTCGCCCGGCGCCGGCATCTTCGAGGGATTGTCGATCTCGAGCACCTCGTCGCGCACCGTCGTAATCCGGTAACGCACGCCCGGCGCGGTCGTGATCAGTTCGACCTTGAATTCACGCTCGAGCCGCTCCTGAACGATCTCCATGTGGAGCAGTCCCAGAAAGCCGCAGCGGAAACCGAAGCCAAGGGCGGCCGAGACTTCCGGCTCAAAGAAGAAGGAAGAATCGTTGAGCCGCAGCTTCTCGAGCGCGTCGCGCAGCTCTTCATACTGATTGGTCTCGATC
>Ga0209972_10003468_pt1 | contig 12373 bp, 10 predicted proteins | sample NOAtaG_7_FD_187302 | JGI IMG/M metagenome (GOLD analysis project Ga0209972, IMG submission 187302) | Freshwater lake microbial communities from Lake Erie, under a cyanobacterial bloom - NOAA_Erie_Diel1S_2200h metaG (SPAdes) (version 2) | ecosystem: Environmental > Aquatic > Freshwater > Lake ...
GCCGTGCTGCTGATGGATCAGGCGGGCTGGCACAAGAGCCGCCGTCCGCACACGCCGGACAACGTGACGGTGCTGTACCTGCCGCCGTACAGCCCGGAACTCAACCCCGTGGAGCGGCTGTGGGGGCGCCTGCGCAGGCGGTACCTGAGCAACCGGACCTACGCCGACTATGACGACCTGCTGGCCGCGGGTGCCCAAGCGTGGCGAGCGTTGACCCCCGAACTGCTGCGATCACTGTGTGCCTGCCCGTTCACGACGCCTGAGTTGGAGAGGTGATTGGTATGACACGTCGGAGGGACTGTGGAGGGCGCGGGGATGTTCGGCCCGGTCCCGCTTTCGAGATCGTCGTCGCAGCCGCCCGTCCGCGCACTGAACACTCGACCACGGGAGCCATTGCCGCGTGCCACAACGCGCCGCACGGTGGTTTCACCGCCAACATCGCCCGCCACGTCAACGAAACGTCGCACACGCTGCGCACATCCGGCAAGCCGACCGTCGCACCGTTGCCCCGCACTCAGGACAAGCGTCGCCCTGAACCCAAGGGCCGTACCCGCACGCTTCGCACAGGCCTCGCTTCCTGCGGGATTGCGCGCGCATCCACTGCCAAGTTATCCAAGCTCCCCCGTATACAACCGCGTCGATGAGCAGTCCGGGAGCAGGAAGTATTGGCCATGCAAAGTTGGGTCGCCAGGGAAGTGCGGAAAACTGACGCCCAGACGAAATGCCGACCGCAAGCGCCGGTGTGCTAGCGGTCGGCCCAAGATACAGCGTCCCCAGTGATCCGATTGGAAAGCCGTATGGAATGAACCATGCACGCCTTCCAAACAACGCCTGCGGGAGCGGCCATCCTGGAAAACTGACCGGATGCATCACTGCAGGGCCGCCCACTGGGCCTGGTCGCATCGTGGTACCATGCCAACCCAAACCGGCATCGAGAAGCGATACGGACAATGCGATAACCGCGCCGAGAAGCAAACCACGAAACCATTTAGGATGGGAGGCTGGCGCTGCCATTACCAGTCGAACGGCAGACAACGGATGTCGGCAGTTGGCGATGGATTCGGTGGTGCGGCTCGAGGACAAGCCCCGCAAGTACCAAGAGGAACCGACGGCTCCGAAAAGCCCGCCGTAAAGAAGGACCTGCAGCACTTGTCAACATACGGCACAGTAACCCAAGTAATCGTTGGAGGCAGCCCCCACTTGATAATCGGGACGCTCAAGGTCCGAATCCGATACTCGCAGGCCCAGTAGTATCCGCCATTGAAGTCGCAGTTGCCAGTTTCGGGATTGAAGGTTGATCCTGGGCAGGAGTCCCACCACCATCCGGTGCCTGGGGTCCAGGGAACGGTTGGTACGGGTGGTGTTGTGGGAGCCTGCTGCCCTGAGCATGCCTCGCCAACATGGGCTTGGAACTGAATGCCAAAGTTGACCGCCGAGGCGGTGCCGTCGGCGGCGGGCATCGTCTGCGCAGCCTGAATGCTCGCGACGAAATTATTGAGAAACATGTCGGTCGAGCAGATAAATGTTTGATCCTCGATGGGAATGTTGGCGGCCTTGTACCCAATGTCTGCGAGAAAACTGATAATCTCCGGGCGAGACGTGGATTCCACAACGACATTAAAAAGCGGGTCCGTCGTTAAAATGCCCTTCTCGTAACCCTTGGGCAATTCAGGCACGACGGCAGGATACTTCAAGTCCGTCGTGGGCCATCGATAGTCATACTGGTCGGGAATCGCCGCGTCGGCCTTCACGGCCTCGATCGCCTTCCATTGATCGTTCGACTCCCATGCCTTGGACGACCATGATCCGCTCTCGCCGGGTTGGTACCAGACGGCGACGATGTTATCGCCAACGGCAGTGGTCTTGTCGCGCAAGGCGAGCACACTGTGGACCGCCCGTGTGTCATTTGCACCATCGCGAGTGATCGCAACCAGGTGCCAATCGCCAAGCACGACATGAAAAGGCAACGGCCTCGTATCGGCCATCGCAATCTGGGCTGCAGCCAGTGTGGCCACCGCCATCGACATTCCAAACTTCGTTGACATGACAATGATTCCAAGGAGTCCACGTTCCGGGTCCCGCGCCCGGGTCTCTCAGTTTCAGGATACGGCATCTGGGTAGCCCTGTCAATCAATATGGCACAGTTATACCAACTCCCACTGATTCTCGCGCACAACCCGCGCAATCAGGGGGCTTGCGCTGTCCAGTGACTTGTGGCACACTGCTTCCGGGGTCAACGCGGAGGCATGCATGCAGGTACGTGAACGCCGCAGCGGAGATCTGGATCGCTTGGCCGAGTTGATTCGGCGTGAACGCCGCGCCGAGCAACGCGATCGGCTCAACGTCGTCCGCCTGGCTCTGCTCGGCCAGCAGACCGCCTGGATCGTTCAGGCCACCGGTCACTCCCGCGCTTTCGTCCAGCGATGGGTTTACGTCTACCGCGACCACGGTCTGGAGCACGTCCGCGACAAGCCCCGCGGCGGGAGCCTGCCCAAGGTCCCGCCGGACGTCGTCGAGCAACTGCGGGTACGGCTGGAGGCCGGCCCCACCCCCCAAGATCGTGTCTGCGCTTTGCGGGGCGAGGATGTCCGTCGCATCCTTCGCGAGGAGCATCAGCTCGACGTCTCCCTCAATGCCGTCTACCGGACGCTGCACCGCATGGGCTTTGCCTGCCTGCATCCGCGACCACGCCATCAGAAGCAGGACCCGGTCGCGCAGCAACGGTTCCGTGAAGAGAGCGCCCCCCCTTTGTCAAGCTCGTCCGCGAAGCGATCGCCCCGCACGGCGGACGCGTCCGCGTCTTCTTCCAGGATGAGGCCCGATTCGGCCAGCAGGGCACACTGACGCGGGTGTGGGCCCAAAGGGGGACGCGGCCGACGGTGGTCAAACAGCTCGGCCGCGAGTGGTCGTACCTGTACGCCGCGGTGGAGCCGCTGACCGGCCAGAGCGTGGCGTTGCAGGCGTCGGACGTGAACACCGAGACGATGAACGTGTTCCTGGGCATGCTCAGCGGGACGCTGGGGCCGCTGGATCACGCCGTGCTGCTGATGGATCAGGCGGGCTGGCACAAGAGCCGCCGTCTGCACACGCCGGACAACGTGACGGTGCTGTACCTGCCGCCGTACAGCCCGGAACTCAACCCCGTGGAGCGGCTGTGGGGGCGCCTGCGCAGGCGGTACCTGAGCAACCGGACCTACGCCGACTATGACGACCTGCTGGCCGCGGGTGCCCAAGCGTGGCGAGCGTTGACCCCCGAACTGCTGCGATCACTGTGTGCCTGCCCGTTCACGACGCCTGAGTTGGAGAGGTGATTGGTATTACTTGCTGATTTCCAGCCCGCCCAGCATCATCGCCGCGATCAGCACCGCGCCCACCACCAGCCGGTAGTAGCCGAACGGCGCCAGCCCGTGCCGGTTCAGGAACGCCACCAGCCACTTCACCGCCAGCCACGCGCTCACCGCCGCCACCAGCATCCCCAGCACGCACGGCAGCACGCCCAGCGTCGCAAACAGGTTCGGCTCGCCGGTCTTCGCCGCCGTCCGCAGGTTCTTCAGCAGGCTGTAGCCCGTCGCCGCCAGCAGCGTCGGCATCCCCAGCAGGAAGCTGAACTCCGCCGCCGCCGCCGGACGCAGCCCCGTCAGCACGCCCCCGCAGATGGTCATCATGCTCCGCGAGGTGCCCGGCCACAGCGAGAAGATCTGCAGCAGCCCGATCAGCGCCGCGTCCTTCACCGTCAGGTCGGTCACCTCTTTGCCCGCGAAGGCCGCCCCAGACCGCACCACCGGCGAGCCGCCGCCCGCACCACCCTGCGTGCCGCCGCCCACGCCTCCACCGGGTCCACCAGCCGGCGGAATCCGCCTCGGCTGGATCACATACCAGTCGATCGCAATCATGAACACCCCTCCCACGATCATCGCGATGATCACCGGCCCCGCCCGGAACAGGTTCGCGTTGATCCAGTCCTTGGCCAGCAGGCCCACCGCCGCCGCCGGAATGAACGCCACGATGATGTTGATCAGCAGCCGCCGGCCCGCCGCGTCCTGCCCCAGCACCCCGCGCAGCATCGCCACAAACCGCGGGAAATACAGCCCCAGCACCGCCAGAATCGCCCCGCCCTGAATCACCACCTCAAAGTCGTTCACCGCACCTTTGATCTCCGGCCGGTGCAGACCCAGAAAGTGGCTGGTGAGGATCAGGTGCCCCGTGCTGGACACCGGCAGGTACTCGGTAATGCCCTCGACCAGGCCGAGGATGACGGCTTGCCACCAGTTCATGCAGTGTCCGTTGTAACGGGATCAGGTCCGCCAGGGGCCACCCCACCACCCGTTCACTTGAGCGTCATCGACTTGATCATCTGATCAAAGTCCTTCTCCGCGTCGCTCACCGTGTTCGCCGGGCCGGTCATTCGCACCTGCACCGGCATCGCCCCGCCCGAGATGATCGCCGCCACGAACCGCGCGTTGGCGATCGGCGCCGCCGCACCGCCCGAGGCCGACATCCCCGTGTACGTCCCGTCCATCGCCACCCGCGTCACCTTCAGCGTCCCCACGTTGAACGTCGTCTGGCTGAAACTCCCCGGCTGCCCCCCCGGCCCCCCCGGCCCGGCCACCTGCCGCTTCCACCGCGCGATGTTGTCCTCCTCGCTCCCACCCACCCCGCCGAAGAACACCACCTCCGCCGTGTCCGGCCCGTTCCGCGACGGCACCGAGAACTGCGCCGCCCGCATCCCGCCCGAGGGCTGCCGCGTCCACCCCGCCGGAGCCCCGAAGGTGATCCCGCCCACCTCAAACGCCCCCACCGCCGCCGATTCCCCCGTGATCCCAGCCGCCTGGTTCAACGCCGCCGTCTGCCCGGCCTGAATGTCGCTCTTGAGGTCCCGCGCCATCTTCGCCGACTTGCCGTACATCGTCGACGGATTGTCCGGGCCCGTCGCCGACACCGGCGCCGACTTGTTGTCGCACCCGCCGGTCAGCAGGGCACTCACGCTCAACACAACCACACTCAGCGGGGCGACACAACGCATAGCCGGATCCTCCAAAGTCCCTGCCGAGAGGGTACGCTGCCTTGCATGCCCATCGTGCCGGTTGACGACATCACCGACCCTGCCCTGGCCGACTACCGCGACGTCAAGGACCGCCAGCTTCTTGAGGCCTTCTCCGCAGCCCAGGGGGTCCCCCGCCCGCCCCACCCCGCCGACCCCGCCCCCTTCGGCAAACTCATGGCCGAGGGCGAGGTCGTCTTCCATGTCCTCGTCCGCTCCCCCTGCCGCGTGCTCTCGGTCCTCACCACCCCCACCCGCCTGGCCACCATCGGCCCCGCCCTGGCCCTGCTGGGCGAACACGTCCCCATCTACGTCATCGACCCCCGCGCCATGGAAAGCCTCGTCGGCTTCCCCCTGCACCGGGGCCTGATGGCCATCGCCGCCCGCCCCGCCCCCACCCACATCGACGACCTGCTCACCCGCTGCACCCCCGGCCGCCCTCTGCTGGTCCTCGAAGACGTCTTCAACCACGACAACATCGGCGCCGCCTTCCGCAACTGCGCCGCCCTGGGCGGCGCCGGCATCATCCTCTCCTCCGCCGCTGCGGATCCCTACTACCGCAAGGCCGTCCGCGTCTCCGCCGGTCACGCCCTCCGCGTCCCCTGGGCACGATCCGACACCGCCGGCCCCTGGCCCGCCGCCCTGCCCCGCATGCAGGCCCGGGGCATCACCGTCGTCGCCTTCACCCTCTCACCCGACTGCCAACCCCTCTCCGACACCCTGGCCGCCGACCTCCGCGCCAAACCCTGCGCCATCCTGCTGGGCACCGAGGGCCCCGGCCTCAGCCCCGCCGCCGCCGCCGCCGCGGATCTGCGCGTGGTCATCCCCATGAGCCCCGGCGTGGACTCCCTCAACGTCGCCGTCGCCGGCGCCGTCGCCCTCCACCGCCTCGCCGCGCCCTGACCGGTCCCGTGTCCACCGCCGCCCCGCTCACGGGCAGCCGCTGGCAAAGTCGTTGATGAACGCGTTGAAATCATCCCCGGTGATCAGCCCGTCGGGCCCACTTGGCGGACCGCCGATCCCGCAGATGTCCGCCAGGCTCTCGCCCGACACAAACGCGTTGATGAACCCGATGAAGTCATCCCCGGTCACAAACCCGTCCCCCGGGGGCAGCCCGCCGATCCCCACAATGTCCGAGACGGCGAACACGCTCACGCGCGACGGCTCAGACGGGAAGAATCCGCACGAGTCCCCAATCAGCACCGAGTACACGCCCCCATCCGAGCAGCCGGTGTTGCTGATCTCCAGTTGCGAGGAGGTGATCCCGCTGTACCGCGGGTTGGCCGTCAGGTTCACATACTCCCCGTTCGCCGCCCGCTTGCGCCACTGATACGTCAGCACGCCCCCGGGCTGGCTCGTGCTCGCCAGCACGAACAGCGTCGTCGTCTCACCCCGACCCACCGGGAACACCGCCTGCGGCTGCTGGCTGATGCTGATCGTCGACGTGCCGGTGGTGAACACCGAGCCCGCCTGCCCCGTCACACCGCCGTTGCCAGCGCCCCCGCCCGCCGCCGAGATCGTCAGCGTCCCCGGCTGGTTGCACGAGTAGATCGCAATCCGCCCGCCCCCGCCCGGGCCCCAGCTGCTGCCATTCACGCCCCGCGCCAGCACCGAGCCATTCCCCACGATCGTCCCCGCCGTGATCCACACCGAGCCGCCCGAGCCGTTCCCCGCCGCCGAACTGCCCGCCGTTCCATCGGCGATCATCACCCCGTTGTGCGTCAGCAGCCCGCCCACCGTGAACCGCACCGCGCCGCCACCCGAGCCGCCGGCGTTGCCCGAGTACGACCCGCCGCCCGAGCCCATGTCCGTCGGCTGCGTCGCCGAGCCGTACACCTGCCCGCCCGCGAACGGCCCGCCGTCCCCGCCCCGCCCGCCGTGCCCGCCGCCCGCCGCCCCAAACGCCCCACTGGTCGAGTTGCTCCCCGCACCCGGCCCGTTGCCCCCGGCAAACCCCCGCCCCACCGCCTCAATCCGACCCGTCGCCGTGATCGTCGCGTTGCCCTGCGCTGTGAAGTGGAACCCCGCCTCACGCGACCGCGGCGCCAGCCGCGCGTTGTCCACCGTCAACTCGCCGGTGATCGTCAGCACCTGCTCGTCCGGCGGCTGCACGTTGAACTCCACGCCGTTGCGGACGATCAAGTCCATGTCATACACGCCCGACGGCAACTCCGTCGGCCGCCCGAACGCCCCGGGTGAGAAGTTGTCCATCAGCACCGTCCGCCGCGCCGTCCCCTGCCGCGTCACGATCGTCCCCGCCCCCGCCCGCTCCCCCTGGCTGTTCAGCCCGCGTGCTGAGACCGCACCGCCGAACGTGCTCGAGGCGTACTCCAGCGCGATCCGGCCCCCGCCGCCGGCGCCCCAACTGGTGCCGTTCGCCCCGTCGGCCACAATGCTCCCCGTCCCCGCCAGCGTCCCCGTGGTCACCCAGATTGAGCCGCCCGCACCATTCCCCGCCGCATTCTGACCGCTCGCACCCGAGGCGTTGATCTCCCCGTTGATCGTGCTCGCGCCGCCCACCACCAGCCGCACCGCCCCGCCGCCCGAGCCGCCCTGCACGCTCAGATACGCCCCGCCACCCGAGCCCATGTTCACCGGCGCAAACAGGTCCCCGTTGCTCGGCCCGCTGGCCTGGCTGGTCGCCCCGATCGCAAACGCGCCGCGCCCGCCATGGCTGCCGCCCGCCGCGCCCACCGAACCGTTGCTGGTCGACTGCCCCGCGCCCGGGCCCTGCCCCGGCCCGAAGCCCTGACCCGCCACAGTGATCCCCGAGGTCGAGTCGATGCTCAAGTCCCCGCCCACCGCCACCGCAAAGCCCGCCTCCCCCGCCCGCTGAGACACCCGCCCGCGCGGGCCCAAGGTCAGATTGCCCGAAACACCCAGCCCGTGCGGCCCCGCCGCCGGCACCACCAGCGCAAAGTTCCGCACCGTCACATTCCCTGCCGGAAGCCCCGCCGGCAACTCCGTCGGCAGAGAGAAGCCGCCGGTGGTGTACCCGTTGTCAATCACCACTTCCGCCGGCTGCGTCCCCACCTTGGTGTAGACCGTCCCCGCTCCGGCCCGCTGCTGCTCGGTCGCCGCCATCGCCCGCACCGTGCCGCTGAAACTCGACGTGCCCGACACCAGCGCGATCCGTCCGCCGCCGCCCGCGCCCCACCCGGTTCCCGATCCGCCGTCCGCCGAGATCGTCCCCGCCCCCGACAACCCGCCCGTGCTCAGCCAGATCGACCCGCCGGCCCCCGAGCCGCCCGGCGCGGTGCCCCGCGACCCGTTGGCCGTCACCACGCCGTCCACCACCGTGTTGCCGCTGACCACCAGCCGCAGTGCACCCCCGCCGAATCCGCCCGGAGCGGCATCGCTCAAATACCGCCCGCCGCCCGAGCCCAGGCTCAGCGGCCCGTCAATCACCCCGTAGCACGGCCCACTGAACAGCCCCAGACCCGACACACCCGCGCCGCGCCCGCCATGGCTGCCGCCCGCCGCGCCGAATGACGAGTTGGTGCTCGACTGCCCCGCACCCGGGCCCGACATCGAAGCAAAGCCCAGCCCCGTCGCGCTGATCGTCCCCCCCGTCGCCACCGTCAGGTTCCCGCCCACAGTCAGCGTGAAGCCCGCTTCCCCCGGCCGGTGCTGCACCAGCGTGTTGGCGCCGAGCGCAAAGTTCCCCGGCGTCGTCCACCCATGCGGGCCGCCAGCCGCCGGCACCAGCACCACCCCGCCGCCCACCACCACATCCGCATTCACCACCCCGCCGGCCAGTTCCGTCGCTTGCGACGCACCCGTCGGCGCACCGTTGTCCACCGTCAGCGTCGTCACGCCCCCGCCAAACCGCGTCACCACTGTGCCGGCACCCGCCCGCGGGTTGCCCCCCACACCCCGCGCCCGAATCGCGCCGCCAAACGCCCCGCCGACCGACGTCGTCACCACCACCCGGCCACCGCCGCCCGCACCCCAACCCGTCGTGAACACGCCATCGGCCGCGATCGCCCCGGCCCCCGCGATGCTCCCCGCGCTCAGCCACACCGAGCCGCCGGCCCCGTTGCCGCCCGGGGCCGTGCCCCCGCCACCGCCCGCCGAGATCAGACCGTTCACCGTCGCCGCCCCGCCCACCTCCAGCCGCACCGCCCCGCCGCCCGCCCCGCCCGGGCTGCTGTCGTTCAGGAACCGCCCACCGCCCGAGCCGAACGTCCGCGGTGCGAACGCCTCCCCATAGCACCCGCCCCCGGGGAACGACGTCGCCGGTGAACCGCGCCCGCCGTGCCCGCCGCCGGCCGCACCCGAACCGCTGTTGGTGCTCGCCGTGCCCGCCCCGGGCCCCTGCCCGCTGCCAAAGCCCCGCGCCGTCACATCGATCCGGTTCACCGACGACACCAGCGAGCCGGTGATGGTCAAATCCCCCGCGATGATCAGGTGCATCCCGTTCACCACGTCCGTCCCCGCTCCGCCCGAGTAATCAAACGTGAACCCCAGCGCGTGCGTCACCAGCGCCCCCGTCGGTCCGTTCGCCTCCAGCGTCAGCGAACCGATGCTGTGCCGACCGTTCACCGTCAGCGTCCGCCCCCGCACCGTGATCTGCGCCGTCGCCAGCGGCACCGCCGTCCCCGACGCCTGGTCCACAATCGTGCTCGCCCCCGGCGCCAGCGTCACATCGCTCGTGCTGATCAGCACCGGCTGCGCCCACCCCGCCGCCATCGCCAGCGACATCGCCGTCACGCTCGCCACACCGCGGCCAGCCGCCACCAGATTCCGGGTCGTCTTCATCGGTCTCTCCTTGGATGCCGTAGGGGGCGTTGCTCGCGCCGGCGGCCTTCCGAGTATAAAGGATGCCGCGGACTCCCCCGTGGACATCCCGCCAAACCCCCATCAGAACTGCAGCCGCGGCCAACACCAACCCCGGCCGGGAGCCGCACACGACCCCCGCAGGACCTCTCCCAACGCCCGAGAACAAGATCGCTGTTCCGTCACCCCAGCCGCATTCCCTGCGGCCACCTCACCCCGCCAGATTGCGGATGATCTCGTTGAGTGCCGCCGCCTGCCGCGGGTTCAGCGGCTCCGGGATCGATCCCCGCGCCCCCAGGCCTTCGGGCACCCCACCGAGCGCCGCCTCCGAGCTCGTCCCCTGACCGCACAGCCAGATCAGTTTCTCCGCCGAAACGCCAAGGACTCCGGCAACTTGGGCGAGCACACCGCCGCCGACCTCATCGCCCCGCTCCAAGCGCTCAAGCTCGGCAACCTCAATCCCGGCCATGGCCGCGAAGGCCGCGGAGGACATGCCCCGGCTCCGCCGCCACAGTCCGATCAGTCCGGCCAGTGCAACGCCCCGAGGCTGCTCACCAGAAGCCCGCTGACGCGCGCCCGCCGACACCGACGGACACTCCGCCTCGGCATCCGCAAACCGACGCAGCCACTCCGGTGTCGCACGATCCATGGACTCGCCTCCGATCATCGGTCGCCTCCGCCAGAGATGAACGCGTCGGCCTGCTGACGCGTGAACTCGAAATAGACCAGATCCTGCTTGGCCGCATCCGGCCCCACCCGCGTCATGCCGCACACCTGGCCGTAGAAGCGCTCCGCTTGCGGGAGAGCATGAAGACCCACCCGGCCCCGGAATCCTTCGGCTCGGCTCTGCTGAACAGCCCGCCGAATCAGCACCGATCCAAGGCCCTTGAACACGGGCAATCGACCAAGCTCGCTGATTGTCCAGTTCCACGGGGCCGTCTCAACGAAGTCCACATACACAAGCGGCTTGCCCGCCTCTGACGATACTCGCGCGTCGTAGCCCGCTGTCTTGGTCATCATCACCGCCTGCCACCCGCCGCGACACGCCACCCCGAACGCGTTCACCAGAAGCAACTCAAGCAGAGGTGCCTTCCGACCCCAGTCCCAGTGCAGGCTCTCCGGCCACAGCCGACGCTCAACGCCCGCGCCCATCAACGCCGCCACAAGCTCCGCTCGGTGCGCTGCCCACGACCGCTCGATCACCTCAAGGTCGCGCGTCGTCAGTCCCTCGTGCAAGGTCGCCTCCACCAACTGCCCGGAGGCCCGCTCAACCACCTGAACACGCTCCCCCATCACAGCACCATCACCTCCGCCTTTTTGGCCAGCCGGTCATCCTCGAGCACCAGCCGTTCCCCCTGACTGGTCCGGTGTTCAATCAATTGGTAGAGCCGCAACGCCTGTCGCAAGACGGCCGTCTTGGACAGGTCCTTCTTCTCCGCGAGCGCTTCCAGCACGCGCATTTCCGCTTCCGTCAGATTCAGCGTCATGGTCCGTCGTTCGGTGGTGCTCATGGCTTGCACTTTCCACTATAAACATACCAAGAGTAGCCACAAAATCCACAATAAGACCACCAACTGCAGCCAAATACCATACAAATTACAAACAATCTACCGCGCAAACCGGCTCAGCACCGTCGCCAGAGCCGCCGGGTCCTCACTCACCGACACCTCCTGCGCCTCGCTGGCGTGCACCACCGAGCCCCCCGCCAGATACTCCACCCGCACCCGCCACTTCCCCGCCGGCAACTTCGCCAGCCCCACGTGCGCCTGCCCCGGCAAGAACGTCCAGCACCGCAGGTCCGCCCGCTCGGTCAGCCCCACCACCGCCATGCCGATCAGCACCCCCAGCACCTCCACCGCGCCCTGGTTGCGATCACTCGACGACCGCCGCACCGCCTCCGTCGCCGCCGCCGAGGCCGCCGCCTTCAGCGACGACCGGATGATCGCCCGCGCGTAAATCTGCGGCAGCGCCGCCTCATGGTTCGCCCGCGCCACCGAGGCCATGTCCTCCACCAGCGGCATGTCCACCGTGAACGCCTCGCCCACTGCCCTGCCGCCCTCCCCCCCCGTCCCCGCCACCACCGGCTCGGCCACCAACCTCGCCCCGGTCACGATCGACCGCCCGCCCCGCAGCACCGGCACCTCGAAGTACACCGGATAGGTGTAAATCGGAATCGGCCCGAACCGCTCGGGGTGCTTGGTCGGCGCCGTCCCCGAGAACGCCACCACCAGCAGGTTGCTCGCCTCCGGAGCCTGCCGCTCCAGCCCCGCAAAGTCCTCCGCCCGCACCGGCCCGATCAGCGGGCCCTGCGCTGCGATGATCTCCGCCAGCCGACGCGCCGCCACCGCTTGGTTCTCCGCGTCGCCCGTCTTGTTGAACGTCACCGCCGTCAAAAACGCCCCCAGCGGCGACTCGACAAACTGCCCGCCCGTCGTCCGCCCCGCAAACGGCCCCGTCGTGTCCAGCCGGCCGCCGAACTGCGAGCGGGCCTTGCCCTCCAACTCCCGCTGCCCCCGCAGATAGCGGTCCCGCAGCAGGTTCGCCTTGCTCGCC
>Ga0209972_10003469_pt1 | contig 12372 bp, 10 predicted proteins | sample NOAtaG_7_FD_187302 | JGI IMG/M metagenome (GOLD analysis project Ga0209972, IMG submission 187302) | Freshwater lake microbial communities from Lake Erie, under a cyanobacterial bloom - NOAA_Erie_Diel1S_2200h metaG (SPAdes) (version 2) | ecosystem: Environmental > Aquatic > Freshwater > Lake ...
CTTGGCAAACAGAAACATGTTCATCATTATTCTAACAAACCGCCCTGTACCAGACCGGTACGCAGGGTGGTGTGAGAGGACAGGTAGCGAAATAATCGCTACCTTCCTACTCGATTAAATGCTCTCCAGAACGTGAAAAAGAGCAAAGAGTCGCTAATAAAAAGAATCGAGAAATTAGATCGCCATATCGTTGAACTATGCTCGCAGACGCTTAAAACATTTAGTTAATTGAAGAAGTTCTCGCGGTTGAGGTCACGGCTGTTCTGCTTGAACTTGAAACCGTACTGAAAAAGGAGGTATGCCTGAAGGAAATGGCTGCCTCTATCAATGAAGTTGCCGTTGCAAAACAGGGGAAGGTAAAGCTGCCGGCAGCAAAAAAACTTTGTGCATGAACTCCATTAGGACTTTTCATTATTGTTATTATCCAAGTTCTTAAGAAGCACTTGCCCAAAAAGGGCTAAGAAAAACCTCGGTGGTAAAAGAATTTTTGCGGCTATCTTTGTAAGTGATCAGTAAAGTACCCTGACTCCGAATCGAAAATCAAAATTCATGGACGAATTGAATTTAGTCCATTGATGTTGTCGATTCAAGAAAAAGCTATTCCCCGGACCTCGACCAAAACTCACAGCAAATTGCTCAGTCCCTGCGGGGTTTACATGGTAAGACACAAAACGGTTTTTCTCGTCATAATAACCGATAAATTCAACACCAATAAAACAGCCGCCAATTGGTAGCGTTATGTTTTCAGTTTCAAGGTCAATTAGAATCTTATTTTGGTTCTTTCTGATTTCAATTACGAGGTCATTTTTTAGCAAATCTTCACCGGGACTCGAAGATACGTTTGCAAATATTCGAGGCCGGAGAATGAATTTAAATTTGTCTGTTGCCGGATGTTCCAAATGAATTTCAATATCTTTAAGAACGGCACCATATAAATCAGAGTTCTTTATAAGAGTGACGAACATTTTGGAATCCCTAAAAAATCCAGCTTCTTTTATTTGATCATTCCCAAGGCGGATACGTCTTATTTTTGAACCTCTGACGGTAACTTCATTTAGCTCATAGGATTTTTGTTTGAGGAGAATACTAGATTTGATCTCTTGTCCCAAAAACTCTCTGCCTTCGTATCCAATTGCTGAAATTACTATCGTGTCACTGTCAGCAAATTCGATTGAAAATTCGCCTTTCATGTTTGAATTTGTTCCCACGTCTTTACCTTTCAAGTGTACATTTACGAAAGGTATAGGCTCCTTTGTGTTCTCATCAACCACAGTAAAAAACAAGCCTTGCCCGAAATCAGGCAAGGCACTAAGCATCATCAAAAAGAAAATGATTCTTTTGATCAGAGCTGACGGCATTCAACAACTGTTTTTGTTTTTATCCAGAAATCATAATAAGTAATCGTTCTACAGATTGTACCCCCTTCATAGGCCTGCCATTCACTATATTCTCTTCCCCAGAATCTAGCGTCACTTGTCGTGACAGATGTTGTAAGAAAAAATCCCGTTAGGATAAGGTAAAAAATTGATCTTTTTATTTTGCTGCTCTTCATATTTTTTGATTTAGCTGGATCAGTAATAGGCATTTTGTTGGAATATTCCAAACTTACAAACTCTTCTTCACCTCACGCATTTCGTAGCTCTCAATCACATCGCCCGGCTTGATGTCGTTGAAGTTTTCGATGCCCATACCACAATCAAAACCTGATTTCACTTCGCTGGCATCGTCTTTAAAGCGCTTCAGCGAGTTCAATTTGCCGGCATACACCACAATACCCTCGCGAATGAGGCGGATCGGGTTGTTGCGTTTGATGTAGCCATCGGTAACCATACAGCCAGCTACTGTTCCCACTTTCGTAATTTTGAATACATCGCGCACCTCCGCGTTGCCCACAATCACCTCTTCCATCTCCTTCTCCAACATACCCTCCATGGCGGCCTTCACATCGTTGATGGCATCATAGATGATGGAGTACATGCGGATTTCAATTTCCTCGTTCTCGGCCAGCTTACGTGCCGAACCGGACGGGCGAACCTGGAAGCCGACAATAATGGCATCGGAGGCTGAGGCCAGCAATACATCCGATTCCGAAATCTGACCCACGGCCTTATGAATGATATTCACGGCCACTTTCTGAGTGGTGAGCTTCAGTAACGAATCGGAAAGCGCTTCCACGGAACCATCCACATCACCTTTGACAATGATGTTCAATTGCTTGAACGAACCAATCGCCAGACGTCTGCCAATTTCATCAAGTGTAATATGCTTCTTGGTACGAATGCTCTGCTCGCGCTGAATCTGGCTGCGTTTGTTGGCCACTTCGCGTGCTTCGCGGTCGGTTTCCACTACACTAAATTTTTCACCCGCCTGCGGTGCACCATCAAGGCCTAATACTTGTACCGGAGTTGAGGGGCCGGCCTCCTTAATTCTCTTACCGGTATCGTCATACATGGCTTTGACACGGCCATAGTTGGAACCGGCCAGCATGATGTCACCGATCTTCAACGTACCGGCCTGCACCATAACGGTGGCCACATAGCCGCGACCCTTATCCAGCGATGCTTCAATGATAGAACCTACCGCTGGTTTCTCGGGGTTAGCCTTCAGGTTGAGGATTTCGGCTTCGAGTAATACTTTTTCCAGCAGTTCGTCAATTCCCTTTCCGGTCTTGGCCGAAATCTCCTGCACCTGGTACTTTCCACCCCAGTCCTCCACCAGGATGTTGATCTTCGACAGTGACTCCCGCACTTTCTGAGGGTTTGCGGTCGGCTTATCTACTTTATTGATGGCGATAACAATCGGAACACCCGCCACCTGGGCGTGATTAATGGCTTCCTTGGTTTGCGGCATCACATCATCATCAGCGGCTACCACAATAATGGCAACATCCGTGAGTTTGGCACCGCGCGCACGCATGGCGGTGAAGGCTTCGTGACCGGGCGTATCGAGGAACGCAATCTTGTTTCCGCTCTTCGTAGTTACATCATAGGCACCAATGTGCTGCGTAATACCTCCGGCTTCCTGCGCGGTTACTTTGGTATTGCGGATGTAGTCCAGCAGCGAAGTCTTACCGTGGTCAACGTGACCCATGATGGTAACAATAGGCGCACGCGGCAACTGATTTTCCTCGCTCTCCTTTTCTACCACTTCCTCGGTGTCCTCCTCGGTCGAGGTGAACTGTACATCGTATCCAAACTCATCGGCAATTACCGTGATGGCTTCAGCATCAAGACGCTGGTTGATGGACACAAACATGCCCAAACCCATGCAGGTTGAAATAACGTCATTCACTGACACGTTCATGAGCGAAGCCAGGTCGTTTGCCGAAATGAACTCGGTTACTTTCAGTGTTTTCGATTGCTCCTGCTCCTGCTGGATGCGCTCTTCCTGTGCTTCAAAATTGGCCTGCCGCTTTTCTTTACGGTACTTGGCACCGGACTGAAACTTCCGCTGTCCACCGCTCAAACGGGCCAGCGTAGCGCGGATCTTATCCTGAATTTCCTTTTCAGAAGGCTCCTCCTTCTGCACGCGTGGCGGCAAAGCGCGCTGCCCGGGGCGGTTGCGCTGGTTGCTTTCGCCAGCTGGTATACGTTTACGCGGACGTTTCTTTTTTTCGTCTGCACTTCCTGCCTCCTTTTTCCGCTCAGTTGGTAGTTCGATGCGATCGAGCACTTTCAAACCTTGAAGCTTATCTGCCTTCGCCTTGATCAACTCTTGCTCAACCGGCTGCGGTTTTTCAGCGACCACCGGCTCCACTTCCTTCTCCGAAGTCTTTTCTGTTTCTTTTTCCGGTTTTACCTCAGCAACCGGAGCTTCTTCCGTCTTCTTCTTGTCAAGTTCAATTTTGCCCACCACCCGAAAGCCTTCGAGTTTCGGCTTTTCGCGCTCAACCTTTTCGGGTTTGGGCTCCTCGCGGGGCTTCACAATTTCCTTCGAGCCCAGATTCTTAATCAGAATACGCTCGTCTTCCTCCACCTTCTTTCGATGCGCTTCGGCCGTCTCGGTGGCTACCATCACCTGGTCGCTGTGCTTCACACCAATGGAAAGGTGCGAGGCCTCCAATTTTTCGGAGGCGGAAGACGCATACTCCCGGGAAAGCAGGGCAAATTGCTCGGCTGTAAGCTTCGCATTGGGGTTATTCTCAACCTTGAAGCCCTTTTTTTCGAGGAACTCCAGAATGGTCGTATGGCCCACGTTCAGCTTGCGGGAAGCCTGCCCCAGTCGTATCGATTTTTCTTCAGCCATGCGTCAAATATGTCGTGTTATTTCCGGATTTCGCCTGTTTTGGCGGTTAATTCTTATTCAAATTCCTTGCGTAAGATCGTTAATACGTTCTCCACGGTTTCCTCTTCCAGGTCGGTTCTGCGCACCAGTTCTTCCTTGCTGAGCGCGAGCACACTTTTGGCCGAATCCAAACCGATACGCTTGAGCTCATCAATCACCCAGCTCTCCACTTCATCGCTGAACTCATCCAGATCAACATCTTCTTCCTGTTGTTGACCGTCCAACTCGCGGAATACATCGATTTCGTAACCCACCAACCGGCTGGCTAATTTGATGTTGAGGCCGCCCTTGCCGATGGCCAACGACACCTGATCGGGTTTAAGGTGGACCTGCACCCGCCCGTTTTCTTTGTCGATTTTGATGCTGGTGATTTTAGCCGGACTCAAAGCGCGCTGGATGAACAGCTCGAGGTTTTCGGTAAAGTTGATGACGTCAATGTTCTCATTCTGAAGTTCGCGCACAATGGCGTGAATGCGAGAGCCTTTCATACCCACACAAGCGCCTACCGGGTCAATGCGGTCATCATAGGATTCTACGGCCACTTTGGCGCGTTCGCCCGGCTCGCGCACCGCCTTCTTGATTGTAATCAGGCCATCGTAAACCTCCGGAACCTCCTGCTCGAACAAGCGCTCCAAAAAAACAGGCGAAGTACGGGACAGAATGATCTTTGGATTGCCGTTGACCATTTCCACCTTGTGTACAATCGCGCGCACGTTCTCGCCTTTGCGGTAGCGATCTTTGGGAATCTGCTCGCTCCGGGGAATCGCGATTTCATTACCCTCTCCATCGATGAGCAGCACTTCCTTGCTCAATACCTGATATACTTCACCGGTGATGATTTCACCTACAATGTCCTTGTACTTCTGATACAAAACATCCTTCTCCAGATCTTTTACTTTCTGGATCAGCGTTTGGCGGGCTGTGGTCACGGCTCTGCGGCCAAAATGCTCAATACCGATTTGCTCGGTCACTTCCTCGCCAACTTCAAAATCAGGTTCAATTTTCCGCGCCTCACTCAGGCTGATCTTATCATGATCCCAAATGTCCTCGGAGTCATCGTCTACAATCTCCCGAATCCGGTAAATCTCGAGGTCTCCTTTATCCGCGTTTACGATGATATCGAAGTTGTCATCGGTGACATACTTTTTCTTGATCATCGTACGAAACACATCTTCCAGGATGCGGATCATCGTAGGGCGATCAATGTTCTTTTGCTTCGCGAAGTCGGCAAACGACTCGATCAGCGTTGCGGTATCCATGGTTGGCGTCATTTGAACGAAACGGTTACAGTTGTTTTATCAATTTCTGAAAATGGTATTTCAATTTTTTGCTCCATTGCTTTTTTGCCGCTTCCCTCGGTGTAGGTTAGCGCAATCCCTGCCTCCGACACGGATTGCAGCACGCCACGGGCAATGCTCTTGTCGGTGCGGGTGACTTTAACACTGCGGCCAATATTTTTTTTGTACTGGCGGGCCATCCGAAGCGGCTGGTCTACCCCGGGTGAAGAAACTTCCAGGGTGAACCCAGTGGCATAGATGTTTTCCTGATCCAGTTTTTCGGCCAGCCTGCGGCTGATTTCGGCACAATCGTCAATGGTCAGCCCCTGGTCGCCATCGGCCCAAACGATGATTTTGGGCGGATTTTGGCGCTCCGCCACGTGTACGCCCACTAAAAAGTGGGAGTCGCTCGCCAGGCTGGCTTGTGCCAATTGTTCGATTTTCTGCTTTACGTCCATCAGGTCTATACAAACAAAGAGGGGACTTTTTAGTCCCCTCTTATCAGTTTTCGATATGAAAGTGACACAAAGGTAATGCATTTTTGCGTTCAAGTCAAAGTGCCCTGCGCAGCAACCCGGGGCCTCCGCTTATGATGAAAAAACTTCTTCGATCCTCTCTCGTGTTTGCCGTTTTGGTTTCGCTACCGCTGCTCAATGGCTGCGGGCCTAAGGATTCGGGGCAAAAGCCAGCAGTTGAAAAACCACTGGTGCAGGCACCTCCGTTTTCGGCTGATTCCGCTTTTCAGTTCGTGAAAGATCAGGTCAGCTTTGGTCCGCGCATACCCAATTCTCCTGCGCACCGTAAGGCGGGTGACTATATGATCGAGCAGTTACAGAAATTCGGTGCCACGGTAACCGTGCAGGCCTTTGAGGCCACTACCTATGACGGTCAGCGGTTAGCCTTGCGCAACATCATCGGAAGTTATTTTCCCGAAAGGCAAAAACGAATCTTGCTGGCCGCCCATTGGGATACACGGCCCTTTGCGGATAAGGATGAAAACCCGGCAGCAAAGTTTGATGGAGCCAATGATGGGGCCAGTGGCGTGGCCGTACTATTGGAAATAGCACGGGCGCTGCAAGCCGGGCACCCTCCGGCCGTGGGTGTCGATATCATCTTTTTCGATGGAGAAGATTGGGGCCACGATACCGAAACCTGGGATAAGATAGGCAAAGGCAAGCCGGCCAACTTCCCCTTACCGCCCGGCCTGGATTCGTGGTGGTGCCTCGGTTCGCAGCACTGGAGTAAGAACAAACACAAACCTAACTACTCGGCCTACTACGGCATTTTGCTGGATATGGTGGGAGCTAAGAATTCTCACTTCTTCAAGGAGGGCGTTTCGATGCAATATGCTCCGGCCGTCACCAACAAGATTTGGAAAACAGCTTCACAGCAAGGCTACAGCAGCCTTTTCGTGAATCGGGAAGTCGCAGGCATTACGGATGATCACGTGTTTGTGAACGAAATTGGCAAGATTCCAATGGTTGATATTGTGCATTACGACCCTGCACTCGGCTTTTTTGGTGATTACCATCACCGGACAAAAGACAATCTTGACTTGATCAGTCCGGAAACGCTGGAAGCGGTTGGTCGTGTATTACTCGCGGTGATTTACAGTGAAGAGTAGCTCAGCGGCCGGCATACATGCTTTCATAGTATTGCCGGTAATCACCGGACGTTACGTGCCTGAGCCATTCCGCATTGGCCAGATACCAATCCACCGTTTGATCCAGGCCGGTGGGGAAGTCTACCGAAGGCTGCCAGCCCAATTCAGTTTGCAACTTGGAAGAGTCAATGGCATAACGCAAGTCGTGGCCAGGCCGGTCAGTCACGTAAGTAATCAACCCGGCCGAAGTACCGGGGTCACGCTTTAGTTTGCGATCCATAACCTCGCACAACAGGTGAACGAGGTCGATGTTCTTCCACTCGTTGTTGCCGCCAATATTATAGACCTCGCCCACACGCCCGCGTTGGTAAATCACATCGATAGCGCGGGCATGGTCTTTTACAAAAAGCCAGTCGCGCACATTCTCGCCTTTGCCATACACCGGCAAGGGCTTGTGGTTGATGATGTTGTTGATCATGAGCGGAATCAACTTTTCGGGAAAGTGATTGGGCCCATAGTTGTTTGAACAGCGGCTGATAATCACCGGCATGCCATACGTGTTGGCAAAAGCCTGCACAAACTGATCGCTGGCCGCTTTGGATGCCGAATAGGGTGAGCGGGGATCAAGCGGTGTCTGCTCGGTAAAAAAACCCCCGTGCTCGAGCGATCCATACACCTCATCGGTTGAGATGTGATAAAAGCGATGGCCGCGGAAATCAGATTTCCACTGGTTACGAGCAGCAGTCAACAAGTTTACCGTGCCCACTACGTTAGTGAGAATAAATTCGGTCGGTTGTTCCAGCGAGCGATCCACGTGCGACTCAGCCGCGAGGTGAATGACACCCTCAAAAGAATACCTGGAAAATACTTCGTTAAGAAACGACAGATCGCGAATGTCGCCCCGCACAAAGGTGTAGTTTGGTTTCTGCTCAATGTCGCGCAGGTTCTCCAGATTGCCGGCATACGTGAGGGCATCCAGATTGACAATCCAGTAATCCGGGTATTGATTGACAAAGAGGCGCACAACGTGCGAACCAATAAATCCGGCTCCCCCGGTGATCAGAATGGTGCGTTCAGCCATTTAGCGAATGTAGCTTTCAAAGTTTTTGTGGTCGCGCTGATAGAGCAAATCCTTCGGCAGCGACTTGAAATAATCGTAGGTGATTTTCAATCCCTCTGCCCGCGATACCTTCGGTTGCCAATTCAGGATTTGACGTGCCTTACGAATATCCGGCTGCCGTTGCTTGGGGTCATCTTTAGGCAATGGTTGATAGATTACCTTTTGTGTGGTGCCCGTCAGTTTCACAATCTCTTCCGCAAATTCGCGAATCGTAATCTCGTCCGGATTGCCGATGTTCATCGGCTGTGCGTAATCACTTAACAAGAGACGGTAAATACCATCCACCAGATCGTCCACGTAACAGAACGACCGTGTTTGCGATCCATCCCCGAATACGGTGAGGTCTTCACCTCGCAATGCCTGGCCGATGAAAGCCGGCAGCACGCGTCCGTCATTGAGGCGCATGCGCGGGCCATAGGTATTAAAGATGCGCACAATGCGCGTATCCAACCCGTGAAAGGTGTGGTAGGCCATGGTGATGGCCTCCTGAAATCGCTTCGCCTCATCGTAGACACCGCGGGGTCCCACCGGGTTTACGTTGCCATAATACTCCTCGGGTTGGGGGTGCACCGTAGGGTCACCATAAACTTCTGAGGTTGAGGCCACGATGATTCGCGCTTTCTTGGCGCGCGCCAGGCCAAGCAAGTTGTGGGTGCCCAGCGAGCCGACTTTAAGCGTCTGGATTGGAATTTTCAGATAGTCGATCGGGCTGGCAGGCGAAGCAAAATGCAAAATGTATTTCAGTTCACCCGGCACATGTACAAACTTGGAAACATCGTGGTGGTAAAATTCAAAATCTTCGCGCTTGAAGAGATGCTCGATGTTGCGCAAGTCACCGGTAATAAGATTGTCCATGCCCACTACGTGATACCCTTCTTTGAGAAAGCGATCACACAGATGTGAACCCAGAAAGCCGGCTGCCCCGGTGATTAAAACTCTTTCGCGTGTCATGTCAAATAGTTTGTCGGCCTATGCTGATGTAGCGATACCCCAACTCCCGAATATCGCTCGGTTCGTACAGGTTACGGCCATCAAAAATCACTTTATTCTTCAACAGTTTACCTAACCTTTCAAAGTCGGGCGTACGGAACTCCGGCCACTCCGTTGCAATGAAGAGGGCATCCGCTCCATCGGCAGCCAAATACGGGTCTTCGTGAAAGGTAATGCGGTTGCCCAGCACCTTCTTCACGTTTTCCATTGCCTCCGGATCATGCGCACGAACCACTGCTCCTGCATTTAAAAACTCCTCGATGTTGTATAAGGCGGGCGCCTCACGTATGTCATCGGTATGCGGTTTAAACGACAAGCCCCACACCGCAATCACTTTTCCGGCCAGGTTGTTATTGAAAAATTTTTTCAACTCCGGCACCAGCTTGGTTTTCATCCCGTGGTTTACGTCAATGACCGAGCGCAGAATGCGGAAGTCATAATCTGACTCCTGAGCCGACTTGGCCAGGGCCTGCACATCTTTGGGAAAACAACTGCCCCCATACCCGATACCGGGGAAAAGAAAGCGTTTGCCAATACGGCTGTCCGTGCCAATACCCTTGCGCACATCATCTACATTGGCCCCCAGCCGCTCGCAGAGATTTGCAATCTCATTCATGAATGTAATCTTGGTTGCCAGAAAGGCATTAGCAGCATATTTGGTGAGCTCAGCCGAACGCTCTTCCATGAAAATGATCGGATTGCCCTGCCGCACAAACGGGTTGTAGAGCGCTCCCATTACTTTGCGCGCCCGGGGCGAAGAGGTGCCCACCACTACCCGCTCGGGCTTCATGAAATCTTCCACCGCTACACCTTCACGCAAAAACTCGGGATTCGACACCACATCGAACTCGGCCTTTGCGCGCGCTGCGATGCGGGACTTCACTTTTTCGGCCGTGCCGACCGGCACTGTGCTCTTGTCTACTATTACGGTATAATCCTTCAACAGCGGGCCCAGGTCATCGGCCACTTTGAGAACGTATTTCAAATCGGCAGAACCATCTTCGCCCTGGGGCGTGGGCAGTGCCAGGAAAATCACTTTGGCTCCTTCAATGCCCTCGGCCAGACTCGTGGTGAAAAAGAGGCGGCCTTGTTTTACGTTACGCTCAAACAGAAGTTCAAGCCCGGGTTCGTAAATCGTGACTTGTCCGCCCTGTAACTTCCTGACTTTTTCCGCATCGATATCAACACAGGTGACCGTGTTTCCCGTTTCGGCAAAACACGTACCGGTCACAAGCCCGACATACCCTGTTCCGACTACTGCAATCTTCATTTGGTGATCAAATAATAGCCGGCAAAATTAACCCATTCCGCCCTTGAAAACCGTTTTAAACCGTATTTAATTCGCAACCTAACATTCGTTTGTATACTTTTGCCTTCCAAACAGACTTCTATGAATATGACGATGGAAAACGCCAGCGGGCCCAGTTTCGCAGTTAGCGAAAGCCAGGAAATGATTGCCCAGATGGTACGTGATTTTGCGAATCGCGAGATCAGGCCAAATAGCATGCTGTGGGACGAAAGCCAGGAATTCCCGGTCGCGCTATTTCAAAAAATGGGTGAGTTGGGTTTGATGGGTGTTCTCGTTCCCGAGAACTATGGCGGTGCCGGTTTTGGTTATCACGAATACGTCACAGCCATTGTTGAACTTTCGAAGGTCGATGGCTCGATTGGATTGTCCATGGCCGCTCATAATTCGTTGTGCACGGGCCACATTCTGCAATTCGGCAACGAGCTACAGAAACAGAAGTACCTTCCAAAATTAGCCACCGGCCAGTGGATTGGTGCGTGGGGCCTGACGGAACCGAATACCGGGTCCGATGCGGGCAACATGCGCACAGTAGCCGTTGCTGATGGCGATTATTACATTCTCAACGGTGCGAAGAATTTTATCACGCACGGTAAGAGCGGACATGTCGCTGTCGTGATCGCGCGAACCGGCCAGGTGGGTGATTCACATGGCATGACGGCCTTTGTCGTAGAGCGGGGTACACCCGGCTTTGCGGCCGGCAAAAAAGAGAACAAGCTAGGTATGCGCGCATCCGAAACGGCCGAAATGATTTTTACTGATTGCCGCGTTCACAAAAGTCAGATTTTGGGTGAAGTCGGTGAGGGTTTCGTGCAGTCGTTAAAGGTGCTGGATGGTGGGCGCATTTCGATTGCGGCTTTGAGCCTGGGCATTGCCGAGGGCGCTTACGAAGCTGCCCTGCAGTATTCGAAAGAACGTCATCAATTCAACAAGCCAATCTCCGCTTTTCAAGGCATTGCGTTCAAATTGGCCGACATGGCCACCAAGATTGAAGCCGCGCGCTGGCTGATTCATAATGCAGCTGATTTGAAAAACCGTCACCAGCCGATGTCCAAAGAATCGGCCATGGCAAAACTCTACGCTTCGGAAATTGCCGTAGACATTGCCAACGAGGCAGTGCAGATTTTCGGGGGGTATGGGTATACCAAAGATTTTCCGGCCGAGAAATATTACCGGGATGCCAAGCTGTGTACGATCGGTGAGGGCACGTCAGAAATCCAAAAATTGGTGATTTCCAGGGCGATTTTGAAGTAATTTGGAGAAAACAAGGCTTTTCGCCTATATTTGCAGCCCTTAAGAAATAAACGGTATGCTAATCATCAATATCAAGGAAAACGAATCGATTGATAAAGCGCTGAAGCGTTTTAAGAAGAAGTTTGAGAAAACAGGCGTTCTGAAAGAGCTGCGTGCCCGCACATCATTCGAAAAACCTTCTGTGAAGCGGAGGAGTGAAATCATTCGCGCTGCCTACCGACAGAAGCAATACGCGCGGGAGAACTATTGATAAACATCCGAAAAGCATTCACATAACCCCCGGAAAGATTCCTTCCGGGGTTTTTTTTTGGTGTGGTAGATATGTGATAATCCCAGATTAACTCTACTTTGTCACAACAATTTTGCTGAAAATCAGATAGATAGCTATCTTTGAGCATCAGCAAAAAAATAAAAGCGGGAACCGCTGATAAGAAAGAACGGCTCCCGCGTATTATGTAAAAACCAAAACAAATATGATAAGAAAACTACACTGGCAAAAGGCCTGCATGGCCGCATTCATGCCTTTGTGGAAAGCTTT
>Ga0209972_10003474_pt1 | contig 12370 bp, 4 predicted proteins | sample NOAtaG_7_FD_187302 | JGI IMG/M metagenome (GOLD analysis project Ga0209972, IMG submission 187302) | Freshwater lake microbial communities from Lake Erie, under a cyanobacterial bloom - NOAA_Erie_Diel1S_2200h metaG (SPAdes) (version 2) | ecosystem: Environmental > Aquatic > Freshwater > Lake ...
TCGGCATCTTTTGCTTCTGCATTCCGATACAAGATTTCTGCTATCTCTCTGGTGCAGGCTTCAAGTCTTTCTTTTTCTTCTGGTGTCATTTGCTTGGACTGGTTATCTTTTTTCTATTTTACCTCTCGTTTCTCTTAAGTATTTATACTCAGCACCTAATTGAGATGCTTCCGTTCTGCATTTGCTCCCGCAATGCTATTTCAATACCTTCAAGGCTTGTTAACTTTTTTGGCTCTCGACTCTCAGTGTCCTTGCATAACAGGGCTGCTATCGCCTGCACATGGGCATAAATTTCATTCTTTTCAATTCAGTCGTGACGCTACCTCTATCTTCTACTCCTTAAAATTATCCATCTTTCTATTCGTTTTCACCCTAAGTATTTATACTCGTTGCAAAACTAAGATGCACCCTAGCTACTTAGTATTAGGTCGATTTTGATCAGGCTTTATCGAAACGTTGTCTTGAAATGATGAGGTCTCATCATTCCGTTCCTCTAGCCCCAGCGCTCCTGAGAGGAATTCTTCAATTTCAGCTCTAGCTGCTATAGAGTTACTAGAAGAATCTGCATTTGAAGCATTGCTGTTAAGAGAATCTAGATTTGCAGGAGTTGGGCTACTGATACCATCAATTAATTCATCAAAGGTGGAAAAATTGAAATCAAATTCTGATTCGCTATCCTCAGATACACCATCAGAGAGCATCTCCATTGGCTTAGCTATATCAACCGCATTCTCGGATGATACAGCGTAATTATCCAAGAATAGGTCTGGGAAGCTTGACGAAAATTCTTCTATGCTTGGATCAGAATCATTCATAAAACTATCTAATAAATCATCAGCAAGTCTATAGTTAGATTCGACGGAGTTATCCGATTCTAGGTCGTTAACAGAATTGGAGGAGTACTCTCCAAGAGATAAATCATCAAGTCCATCAATATTCTGTTCATGGGGCTGATCATGATCAAGTGTCATCTCGTCTAACCAGTCCCCAGAAAAATCGAAAGAATCATTGTCACTTGAATTTAATGACACTGAAGATTCTTCTTCCAACAGAAAAATGTCAATATCCGATGTCGATGTATTTAGAGGATTTACGAGCAAGTCTGAAGCCTTAACGTGAATATCAGATACGTTTATATCTTGAGAATTTTCTAAGGATTCGATTCGTTCTGTTAGAAGGTCAGTATGATCTTCTATGGAAACTGTTGATAGGGAATCAAAAAATGCTTCCTCCTCCCATTCTGCTCTCTCTTCTGGGGAGGCAGTAGTTTCTGGTGATATTTCGTTTGTGAGATCTGCTTGTGCAATAGTGGAAAAATCGTCATACGAAGTTTCAGTAACCAGATCTGGCAGCTTGTCCCAGTTATCAATATAAATAGTATCATCTGTAAGCAAGCTAGCATCTTCTACAATTCCTTCGTCTAGGTGGACTTCTAAAGAGCTAATCTGTGTTTCTTGATTCAAGGTTAAGAAATTAAGTTCATCTGAGATATTTAGATATACGCCTTCTTCTGTTAACGTATTACTTGAGAAGTCAGATATTGCCAATTGTGGGCTAGGAATAGTAAAAGAAGGCGATACTTCTGGTTGTATGATGTCAGAAGTGGTTGCTTCCTCAGGATTTGAATCGTTATCTTGCAGGTCAGAGTTAAATCCTGTTGAATACTCGTCTAGGGAAGCTGATGCTATTGGTAAGGTTTGCTGATCAATGTCTGGGGCGATCGCAATCTCTCGTACAAAATCATCTGCCTGAGTATATAAATTATCTGACTCAAAATTATCAGCAAGTTCCACACTTTCGTCATAGAAACTAGGTAGATCTAAATCATCAGTAGATACTTCTAACTGATCAAGCTGATCAGAGATATTGGTAGAATCAACAAATTGCTTGGCAAATTCACCGACATTTTCATAGATATTATCGATGTAGGTATTACCTATATTTGCTTCTGCAAAGTTATCTTCAAATATATTCGGAGGGGTTTCTAATTGGTCAGAATTCGTTGCATAATCGTCTAAGTCAAAAGTAGATTCTTCATGCAATTTCTCTAATGCTGAATCGAAGAAATTATTTTCTTGAATATTCGCTTCTGGAGCGATCGCTGTTTCTGTGAATAAATAATTTTGTTGCTCAATAAGATTATCTGAATCAGATAATTCAGAAAAATCAGCAACATAGAAAGGATCGCCAAAATCTATATTGGAATCAACAGGCTTCTCTGTAGGTGATTCAAAACTAGGCTCATCAAAGATATTGCTAGAATCATCTAAATTACTATGGCTAGATTCGACAGACAAATTCTCTTCAAAGTCAAATTCGTCTGGCAATGCCTGTTCGGCAACATCTTCTAAATAAATATCAGGAATAGCACTCGGTAAACCAGAGAAGTTTGCCGTCTCCTCCGCATTGACCTCTTCCGTAAATTCGGATGTGAGATCAGCGAGCTGGTCGTCTAGAAAATTGGTCTCTACATTTGACTCTATGTTGGCAGATGAATCAAATTGATCATAGGAGTCATGATCTTCACTAGAAGAGGATTCAAACTGATCATTGACTTTATTTCCAAAATTATCATTGCTAGACTCCAATGATGGATCTATCATATTTGGACTAGATAAAGCTTTGTCAAAGGCGAAATCAAAAGGATCTTCATCAAAAATATTATCGAATGTATCGTCGAAAGCTTCATTAGAAAGACTTTCTAGAGATTCATTAGTAGATTGGGCAAAATCAAAAGGCTCTTCATCAAAAATGTTATCGAATATATCGTTGAAAGCTTCATTAGGAAGACTTTCTAGAGATTCATTTGAAGGTTGGGAAAAAACCAGTGAAGATTTGTAATCGTCATCATCTCCTGCGCTAGCACTGAAATTATCAAAGTTAAAATCGACCGTGTCATCTGCTGTAGACTCATAATTATCAGTTGTAGCATTGTAATTGGCATCTGCAGTGGATTGCTCGATCACAAATGGGTCAAAGTTTAATTCAACATCATCAGTTGGTTCTGCTTGATTCGCATCAAAGAATAAATTTGAGTTATCAAGCATAGATTCTATATCAATATTGGAAAGTTCAAAGTCATGATCATCTAAATCAGGGATTGAGAAATCAACGGATGCTGATAGATTTGTTGATGATTTTTTGGACGATGATGATAGATTCCCAAAGTCTGTATCTCTCATAAATGAAGAAACAGCCGATTCAATGAGGGGATCACTAGATGATTCAGAAATCGAGAACTCATCAATTCCTTCTAGTGAATTTTTGAAGGTTGAGGGAGGCTCTGTAACTTTCTCTTCCTGACCTGAAATATCTTCAAGTTCTGCTAATTCATTAGCAATTTCAACTCTTAGACTTGCAAGCAGTGATTCTTCGATAACAGTGGTGTCGGTTAGTTCAGAATAAATATTTGCATCTGCTGGGGACTGATCATGGGAAGGAATATTTAAGAAATTATTGACAGCATTCTCTTCTGATATGGCATTTTCTGGAACATGATTGACTGATATGGCATAGTCATTACTATCCTCGCGAATTCCTTCATCTAAAATAGATTGGAGATATTGATTGTCAGCCGCAGTATTATCATTTACATCTTCAGATGCAGTATAGTCTTCGTTAGGATTACCTGATTGCGAAATTGTTGTAGCAGTTGCTGCGGCTTCTTTGGCATAAGTAGTCCCTGCGGGCAGGCGGAAGAACTGAATTCCCTCTAGGAGTTGTTGGGCTTGATTACCCATTGTTTCCGCATGTTGACGTGCTGTTCTGGTGAGATCCGCCGTACGATCCGCTAACTGAGCAACTTCACTAAAGTAATTAGCAGTTGAACCTGCTGCATCGGTGATTTCTAAGCTAGAGCTAGTAATAGTTTGCCCGATTTGAGAAACCTCTTCAGTTGCTAATTGAATGCTATGAAACGCTAATTGAGAAGACTCTACGTCTGTAGTGAAACCTGAGACCAGTCCACTTAAATTTTGGACTTCGGCATCAATCGCTGCTACTACTGTTTGGATTTGCGATGTGCGCTGTTGGAGAAAAGTTAATCCTTCATTTGTTTGAGTTGCTAAATCATTGATTTGATCTGAGATCGCTTCAAATTCACGTGCAACCCCCGCCAAATGGTTAGAATCTTTTTGTTCTAAGGCTCGTGATGCGGCGAGACTAGCATTGTGAGCGAGAACTTGGATTAACTGAGTAATTTGTCCTCGGTCTTGAACAAACTGATCCGCTAAGGCTACAAATTCACTAAGAGTTTTCATCCTTTGCCCGATCTGTACTGAACCTGTCTGCAACACAGTAACGTTCTCAGTGAGGTTATCAATGGCAGCTTGTCCTGATGTTACAGTACTGAGCACTTTTTGGAGGGATTGGTTCGCAATACTTACTTGCTCTGAAGATCTCTGAGCAATTTCCACAACCTGAGCAGCGAGAGTCTGTCCTTGAACTAAAGATTGCGCCTGCTCGGATGTGTTAAGCATAACTGTTTGGGCTAGTGCTTCGAGATCCGAAGCTTCTTGAGCTACTTGTTGGGCAGTCCCCAGTACGCTCGAAATAACTTCGAGCAGTTTTTCGCGTAAACGATTGAAGGTATCTGAGACTAGTCCTGCGGCGCGATCATTTACCTCTGCTTCAACAGTGAGATCGCCTTCTATCATTGAAGAAACGACATCTAGTAAATTACCAACTTCTTCCTTCGTTAACTCTGCTTCTACAAAGTCTTCCTGAATTTGGGGAGAGGTAGAGCTATCCAAGTCTACTGTTTGATTTGATTCACTTCGCAATCTCAACTCATTGTTTTTTGCTTTTTGCAAAGTATTTTTCAGCGATAGTCCTAGCCGATCAATTTCATCCTTACCCTCAAGGTTTAAATCTGTAGTTCCCTGTTGGGCTAAAAAACGATCGCATTCTTCGGTAAGAGGCTGAAGACGCTTCTTTAGGGAATTAATAAAACTAAGGATCGCGATCGCTAAAATAGTACTGATACCAATGGCGGCTCCACCAACTAAGAGCAGCAACTTGTTCGTGATTTCCGATTCTGGTAGGGAAGAAGCTACGATCCAGTCACTGCCTTGAATTTTACGATATGCCCAGAGATTTCCTCCTGTTTGAGCAATACCTGTGGGTTGAGACTTAGCTTGTTGAACCAAATTTTTGATTGCTTCGGCTGTGGCAGGATTCTGTAACTGTGTCGCCAATTGATCTGAGGATGTGATCACTCTACCGCTAGCACTAACAACAACAATGCCAATTTTGCTCTCACTATTAGCACTAACATTAGAAATAGCCACCAAATTACTCGCGATCGCATCAGCATTGACCACACCTAAGACTTTTTGTCCGTCTAGGATAGGGCTGCTATAAGTAACGAGCGTTTTACCTAAGGCACTATATGGCTCTGACCAAGATTCTTTGGAATTGGTAGCAGGAGATTTATAAAGTGGACTATTTTGAAAATCGCTACGATTACCTACCAAGAGTTTGTCATTAGGAGCTGTTAACTTCTGGGTAGCACCTTCAAGTTTGAGTCCTGACTGCTCCTTCAATACATAGGGCACTGTGGGCTTGGGAACTGTAAATAGGAGGTTTTCATTTTGGACAATACCTATACCTGCGACCAAATCTGATTTTTGGACTCCATCAATCACCAGCTTTTGATACCGATCTACAGTTTTCTGTTTGGGTGTCTGCTGGAAAAGAGCTTTGACATTAAGAGCAACTGTATCAGCAGATTGACGAACGCTATTTAGCTTGGACTCAATTTGAGTTGATTGCAATTCAGCGGATTGACTCATTTCTCGCTGAGAACTGCTTAGCAATTCTTGATAAAATAAGTATCCTAAACCACCTAACCCTAATAGCGATGTACCGATTGCAATTAACAATAAACTCAGCCCCATAGTGCCTTTTGGTTTACCTATTTGGTGACCCTGTTTGGCTGATTTGGGTGTCTTAGGAGAGTGCTGCTTCGTGTTTTTTTGTGCACTCTTACCTACAGAAGTTGCTGTTTTTGATTTAGGTGTGCTTGCCATATGCATTCACTATAGGGGAAGGGTCAGTTTTTTGTGGCATTATCCTACACTATACTTATCTCACGGTTGCGGATGCCAAATATGAGTAGGAATACTCGATAGGATAATTTGAAAGGGAGTATACTCGTTAGTCTTGATATTTGCTACTATTTATTTGATTTTTTTGTAACAATAACTTTAGAAATCTCTGAATGCAATAGATCTAAGGATTGAAAATCTAAAAAATTAAAATTTGAGTATCAATTTGAGCAATACTGTTTAAACTAAAGCCTATTGAGGCTTTGAATAGTACAGAAATACTTTTGAAAGTATTGCTTCGCGCCAATTTCAAAAATATAGCAAAATATAACAATTCTAAATATTGACAAAAAGCTTCGGTTTCACTCAGCTAAAGTAAATTGTTGGCTAAGCAAAGCCGAAGCCCTAGTCATTGCATAGCAATCATAGTTTTGTCTGTGTGCACTTGGGCAGCAATGGTCAGAAGGAAATATTATAAAAATATTAAAATTTAGATTAATTGAGTTTAGATTAGTATTTTCCGATACATTTCACAAGTAAAGCTTTATCAGTATTGAAGCGTAGATGAATAGTAATCGTCGATTAAAGGTGCTCTGTTTACATGGACATCCAGGCAATAGTGAGGCAATGCAGATATTTGTCAGCTATTTTCGGGATCGCGGGCTTGATGCGATCGCCCCAGATTTGCGGGGGTATGGTAATCGTCAAGTTAAGACTGAGTTTACGATGTCCTCTCATATTGAGGATCTCTGGAATTTATTGATACGTGATCAGGAGGAACTTGAAGATGGCAAGAGCACGGAATATTTGATTTTGGGCTGGTCTTTGGGTGGAATTTTAGCAATTGAATTAGCACTGCAAAATTTAGTAAATAATCCTGAATTCTTAATAAAACCTAAAATCGTCGGTTTAATTCTGATTGCGACTGCGGCGAAGCCACGGAGTAGTCTGCCGAAAATTGCTTGGTGGGAATATGCAAATTTATTCATGGCTGTGATTTCACACTTAGCTTTATCCCAGATTTTTGCTAAAAGTTCTGCTAAACCGCGTTGGCATATTGAGTTATTTGGTAAGCGATCGCTAATTGGCTATTTAATCCAGCAGCATACCGAAACAGCCTATGATCTTATTGCAACTACAGGAACAAGAGCTTATCTCCAGACTTCTCGCTATGCCCATCGTGCTCTAATGAAAGCTCTGCGAGAGGGGTATGATCGCACGCATGACTTATGCAAAATTCCAATTCCCTGTTTAGCGATCGCCGCCGAAAAGGATCGGCATATCACAGCGTCATCAACTGCGGAAACTGCCAATTTGCTGCCAAACTGTGAATTTATTTGTTATCCCCAAACCGCCCATTTATTACCTTGGGAAATAGGCGATCAGCTATTAGCAGATATTGATACTTGGATTAAGAAGACCCATCAATAAAATCAAGGCTTGATCTGGAACTAGATTTGAGCCGTACTACTTTGAAGCCAAGCGTTTATCAGTCGAATGTTTAGGAAGTGACTGTAAAGTTTGCTACTACAGATTAAAAAAGGCGGCGCTTCGCGCCGCCTTTTTTACTTATTCAACTAAATTATTCAACAACTTTTTCTTTAAATTGCTTGCCAGCAGAAAAAGCAGGAACACGGGTCGCGGCGATGACCATTTTTTCGCCAGTGCGGGGGTTGCGACCTTCGCGCTCTTGGCGTTCGCGTGGCTCGAAGGAACCAAATCCCACTAAAGTTACACGATCCCCATCAGCCACAGCATCAACAATTGATTCGAGGGCAGCAGTAACGATCGCCTCAATATTCTTTTTAGATACATTTACCTTTTCGGCGATCGCATCTACTAGTTCACCTTTATTCATCGCAATAGCTCCTATATAGCTTTAATTAATAAGTATTACAAGTATTACCGTAACTTTCGCTTTGGCATAGACAAAGTGAAAGTCAAAGACTGAAAAAAGTATGGATTTTGCCTTTTTCAAGTTGTCTATAACAATTTGAAAACCGTGAAGCAATCCTAAATCAATTATTTTTCTTGAGGTTTGTAGAATCACCCGCTTTTGGGAGCGATTCTACAAACCATTATTGATGAGTCGGAATCAATACTACAGCACCTATGGCAGTCGTCAAGCGCTTTTGACAAAAGTTTCGCAAAAGTTTTTATATCCACAGAGAGAATACTTTGCCTTCTCTCTGTGAAATCATCGGACTGCTTGACGCATATAATCGCTCCAAACCCCTGCGGCAACTGCACTTGAGCCTCTTGTTACCCCCTCATCATTACCCAGCCATACTGCTGCTAAGAGATTACGTCGTGGCACTGCACCAATAAACCAAAGATCCCTTCCTTCATCGGTAGTTCCCGTCTTACCAACGACTGTACCTTGAGGAATCGCAGCCGATCTCCCTGTTCCATACTGCACTACGCCACGCATCATATCTACCATCGTGCTAGCAACACCTGCATCAATTACCTGACGGGGTTTGATGAAGGTACTCGCATCAAAAATGACACGACAGGTTTGGCGATCCTTGGGATTTTTGCAATCAGCACTATCGAGAATGCGTTGAATGGCATGGGGCTTGATATATTTACCCTCATTGACTACCGTAGCATAGGCTCCAGCCATTTCTAAGATTTTGACCTCATTGCCACCTAAAACCATATTGCTGGACAAATCAAGCTTGGCTGTAATTCCTAAAGTTCTTGCCATTTTGACTACATTTTCTAGACCTGCTCTTTCTGCGATCCGAACTGCGACAACATTTTCCGAGAGAGCAAAGCCGCGATACATATCGATTGCCCCACTCCCCCCATTGTGACAACCCACAATCCCCGACAATGCACTACAGGAAAAAGCAGTACTAGGGGAAATGCCTTGATCGACTGCCGCAGCATAGCTAAATAATTTAAATGTGGAACCAGATTGGCGAAGGGCTTGGGCGGCACGATTAAATTGACTAGATTTGTAATCGACACCACCTGTCATCGCTAATATTGAGCCATCACTAGTGTTGATCGTTACGATCGCACCTTGACTAAAACCATAGGTTCCACCGTCACGAGCCACAGCATCACGTAAAGCTTCATCAGATGCTTTCTGCATGGCAATATCCAGATTAGTCTCAACGATCAGATTCCCTTCCCGTGCAAAGTTTTTCCCAAGGATCTCCTCCAATTCATCAAAAACATAGCCATAGTAGTAGGGAGCTACTGAGCCTTGGAGTTTAGTTTTTGCGGCTTCATTGAGAATTAAGACTGTGCGCCTTGCCCGATCCGCATCCTTATCGCTAATCATGCCTAGCTCTGCCATACGATTGAGAATGCGATCGCGATATTCGATGGCAAGATCTTTATTCTTAAAAGGATTGATAGTTTCAGGCGAAGGTAAAAGCCCTACTAGGGTTGCGGCTTCTGAGAGATTGAGTTCTGAAGCTTCTTTCCCGAAATAGAGCTTAGCTGCATCTTTGAATCCATAGACCCCATTACCTGTATAGGCGCGATTTAGATAGAGACGCAGGATTTCCTCTTTGTTATAGGTAAAGGTAAGCTTGATCGCCGCTGCTGCCTCCCGCCATTTCCGACCTGCGGAATCATCGGTTCCCACATAGGTCTTGCCGAGTAGGTTGCGGGCTAACTGCTGTGTAATGGTGCTCGCACCCTCTAAACGCTCACCCCGACTACGCACATTTGTGACGATCGCTCTTGCTACACCTACAGGGTCAACCCCAATATTCCAATAAAAAGAAGTATCTTCAGAAGCAATTACCGCATTGGGAAGGAATTTCCCAAACTCAGCAAGAGTATTATATTCTGTGTGATTAGCAATATCTGTAGGGTCAAGACGTTTCACGCCGTCGCCTGCCAAGACTTCCACAGGACCCTGTTGGGTAACGGGCAATGGCTTCAGATCGGGAACACGCCCCACCTCATAACCGATCGCAAATACAATCATTCCCGCAATCGCGCCAATACCAATACCCGTATACTGAACCGTGCGAATATACCAAGGTGGCGGATCAATATAGCGAATTGTCGCAGCCTCTGCTAATTCGGGAGGACCTAGGGTGATCTTCATTTTGTGACGTAGCGGCACAGAATTGAGCCTTTGCTTAGCTCGATAAATGCCATTAGTCGAGTCCTGATCTTGAAGAATAAATTGCGCTTTTTTTTTGGTGCGATCGCGCACTAGTTGGGCGTGAACTTGGCTTACCAGTGGTGTTTGCACAACAATATCGCATTTACTGGTACTACGTCCTAATATATAGCGATCGCCTACTAAGTCATAAGTTTCAGGCTTATCCTTTTGCGATCGACGTACTTCTAGCTTGGGGACACGCTCTTTGGGATTAATTTTTAATACCCCATTCACTACTTTTGTCAGTTGATTGATCTGGGTCATCAACTTGGACTTTGGCGGTTTCGGGGACTTAGGCTGTGATGGTGGTTGTTGCGATTTCATAAATTGCTAGGACGTAATTTTTGAGAGCGTGGTTTCCAGTCATAACCGCAAATTTAATTATGCACTGACTATGCTTTAGAGAGTGGTTGAAAAGTTTTTTTGGTAGGCTAATCAAGCTTGGATCTGGAGCTTAGACGGCAAACCATAAGATGAAACATAGCGGCAAAGAGCATCATTTCGCTAGTGGTGACAAAAATTCATAGTCTTTACTCAATCGGCGATAAAGTCCTTTCCCGCAAAAGTGCTGTCAATCCAAATCACTTGTAGAAAACTCCAAACTTGGCTCCAGAAAGGTGCGTAATTCGTCGTTCATCTTCAGCCATGTGCCATCCTTCTCCCATGCCCGAAAGTAGGTGTATACACTTTGCCATTTTGCTAAATCATGGGGCATCGCCCGCCATTTAATATTTATACAAGTAAGTAGCTAGACATAAGTAAACTAAAAACCGAGAATTTTGTTCCGCCCGCTACGCGGGCGGAACAAAATCTGGTTTTTAGTTTTAATTAAGTTGAGCTACTTATTTCTAGTTAACGCGAGTTCGGGATAATTTGAAACAGGCTTTGAGAGAGGGTTTGCGTAGCAAACCCTCTCTCAAAGCCCAAAAGAGTAAAAGCCTTGCTAAGCAAGGCTTTTACTCTTAGGCTTTTAAAATTTACCAGCTTAACCCGAACTGAAGTTAGTTAAAGCTCTGTAAAGAGCTTATGTTTTAGCCCACATTCCGCTCGTAATGGAAGCCTAAAAGTATTTAAAACGAGACAATGAGGGTTTCAGCGATTTTCTGGAAAATTAATGACAGTGATTTCTATTAGTGCATAATTATTTCAAGTATTAAGACAGTGATATTTTTGCGATTAAAGCTCAAAACACTGATTGTGTAAGGATTTGTTTTCTAAATATTTTTTTCAGTAAAATAAGAGCGGAACGTGGGTTTTAGGGTAACTGCTTATCAATTTTCGGCAAATACTTTGAATGCTTCTAGCTCTGATATGGTCGTATATAGCACCATACCCAGATCACAAGCGACTAGATGAGATTGCAATCTCTCTACTTGTTAAAATACGCAACCAAGGTCACACTGACCATTATTCAGACTTCATTGAATCAGAAATTTCATAATGACGAGTACCCAACAACGCGCCGCCCTACAACGCCAAATCTGGCAAATTGCTAATGATGTGCGTGGCTCAGTCGATGGCTGGGATTTCAAGCAATATGTATTAGGCACGCTGTTTTATCGCTTTATCAGTGAAAACTTTGCCAGCTACATCGAGGCGGATGATGATAGTATCCACTATGCCGAACTACCCGATAGTGTCATTACTGACGACATCAAAGATGATGCTATTAAAACTAAAGGCTATTTTATTTACCCTAGTCAGTTGTTTGCCAACGTTGCCGCGAGTGCCAACAAGAATGAAAGACTAAATACTGATCTAGCAGCAATTTTCACAGCGATCGAAAGCTCGGCAAATGGCTACCCTTCTGAGAGGGATATCAAGGGACTGTTTGCCGATTTTGACACCACTAGCAACCGCCTTGGCAATACGGTTCCAGAAAAAAATCAACGCTTGGCTGCGGTGCTTAAAGGGGTGGCGGGGTTGGATTTTGGTGATTTTGATTCTAGTCATATCGATCTGTTTGGTGATGCCTATGAGTTTTTGATCTCTAACTATGCGGCGAATGCGGGTAAATCGGGGGGCGAGTTTTTTACGCCGCAGCATGTCTCTCGGTTGATTGCCCAGCTTGCGATGCACCAGCAAACCAGTGTCAATAAAATTTATGACCCAGCCTGTGGTTCGGGTTCGCTGCTGTTGCAAGCTAAAAAACACTTTGATGCTCACCTCATTGAAGACGGTTTTTATG
>Ga0209972_10003480_pt1 | contig 12363 bp, 11 predicted proteins | sample NOAtaG_7_FD_187302 | JGI IMG/M metagenome (GOLD analysis project Ga0209972, IMG submission 187302) | Freshwater lake microbial communities from Lake Erie, under a cyanobacterial bloom - NOAA_Erie_Diel1S_2200h metaG (SPAdes) (version 2) | ecosystem: Environmental > Aquatic > Freshwater > Lake ...
CCGTATCTCTTTTTCGCCAAGGCCGCCAGCTGGCTTATCCAGCGGGACCGTCTTGCGGCGGTACCCAAGACCACCGTTCATGCGTCTGCTGTGGTGGATCCATCCGCCGTCCTCGGCCAGCGCGTCAGAGTAGGTCCTGGCGCTGTGCTGGCTGTGGGTGTCAGGATTGGCGATGACACGGATATTGGCGCTGGTTGTATCGTGGGCGATGGATCGCAGATTGGTGCCGGCTCGCAGTTACATGCCCGGGTGACAATCGGCCCGGGCTGCCAGATCGGCAGTCGCGCAGTGATTCACAGCGGCGCCGTGATTGGCAGTGATGGATTTGGTTTTGCGATTCAGCCCAATCGTTCATGGCTAAAAATTCCCCAGGTGGGTGGTGTGATGATCGGTAATGATGTTGAAATTGGCGCCAACACCACGGTTGATCGCGGAACACTGGATGCCACGGTGATTGAAGACGGGGTAAAGCTCGATAACCAGATTCAGATTGCCCATAACGTTGTGATCGGCCGTCACACGGCAATTGCCGGCTGCGTGGGGATCGCTGGAAGTGCCCGAATTGGCGCCTATTGCCAGATCGGCGGTGCCGCGGGAATTCTGGGCCATCTTGAGATTGCAGAGGCCACCACCATCGGTCCCATGAGCCTGGTGATGTCCAGCATCACAGAATCGGGAAAGTATGTCGGTGTGTATCCTCTACAGCATCAGGCAGACTGGGAGAGGAGCGCGGCGGTGGTCCGTCGGCTTCCCGAGCTGCGTCGGCAAGTTCAACAGGGACTGCGGGATCGGCCGCAGCACGGCAAGAAAGAGGGTTAGAGCTATGGATATTCGAGAGATCCTGAATACGTTACCGCATCGCTACCCTTTTTTGTTGGTCGATAAGGTCAACGAACTGGTGGCTGGCGAGCGCATCGTTGCCCAAAAAAACGTTTCGATCAATGAAGAATTCTTCAACGGGCATTTTCCTCACTTTCCGGTAATGCCAGGCGTTCTGATTGTCGAGGCCTTGGCCCAGGCTGCCGGTATCTTGTCATTTAAGACAATGGGCACGACATCAAGCCAAGACTCTGTTTATTTTTTTGTGGGTATTGATAACTGCAGATTCAAGCGGCCCGTGGTGCCTGGCGATATTCTGACGCTGCATGTCAGTATTGAGCGGCAGTCCCGTCTGCTGTGGAAATACCGGGGAACCGCCATGGTTGGCGATGAGCTGGCCGCCGAGGCCGATCTCATGTGCGCCTTGCGTGATTTGCCGTCCAAGGCCTAAGTTGTCAGTGGCCATGATTCATCCCAGTGCGCTTATTGATCCGAAGGCAGAGATTGATGCCAGCGTTGAAGTCGGCCCATTCGCGGTCATCGGGCCCGATGTGCAGCTGGGCCCGAACTGCGTGGTGCATGCATTTGCCCAGGTCACGGGCCGCACGCGGCTGGGCCGGGCCAATACGATTCACTCGCACTGTGTGATCGGCGGGCCACCTCAGGATAAAAAATATCAAGGCGAGCCGACCGCCCTGGAGATCGGCGACAGCAATACGTTTCGTGAGTGCTGCACAGTGAATACCGGCACGGTGCAAGATGCCGGCGTAACGCGAATTGGCAATAACAACTGGATCATGGCGTATGTGCATATTGCCCATGATTGCCAGATCGGCTCTCACACGATCATGGCCAATGCCACGCAGCTGGCCGGCCATGTCGCGGTCGGTGACTGGGCGATTCTGGGCGGCCTGACAGGGGTCCATCAATTTGTCAGGATTGGCGCCCATGCAATGACCGGAGCAGGCACGACACTGCTGCAGGATCTTCCGCCTTATGTCATTGCAACCGGCAATCCAGCTGCGGCCCACGGCATTAATGCCGAGGGCCTAAAGCGCCGTGGAATGTCTGCCGCTCAGATCGCACTGCTGCGGCGGGCGTATAAGCTGGTGTACAAGTCGGGCCTCACGCTTGCGGAGAGCCTCACCCAATTGCAGGACGCCAACTCGATCGGCGCCGCAGATGCGCAGGATCAGGCTGTGTTGAGTCCGCTGATGGATTTCCTTGCCGCTTCGGGACGTGGCATTGTGCGCTAGGGCGGCCGCACTCGGCTCTACTTTGAAGGCGCCTTGATGAGACTGGTCACGGTTACCGGCGAGGCTTCGGGCGATCTGATCGCAGCAGAGGCGCTGCGACGGCTTAGCGCGAAGATTCCTCAGCTGGAGCTTGGGGGCATTGGGGGCGATCGCCTTGAGGCGCTGGGCATGGAGTGCTGGTTTCGAAGTGATGACTTGGCCGTCCGCGGCTATGCAGAGGCGGTCTCAAAGCTCGTTCATATCCTCGCCGTTCGTTATTGGCTTTTGAAGTACACCACGAAATGGGCACCAAGGGTCTATTTGGGGGTAGATGCGCCAGACTTTAATCTCGGTGTTGAGGCGCGTATCCGGCAGCAGGGCATTCGCACAGTGCATTTGATTAGCCCTTCGATTTGGGCCTGGCGGCCCGAGCGGATTACTAAAATCAAGCAGGCCGTCGATCACATGCTGTGCATTTTTCCGTTTGAGACCCAGGTCTATGCGGGCACTGGTGTGCAGGCAAGTTATGTGGGCCATCCGATTGCGGACATGATTCCGCTGCAGCCGGATGCGCAGGCCGCCCGTGAAGCACTGTCGATTTCTGGCCATCGGGCAGTGGTTGCGGTATTGCCCGGTTCGCGTATGGGCGAGCTAAAACACAATGGCCCTGAATTTTTTCGTGCTGCTGCAGCCTTGGCCCGTGATTGCGAGGTCGTAATTCCTGCGGCCTCGGCAGCAATCGCTCAGAAGATTGAGCGGCATCCCGAGTTTCGGCTTGCCCAGCAGCAGGGGGTGCGACTCTTGCCGCAGCAAGGCCTCGATCCCATCTCGCATCTGGCGCTCGCTGCCTGTGATGTTGCGCTTGTTGCAAGCGGCACGGCAACGCTGGAAGCAGCGCTTTTTAAGCGGCCCATGGTGATTGCCTATCGTGTACCGGCACTGACTTACTGGATGATGCGTCGTCGGGCGTTAATTCAAGATATTGGACTGCCGAATATTCTTCTCGGTAGCCGTGCTGTGCCTGAGCTGATCCAGCAGGAGGCACAGGCTCCTGCACTTGCTGCAGCAGTGCGGCGATGGCTGGATGACGCCGCTTCGAGCTCTCGTGTTCGAGAGCAATTCGCTGGCCTTCATCAAGACCTGCGGCTTGGTGCCGCACAGCGCATTGCAGACATTCTTGACTCGGAGCTCGCGGGTGCAGGCCGGCGTTGACGAGGCGGGCCGCGGCCCGCTGGCTGGCCCTGTCTGTGCGGCTGCCGTTATTTTGGGTGATGCAGGCATTGATGGTCTTGCCGATTCAAAACTCCTCTCAGCCAAGCGCAGGCAGGCCCTTGCGGCAGAGATTCAGGCCAAGAGTCGTGCCTGGGGGGTGGGCTGGGCCAGTGTTGCCGAGATTGATGAGCTCAACATATTGCGGGCAACTTTTCTGGCGATGGCCCGGGCGATGCAGCAGTGTTTGGCCCAGCTTGAAAAAGCGCGGCCGAGCGGCACAAGTGCACCCACAATCTCAGATAGCATGCTCTCTTTGGTGCTCGTGGACGGCAATCGATCACCGGCTGATTATTCGGGCCCATGGCAGTGGCCATACGCGACCCAGACCATCGTCAAGGGTGATCAGACTGTTGCCTGTATCTCAGCTGCCTCAATTCTTGCCAAGACCGCCCGCGATCAAGAGATGTGCCGACTGGATACAGAGTATCCACACTATGGGTTTGCCCGCCACGCTGGCTATGGCACCAAGGCCCATCTTCAGGCGCTGGCGCAGCACGGTCCGTGCGCGGCCCACCGCAAAAGTTTCGCTCCTATTAAGCAGCTCTCACTCGGATTGACCTGATATGCCGAAGCTTGAGTCGCAGGTGAAAGAAGTCGGCTCCCGGCAAAATCCGGGCTTTAAGCTGCTGAAAGCAATCATCAGCTCCTCACGTGCGCGGCGTAGCCATCAGGCGGCCTGGCTTGAGGGTGATCGGCTCTGTGCTGCGTTTCTGGATTCCGGCCTCGCGCAGGCCCCAGTACTGGTGATGCAGGCATCGCTGTCGCTTGAGAAAATTGATCAGGGGCTGCGTCGGCGCTGCCAAGAGGTCTGGCGCCTATCGCCGGCCCTGTATCAAGAGATCACTCAGGTCGAAAGTCCGTCTGGCTGGGGGCTGCTGATCCCAAGGGCCAGTGCGCCTTCCCCTTCCAAAGGCGGCGATGTCGTGATTTTGGATCGCATTCAGGATCCAGGCAATGTCGGTAGCATCTTGCGCTCTTCTGCGGCAGCGGGTGTTCAGGCGGTATGGTGCCTCTCGGGAACCGCAGACCCCTGGTCGCCCAAGGTCCTACGGTCTGCGATGGGCGCCCACTTTAGATTGCAGATTCAAGATGAGATGCATAACGAAGCGGTGCTCACGGCTGCCCACAGTGCTGGCCTGCCACTTCTTGCAACGCGACTTGGCGCGAAATCTGAATCGCTTTTCACTGCCGCAGTTTCTCTTGCGCAGCCAGTGGCCTGGATTTTTGGCCAGGAGGGCTCCGGGGTTTGCGCTGAACTTTCACAGCAGGCCCGCGCAATTCAAATTCCGCAGCATGCGGATGTTGAATCGCTTAATGTCGCCGCCGCCGCTGCGGTATGTTTGTTCGAGTCACGCCGCCAAAAGCTACTGCTGAACGCTAGCTGAGCCGCGTGAATTTCCTAGCGTCCGAGATTCAGGCTAGTGAGAATCGTTGTCGCGATTTCTTCAATAGATTTTGTTGTGGTCGATAGCCAAGTGATGGATTCGCGGCGCATCAAGGCCTCGGCACTGGTGACCTCCATGCGACAGTTCTCGAGCGCAGCATATTTCGAGCCGGGTCGCCGCTCGTTACGAATCTGCGATAAGCGGTCGGGATCGATGGTCAGACCAAAAAGCTTGGGCTTATAGGGCACGATGGTGGAGGGCAGGGCGTCGCGCTCAAAGTCCTCGGGAATGAGCGGACAGTTGGCGACTTTCAGTCCATGCTGCATTGCTAAGTAAAGGCTGGTTGGTGTCTTACCGCTACGAGAGACACCAATCAAAATGACATCGGCCTCTTCGAGATTTCGGACCGACTGGCCATCATCGTGGGCCAGAGAAAAATTGATGGCTTCGATGCGATTTTTGTAGGCCTCGGTATCGTTGGCATGATGAAAACGGCCGATGGTATGGCTTGATTTGACCTCGAGTTCACGCTCAAGTGGCTCCACAAAGGTCTTGAACATGTCCAGATGCAGGGCTCGTACTTGTTGAATCCGCGACAGGATCTCGGTGTTGACCAGGGTCGAGAATACGATGGGCCGCCTGCCGTCTTCCTGGGCCTGCTGCTCAATGACACGGACGGCCTCAATGGCCTTCTCAACTGAATCGATAAAGGGAATTCTGCGCAGCCGAAAACGCAGGCTGTCAAATTGCGCAAGAATCGAGGAGCCAAATGTCTCGGCAGTAATTCCCGTGCCATCCGATATAAAAAAGACGGTCCTGCCGGCGGGCCTAACGGCTTCAGCAGGGGCGGGCGGCGGTTCGGTGGCCATCGTGTCGATTCGGTAAAATCCGGGAAAAACCTCACTCGCCTCATTATCGTCAAGGTGCACTGAATGAACAAACCGGGATCCCTTAGCCCAACATCTGATCAACGCCTTGCCCACCGCTGGGTCGTGCCCTTTCAGGAACTGCGCATGACGGACGTTGATACCGTGGGGGGTAAGAATTCATCCCTTGGTGAAATGATTTCGCAGCTTGCCGCAGCCGGGGTTCGGGTACCGGGCGGCTTTGCCACCACTGCGGCAGCCTTTCGTGCATTTCTTGATCACGGCGGACTCCGACAGCGTATTAATGATCGGCTCTCCAGCTTAAATGTCGATGATGTGCGGGCTTTGGCCGCATGCGGGGCAGAGATTCGCCGCTGGGTGATTGAGACACCCCTGCCGGCAGATCTGGAGTCTGAGATTCGGGCCCACTATCAGGCCCTTGTGCAGGGCAATCCCAGTCTGTCGGTGGCGGTGCGCTCCTCGGCCACCGCCGAAGATCTCCCGGATGCCTCCTTTGCCGGCCAGCAGGAGACATTTTTAAATGTGCTCGGCATCGAGGATGTGCTTGACAAGATTCGTCATGTGTTTGCGTCTTTATATAACGACCGGGCGATCAGTTATCGGGTGCATAAAGGCTTTGCTCATGCCGATGTTGCACTTTCCGCGGGCATTCAGCAGATGGTCCGATCGGACCTCGGCGCAGCAGGCGTGATGTTCACCATGGATACCGAGTCAGGCTTTAATGATGTGGTGTTTATCACCAGCTCTTATGGCCTGGGCGAGACCGTCGTGCAGGGTGCGGTAAATCCGGATGAGTTCTATGTGCATAAGCCGATGCTGAGGGCTGGAAAGTTTTCAGTCATTCGCCGGCAGCTGGGCAGCAAGCTCATCAAGATGGTCTTTGCCAGCGATGCGCAGCGCAAAGAAAGCGGCAAGGCGGTGGTCACGGTCGATGTGGCCGACGAGCAGCGCCATCGTTATTCGCTAAGCCACGAGCAAACCGTTGAGCTTGCGCGGTATGCGCTCATTATCGAGTCCCATTATCAGCGGCCGATGGATATCGAGTGGGGCCTTGATGGCCAGGATGGCCGGCTCTACATCTTGCAGGCCCGGCCTGAGACCGTGAAGTCCCAGCAAAAGGCCGGCGAGGCCCAGCAGCGCTATACGCTCAAAGCGACCGGCCGGGTGTTGGCCCAGGGCAGAGCGATTGGCCAGAAGATCGGGGCAGGTACCGTGCGCGTGATTGAAGATGCCGGCGAAATGGAGCGTGTGCAGCCAGGTGATGTGCTGGTCACCGATATGACCGATCCCAATTGGGAGCCGGTCATGAAACGAGCGGCTGCGATTGTGACAAACCGCGGCGGCCGGACGTGCCATGCGGCCATCATTGCGCGAGAGCTGGGCATTCCGGCGGTCGTGGGCTGCGGCGATGCGACCGATCACGTCCGGGATGGCCAGACGGTGACAGTTTCTTGCGCAGAAGGGGATACCGGCAGCATCTATGAAGGCTTGCTGGAGACCGAGGTCTCCACGGTGCATATCGGCACACTGCCCAAGCTGCCCGTCAAGATCATGATGAATGTCGGCAATCCGCAGCTTGCCTTTGAGTTTCAGTCAACACCCAACGAAGGGGTCGGGCTGGCACGGCTGGAGTTCATTATCAATAACAATATTGGCGTTCATCCAAAGGCGATTCTGGACTATCCCAAGGTGGACAGTGAACTTAAAAATGCTGTTGAGAAGGTCTCCCGAGGCCATGCCTCACCACGGGATTTCTTTGTCGATAAGCTTGCCGAGGGCGTCGCAACCATTGCAGCTGCCTTTTGGCCCAAGCCCGTTATCGTGCGGCTGTCGGACTTCAAGTCCAACGAATACCGAAAACTAATCGGCGGCTCGCGTTATGAGCCCGAGGAAGAAAACCCGATGCTGGGCTTTCGCGGGGCGTCCCGTTACCTGGCGAAGGATTTTGAGGACTGCTTCGAGATGGAGTGCATTGCCCTGCACCGTGTGCGTGAGCAGATGGGACTGACCAATGTTGAGCTCATGGTGCCCTTTGTTCGAACTGTGAAAGAGGCCGAGGGCGTCGAGCTACTGCTTGCGAAATATGGCCTAAAACGTGGCAGCGGCGCTGACGCAAACGGCAACGGTGGACTTCGGCTGATCATGATGTGCGAGCTGCCCTCTAACGCATTGCTCGCCGATGATTTCCTGCGCCACTTTGATGGGTTCTCGATTGGTTCGAATGACCTCACCCAGCTTACCCTGGGCTTAGACCGTGACTCTGGCTTGGTCGCTAGCGCATTTGATGAGCGTGATCCGGCGGTACGTGCGATGCTGAAGATGGCAATTGATGCCTGCAATCGGGCTGGAAAATATGTTGGCATCTGTGGCCAGGGCCCATCGGACCATCCAGATCTGGCCAAGTGGCTCATGGATATTGGAATTCAATCGATGTCGTTAAATCCCGATACCGTTGTTGACACCTGGCAGTCGCTAGCGAAATAGGCCAAAGGCCTTCGAAGGCATCGGCCGGCAGCAGGCGGGTGCTGTCTTAGCTGCGTTTTACCGAGTCGCGAACCAGCCGCTGCTTTTCGCGCTGCCATTCACGGTCTTTTTCGCTGGCCCGCTTGTCATGCTGCTTTTTGCCCTTCGCAAGCCCGATCTCAATCTTGATTCGGCCGCGCTGGTAGTGCAGATCAATCGGAATTAAGGCGTAGCCAGCCCGCTCGACTTTGCCGATCAGCTTTCGGATTTCCTCGGCTTTCAGTAAAAGCTTACGGGTCCGCACTGGGTCGGGCTGCACATGGCTGGAGGCGGTTGGCAGGGGGGAGATATGGCAGCCCAGCAGGTAGAGCGCCTCCTGGCGGATGATCACATAGGACTCCTTCAGGTTTGCCCTGCCGGCGCGGACTGCCTTGACCTCCCAGCCCTCCAGCACCAGGCCTGCCTCATAGCGCTCCTCTATGAAGTAGTCATGGAATGCCTTTTTGTTCTGAATGATCGACATAAAATAGGCCTATGCCTGGAGTCACAAAAACCGTTCTGGTGCCCTTTTCGGCACAGCAGATGTACAACCTTGTTGTTAACTGCGAAGACTACCCCGCTTTTCTGCCTTGGTGTGCGGGAGGGCGCATTCTAGAGCAAAACGGCAACGAACTGTCTGCGGAACTGCAGATTGATTTCAAAGGCATCAAGCAGTCATTTAGCACCCGCAATCGAAATGTTCCGGGAAAAAGTATTGAAATGGAACTGCTCAGCGGGCCTTTCAAATCACTGCGTGGACACTGGCGATTTACGGCCTTGGCTGAAGATGCGTGTCGAGTCGAATTCGAGCTGGAGTATCACTTTGCCAGCAGCCTGCTTGAGAAGATTATTGGCCCGGTGTTTTCGCACATCACGGCGACTTTTGTCGATGCCTTTGTGCAGCGGGCAGAGGCCAAATACGTCGGATGAGTCAAGCGGACAACACGATTTGTATCGAGATCTGTGCGGCCTGGCCTGAGCACGCGCTTTGGCAGCGCCTAAGGGTTGTGGCTGGCACGACACCGCTGCAGCTAAAGTCCCATCCCGATCTGAGTGAGGCCCTCCGGCTGGCCTGGTCGCAGGCCGGTGCGGTTGGCGTGTTTGGCGTGGCCAAGCCGATGCGCCAGCCGCTGCAAGACGGGGACCGACTTGAACTTTGGCGTGCGCTGCGTGCCGATCCCAAGGAGGCCCGCCGGGCATTGGCCCGGCTTAAAAATGCGGATGCAGGCGCCCCGAGAAGGCGCCGAGATCGGGGCTCAGCCTGATCGGTATAATCCGGCTTTGGACTTTGGAGCGGCCATGCGCCTGTTAGAAAAAGCCCTGACCTTTGATGATGTCCTGTTGGTTCCGGATTTCTCGCAGGTCCTGCCTCGCGATACCTCGCTGACAACAAAACTTACCCGCCGTATCGAACTGAATCTGCCTGTAGTCTCGGCCGCCATGGATACCGTGACCGAGGCGCGACTTGCAATCGCCATTGCCGAAGAAGGTGGTGTCGGCATCATTCATAAAAATCTCACGCCCGAGGCCCAGGCCCTTGAGGTCTTTAAGGTCAAACGATTCGAGGCCGGCGTGGTCAAGGATCCAATCACTGTCTCGCCGGATATGTCGGTCCGCGAGCTGATGGCCTTAAGCGCAGAGCGCAAAATCTCAGGCCTGCCCGTGGTCAAGGCCGGCAAGGTCGTGGGCATTGTGACCAATCGCGACCGACGCTTTGAGACCAATCTGGATCAGCCGATCGCCAAGATCATGACGCCCAAAGACCGTCTGGTCACCGTGCGCGAGGGCGCCAGCATCGAAGACGCCAAAAAGCTCATGCATAAGCACCGTATCGAGCGCGTCTTAGTGGTCAACCGCAGCTTTGAGTTGCGCGGCCTAATTACGGTGAAAGATATTTTTAAAGGCATCGAGCACCCGCTTGCCTGTCGTGACTCACAAGGCAAGCTGCGGGTCGGGGCGGCAGTCGGTGTCGGGCCGGGCACCGAGGACCGCGTCGCGCGGCTCGTTGATGCGGGTGTTGATGTTTTAGTGGTGGATACCGCGCATGGCCATTCAAAGGGCGTGCTGGATCGGGTCAAGTGGATCAAGAAGCGGTATCCAGCCATCGAAGTGATTGGCGGCAACATCGCCACAGCAGATGCAGCCAGGGCCTTGGTCAAGCACGGGGCCGATGGCGTGAAAGTCGGAATTGGCCCTGGCTCGATCTGTACAACGCGGGTGGTTGCTGGGGTGGGCGTGCCACAAATTACTGCGATTGCAAATGTGGCGCGGGCACTAAAAGGCAGTGGCGTTGCGCTGATTGCGGACGGCGGCATTCGATACTCAGGAGATGTCGCCAAGGCCCTTGCCGCCGGCGCAGATGCCGTGATGATGGGCGGTATGTTTGCAGGAACCGATGAAGCACCCGGTGAAATCATTTTGTTTCAAGGCCGCTCCTATAAAAGCTACCGCGGCATGGGATCGGTAGGTGCCATGCAGGCAGGCTCCGCCGATCGGTACTTCCAAGAAGGCGATAACCCCAACCCGGATAAATTCGTGCCCGAGGGCATCGAGGGCCGGGTGCCTTATAAAGGCAGCGTGAAAAATATTTTGTTTCAGTTGGCCGGCGGCGTGCGCTCCAGCATGGGCTACTGCGGATGCGCCTCGATCAAGGAGTTCCATGAGCGGGCGCAGTTTGTGGAGATCACCAGCGCGGGCATTCGTGAATCCCATGTCCATGATGTACAAATCACCAAAGAGGCGCCGAACTACCATATCGACTGACCGCAGCGCTGCGGTCTGCTCACGATAGACGGCCTTTATTCATCATGCATTCCCGAATTCTGATTCTCGATTTTGGCTCTCAGGTGACGCAGTTAATTGCACGGCGGATTCGTGAGGCCGGAGTGTTCTGCGAAATTCACCCCAGCGATGTCAGCGATGCATTTATCGAGGACTATGGCCGCCTGGCTGGCGTGGATAGCCTGCGCGGCATCGTGCTGTCGGGAAGCCATCTTTCTGTCACCGAGGCTGGAACACTCAAGGCGCCTGCGGCAGTATTTGCGCGTGGCGTACCGGTGCTGGGCATTTGCTACGGCATGCAGACCATGGCTGCGCAGTTAGGCGGCAGGGTGGAAGCCAGCAGCCTTCGCGAATTTGGCTACGCACAGGTCCGGGCACGTGGCCACACGGCGCTTTTGCGCGATATCGAAGATCACCGAACTGCCGAGGGCTATGGCCTTCTCGATGTCTGGATGAGCCATGGCGATAAGGTGAGTGCGCTACCAGATGGCTTTAAGCTGATGGCATCTACCGAATCGTGTCCCATTGCCGGAATGGCCGATGAGACGCGGCATTTTTATGGCGTGCAGTTTCACCCAGAAGTTACCCACACCAAAAAGGGTGCGGAGATTCTGCGCCGCTTTGTTTTGGAAATTTGCGCTGCCTCTGCTCACTGGAATATGCCTGATTATGTTCAGGAGGCCGTCAATACGATTCGCAGCCAGGTGGGAAAGGAGCAGGTCATTCTCGGGCTTTCCGGGGGCGTGGACTCTTCGGTTGCGGCGGCCTTAATTCATAAGGCGATTGGTGAGCAGCTCACCTGTGTTTTTGTCGATCATGGCCTGCTTCGGCTTAACGAAGCCCAGCAGGTGATGCAGACCTTCGCAAAGCATATGGGCGTCAAAGTGATTCATGTTAACGCGCGTGAACGCTTTTTAACGGCCCTATCGGGGGTGGCCGATCCAGAAGAAAAGCGAAAAATCATTGGCCGGGAGTTTGTGCATATCTTTCAGGAGGAGTCGGCCAGGCTCTCGAATGCCCGCTGGCTTGCCCAGGGCACGATCTACCCGGATGTGATTGAGTCGGCTGGCGCCAAGACAAAAAAAGCAGCAACAATTAAATCGCACCACAATGTCGGCGGACTGCCCGACACCCTGCATCTCAAATTGCTGGAGCCACTGCGGGAGCTCTTCAAAGACGAGGTCCGCCGGCTTGGCCTGGCGCTTGGGCTGCCCCCTGAAATGGTGGATCGGCATCCCTTTCCCGGCCCGGGACTTGGCGTGCGGATTCTGGGCGAGATTCATCCGGATTATGTGGATTTGCTGCAGCGTGCTGATGATTTATTTATCCGGGCGTTGCGCGAGTCAACGGCAAGCCCAGCCGACGCCCAGGCGGGCTACTGCAGCGCTGCCGATGTTGGAAAATCTTGGTATGCCCTGACCAGCCAGGCCTTTGCAGTTTTTCTACCGGTAAAGTCAGTGGGTGTTATGGGTGATGGCCGCA
>Ga0209972_10003503_pt1 | contig 12300 bp, 8 predicted proteins | sample NOAtaG_7_FD_187302 | JGI IMG/M metagenome (GOLD analysis project Ga0209972, IMG submission 187302) | Freshwater lake microbial communities from Lake Erie, under a cyanobacterial bloom - NOAA_Erie_Diel1S_2200h metaG (SPAdes) (version 2) | ecosystem: Environmental > Aquatic > Freshwater > Lake ...
CTCCCGGCTTGCCCGCGGTGGATACGCTGCGAAGGACGACTTCGCCGACGCCTGACGCATTCGGACGGTTTCACGTATGAACCGATCCGTTTTCGCATAGATCGATGCATTTCGATCTATTTTCCGAAACAGCGGCCGCGGTTGGCGAGATCGCGCCACGACAAAGCAGAGTTTGTGGGGATCGAACCGCGCCCATCGTGAAAGCCACGCGGCGCCAGAGCGTTCCACCCACAGCAAATCGACTCAACAACTTTGCCCAAATCAGGGCACAACCCCTGTAAGTTCGGCCTCGTTTCCCGTATCTTTGGTCCTCTTACTCATTTCTCGCCGACCGTCCCGGGTCGGCCGTGTGCCACAAAGCGAGGCACGCGTTGGTTTCCATCATGTCAGACCGTCGTCGTTTGGACCCCGCGCCACTTTGGCGCTCCCCCGCACGGAGGCGGCTCGGTACTTCCCGAGCGCTGTGCTTTGCATTTGATCGGGGGTGCCCGTGAGCGATTCCGTGCCCGCAGCGCAGCGCCGGATGGCGAAGGGCATGCTCTTCGGCTACCGGGTCCGCAAGCACATCGGCGATGGCGCGTGGAGCCGCGTCTACGAGGTGGAAGACACCAAGACGCACACGGCCTACGCGCTGAAGCATGTGGTTTCCGATGGTGAGAAGGAAGACCGCTACCTCGACCAGCTCCGGGCGGAATGGGAGATCGGCAGCAAGCTCGATCACCACGCCATCCGCAAGCTCGTCGCGCTCGAGCACCAGGGGTCGTGGCTCGCCCGCAACTCGCGCGACCTCGGCCTCGTCATGGAGCTCGTGGACGCGTCGCCGATGTCCGAGCAGCGGCGCCCGCCGATGCCCGAGTGCATCCGCATCTTCCACGACGTGGCCAGCGCCCTGGCGCACATGCACACGAAGGGCTTTGTCCACGCGGACATGAAGCCGCTCAACATCCTCTACACCGACGACCGCCGCACCAAGGTCATCGATCTTGGCCAGGCCGCGAAGATGGGAACCATGAAGGCCCGCCTCCAGGGTTCACCCGGCTTCATCGCGCCCGAGCAGGCGACCGAGATGTCGAAGAAGTCGAGCGACAAGGGCAAGGAATCGAAGCAGTACGAGCCGGTGACCGAACTCACCGACGTGTTCAACTTCGGCGCCACCATGTACTGGATCCTGACCCGGCTGCACACGCCGGCGTCGCAGCACACGCCCACCGCGAAGACGCTCTTGCTTCCGCCCGAGCGCCTCGGAGCCGCGACGCCGATCCATCTGAACGATCGCTCGGTGCCCGAGCAGCTGTCGCTCTTGATCCAGGATTCGCTCGAGAAGCTCCCGACCCGGCGCAAGCCGATGTCGTGGGTGATCTCGCAGCTCGAGGCGCTGAAGCAGCAGATGCCCGTGCCGGCGCACGCCTGACGCGCAGCCTGTGTTTTCCCGTCTTGGGATCGCGCGTGAACTCTCGCGTCGAAATCTCAGTTGAACTCTCGCGTCGAAATCGACGCGTGCTCGCCCGCGCCGCGATTCACGAAAGCTGCGTCGCGGCGTCGGACCACTCCGGCTCCCACACGGCGTAGCCGCCGAGGAACGCATTCGAGTTCGTGCCGAGCACCGCGCCCTCCGGCACGTCCTTCAGCGCCTTCGCGTTGCCGCCGCCGATCACCACGACGTCGGGCAGCAGCGCCGCCCGCAGGAGCTTCACGCTCTCCGCCACGTGACCGCGCCACTTGCGCGTGCCGAGGCGCTCGCGGCCGCGCGTTCCAAGGTAGTCCTCGAACGACTGGCCCTTCCGGTACGGAAGATGCGCGAGTTCCATGGGAAGCACGCGGCGGCCGGCGATCATGCAACTGCCGAGACCGGTGCCGAGACCGAGGAAGAGCATGGTTTCCTCGCGCAGACCCGCTGCGCGATGGCTTCCGATCGCCTGCATGGCGGCGTCGTTGAGGATCTTGACCGGCACGCCGAAGGCGCGCGCGTAGTCGAAGTCCTTCCAGCCGGGGCCGAGGTTCACCGGGTCGCGCAGCGGCCGGCCGTCTCGGATCGGCGTGGGAAGCCCGATGGTGATCCGATGCACGCGCTCGCCCGCAAGCAGCGTGGCGAGATCACGCACCAGGTGTTCCGGCGTGTAGTCGCGTCCCGAGGGCGTGGCGCGCTTGTCGGGCCAATGCGCGCAGCGCGCCTTGGCGTTCGTGCCACCGATGTCGAGGGTGACGGTCACGGGTTGGTTCGACGGCGACGCGCTTGCCATGCGGCTCTCGTCGGCAAGAACCGACATGCGGGTTGAGCGTCGACGCCCAAGAACACGTCAAACGGACGGTGCACAGGCGCATTTTCGCGCGGAACGCAGCGAACGCCCGCGTGGCGTCAGGAGGTCGGGGCGTCAGGAGGTCGGGGCGTCCTTGCGGCGCACCGGCAGCTGCACCTCGGACCACTTGACGCGGTTCGAGATGTACGGGCCGTTGTAGTGGAACGCACGCGGATCGCCGACGACCTCCCACTGGGGGTTGTCGGCAAGCCATGCGTTGAGCTTCTGCAGGCCCTTCTCGACGACGCCGGTGCCATAGGGCCCGTTCATGCCGATCGAGAGCACGGTGGTTTCGGGACGATCGGTGATGATGACCTTGCCATCCTTGCCCGTCGGCGCGAGGTCCTTCGTGCGGTAGAGGAAGCTCATCGTCCACGACATCGAGTCCTTCGGCGCCTGCTTGCCCGAGCCGGGCTCGAACATGTCGCGATAGTCCATCTCGACGGGGCTCGTCATCGCGATGTCGTTGTCCTTGATGTGGTTGAACAAGGGGAAGAAGCCCATGTTCATGCCCATGCCGGCATTGCCGCCCGAGACATACTCGGCGCGCCGCACGGTCGGGTAGCGCTTGATGTCGATCGCGCCCGGAGGCGTCGGCTCGGGGTAGCCGGCCGGAAGCGGGCTCTCGATCTGCGATGGGCCGAAGCGGAAGCGTCCCCCGCGGATCTCGACCTTCGCCTCCATGTCGCCGCCGACGCGCGTCACGAGTTCGGGCGTGCGGATCGGCTGGCATTCCTCGGCGCCGGGCTCGGACGCGCGGCCAGAATGCAGCTTCACTTCCGTCGCCTTCGTCGCGTCGGGGGCCTTCGCCTCTTCCGACACGGCGCCGGGCGCGGCGCCCGATCCTTCGGACGCCTTCACGGGCTCGGGGATCTTGTTCGGGTCGGACTCGGTCGATGCGCAGGCACCGAGCGGGGCGAGGATGAGCAGGGCGATCGGCCAGCGGGCGAGGAGTCGGATCATGCGCGGGGATTCGCCGAAGCGGCGGTCCGGGATTCGGCCCCCCGTTACACTCAGCCGCCGTGACCATCGCGCCCCTTTCCTATGCGCCCGCGCCAGAGAGCGTTCGACCCACGCTGAAGTCCGAATATGGGCTCTTCATCGGCGGCCGGTTCGTCGAGCCGAAGTCTGGCAAGACCTTCCGGACCATCAACCCAGCCACCGAGGAGGCCCTCGCCACCGTCTCGGACGCCGGCGAGGCGGATGTCGCCCGCGCGGTGGACGCGGCGCGCAAGGCGCTGCCCAAGTGGTCGAAGACCCGGCCTGCCGAGCGCGCGAAGATCCTGTTCCGGATCGCGCGGCGCATCCAGGAGCGCTCGCGCGAACTGGCGGTGCTCGAGTCGATGAACGGCGGCAAGCCGATCAAGGAGTCGCGCGACGAGGACCTTCCGCTGGTCGCCCAGCACTTCTTCCATCACGCCGGCTGGTGCGACAAGCTCGACTACGCCTTCGCAGGCGCGAAGCCGCAGCCGGTCGGCGTCTGCGGGCAGATCATCCCGTGGAACTTCCCGCTGCTGATGGCGGCGTGGAAGCTCGCACCCGCGCTCGCCTGCGGCAACACGTGCGTGCTGAAGCCGGCCGAGACGACGCCGCTGACGGCGCTCATGCTCGCGGAAATCCTGCAAGAGTGCGGCCTGCCCGACGGCGTCGTCAACATCGTCACGGGCGGACCTGACGCGGGCCGCGCCATCACCGCGCTTGCGGCGAAGGGCAGGATCGACAAGATCGCCTTCACCGGCTCGACCGAGGTCGGCAAGGCCATCGCGAGGACGCTCGCAGGCTCCGGCGTGAAGCTCACGCTCGAACTCGGTGGCAAGAGCCCGAACATCGTGTTCGCGGACGCCGCGCTCGACCAGGCGGTCGAGGGTGTCGTGAGCGGCATCTGGTTCAACCAAGGACACGTCTGCTGCGCGGGGTCTCGCCTCTTCGTCGAGGAATCGATCCACGAGGACTTCATCGACCGTCTGCGCAACCGCATGCGCTCGCTGCGCGTGGGCGACCCGCTCGACAAGAACACCGACGTCGGCGCGATCAACTCGAAGGCGCAGCTCGCGACGATTCAACGCTACCTGAAGGCGGGTTCCGACGAAGGCGCCGCGAAGTTCGAGGTGGACTGCGCGCTTCCGAAGAAGGGCTTCTGGTGCCGTCCGTGCATCTTCACGGGCGTGCAGCCGTCGCACACGATCGCGCGCGAGGAGATCTTCGGCCCCGTGCTCAGCGTGATGACGTTCCGCACGCCCGAGGAGGCCGTCCAGCGCGCGAACAACACGACGTACGGGCTCAGCGCCGGCGTGTGGACCGAGAAGGCCGCGCGCGCGCTCGAGATGTCGAACCGCCTGAACGCTGGCGTCGTGTGGCTCAACACCTTCAACCGCTTCGACGCGAGCGCGCCGTTCGGCGGATACAAGGAGTCGGGCTTCGGTCGCGAAGGCGGTCGCCAGGGCCTGTCGGCATACGTGAAGCTCGGAGGTGGCCGATGAGCGCCGCAACGCGAGGAAGCACGGCGGATGGCGGGCGCGTCGAGGTCGCGAAGACGCTCAAGCTCTACGTGAACGGCGCGTTCCCGCGCAGCGAGAGCGGGCGCACGGTGCCCGTCCTCGACGCGAGGAAGCGCATCGTCGCGCATGCATCGCACGCGAGCCGCAAGGACCTGCGCGAGGCCGTCGAGGCCGCGAGCGCCGCGCAGCCGAAGTGGGCCGCGGCCACCGCGTACAACCGCGGACAAGTGCTGTACCGCCTTGCCGAGATGCTGGAGGCGCGGCGCGCGGAGTTCGCCTCGCTCATGGTGTCGATCGAGGGCCGCACGAAGGCGGACGCGACGAAGGAAGTCGACCGCTCGATCGACCGCTGCGTCTGCTTCGCCGGATGGACCGACAAGATCGCGGCGGTGCTCGGCGGCAAGCAGCCGGTCGCCGGCCCCTACTTCGTGTTCACCATGCCCGAGGCGATGGGAACGGTCGCCGTGGTCGCGCCAGACGAGAAGCCGCTTCTTTCGCTCGTGTCGCTGCTGCTTCCGGTGGTCGCCGCGGGAAACTCCGCGATCGTGATCGCGCCGATCACGGGCAAGGGAGCGAATGCGCCGCTTGCGGTCGCGCTTGCGGAGTCGATCGCGACGAGCGATGTGCCCGCCGGCATCGTCAACATCCTGACAGGCATGCGTGCGGAACTCTGCCCGTGGATCGCATCGCATCGCGAGATTTCCGGGGTGGCGGGCGCACGGCTTCCCGATGCCGATGCGAAGGCGCTCGAGCTTGGCGCTGCGGAGAACCTGAAGCGGGTGCATCTCTTCCGCGATGCCCCGGGGTTCGAGGACGATGCGTTCTGGCACTCGCCGTTCGCGGTCCAGCCATTCGTCGATCTCAAGACGGTGTGGCATCCGAGCACGCTTCATTGAAGCGCTCGCTCTGGCCAGCGCGAGCAAGTTGCGAAGCAGGTTGCGAGCGAGAAAATCACGGGTGCCCGCAGGCTTCAGCCTGCGGAACGACACGTGTCAGCCTTCGACTCCGACGATTCTGGTTCAGCAGACTGAAGTCTGCTGGCACCCATGCGGGACGACTCCGACGACTCCGGTTCCGGGGACTTCGTCCCCGGGCAGCCGTGACTTTCGGCAGCAACGAAGGCGGCTGCCGCAGCAGCAGCCTCTGGTGCTCATGAACTTCAGCCGTCGACTCCGATGATCGACCCCGCGCTACCCTTCCCGATATGAACGCCCAGGGAGTCCGCTTCGCGCTCGCGTTGCCCGCCGGCATCCTCGTGATGGCGGCATTCACCAGCTTCTTCGAGAAGCTCGGCATGCGGCTGTTCGAGACTCCACAGTCGATGCTCGACGCCCAGGCGCTGCTCGCCAAGGGCGATCCGGCGTGGCGCGACGCTGTCGCCGCCGCCATGCACGACATGCCGATCGGCGCGCTCCTCTGCGTCGTGGCGGCCTGGATGCTTGGCGCAGGTCTCGGCGTGTTCGCGGCGTGCCGTGTCGCCGGCGCGAACTTCGTGCCGCTGTCGATCGCGGTCGCCGTCCTCAGCATCGCGTTCATCGCGATCAACCTGATCGCGCTGCCGCACCCGATGTGGATGAACATCGCCGGCGTGCTGCTTCCGCCAGCCACGGCGCTCGGCGTCGGCCGGCTCGCCGTGCATTGGATGCCGCGCTCGGTCTAGGCTCTGTCTGAGTCGGGCCATCGACTCGGAGACGACGTGGCGGCTCAAGCCACCGTGAGTTCAGGCATTCGGCCGTCGGGCGAGAAGAGCAGGATCTCGTTCGCGCCGCGGCGCGTCTCATGCGCCGGCACATGCGCCGTGCGCACGCGCTTCGCCGACTTCCCCTTGCCGCTCGCGACGCCGCTGGCGCCATCGTGCACAAGTGCGGTCGCGCCGTTCACCAGCATGGTGGCGCGCGCGTCGGCCGCGAAGACGGCGCGCAACGCCACCGCGCTCGGCGCGTCGAGATGGAAGCTGGTCCGGAACCACGTCGGCACGCCGGAACGCTTTGCGAGCGCCGCCTTCGCGACAGGCTTCGCCGTCGCCCAGCTCGCCGGCGGCAGGACGCGCGCGAACGCCCACTCGGTCGGCACGGCCGCCTTCACGGCGAACAGCCCAACACGCTTCACGCTCGCGTGCGGCGCACCGTCGTAGACAAGCTCGTTGTCGCCCGGCTCGAGCACGGCATTTCGCGCCTTCGGCGGCTTCTCGCCCTTCTTGAGCTGCTTGGGCCGCATGGGCGACAGTTTCGCCGCCGGCAGGAGCAGCATCATGGCCCCGCCGACGCCTGCGTGCGCGCAGGGAACGATCTCGCCGTTCAGGCGGAACACGTGTCCGCCCGCGGCCATCGCCTCGGCTGCGGGCGCCGGCAGCACGAGGACGACGTCCTCCTTGCGCGCGGGGAATCGCCAGCGCATGGTCTTCGCGTCGGCGTGGTCGGAGAGATCGAATCCACAGATGAATCGGCCCACCGTCGTTGGGTCGCGCGATGGCTGCGGCACCGCGTCGGTCTTCACGCCCTTCAGCGGAACGACCTCGACAAGCGGCCCGAAGATCCCGGGCGCGGCGCCGACCGCGCGGCCTTCCGCAGGCACACCGTCGTTGCGGATCTCCGCAACGAGCGTGTGCAGGCCGCTCGCCGCGATCTCGACGATCGGCGCGCCGCCATCCGAACGCTGGGCGCCATCGACGGCAAGCGCGCCATCGACCGCGCATGACGACGCCAGCGCGTAGATGCGCTTCGCCTTCCCTGTCTGCTTGAATCGCGCGCGGTAGAACGCGATCTGCTCGGACGCACCGAACGCACCGAGCGTGTTCGGCCCATCGATCAAGGCGAAGCGCGCGTGCGTGCCATCGCGATAGCCGCGCTCGACGAGCGCTTCGACGGCACCAAGGCGAAGCGCCTTCGTGCGCGCGGGCTTCACAGACGCGCCGTCCGATCCGGGCTTTCGCCGACGAATCGTGCCGTCCTGCGCCACCGTCACCAGGACGCCGCCACTGCGATCGACGAACTCGAAGCCATCGGCCGCGCCGCCGCCATGCACGATCGCCACGCCATCGGCAAGCGCGTCCGGCACGGCGACGACGCGCAGCCCTCGCACGCGGGTGCACTTCGGCTGCGCGCCGTCGGCTGGAACCGACAGGGTGACGCCGCTTCCATCGACGCGGAGCTCGATGCGGCTTCGCGGCCTGCCGGCGACCACAAGCATGTCGCCCGAGAAGGCCACGAGCGAGCCGGTCGAGCGCGAGAGCCGCGCCGCGCCCAGCATGAGCCCCTTCGCATGCTGCTTCGCGTGGAACTCGGGTCGTCCGTCGGCGCGCCGGCGCAACTCGATGTGCTGCGCAAGCTCGTCGCTCGTCATGCCCGCCAGCGAGTCGCCGAACGAACTGGCGAAGACAAGCACGCGGCGAAGGTCGAACAGGTCGCGGGGCTCGCGCTCCGCCAGGCCGCGCGCGCTGGTGGCGCCACGGTGGCGGCCGCCGGCGACATCGAGCACGAACTCCGAGCGCGCCATCACGCGCGATGCGAGCGCCGCCAGACCTTCGTCCCACGCGAGGATCGCCATGGCCGGTGCATCCGGCTGCACCTGCCGCATCTCATCCATGCGCTCGGCGGGCGCGTCGCTGGGCCGACACCAGGTGTCGACGACGCCTTCGTGCATGTACCAGCAGTTGTTGGCGCTGATGAGCGGGACCTCGAATCCGAACTCGCGCACGAACCGCACCAGCTCGCCGAAGTACGCCGCCCCGACATCCTCGTCGAGCGAGTGCCAGTGATCCTCGAGGCCGATCGCGACGATCGGGCGCTCGGCGGCGCCGCCATTGCGCGTTGCCTGCAGGTCGACCGTCTCCTGCGCCAATCGCCTCCAGAACCGGGCGACTCGCTGCATGAAGCCGGGGTTCGCCTCGCGCATGCGATCGGCCGCGAACTGGCCGATCCACGGGGGAACTCCGCCCGCCGCGAATGTTCCGCCGACGCACGGGCCGACGCGGAGCACGACCTTGAGCCCGGCGGCGCCGGCCGCGACCACGAAGCGGCGAACATCGAGCGCGCCCGAGAACTCGAAGCGGTCCGGAATCGCCTCATGGAGCGACCACGGAATCCGGGCGACAACCGTGTTGAAGCCTGCGTGGCGGAGTTCCGCCAGCCGATCGGCCCAAAGCGCCGGATCGACGACAGCCGGATCGAGCGCGGCGCCCACGATCGGGAACCTGCGGACGCCCGCGCGGGCTCCGTCGTGGAAAAAGCTCAGGGAGTCGTAGGAAATGGAAGGCATCGACGTTCTGTTCTTCGCCGGAGGCGAGCGGTTCGTCAGATCGCCGCCACGGACGCACTTCCGACCGAAATCGGACTGTCCCACAATCTTCCCGCGCGGGCAAAATGCGGGGCATCCCGACGCTTCCGGACGACGAAGCACGCAGCCTCCCCCGATCTCGCGGTACAAGCATCCCCCCGTCCTATCCTTCAGCCCCCTCGGGACCCCCTTGGCGCAGTCCTCCAACCCCCGAATCCGTCCCCGAATGCCGTTTCCGACCCGCCGATTCGATCATCCGCGCCACTCTTCGCTCGACGCCATGGCGGTTGTCGCCCCGCGCACACTTGCCGCGATCGTGGCGTGCAGCCTGCTGCAGTCGTGCGGGAGCGGGCTCCAGCGCATCGACGACGCCACAAACGAGAAACTGCGCGCAAGCGCCGAGCAGATCGGCGGAAACGCGCTCTATCCGGAAATCGGTACGAACCGCTACGAAAATGGTTCGTTCTTCCCCGATTTCCCGGAAGACGCCGACCGGCCGACGACCGTGAATCCCGCCGTCAGCGATCTGCGCTTCGAGGCGATTCCCGACGCCAAGGAAGACGCCAACACCATCGCGCAGCGATTCGAGCGCATGGCGCAGGAGGACCCGAACGCGAGGTTGATCGATTTCGAGGACGCGATCGCGCACTCGATGGCGCACTCGGACGAGTACCTCTCGGCCGAAGAGGCCTATCTCATCGTGGCCATCCGGCTGCTGATCGAGGAACACAAGTGGACGCCGATTCCGACGAACGTCACGTCGGCCACCTTCGCGAACGATGGCGGCGGCGACGGGCGCTTCAACAATGCGCTCAGCATCGTCAACGACCTCGGCATCTCGCAACGGCTGCCGTTCGGTGGCGAGGTGAGCGCCTCGTTCGTGGTGGCCGCCACCGAGCAGCTCGACGACTACCTGAACTCGACCGACAGCCAGTCGGCCGACATCGTGCTTGAGGCGGCGATCCCGCTGCTGCGCGGCTTCGGCGACGTGGCCCGCGAGGACTTGATCCAGGCGCGGCGCAACCTCGTCTACGCCGCACGCGACTTCGAGCAGTTCCGCCGCGACTTCTACTACGACCTCGCTGCCGACTACCTCACGCTGGTGCAGCAGCTGAAGGGCATCGCCAACGGCGAGCGTCAGGTCGAGCGCAGCGCCGCCGTCGAGGCGCGCATCAAGGCGCTTGTCGCGAGCGGCCGCACCGAGCCGTTCCAAGCCGACCTCGCCACGCAGAACACGCTGTTCGCGCTCGACCGCCTCAGTTCCCAGCGCGAGCTGTACCGCCTGTCGCTCGACCGCTTCAAGGCGCGCATCGGCATGCCCGTCGACGAGACGGTCAAGATCGACCCGGTCGAGTTCAAGCTGCCGGTTCCGCGCGTCGACTCGAGCGAGGCCCTTGGTTTCGCGTTCCGCTACCGCCTCGATCTCCAGACCCGCCGCGACGTCGTCGACGACTTCACCCGCAAGGTGGACGTCGCGCGCAACGGGCTCCTCGGCGATCTCGACCTCCTGCTTGCGAACAACCTGCCGACCAATCCGCGCAAGACGCAGTCGAGCCTCGAGTTCTCGCCGCGGGACAACGAGTTCAGCGCAAGCCTCGTCTACTCGATGCCGCTCGACCGCGTTCCCGAGGAACTGCGCCTGCGGCAGACCCAGATTCTCCTCGAGCAGTCGAAGCGCGAGTTCTTCCAGGCGCGCGACGACGCCGCCGTCGCGGTGCGTCAGGCCACCCGCGGCATCGAGCGATCGCAGTTCAGCCTCGTGGTGCAGCAGAAGAACGTCGCGGCCGCCATGAACCGCCAGGCCGCGATCGATGCGGCGCCCGATCGCGCGACCGCCCGCGACCGCACCGAAGCGGTCGACCAGCTCCGCCGCGCGCAGGACTCGCTCGACGCCGCGAAGAAGGACCTGCAGCTCGCGATCCTCCGCTACCTGAACACGACCGGACAGCTCCGCATCGCCGCCGGCGGCACGCTCATCCCGCTGCCGGGAATGGAGACCGCCGAGGAAACCGGACCGAATCTCATCGACCAAAGCCCGTGACACGCCAATCATCAGGGATATCCATGACGACCATGCCCCGCATCGCCACGCGCTTCATCGCCACGAGCGTTCTCACCACGAGCGTTCTCACCACGAGCCTCGCGCTCACCGTTGCCATGATTCCGCTCGGATGCGGCGGCGAAGGCTCTGGACCGGACCAGACCTCCATCGCTGCGCGCGACCTCCACGTCGTCGAGAAGTCGTCGTACGACATGGTCCTTCCCGTGAGCGGCGAACTTGCCGCGCAGCAGCAGGTCGAGATCCGGAACCGCCTCGAGACGCGTGCGATCATCACGCAGATCGTCCCCGAGGGAACCCGCGTCTCCAAGGGCGACATCGTCGTCCGGCTCGCGCAGGAGGAGATCCTCGACAAGATCAAGGACGCCACCGACAAGGTGAACACGACGAACAGCTCCGCGATCGCCGCGCAGCAGTCGCTTGCCATCAAGGAAGGCGAGAAGCAGAGCGAGCTCGACAAGGCCGACGTCGCCGTGCGCATCGCGGAACTCGCGCTGCAGGGCTGGCAGGAAGGCGAGGTCGTCAACAAGCGGCAGCAACTCGCGCTTGCCAAGGAGACGGCCGGAATCAACCTCGACCGCCTCAAGGGCCGATTCGAGGAGAGCGCGAAGCTCGTCGCGCAGGGCTACATTGCGAAGGACGAGTACGAGAAGGACCGCATCGCGATGATCGAGGCCGAGGCGAAGGTCAAGCAGGCCGCGCTCGACCTCGAGGTCTACGAGAAGTACACCTTCTTCCAGGACGAGGCGAAGAAGAAGTCCGACCTCGAGCAGGCCCGCGCCGAGCGAGGCCGCGTCGAGGAGAAGTTCAACGCGGAGCTCGTGAAGGCGCAGGCCGACGTCGACAGCGCGAACTTCCAGCTGCAGAGCGCGAAGGAGCGGCTCGAGAACCTCGAGACGCAGCTCGCGAACACGACGCTCGCCGCACCGATCGACGGACTCGTCGTCTACGCCACCAGCATCGACAGCTCCAACGGCGGACGCGGCGGCGGAGACGCCCAGCCTCCGCAGGTGGGCACGGAACTGCGACCGAACGAGCTCGTGATCCTGCTGCCCGACACCTCGCGTATGGTGGCGAACCTGAAGGTGAGCGAGGCGCTCTCCGGCCGCATCAAGCCGTCGCAGCGCGTCACCGTGTACAGCGACGCGATGCCGAACCAGCCGGTTGCCGG
>Ga0209972_10003508_pt1 | contig 12286 bp, 10 predicted proteins | sample NOAtaG_7_FD_187302 | JGI IMG/M metagenome (GOLD analysis project Ga0209972, IMG submission 187302) | Freshwater lake microbial communities from Lake Erie, under a cyanobacterial bloom - NOAA_Erie_Diel1S_2200h metaG (SPAdes) (version 2) | ecosystem: Environmental > Aquatic > Freshwater > Lake ...
CCAGTATCACCCAATCGGACGCTGACAGGTGCGCCTGCGGCGGCGGCTGTTACCGTGCCAACAACTCTGACTCGCACAGAGCTACCCGCAGGAATTGGTGTGGTGGTGGTAAACGCTCCAGCTTGCAAAGCTTCACCAGCATCGGCAAAGTCACCATCATTATTTAGGTCTAGTTGGTACTGCAATGTACCAGGACCAGGAGCAGTGCTTAAACCTACAGTTGTAATGTTTGCGACTGCTGGGAAGACGATATTGCTAGGAGCGTTTCCAGTGTTTGTAACTAAAAAGTCAAAGTTAACTACGTCACCTAGGGAGACGCTACCACCGTTAACATCGATAATCCCCGCTGGCACATTCGTAATACCTGCTACCTCTGCAACGGTTACCGTAACTGTATTAGAAGTGGCGTTAATCGGTATGAGAGGATTATTCGGGTCTACATAAGTACCAGATGCGCGGTTGAGGATTTGGGTATTTGCTGGCGTTGGCGGCACAACCTGAGCTATTGCAAGATAGGGCAGTAACGATGACACTCCACTTATTGTCAATGTTGCTGCTATCAACCGATAGAATGAAGACTTTGAGTTAGTTTTTTTACTATAATTACGCATATAGTTCTAATTTTTCTGACTAAAAAGCAATAATGTGTTTCCGTAAAAGGCAATGTTGAAAACCACCAGTTTTTGGAAGCAGCGAACTATCCGTAATTATTTCTAAAATAGATTGTCAACTACAATTTGAGCAAAATATTTTACGTTTCAATTAAACAACTAAGTAGAGACTCAAAATTATAGGCTACGATCTTTACTTGGTTTTGAATTGAGTTCAAAATTTATTTTCAAATAATAGGATTTAGTTGCAAAAGTTGATTATGAAATCTAGAAAATCGCAGTTTGGGGACTCTCCCAGATTCTACAAATCATTAATTTCTCCCTCGAAATTTCTTCATCTTTAGGAATGAGAAATCAACCAACAAACAATACTAGTGAACGCAGACGTTACGGCAAAATTTAGATTTTCATTATTTAAATTTTATTGAGTGTATTTTTTGTTCGATACGTAATATAGCCTACACTATGTTGGTTGTTTTGTACAAGACTTACACAATAATGTCCGTTGATTATTTATCTCAAGACATATAATCTAGTAGCCAATAAGCACTACAATCAAGTCTCTGCCTAATTAATTGGCAATTAGTTTAGGTTTTAGATCTGGGTTCCTAAAACATCTATATACAGGTATATATAGATATATATACCTGTATATAGATGTTCTAATCATGTTTGGTTTGGATGCGTTTAGAATAAAGACATGACTAGTAATACTCGCAAAGCAAATCTTATTAATGCGATCGCACCTGTGAATCGTGGCTTACAAATGTCCGAAAATCAGCGTAAGGCGATTTTTTCGGCTGTTGCGTACCTTGAAGAATTAAATCCTAACTCTTCACCAAATGACAATCCTGAACTACTAGATGGCAATTGGTTACTACTATTTACGACTAGCCAAGAGCTCTTGGGAATTGATCGATTCCCGTTGTACAAACTAGGTAATATATATCAATGTTTGCGTGTAGCGGAAGGCAAGATTTTTAATGTTGCTGAGATTAAAGGGCTGCCGTTACTAAGTGGGATAGTGAGTGTCTGTGCAAATTTTACGGTGGTTGATGAGAAACGAGTTAAAGTGAATTTTGAGCGCTTGGTAGCTGGTTCACAAAACTTAATTGGCTATCAGAATATAGATAGTTTTATTGATACTTTGCGATCGCCTAAGAAATTATTTGCGATCGACTTCCCAATTAAAAGAGAAGATCAAAAAGGATGGCTAGAGACAACCTATATCGATCAGGATTTGCGAATCGGTAGAGGCAATGAAGGGAATCTATTTGTTTTGAGAAAGATTTAATCAATGTCCAATCATTCAGTCAAATCCAAATTCCACTTTTGGAAAAAGTGTTTACGTACTTCTGTTTTATGTATTTTAGCGATCGCTCTATCACTATCTTTTTCGTCTAGTCAAAGCGCTTGGGGGCAATCTGAATTTTTTAATGGGATCGCTTTGTTTGGTCTAGGAGCCTTAGCAATTCTCTCTGCTATAGGTTTTGACTTGATTCCATTATTAGCAGGGGCGGGAATTGTTGGTATTGCAATTTCTTTTGCAGCTCAGGGGCTGATTAAGGATGTAATTAATGGATTTTTGATTATTTTAGAAGATCAGTATGCTGTCGGTGATGTGATCATGGTAGGTGAATTGAGAGGGTTAGTCGAAAATATGAATCTACGAATCACTCAAATCCGTAATAACGAAGGTCAATTAATTACCATCCCAAATAGCTCGATTGCGATCGTTCGTAACCTTAGGTTCTTGGGATTGATGATTTACAGCAATCAGGCATTTTAATCCGTATCTGGATTAAAACACAACCACTTCAGCAATGGGTCGTGGCAAGGGAATTCCGTCGTCGTCTCAAGTTGAGAATGGAACAAGAGGAGATTATGATTGGGACTCCGTAATACAGTTGTTTGCAAATAATTAGAGAAACATGGCACTTTGTGCCATGTTTCTCTAATTATTTGCAACACTTCGCAAAATTGCGACAGTCTCTTGATGATTGCCGTCCCATGCCCACATCATCGCTGTCCAGCCATTGCGGTCCTGTGCATTTAGTCGCGCACCTGATGCAATTAGCGATCGCACAATTTCGCCAAAGCCTTGCCCCGCTGCCCACATCAGTGGAGTCCATCCATACTTATTGCGTGTATTGGGATTTGCGCCTGATACTAACAACACTCGCACCACATCAGTATGTCCATTCATTGCCGCCCATAGGATTGGTGTCCAGCCATATTCATCGCGGACATTAACATCGGTTGCTTGAGAAATTAGCGATCTTACTTCCTTGATGTTGCCATTTTGAGCAGCTATGAGTAATTGTGCATTCAGATTTTGCTTGGTTTTCTCTTGCTTAATCTGCTTGTTTTGGATATTAATTAGCTTGCTTAACTCAGAGCTATGCGGTAATAAATTATTCGCATAGAGATCATTAGCATAGACATTGCTGCTAAAGCTAAGAACAAGGCTACAGGCTAATAAAAAGTTTGAGCTTTTCAAAAAAATATTCATAGATCTACTCGCATCTCAAGTTAATATTCTTGGTTTGTTTTGTTGCTGTGCTTTGCACAGCAACAAAACAAACCAAGAATGATTTAGAGTTTACGAACTTGTTTTGCGATCGGCTAGCGCAATTCTGCGGAAGTTTATAAATAAAAGACAGTACTTTGTGCTGTCTTTTATTTAAACCTTTACAGCATAGGGCTTTCTGCTCTTAGTGCTAAAGTGAATAGTAATATTTTTTCTTGATTTTTAAAATTTCAATCGTAAACGATGAATAACCAAGTGGATACTGCAAATTTAGACGAACAGCCGCCTAAACTGCCACTGATCCAGATGTTTCGGATCGGATTATTTCAAATGGGCTTAGGGATTATGTCTTTGCTGATTGCTGGGCTTCTTAACCGCCTAATGATCAACGAATTGACAATTCCAGCTACCCTCGCCGCAGGGTTTATAGCCATGCCTCTATTTGTATCACCGACGAGAGTCTGGTTTGGGCAGACCTCCGACGCTAAAACCATATTTGGAACTCATCGCTCAGGATATGTCTGGATTGGAGCAGTAGTATTTGCGATCATTGCCTTTTTACTTACACAGGTAATGTGGAAACTGGGGCTTAGCGTTCATGAGATTGGCTGGAATGGTGTTACATATGCGTGGGTAGGGTTACTTGGTGCAATGTTCGCGATTTATGGAATGGCAATAAGTTTTAGTTCCACTCCTTTTGCAGCATTGTTAGTAGATATATCCGATGAAGAGGATCGCTCAAAATTAGTTGGGATCGTTTGGTCGATGCTCATGGTGGGCATTGTGATTGGCGCGATCGCTGTTTCAAGACTTTTGCCCTGCACAGGTGCACCGCCTAGCGAGGTGTCTATTTATGCAAATAGCGATCGCCTTGCTCAGCTCCAAAAATCAATTAATTCTGTCTTCATAATCATTCCTGTTGCCGTAGTTGGACTGTCTTTTTTTGCAACCTATGGCGTTGAGAGAAAATATTCCCGTTATAAATTGCGCGTCGCTCAAAATCATATTCTCAATGGAACTACTGCAACAGAAGATAAACTTAGCTTAGGTAGGGCTCTGCGCGTATTAACTGCAAGTAAACAGACTGGTTTATTTTTCTCGTTTTTGCTAATGATGACCATCGGTATTTTTATGCAAGATGCGATTATGGAACCATTTGGGGGTGCTGTATTTGGAATGAGCATTTGTGCGACGACCCAACTTAATGCAGCTTTTGGAACAGGTACGCTCATTGGTTTAAGTTCTTCAGGATTTCTAATTGTGCCCCGACTCGGCAAAGAAAATTCTACAAAATTAGGTTGTTATTTAGTTGCAGCTAGCTGTGCTCTCCTATTGATTGCAGGCTTCACTCAAAAAACTGTTGTTTTGCAAGTAGCTCTCACTCTCTTTGGATTTGCTTCAGGAATCACCACTTCAGGCGCATTAAGTCTCATGCTCGACCTCACAGCTGCCGAAACCGCAGGCACATTCATCGGTGCTTGGGGTTTATCTCAGGCGATCGCAAGAGGTATTGCCACGCTTTCAGGTGGCATCGTGCTGGATGTTGGTAAGATGATCTTTAGTACGGCGATCTATGCCTATAGTTTTGTGTTTGTATGCGAAGCTGCTGTAATGATTATTGCTGTAAGTTTACTCAGCCTCGTGAATGTGCAGGAATTCCGCTCTGATGCAAAACAGGCGATCGCAGCTGTATTTTCCAATGAATTGGACTAGAAATGTTAGGGGCGAGGCTCCCTGTACTCGCCCCTTTATCGCAAATCTCAGGAGGTTTGTATTGTATTAAGTACCCAGCGAAAGGCGTATCGCCATTTGAGCGAGAAATTAATCAATCCTGCGGATTCAGCAATGCTTTTTAATTCAGAAGATTTAAAGCCGCGCAAAACTGAAAGCGGTGCATCATTGCGAACCATTTGCACAGCAGGCAATAGCCTTGTCAGCGCATAGATTCCATAATAGGCAAAAGGATGACGATGTAAATCATTAATTAGAATCCCATGCTTCGAGATTCGTTGCATCGATCGCACAATTTGCACGGCATTCTCATGGGCAAAGTGATGCAAAAACATTGCGGCGATCGCAACGTCGAACTCCTGATCCGCATAGGGCAGAGCTAAAGCATCCGCAACTTCCACTTTGATTTTTGCTTGTAGATCCGCTGGCAATCGCTTTTTTAACGCTTCATGGGCATAACCCACCGTAACAGGATTAGCATCGATCGCTACGATCTCTACATTAATTGCAGGAGATTGAGCCGCCGCCCAACGCACGATGTACTCAGGGAAATCGCCGATGCCAGTGCCAATATCGAGAATGCGTGTTGTTTGATTTGATTGCGATCGCGCTTTGAGAAAGGGCGCGAGAACTTCCATCGTCGTCGCATATCCACCCAATAGTTGATTGATCGGACGTAGTTGCTCCAATGCGTCAGTGAGTCGTTCATCCTGAATTGAGAAATCATCCATCAATTCATCTTGATTAGTGCGGATTTGAAATGAAGGCATATATGTTCCTAATTGTGTGAATTGATGATTAGAACCCATTTATAGAGTTGTCTAGATCCCCTTCAATCCCCCTTATAAAGGGGGAAGAATTTATAATTTATATTCTCCCCCCTTTATAAGGGGGGCTGGGGGGATCTCTTGGAGCTTTTGAACGTAGACAGCAATTCTTAAACATGTTCTTAGACTTTTTGAAATAGACAACCTTCAATTGATAGCCCAGGACCAAAGGCTAAGGCTATCCCATTTTGAAAGGGCGCAGACGCTCCTGATTGATGCTTATCTAAAATCTGTTTGAGAATAAATAGAATTGTCGGTGAACTCATATTGCCATAACGGCGCAAGACCTCAAAAGAATCAGCCACCATGCGATCGCTAAGTTCACAAGCAGATTGAATATTTTCAATAATCTTTCTTCCCCCTGGATGAATTGCCCAAACGTCTAGATCATGTGTAGTGAGATGATGTTGCTGTAAGAAAGCTTGTAAATAATCAGGTAAATGCGATACTACTACTTCAGGAACCTTTGGTGATAAGCCCATCAAAAAACCAGTATCACCGATTGTCCAATTCATTAGTTCTTCAGTGTTTTCGATCAGCAAGCTATATCCATTGGTATAAGCAAGCTTTCCTTCAGCCTGAGCAAATGGACTCGAAGTCAGAATAGCGGCAGCAGCTCCATCGGAAAAAATGGCATTGATAATTGTATTCTCTAAGGTGTCAGCGACTTGAAAATGCAATGAACATAGCTCAACGCAGACTAAGAGAACTTTAGCTTGGCGATCGCTTTGACAGATGGCATGAGCAGTTCTGAGTCCATTAAAAGCTGCATGGCAGCCCATAAAGCCAATCATTGTACGCGAAACAGTATAGGAAAGTCCCAAATGCTTGATGAGGTGAATATCAATGCCAGGGGCAGAAAAGCCAGTACAACTGACGACGATTAAATGGGTGATGTCTTGAGCATTAAGATTTTCGGCTTCAGCGATCGCTTGTTGTGCTGCTTGCAGAGCAATTTTTGGTGCATAGGTTTCATATTTTTGATTGCGGCTAAAGGTTGTTGGTGTGGGCGTGAGTTCCCAATTATGAGGATATAATTCAAAATTTTGGAGATCGCCACCATAGTCTGAAATACAGCTAAAACGATAATCTATTCCTGAATTTGCATAAATTGCTGGAATTCTTTTTCTAATGGAAGCGGATAAACTTTCTGTCTTTAACATAAAGTCCGCAGCTTCGGCCTGTGTTAGTTTATAAGGTGGATTCGCAGTTGCGATCGCTTCTAAAACTGTATACATTTAGTTAAGCCTAATATAACGAATATCAAATTACATCACTTTGCCATAGGCAAAGTGATGTAATTTGCTTTACAAATACTTTTATAGAAACAAGCTGAGAGATTACAGAAATTACCGAGCAAACGAATCACAAGAAGTTTTTTGAAAGTGTTGCCAAGCAACACTTTCAAAAAACTTCTTGATTTGGGTTTGAGCGCAAATTGCTGTAAGAACCCATTTCTTATAGCTGTTTACAATCAAACAAAGCTCAATAAAACTTTTAACAGTGTTGCGAAGAAACATTGCTAAAAATTTACTGGTTCGAGCTTAATCGCAAAGAGCTGGAAGGAATAAATATACAAATCAATCGTTAGGTACATTAGCCTTACATTGTATATCTTTCTCAATATTCCTGTCTGAGACTTCTTACTCCCACAGATAGAGATGTCAACAAGTTCTTGGAAATCGATAGCCAATATCAATCCAAAATAATTTTTGAGAAGTACGTTCGTAGGATGTGCTGCTCAAAAAAGCTCAAAAGTCTATAATTAGGTGACTTTACTGGCGATAGGCATTCTCCAGCCAGAGCCAAAAGCACGATTAGTTATTTTTAACCCTGGGGCAGCTTGACGGCGTTTGAATTCTGCGATTTTGACTAAGCGCACTACGCGATCGACGATCGCTGGATCATGCCCTGTGGCACTAATTTCCGCAGCAGCGAGATGTTGGTTAATCAGCTTATGCAAAATATCATCAAGGATGTCATAGGGAGGAAGAGAATCTTGATCTAATTGATCGGGTTTCAGCTCAGCGCTGGGCGGCTTGGTGATAATATTCACAGGAATTACTTCGCTATTCTCTTGCTTAATCATCAAAAGAGAACTAGTACGATTTAGCCATTTACAGATAGAAAATACTCTCGTTTTAGGGACATCAGCGATCGCAGCAAGCCCACCATTCATATCACCATAAAGCGTGCAGTAACCCACTGAAACTTCTGACTTGTTACCTGTAGAAAGGAGTAAATGACCAAATTTGTTAGAGATTGCCATCAGCAAACTACCGCGAATCCTCGACTGCAAATTCTCTTCCGTGACATCACTAGTTTGTCCTGCAAATAGATTGCTAAGACTAGCGTCAAAGGCTTCCATCATTGGTTGAATTGGAATTGTTTGTGTAGATATTCCTAAATTATGAGCTAAGGCGATCGCATCGGTAATCGAATGTGCAGAACTGTAGGGAGAAGGCATCAGCACGCCCAGCACATTTTCTTTCCCGATCGCCTCAGCTGCGATCGCGGCTACTAGAGCCGAGTCGATGCCGCCACTCAAACCAATCACCACCTGACGAAATCGACATTTCTGGACGTAGTCACGCACACCAAGCACCAGAGCCGCAAAAATTTCTGCGTCATCACTTTCATATCTGGATGAATCAAGGCTTACCTCATCTAGATTAATTACCAGCAAGTCCTCTTCAAAGCTCTTCCCACGGGTAATTATTTTGCCATGGCGATCAAATGCCATACTCCGTCCATCAAAAATCAGATCGTCATTTGCCCCAACTTGATTGGCATAAAGCAACGGCAAGTTATGCATGATCGCACTATGACTTAGCATCGATTCGCGTAACTTCTGCTTACCAACCGCATAGGGTGAAGCCGATAAATTGAGCAGCAAATCTAATTCATGATTCGTAGCTAGTTCAGCAACAGGATCATCAGCATAGTTACGCTTTCCCCAAAATTTTTCGTCATTCCAAATATCTTCACAAATGGTTACACCTATATTTAGAGAGGCTCCCCCTTTCAGATTGAGTGTAAAAACATTGCTCCCATTTCCCACCGCAAAATAACGATCTTCATCAAATACATCATAGGTTGGCAACAACCGCTTATGAAAAACTTGCTGAACCCTGCCATCTTGCAATAGGGCTGCACTATTAAATAGAGGTTTTCCTCCCGATTGATTAGCCTGAGGGTTTACCGATACTGTCCCCACTAGCACTGCAACATCGGGGGGGAGTTTACTAGCAAGCTCAGCGATCGCAGTTTCCATATCGCGCACAAATTGATGATTCATCAACAAGTCACGAGGTGGGTAGCCACAAATTGACAGCTCAGGTGTCAGTACTAGCTGCACCCCTTGCTTAGCTAATTTCTGGACAGCAGTTAAGATGCGATCGCAGTTACCGAGCAAGTCACCAATTACGGGATTAAGTTGTGCGATCCCAAAAAATGTAGGTGACATAGGTGTTTTATCTTTTTGAAGTTATTAGCGACTGATCGTTAGCTTTTAGCGATTAGCTTGTCCAAATATATTTTAAAAGCCCTGCTTTGCAAGGCTTTTAAAATATATTTGAGTTTACCAAAGATTGCAAAGCACTCTAAACAGCTAATCACTAACAGCTAATCGCTTTTATCTTAAGAAACAAGCATGAAGCCACATCACCAACAAAATAATTACTGTCTGGATCGGACTAGGAAAAAATCCACCTCCTACCAAACGGGATACTATTAAAACTTGATTAGTTAAAGTTGCTAATAATACTCCGACAGTAATTCCTGATAGGGAGATCAGCAAAGCACGTCCAAATCGATTTTCTTTGCGGGTTAGCAAAATAACACTGGCAATCAACCCAAACGATAGCCATGTAGTCGTGACTGCGGGTATGAAAAAGCTGACTGCACTAAGTCCCGCAAAAATTCCTAGAGAAATATAAATATCTTTTTGGCTAGGGCTGTCCCATAATCTCGACAGCCAAGATGGGGCGCGATGCTGTGTATTATTCTGGAGAGAAGCGGGGATCGCCGCAGATAGCCGTTCGGGATATCGAATGCGATCGGGGACAGCGATCTTGCCTTCTTTTCGGGCGCGTAGACGATCCATGAGGATGGCATCGTAAGCAACCTCGATAATTTCTTGTTGAGACTCATCCCCCTCATTTTCGCGCAATAGGCGATCGCGTGCATCGCGCACTTCTTCAAAGGAGGCTTCGTCGTTGACTCCTAATTTTTCGTAGGGAGTTGGTTCGCTCATTTTTCCAACTATGAATGTTTAAAGGAAGGTAAGCAACTAAATTAGAAATAGTTTGCTAAAAACAATATGCAGTTTAATGTCTAAAGATAGTATAGCGCCTCATTTAAAATACTCATCGAATTTTATAAACCCGAAAAGAGAGTTGAGGTGTTCGCGGCGCAACTTTCTTCTCGGGCTTTAGAGTGCAAAACGCTGTAATAGCCATGCCCCAACTTCAGATTGAGATTTTTCGCGGCTGAGTTTTAGTGCAGCTTCGATATCAGCGATCGCTAGTCCACCTAATAATTTAGATGAGGTAATTTGACGACTGCCACCATTTTCCAACATTTCTAAGGCGATAATTTTCACCTCTTGGACATCAATCACCCAATATTCACTAGTACCTAACTGCTCATACAGCAAGCGCTTCTTTCCTAAGTCATCATTGATCGTGGAACTAGATATTTCAATCACCAAATTCGGTGCAGGCGATTCATCGAGACTGACGATGGAACTACTGCGAGGTGCGCGGGCTGAAACTTTACCAATGTAGTACGAGATGTCTGGCTGACAGCCTTTACATCCTGTTTTGACATAGCTGCAATTGGTCAAACCTCTCGCAGGAATATTTTTTAATGTGCAGTATAAACTAATCGCAAAGATGATCAGAGTATTGTCATCAGCATGTTCTGAACCCACAGGCATAGTTTCAATCCTCATTTGCTTAATTTGATTAGTGTCGTAATAGCAACGAGATTCTGCATACAGAGGATTTTCGAGAATCTTTACAAACTCGTCCCATGTTGCACTAATCCACTGATCAGTGATGAGTTGCTGGGATCGTGAATCTGCTAAGTTTTCCTGTTGTTTGATGGGGGGAGGAGCGATCGCTGTCATTGTCAAATATTCTCCCAAAACAAATACTTTTCTTTATGATATCAAACCCGAAATGCTAAAAGCGTTGCTAAGCAATGCTTTTCAGCAATTCTAATTATGAAAACAATTTTGGTGTTTCCATCGCCTTTGGCGATGGAAACACCAAAATTGTTTTTTGAAAGCCCACATCACATTAGAGGCTTTCAAAAAAATAATTTTGTTAATGAGAATTGCAGTCTGTCTTCAGTCTTTCGGATTCAAGGTGTGTTTCTCATAACGCATTTCCGATAGCGATCGCCATACAATTCTGTAGACTGACATGATGTACGAATTGTTTTAAGAAAATCCTTTTATTTTTAATGGATCTGTCCAAATGGATTTAGACCTAATTGTTTCTAATATTCTCAACCCGCCAATCCTGTTCTTTTTTCTGGGCATGTTAGCGGTGTTGATTAAATCAGATTTAGAAATCCCGCCGCCAATTCCGAAATTATTTTCACTATATTTACTGTTGGCGATCGGCTTTAAGGGCGGTGTTGAGCTAGTTAAAAGCGGTATCAACCAAGAAGTGATTTTGACGATGGCAGCAGCAATCCTAATGGCTTGCATCGTACCTGTCTATTCATTTTTTATTCTCAAGATCAAACTTGATTCTTACAATGCGGCGGCGATCGCGGCAACCTATGGCTCGATCAGTGCCGTTACCTTTATTACGGCAAGTTCATTTTTGGGGCAATTAGGTATTTCCTTTGATGGCTATATGGTGGCAGCTTTAGCACTGATGGAGTCTCCCGCCATCATTGTCGGACTCATTCTCGTAAGCCTATTTACGGCAGAAGAAAAAGCCAAAAAAGGTGAAACTAGCAAATTTGCATGGTCAGAGGTGCTACGTGAAGCTTTTCTTAATAGCTCAGTATTTTTGCTCGTCGGTAGTTTACTCATTGGCTGTTTGACTGGCGAAAGAGGCTGGCATGTGCTGTCACCTTTTACTCAAGACATGTTTTACGGTGTGTTGACCTTCTTCTTGATGGATATGGGTTTAGTTGCGGCGAAACGCATTAAGGATTTGCAAAAAACAGGCTTTTTCTTAATTGCTTTTGCTGTTTTGATGCCGATCTTGAACTCTGGTGTTGGCATTGCGATCGCTAAGTTAATTTCCATGTCGCAGGGAGATGCACTATTGTTTGCAGTGCTATGCGCCAGTGCCTCATATATCGCTGTACCTGCTGCGATGCGTCTCACAGTGCCAGAAGCCAATCCTAGCCTCTATGTTTCAACGGCTCTAGCAGTCACCTTTCCCTTCAATATCATTGTGGGGATTCCTTTGTACATGTATGTGATTAATATGTTTTGGGCAACAACTTAGGCGATATTGGCGGCTCAACCTGTCGCCAATTCTGTTGATTATCGGTCAAAAAATTTGGCGAAAAAAATTAGCAAAAATTTAGTAGAAATTTAGTAGAAATTTAGTAGAAAT
>Ga0209972_10003511_pt1 | contig 12271 bp, 8 predicted proteins | sample NOAtaG_7_FD_187302 | JGI IMG/M metagenome (GOLD analysis project Ga0209972, IMG submission 187302) | Freshwater lake microbial communities from Lake Erie, under a cyanobacterial bloom - NOAA_Erie_Diel1S_2200h metaG (SPAdes) (version 2) | ecosystem: Environmental > Aquatic > Freshwater > Lake ...
CCTCGCGGCCCGTCCGATCAAGCTCCTCCTCAAGAACTACCGGCTGAGCGACGACATCGCCTTCCGCTTCTCGAACCGAGGATGGAAGGAATGGCCGCTTTCCGCCGAGAAGTTCGCGGGCTGGGTGAACCAGATCAACGGCGACGGCTTCTGCTGCAACCTCTTCATGGACTACGAGACCTTCGGCGAGCACCAGTGGGCCGACACCGGGATCTTCGAGTTCCTCGACGCGCTGCCCGGCGCGGTCTACGACACGAACCACGGCCACAACGACTTCCTCACGCCGTCGCAGCTGCTCGACTGCTACGAGCCCGTGGGCGAGTACGACGTGCCGCAGTGGATCTCGTGGGCCGACAGCGAGCGCGATCTCTCGGCGTGGCTCGGGAACCCGATCCAGGACGGCGCCGCGAAGGAGCTCTACGACCTCGAGGCTCCGGTGAAGGCGCGGCATGCTGCGGGCGACCCCTACATCCTCGAGGACTGGCGCAAGCTCACGACGAGCGACCACCTCTACTACATGTGCACGAAGTACTGGTCGGACGGCGACGTCCACAAGTACTTCTCGCCGTACGACTCGCCGTACGACGCGTACATCAACTTCATGAACGTGATCGACCACCTGAAGACGCGCGCAGGCGTCGGCGCGGCGCTGCGCGCGAGAGCCTCGACGTAAGGACCTCTCGACGTAAGGAAATCGAGGCGCGTCCCGCACGCTCCTCGCCCCGCGTCCCGCACGCTCCTCGCCCCGCGTCGCCGCACGCGGGCCTGCTTACGCTCCGGCGCCGGCGAGCGCGCGCTTCGGCTCGGCCTTCGGCCGCGCGAGGTGCGGGAAGTAGTCCTGGATCGCCGTCACGTTCCACGCGCCGGCGCGCAGCGCGGCGATCGCGTCGACCGTGGCGCGGGCCGCCGAGACCGTGGTGATCATCGGGATTCCGGCGCGGACCGCGTTCGCGCGGATCTTGCCCTCGTCGGTCTTCGCGCCCTTCTTCGTGGGCGTGTTGATGATGAGGTGGATCTCGCCGTTGGCGATCAGGTCGAGCACGGTCGGCCGCGCGCCTTCGCTGAGTTTGTGGACCTGCTTCGTCTCGACGCCGCGCTCGGCGAGGAACGCCGAGGTTCCGCGCGAGGTGTAGACGAGGAAGCCCATCTCCTTGAGTTCGCGCGCGATCCCCACGATTCCCTCGCGGTCTCCTTCGCGCACCGAAAGGAAGACGTTGCCCGCGGTCGGCAGGTGGATGCCTGCGCCCATCTGCGCCTTCGCGAAGGCGATCGGCAGCGACCGGTCCGCGCCCATGACCTCGCCGGTCGAGCGCATCTCGGGGCCCAGCACCACGTCGACGCCGGGGAACTTCGAGAACGGGAAGACCGACTCCTTCACCGCGTAGAAGCCGGTGTCGGGAATCTCCTTCGTCCCAAGCCGCGCGAGCGAGCGGCCCATCATCACCTGCGCCGCGACGAACGGCCACGCCACGCCCTTCGCCTTGCCGACGAACGGCGACGTGCGCGACGCGCGCGGGTTGACCTCGAGGATGTAGACGGTGCCATCCTTCACCGCGAACTGGACGTTCATCAGGCCGCGCACGCGCAGCTTCTCGGCGAGGCGGCGCGCGGTGGTGCGGATCTCGTCGACGAGCGCGGGCGACAGCGAGAACGGCGGCACGATGCAGGTCGAGTCGCCGGAGTGGATGCCGGCCTCCTCGATGTGCTCCATGACTCCGCAGACGATCGAGCGCGGCGCGTCGGAATCGTGCGCGATCATGCGGGCGCGCGTGCCCTCGCTCGGCTCGAAGTCGGCGACGACGTCGACGTCGACCTCGGTCGCGTCGTTGAGGAAGCGGTCGATGAGGACCGGCGCGTTCGCGAGGTCGCTGACGTTCACGGCGGTCGTCATGTACGTTCGCAGCGCCGATTCGTCGGGGCAGATCTCCATGCCGCGCCCGCCAAGCACGTAGCTCGGGCGCACCAGCACCGGATAGCCGATCGCATTCGCGCAGGAAACCGCCTGATCGAGCGAGCGTGCGATGCCGCTCGGCGGCTGCTTCAGGCCCATCTCGTCGAGGAGCGCCTTGAAGCGGTCGCGGTCCTCGGCGATGTCGATCGAGTCGAGGCCGGTTCCGACAAGCGGCACTCCGGCCTTCGCCAGGCCATGCGCGAGGTTGAGCGGCGTCTGGCCGCCGAACTGGACGATCGCGCCGGCGACCTTGCCCGAGCGATCGGCGCGGTCGATGCCGCCGCCGTTCAATCGCTCGATCACGTTCAGCACGTCCTCGAGCGTGAGCGGCTCGAAGAAGAGAAGGTCGCTCGTGTCGTAGTCGGTCGACACGGTCTCGGGGTTCGAGTTGATCATCACGCTCTCGAAGCCCATCGACTCGCACGCGAACGCCGCCTGGCAGCAGCAGTAGTCGAACTCGATGCCCTGGCCGATGCGGTTCGGGCCGCCGCCGAGGATCACGATCTTCGGACGGTCGGTGATTCGGATCTCGTCGTCGACCGTCTGCTTGCCGTCGACGGTGAACGGCGCCTCGTAGGTCGAGTAGTAGTACGGCGTCACCGCCTCGAACTCGGCGGCGCAGGTGTCGACGAGCTTGTACACCGGCTCGATGCCGAGCGACTTGCGATGCTTGCGCACGGCGAGGATCGTCTCGGCCGAGATCGAGCCGAGGTAGAGGTTCGCGAGCTGCGCGTCGGAGTAGCCGAGGCGCTTCGCCTCGAAGAGCACCTCGCGCGGCACGGACTCGAGCTTCGGATACGACGCGAGCTCGTCCTCGAAGGCGACGAGCTGACGGAACTCCTCGAGGAACCACGGGTCGATCTTCGACAGCGCGTGGATCTCGGCGAGCGTCCAGCCCATCTTCAGCGCGTAGCGGACGTAGTAGAGCCGCCCCTGCGACGGAACCGCGAGCTTTCGCGTGAGCGTGTCGTGCGGAATCGGCCACACCGCCTGCGAGCGGTCGGCCACCTGCACGCCCTTCGCAAGGTCGGCGGCGCTCGCGCGCTGCGCGGCAAGCCACTTGTCGTTTCGGTCGAGCCCGAAGCCGAAGCGCTTCACCTCCATCGAGCGGATCGCCTTCTGGAACGCCTCCTTGAAGGTCCGGCCGATCGACATCGCCTCGCCCACCGACTTCATCTGCGTGGTCAGCGTCTCGTCCGCCTCGGGGAACTTCTCGAAGGTCCAGCGCGGGATCTTCACGACGACGTAGTCGATCGACGGCTCGAAGCACGCGCTCGTGTTGCCGGTGATGTCGTTCTTGAGCTCGTCGAGCGTGTAGCCGACGGCGAGCTTCGCCGCGATCTTCGCGATCGGGAAGCCGGTCGCCTTCGAGGCAAGCGCCGAACTGCGCGAGACGCGCGGGTTCATCTCGACGACCACCATCTCGCCCGACTTCGGGTCGATCGCGAACTGCACGTTCGAGCCGCCGCAGTTGACGCCGACGGCGCGCATGATCGCGAAGGCCGCGTCGCGCATCCGCTGGTACTCGCGGTCGGTCAGCGTCTGGATCGGCGCGACGGTGATCGAGTCGCCGGTGTGGACGCCCATCGGATCGATGTTCTCGATGCCGCAGACGATGATGCAGTTGTCGCGGGTGTCGCGGACGACCTCGAGCTCGTACTCCTTCCAGCCGAGCACCGACTGGTCGATGAGCACCTGCCCGATCATGCTCGCTGCGAGGCCGCGGCGGATGATGTCGTCGAACTCCTCGCGGTTGTAGGCGATGCCGCCGCCCGTTCCGCCGAGCGTGAAGGCCGGGCGGATGATGGCGGGAAGCCCAATCTCCTGCAGGAACTGCCGCGCGTCCTCGAGATTCGTGACCGTCTTCGCCTTCGGCTGGCGAAGACCGAGCCCCTCGACGATCTTGCGGAACTCCTCGCGGTCCTCGGCGCGGTGGATGACGCGGCGGTCGGCGCCGATCATCTCGACGCCGTGCTTCTGCAAGGTGCCCGCATCCCACAGCTTGCAGGCGCAGTTGAGCGCGGTCTGTCCGCCGAGGGTCGGCAGCAGCGCGTCGACCGGGGTGCCGAGCTCCTTCTCGCGGATGATGATCTTCTCGACCGCCTCCGGAGTGATCGGCTCGATGTAGGTGCGGTCGCTGAACCCCGGATCGGTCATGATCGTGGCGGGGTTCGAGTTGATGAGCACCACGCGGTAGCCCTCCTCGCGGAGGCTCTTGCACGCCTGGGTGCCCGAGTAGTCGAACTCGCAGCCCTGTCCGATGACGATGGGGCCGGAACCGATGATGAGGATCGTGTGGATGTCGTCGCGGCGAGGCATAAGCGTCGTCGGTCGTGAGACCTTCGTGGTCCTTCTCTCGGGTCCTTCTCTGGGTGCCGAGTCGGGCGGGTGCGGACGGCTCGCCGAACCCATGCCGGTGAGGGCGGGGGTGCGGCAAAATTTGTACGAGTGTACACAATCGGGCGGCCGCCGGGCGCATGTCGACGTCGATCGTCGCGGCGAGGCCCCCGCCGGCGGCGCTTCCGGAGGGCGGTCCGCGAGAGGCCGACGGGTTGACAGCGGCTGCGCCCGCAGCGACCGTGTCGGCGTGACGCTTGCCGGTGCGACCGCCATTTCAGCCAATCCGCCCGCGATCGCCCTCGTGCCGCCGGCGGTTGCCGCGTTCGGCCTTCTGGTGGTTCTGGTCGGCGTGCCGGCGCTCGCGTTCCTTGCGTTCAAGTCGATCGGCGAGCGCAGTTTCCACGGCAACGCCCTCATCGGCTGGCTGCGGATCGCCTCCATCTTCTACACGCGCTACTTCCAGCGGCTGAGGGTCGAGGGCGTCGAGCTTGTGCCCCAGCGCGTAGGCCCGGAGGGGCTGATCGTGGTTTCGACGCACGGGGCCGGGCTCGACCCGGTCTCGATCCAGGCGCAGACGCCAGTTCCCATCCGCTGGATGATGAGCGCCGAGATGATGGTTCCGTCGCTCGGCTGGCTCTGGCGGCGGCTCCGGATCATTCCCGTCACGTTCGATAGCCGCGACGCCTCGGCGCTGAAGACGGCGATCGCCCATGTCTCGTCGGGCGGAGTACTTGGGATCTTTCCCGAGGGCGCGATCGAGCGACCGCCTCGGCAGCTGCGGCCCTTCTCGGGAGGCCTGAGGCTCATCCTGGCGCGGACCAAGGCTCCCGTGCTCGTGGCGGCCATCGACCCCGGCCGCCCCACCGAGCGCGCCTACGACGCGCTGTGGTGGCCGACCTACCCGACGTTGCGCTTCGTCGCCCTCGTACAGCCCGGACCAACCGGACACGACCGCGACACCTCCGAGCGGATCTTCCGGCTCCTGCAGGAGAAGACCGGCTGGCCCGTGACCGACGTCGAGTTGCCGCCGGTGAACCCCACCGTGGTCGCCGACAACCTTGCGGCGTATCTCGGCCAAGCCGATGCGCACGACACAGCGCGCGGGTGAGGCGTACGATGCGCCCCGCATGATCGCGCGCATCGCAGGAGTTCTCGAGGACGTGGCCGACGGCGTTGCGGAAGTCCGCGTCGCCGACGGGATCATCTACGAGCTGCTCGTCCCCGCGTGCGACGCCGGCGAACTCCTCATGCGGACCGGGCGCGAAGTCTCGTTCTTCACGCTGCACTACCTCGAGTCGCAGGGCCAGGGCTCGCACTTCGTGCCGCGTCTCATCGGCTTCAGCTCGCGTGAGCAGCGCGCGTTCTTCGAACTCCTCACCACCGTGAAGGGCATCGGCAACCGCAAGGCCCTGCGCGCCATGCAGGTCTCGCACGGGCGCATGGCTGAGGCGATCGCCGCCGGCGACGCGAAGTTCCTCGCCACGCTTCCCGAGATCGGCAAGCGCACCGCCGAGAGCACGATCGTCGAACTCAAGGGGAAGCTCGATCCATTCCTCGCAGACCCGGCGGCGGCGCGCCGAGCCGAGCACGCGGCCTCGATCGCGGCCGTCGCAGCGCTGCCCGTGGGGCCAGCCGCCGACGCGGAAGAAGTGCTTGTCGCGCTGGGCGAGCCACGGCCGCACGCGCGAGCGAAGATCGAGCGGGTGCTTGCGGGCGCAGGCGGGGCTTCGCTTCCCGCGGACGAAATCGTGACGCGTGCGCTCCGCACGCGTGGAGTCGGATGAGTCGGGCGCGCACGACGCGTGCGACGTGGACAGCCGCATGGATGTGAACGAACACCGCTACGCAGGCATCATCGCAGGAGGCGCGGGCACGCGGCTCTGGCCGCTGTCGCGTCGCGCTCGGCCAAAGCAGCTGCTCCCGGTCGCCGGGGGAGCCTCGCTCCTCGAGCACGCGTGGCGGCGCGTCGACGGCGTGGTCGAGCCGTCACGCCGGCTCATCTGCACCACCGCGGCTTTCGCGGACGCGATGCGCGGCGCGCTGCCCGAGCTTCGCGCCGACAACACGCTGCTCGAGCCGACGGGGCGTGACACGCTGAACGCGGTCGGATTGCTTGCGTTCGTGCTTGCCGCGCGCGACCCGAGGGCGACGCTCGCGATCCTGACCGCCGACCACCTGATCGAACCGGTCGAGGCTTTCCGCGATTCGCTGCGCGCGGCGTTCGCGGCGGTCGAGGCCGCGCCGCGACGGATCGCGACCTTCGGCGTGTCGCCCACGCACGCGGCCACCGGCTACGGCTACATCGAGCGCGGAGCGCCGATCGCCGGCTTCGAGCACGCGTACCGCGCCACGCGGTTCGTCGAGAAGCCCGACCGCATGCGCGCGGAGGAGTACCTGCGTCTCGGCACCTTCGTGTGGAACTCCGGCATGTTCGTCTTTGCGGCCACCACGATGTGCGATGCGATGCGCAGGCACGCGCCCGCCAGCGCCGCCGGCCTCGCGGAGATCGCCTCCGCATGGGATTCGCCTTCGCGCGACGAGACGCTGCGCCGCGTCTACCCGACGCTTCCGAAGGAGTCGTTCGACCGAGCCGTCATGGAGCCGGCGGCCATCGGCGGCGAGTTCGAGGTCTGCACGCTCACGCTTGGCGCGAACTGGCTCGACGTCGGCAACTGGACGAGCTTCGCCGACTCGATTCCCTGCGACGACCGCGGGAACCGCGTCAATGCGCACTGGCTCGACGACGGCTCGCGCGGCGTGCGGGTGATCTCGGATGAACCCGGCCACCTCATCGCGACGGTCGGGTGCGAGGATCTCGTGATCGTGCATACGAAGGACGCGACGCTGATCGCACCGGCCGCGGAGGTCGAGCGCGTGAAGTCGCTCGCCGAGCGGGCGCCCGAGGCGTGGCGCTGACGATGCGCTACCTCGCGATCGATCTTGGAGACAAGCGCACCGGCTTCGCGGCGGGAGACGACGTCGTCGGCCTGGTGCAGCCGCTTGCGGTCGTCGAGGCGCCGACGCGCGCGCTCCAAGTGAAGGCGTCGCTGCGCGCGATCGACGAGTACGGGCCCGATCGCATCGTCGTCGGCCTGCCGTTCAACATGGATGGCACCGAGGGGCCGCGCGCGAAGCTGGTGCGCGAGTTCGCCGTCGATCTCGAGCGGGCGTTCCGCGCCGATCGCGGCGCCCACGCGCGCTTCACGCTCGACTTTCACGACGAGCGCCTCTCGAGTTTCGCAGCGGAAGAGCGACTGAAGCGCACGGGCCGCACGCACGGCGAGAAGAAGGCGCTGCGCGATGCGCTGGCGGCGTGCGCGATTCTCGAGGATTTCCTCCGCGCCCGCGGCGGCGGCGAGGGAAGCCCGTGAGCGCGGCGCGGATCCATCTCACCGACGAGCAGCGTGCCGTCGTCGAGGCGCGCGACGACGCGCACCTGACGGTGCTCGCGGTCGCGGGCAGCGGCAAGACGACGACCATGGTGCACCGCCTCGCGGAGCTCGCGATCCGCGGCGTGCCGCCCCGAGAGATGCGCGCGGTGATGTTCAACAAGGCCGCGCAGCTCTCGTTCGAGTCGCGCCTCGCGGCGCAAGGCGTCGACGTGCGGCAGCTTCGCGTCCAGACCTGGCATGCGCTCGCGTTCGGCATCATGCGGCACCTCGAGTCGGTCGCCGCCGTGCCGCGCATGACGCTCGTGACCGACGGCGGCGCGATCCTGCGCACCCTCGGCGACGTGATTCGCGAGGAGTTCGCGGCGCGCAACGAGCATCCCGAGGAGGACGACGGCCGCGACGCCGAGACCTGCCTCGAGGCGATCCGCGAGTGGAAGTCGATGCTGGTCGCGCCGGCCGACGCAGGCCACGCCGACGACGAGTTCCTCGCGGGCGTCTACGCGCGGTTCGAGAAACGCCGGGCATCCGAGGGCTTCCGCACCTTCGACGACCTCGTCGTCGACAGCGTCCGCGCGCTCGACGCCGATCCGGCGCGGCTCGGACTCTCGAATCTCTTCGAGCACCTCGTGGTCGACGAGTTCCAGGATTGCGACCATGCGCAATTCCGCCTGCTTTCGCTGCTGGCCGGCTCGCGCGCCCGCGTCACCGTCGTGGGCGACGACGACCAGACCATCCACGAGTGGCGCGGCGCCCGCAGCGCGTTCATCCGCGGCGAGTTCGCCAAGCGCTTCACCTCGCATCCGCACGCGACCTTCACGCTCTCGACGAGCTTCCGCTTCGGGCCCGACCTCGCGGCCGCGGCCGAGCGCGTGATCGCGGCAAGCGGCTCGCGCGTGCCGAAGCGAATCGTCGCGGCCGATCCCGAGCAGGACACGCGGCTTGTCGTCGTCACGGAGACGGGCGGCGAGCCGCGCGCGCTCGATCCTCTCGTCGCGAAGCTCGCCGAACTGCTCGAGGGCGGCACTCCCGCCCAAGACATCGTGGTGCTCGGGCGCTCATGGGCGCAGTTGCTCGCGTTCGAGTGGCGCATGCTCGCGGCGGAGATCCCCTTCGCGATGGACGAGCATGCTGCCTTCGCCGACGATCCGTCGCTCGCGCTTCTCCTCTCCTACGCCCGCGCGGCGCGCACGCTGCGCGTGCCGCTCAATGACGAACTTGCGAAGAACGCCTCGCGCATCCTCAATCGCCCGTTCCGCGGGCTCTCGCGCAAGGGCATGGACCTTCTGCTGCGCGACGCGCAGCGCGACGGCCTCACGCTCGGCGACCTCTGCTTCGAGGACGACCTGCATGTGATGGCGGGTTTCCACGGCGGCGCGCGCAAGGAGCTCAAGGCGCTCGGCGGCGCGCTTCTGAAGGCGCATCGCCGTTCAAGCGACGAGTCGGGCGCGGCCCAGGCGATCCGCGTCCTCCGCAGCGAGATCGCCTTCGAGGAGGCGCTTTCCGCGCACCGAAGCGCGGCCAGCGTGCAGGAGTGCCTGCGCGCCTACGAGGTGCTCGAGGACTTCGCGCGCGCCGCGCGTTGTCCGCTCGGCGAACTCGAGGCACGGCTTGCGGAAGTCGACACCACGCAGGGCCGCGCGCGGGAGGACTGCGTGCGCGTCACGACGATCCACCGCGTCAAGGGCCTCGAATGGGACTACGTCTTCATTCCCGAGTGCGACGAAGGCTGGATGCCGCTTCCGGGCGACGAGCAGTCGGGCTGCTTCGCGAAGAACGACCGGCACGCCACCCTCGAGCGGAGCCCTGCGATCGAGAGCGAGCGCAGGCTCTTCTACGTTGGAATCACCCGCGCCCGCACCGCCTGCTTCGTAAGCTCGGGCGACGAGGAGTCGCGCTCGCGTTTCCTGCGCGACGCGGTCGGCGCCGTCAGCCCCAGCGCGCCGCGTCCGCGTCGAGATACCACCGCTGCTCGCCCCCGATCGGGCTGACGCCCTTGATGGGGATGTCGCGCACGGCGTCGGCGCCCGTCGCGATCCGGTGGATCATGTTCGCCTTCTTCTTGCCGAGGACGAGGATGCCGATGAAGCGCGCGCTGTTGATGAGCGGATACGTCATCGTCACGCGGTCGGGCGGCGTCACCTTCGGCCCGCGGTTGAAGCACGCGAAGCGGTCGTCGACGCGCAGCGCGTCCGAGTGCGGGAAGAGGCTCGCGGTGTGGCCGTCGTCGCCCATGCCGAGCAGCACGAAGTCGAGGCGATCGTGCCCCTTCTCGCGCCAGCCGAGCGTCTCGCGCAGCTCGTCCTCGTAGAGCGAGTCCGCGTCGGGTTCGTACGCGTGGATCGGATGCACCTGCGACCTCGGGATTCCCGAGTGATCGACGATGAGTTCCGCGATCTGGCCGTAGTTCGAGCGCGGGTCCTCGAACGGCACGCAGCGTTCGTCGACGATCCAGAGATGCGTGCGCCGCCACGGCATGTCGCGGAACGCAGGGTCGATCATCATCCGCTGGTAGAGCGGCATGGGCGTCGATCCGCCCGAGAGCGCGAGGTGGAAGTCGCCGAACGCGCGCACGCACGCCTTCGCCTGGTTGACGAGGTCGAGGCCGATCGCGTCGATCGCGCCGTCGGCGTGGTCGAAGAGCGACACGGATCCCGGAAGCCGCGGCGTCGGCGGCATCTCGTCGAGAATCCTGTAGGGGCCGGTGTCTTCGTCGCTCATGCGGGGTGGCGGCAGCGTACCCGAGCCGTCGTCGGCGATCGAGGCGCGCTCGGGCTCTGCCCTCGACGGCGAAGCCGGAGCGGGTTGCGCCGGAGGCGACAGCCCTTACGGGTGCCACTACTTCCAGTAGTGCGGAGTCGACGAGGCCTCGAACCCACACGCGGCACCACTGGAAGTGGTGGCACCCATGATGGCTGTCGACGCGGAAATCGGTCGCTCGGGCTTCGCCCTCGTCCTCGAAGCCCAACTGTCACGCCGGCGGCGAAGCCACGGCAGTTCGCGCACGCACCTGCGCAACCTTCGTCACGGCTCGTTGCGCCACGCGCGGCCGTCGCGAGCGAGCAGTTCGTCCGCGCTCGCGGGCCCCCACGAGCCGCAGGCGTAGTTCGCGTGGATTCCCGCGCGCGCCTTCGCCGAACGTTCGTCGAGGAACGGCATGACCGCGTTCCACGCGCCCTCGACCTCGACGCGGTGCTTGAAGAGCGTCTGGTCGCCGCGCATCGCGTCGACGATCAGCGGTCCGTACGCCTCGACCGGATCAGCCTTGAAGTGGTCGGCGTAGTCGAGCTGCATGTCGACGTTCGCGCCGCGCAGGCCGAAGCCCGGCACCTTGACCTCGAAGCGCAGGTTGAAGCGCTCCTTCGGCGCGATCTGGATGACGAGCCGATTCGGGGCCTCGCCCCCGAAGCCCGGCACCTTGCGGAAGAGGTTCGCCGCCGGCGGCTTGAACTGGACGACGACCTCGGTGCGCTTCTGCGCGAGCTTCTTGCCCGTGCGGATGTAGAACGGCGTGCCCGCCCAGCGCCAGTTGTCGAAGTGCACCTTCATCGCCGCGTAGGTCTCGGTCGTCGAGCCGTGCGCCACGCCCGCGAGCTCGTGGTACGCGCCTTCCTTGCCATCCGCCGCGAATTGCCCGAGCGCGCAGTGCGTCGCCACTTCGTCGGCGGTCGGCACCGAGATCGAGTCGATGATCTTGATCTTCTCGGCGCGCACGTTCTCCGGGGTGTAGAGGCTCGGCGGCTCCATCGCCACGAACGCAAGCACCTGGAAGAGATGCGACTGGATCATGTCGCGGATCGCGCCCGTCTGGTCGTAGAACGCGGTTCGCTGGCCGACCGACACCGTCTCGGCGGCCGTGATCTGCACGTGGTCGATGTACTGCCAGTTCCACACCGGCTCGAAGATCGAGTTCGCGAAGCGCAGGACGAGCATCGACTGCACGAGTTCCTTGCCGAGGTAGTGGTCGATCCGATAGATCGACTCCTCCTCGAACGCGCGGCCGAGCGCGCGGTTCAGGCTCGCGGCGCTCGCGGCGTCGTGGCCGAACGGCTTCTCGACGATGATGCGCTGCCAGCTCTTCGCGTTCGGATCGATCGAGCACCAGCGCTTGCCCTCGACGACAAGCCCGGCGTCGTCGATCTGCTGCACGATCGGCTCGTAGAGGTTCTCGGCGACCGACAGGAAGAAGAGCAGGTTTCCGCGCGTTCCCTTCTGGGCGGCGAGTTCGGCGAGGCGCGCCTCGAGCGCCGGATAGCACTCGCTCTTGACCGCGTCGCCTGGAAAGTAGAAGAGCCGCTTCGCAAACTCGGCGTACTTCGCGGTATCGAAGTTCTTCACCTGCTGCGCGACCCACGACTTCAGCTCGTCGCGCCATGCGTCGTCTGACTTCTGGGTGCGCGAGACGCCAAGGATCACCGTCGAGGCATGCAGCTGCCCTGCCACATGCATCTCGTACATGGCGGGAACGAGCTTGCGCGAGGCGAGGTCGCCGGAAGCGCCGAAAATCACCAGGATGCAGGGATCGGTCGTAAGCATGGTCAGATACGCGGGAGGCTACCGCGTGCGGCGACGGCGTGGAGCCGCGATGCGC